>Ga0163144_10016230_pt1 | contig 15270 bp, 7 predicted proteins | sample OliLak19BULKMAT1_FD_123175 | JGI IMG/M metagenome (GOLD analysis project Ga0163144, IMG submission 123175) | Freshwater microbial mat bacterial communities from Lake Vanda, McMurdo Dry Valleys, Antarctica - Oligotrophic Lake LV.19.BULKMAT1 | ecosystem: Environmental > Aquatic > Freshwater > Lake... | reverse complement strand
GGATAGCGGGGCGGTCTGGATGAAGTGCGGGATGAGGAATTTTTGCCAGCGGCGCGAGATTTGGCGGGTCTGCGCGATGTCTTTGACGCTGAAAAATAATTCCCCCGATTCGGTGGTCGTGCCTTGATGCAGCCGGATGCACGCGACCTCCATCACCGCACAGGTCAGGCGCACGCTATCTTGATTGGCTTGGGCGGTCAAGACCACGGCGCGGGCGTCGGCGGCGGCGGCGGTTGCCCCGCTACGGATCAGCGTCAGGTGCATCTGCACGAGGCGGGCGAACACATTCTGTGGCGCGAGGTCGAGCGCGTGCTGGACATACACTTGGGCAGAGTCCGCATCTCCACGCCAGAGATGGGTCAGCGCTAGATTTTCCATAATCTCCAACAGTAAATCGGGCGTGGCGAGGGCTTGACCCATCGCCAGCGCGTGGTTGAGGTGGTCAAGCGCGCTGATGGGGTGGCCTTCTTCTAGCGCGACTTGCGCCAGTAGGATGTTCATGACCGCCTCGAAATGTGTGATATGCCCGTCACGGGCGTGGGTCAATCCTTCCCGCAAGATTTCATCAGCGCGGGTCACGTCGCCAGAGTCGAGCGTGAGCGCCGCCAAATCTGCCAGCGCCGCGCACAACCTGTGGGCGTTGCCGGTCTGACGGGCATACGTCACCGCGTGGGTGTGCGCGTCACACGCGCCTTTCACATCCTCGCGCTTGTCGGCAATCATGCCCAATAAGGTCATGACCGAACTCATGCCGAGCGAATTTTCCGCCCGCTGATTGAGCGCACGGCAGATTTCGGCGGCGCGTTGCGCTTCATCCAACCGATTCAGGCGCAGATAGGCGTGGGCTTGAGCATAGGCGGCGCGGGCGATGAGCGCCGGCGAGTCTAGCTGTTGGGCGAGTTGGGCGGCCTCATCGTAATAGTCGAGGGCTTGGTCTAGCTGTTTGGCGCTGAGGACGGTATCGCCCATGTGCGCGAGCAATTCGACTCGGCGGGTCGTCGTCTCACCCGCGACTTGTTGAAGCAAGCGTTCCAGCATCCCCATCGATTCGGCGTGCCAGCCGCGAGACGTCAAATGGGCGGACAATTTTTTGCCGCTGTCCAGCGTGCGGTCTATGTCCCCGGTCAGCTTCCAGTGATAGAACTGGGTATGCAGCAAGTTATCTTCGCCGATGGTCGGGGCGATAGACAGCCATGCCTCAGCGGTCAGGCGATGGAGGTTGCGCTGTGCTTCCGGCGAGAGCGATGCCAATAATGCGAGGCGCAATTTATCGTGGCGGAATCGCCAGACCTGCCCGACCACCTCTAAGACGGCGTGATTGATGCACGCATTCAGCCAGCGTTCCAACGTCCAATCGGGCGGGAGCAACGGTTGGAGGGTCAAGATGGCGCGTAGAAAATCAAAACTGATGATAGGCCCTTCTACCGCCGCGACATTGAGCAGGGCGTGGAGGGGGGCGGGCAATCGTCCGAGGCGGGTGCTGATGACTTTTGCGGCGCTGATGGGGAGTTCGGTCAGGGTCGGGAGGCTGGCGCGTAGCGCATCGAGGCCGTCGCTATGTTGTTCGACGAGGGCGCATAGGGTTTCAATCAACAGGAAGGTGTTGCCGCCGGTTTCGGCCATCAGCAATGGGGTGAGGGTCGGGGCGGGGGTGCCGAGGACGGCGCGACTCAGCAGGTCGATGTCGGGGGCGGTCAGTGGCGCGAGCGGGAGCAGTTTTACGCCGTCCAGTTCACCGGGGAGGCCGGGGCGCAGGTCGGTCTGGTAGGTGGCAGCGATGAAAATTGCGCTGCGTTCGGCCTGTGGGATTAACTCGCGCAGGACGGCGAGGCTCTCCATCGTCCATTGAATATCCTCAAGCAGGATGACGACGGGGACGGTCTGGCGCGTAATCAGGTTGATGATGGCGCTGACCATGCGCCTATCGTAGTCCGTCCCATTCACGGGCGGGGCGTCTGGGACATCGCGCCCAATCAGCACCGCGAGGTCTGGGATGATGTCTTTGAGCGTGGCCGCCTCTGTATCATTCAAGGCTGCGCCGAGGATGAGCGGGCGTATCGCCCCACGCCATAACTGATAGGGTAGACCTTTATCCTCAGTGATTTGGCCGCGTAGCGTTATCGCCCCGCCCGCCAGCGCGTGGACGGCCAATTCTTCTAGGAGGCGAGATTTGCCCGCGCCGGACTCTCCGCCCACCAGCCAGACCGCGCCGCGCCGACTGCGGAGGGTGCGCTCTAGCGATGTGCGGAGCGCGTCAAATTCTGCGGCACGCCCGATGAAGCCGACGGGCTGGAAAATCCTCTCGTGTAGCGGGTCGTCTGGGTTTAGGAGGGCGATTCCGCTGTGGTTTGACAGCGCCGCTAAGGTCGCCTCGACGGTGGGGTAACGTTGATCGGGCGATTTTGAGAGTAGGGTCTGGATGAACGGGCGCAATGCCGCCGGGATGGGGTCGAAATCTGGGATGATGGTCATGACCTCGACCATCAGGCGATTCCGGTCTGTGATGTCGAATGGGTGATGGCCGCCCAACATCTCATACGCCATCACCCCGAAGGCGTATAAGTCCGATTGAGGAGAGGGCGCGGCGTTCGCTAGCAGTTCAGGCGACAAGTAAGCCAGCGTGCCGTGCGCTTGGGGTAGGCGTTTGGCCTCTTGCGCGGTCAGCGCGACCCCAAAATCGACCAGTTTGATCTGTCCGATGGGGCTGACCAGCGCATTACTCGGCTTGAGGTCACGGTGTAGGATTCCGCGCCGGTGCAGATAGGCGAGGCCGTGCAGACAGCCCATCAGCAGCCGGACTTGACCCGCTAGCGGCAATAGCAGGCCAGCTTGGGGCAAGGTACGCGCCGATTCCATTAGTTCCATCGTGAAGAATGGGCCGCCCCAATCGAAGCCATAATCCAAGACCGTGGTGATGTTGGGGTGGCGCAAGCCAGAGAGCGCCCGGAACTCTTGCATGAGGGCGATGCGCGGCGCGGGGTTGTTGGCGCTGGCGTTGGATTGCAGTTGGATGGGGTTGGCGGTCAAGCGTTTGAGGGCGATTTTCTGGCGGGTCAGCGGGTCAAACGCACGGTAAGCCTCGCCCATGCCGCCCACCCCCAGCATGTCGAGCAAGACATACCGCCCTCCGATATGAGCTGGGTGCAAGTGGGAGGTCATGGATTGACTCCATTTGGTGATAACAATGTCGCAAACTATAACGTGTTTTTGGGGGAAATGCTCAGTTGGTGTTTGGCGTTTAGAAATTCTAAGCGTAAGATATGAAGTAACATCGAATATCTTTTCTGTATAGAACAATAACGGTTTTGATGAGCAACCCATTTTAGGAGGGCGCGCTGATGTCACAGCACCCTATTCACACCTTAGAAGAACTCAGCGCCATCTTGGACGCGCTTCCAGATTATGTGTTCGTCGTAGAAGTTGAAGCGATGTGCGTCATTTACGCGAATCGGGCGTTTACGGCGTTGATTGGGGGCGGGGAGAAAACCACCTTAGTCGGCGAAAGCCTCTATGACCTCTATCCGGCGGAAATGGCCGAGACATTCATCGCGCAAAACAAGGAAGTCGTCGCCACCCGCCAAACCATGCACATCCTAGAGACGCTCAACATGCCTAGCCGCACAATTTATGCCGATACCTACAAAACGCCGCTGTATGGGGCGGATGGGGAGGTCTACGCGGTCTTAGGCACGTCACGCGACTTGACCGAGATGGAACAGATGCGCCAGACTCTAGCGCGGCGCACACAGGAATTGGAGCAGACCAACCAATTGCTCATCGCATCGGGCGGGTTTTTACAGAGCGTGTTGGATAGCCAATCGTCATCCATCGCAGTCATCCACGCGGATGGGTCAATCCGGGTGATTAATGCCCATTGGCGGCGGCTGGCCGCCGAAAATCCAAACGCCTTGAAGGGGCGTGATGGGTTGGGCTTAAATTATTTTGCGCTGTGCAGCCAGATTGTGGGCGGGGATGCCGTGATTGCGGAGGAATTGGAGCGCGGTCTACGCGCCCTATTGGACGGGACGATACCAGAGTTTTCGTTCGAGTTCCAAGATAACACTTCGCAGCCGCACCCGGTCTGGATTGAGGTGCGGGCGTCGCGGTTTCTGAGTTTGAGCGCGCCGCACGCGGTCATCGCGCATACCGACATCACGACGCGCAAGACGGCTGAACTCCAAGCGGCGGACGCGCTACGCCACGAAAAAGAACTCGGCGATATGAAGTCGCGCTTTTTATCGTTGGTCGCCCACGAGTTCCGCACGCCCATCACGATCATCCAATCGTCGCTTGATATGGTGATGTATTACGGTGAGACGATGACTCCTGAACGGCGGGCGTCTCAGTTCCAGAAGGTCTTGGGGCAGCTTAAACGCCTGATGACCCTCATCGACGAAATCAGCTTCCTATATCGGATGCAGAACAGCGTCCTGAAAGTACAGCGCACGCCGGTGGCGATTGTGCCGTTCTTGGAACAGGTCATTGGGGAGGTCGAGATGGTTTATGGCCGTGAGGGCGAAATCAGCTTGGCGGGAGGCGGCTTAAGCCAAGAGGCCTCGTTCTCGTTGGATGAGATGCTGCTGCACCAGATTTTCTTCAACCTGATTTCCAACGCCGTCAAATATTCCTCGCCGGGGACGCTGATAACGGTCTTGACCGGTATGAATCAGGACGCGCTGGGGGTGACAGTGGCTGACCGAGGCATCGGGATTCTGCCGGAAGACCTCAAGCGGTTGTTCGAGCCGTTCTATCGCGGCGGGAATGTTGACCAGCGCAGCGGGACGGGTTTGGGGTTGAGCATCGTCAATCAATCAGTACGCGCCCTCGGCGGCAGTCTGGCGGTGGAGAGTCAGATTGGGGAAGGCACGACGTTCACCGTGAGTCTCCCTTTAGGACGGTAACTGTGGGCGACTCACACCTGTGTGGGCAGAATCAGGCTGAAGGTCGCGCCACGCTCCACTTGGCTGGTGATGTCGAATGTGCCGCCCATCCCATTGGCGCGACTGCTCATATTGTTCAGGCCGCTACCGCGTTGAACAGTAACTGGGTCGAAACCGCAGCCGTTGTCTGAGATTTCGAGGACGACGCCGCGACTGTCCTCTCCCAACGTCAAATAGACTTCGGTGGCGTTGGCGTGGCGGGCGATGTTCGAGAGCATCTCGCGCCCGGTTTGGACGAGCGCATGAACCAGTTGTTCACTCAAGCCACGGAAGGTCGTGGCAATGTCGCTGACGAGGCGGGCGGAACTGACCGAACGGAAATTCTCGCTCAAATCACGGAACTGGTCTTGTAGGCTGACGGTATAGTTGACATTGAGGTGCAGGTCACGGATATAGCGGCGTAGGTCTTCGATGACGTGATTGAGGTCAGAGGTCGCGCCCAGAAGTTGGCCTGACAGTTCCGGCGTCGGGTTGCCGGTCATACGGGCGATATCCAATTTGATTCCGACGGCGTAAATTTGCTGGATGATGCCGTCGTGCAGTTCCATTGCGATACGGTCACGCTCCTCAATAATCGCCAACCGTCGCAGCGATTCCGACAGGCGGGCGTTTTCGATAGCGATGGCGGCGTGTCCGGCCAACAGCGTGATAATCTGCTCGTCATCAACAGTGAAGGGCTGGCCGTCCTCGCGGTCACACAGGTAGAGGTTGCCGAGGTGGACGCCTTTCGAGATGACTGGGACGCCCAAAAATGAGCGCATATTGGGGTGAAAGGCTGGGAATCCGACAGTGCGAGGGTCGTTTTTCATATCCGCAAGGCGGATGGGGACGGTGTGGGTCAGGAGTGCGCCCAATAAGCCGCGCCCGATGGGGAGGTGATCCATTTTCGAGATATGATGTTCAGATAGGCCGTAGGTCAAGAATTGTTCTAGCCCGCCCTGTCCATCTGGCACGCCGAGGGCGGCGTAACGTGCGCCGACCAAGCGGGCGGCGATTTCCGAGATGCGGCGCAGCACTCGGTCTAGGCTAAGTTCGGCGGTCAAGGTAGCTACGGCTTCGCTGAGGGCGTCAATACGCGACGATTGAGTCATAATCTCTTTAAGAGCCTTGCTCATCAAATCAAACGTCATGATTATACTCACTCATGTTAAACTAACGGATTGTTTTTTGTAGGAGGAGACGTATGGCGCAGATTCGAGTCTTGGTGGCAGACGACCATGAGGTGGTGCGGATGGGCGTCAAAGCCATGCTGCACCAAAACACCAATATTGCCGTGATTGCGGAAGCATCCAACGGCGAACAGGCCGTCCAAGAGGCGCTGCGTACCCTGCCGGATGTGGTGGTCATGGACATTCGGATGCCGGGGATGAACGGGGTCGATGCTTGTCGCCAAATTACTGAACAGTTGCCGGATACCAAAGTGGTCATGTTGACCTCATTCGCTGAGGATGATTTGCTATTCGCGGCCATCCGGGCGGGCGCGGCAGGGTATGTGTTGAAGCGGATTGGCAACGACGACCTCGTAAAGACCGTAACGGCGGTGGCGAGTGGTGAATCGACGCTCGACCCGGCCATGATTGCCACGGTCTTTCGGGAGGTCGCGCAACACGAAAAATCGAAAGAGGCGCTGGCCTTTACCGGCTTATCCACCCAAGAATTGCGCGTGCTGTCTTTAATTTCCGACGGCATGACCAACCGCGAAATCGCCGGAAAATTGTTTCTTGGCGAAGGAACGGTACGGAACTATGTCAGCAGCATCTTGGCTAAACTAAGTTTGTCCAATCGGGCAGAAGCGGCGGCCTATGCTGTCCAGCATCACGTCAAAGATTTCGTCAATTTTGAGTAGGATGTACCCGTGTATGCCCGTATCAGAGATGGGAGGCGTTATGAGAGATGGTGTTACCCGTCAATTTCCATAACGCTTCCTCCCTCATCAAAGGCGATTATCAAGCATCATACGCGGGGCGGAACGACCAAGACCGGACACGGCGCTTGAGGTAAGACATCGGCAACCACGCTGCCCAAAACGGCGCGTGTTATCCCTGCGCGCCCATGAGTCGCCATCACAATCAGGTCACTCCCTTGTTTGCGTGCGATATTGACGATGGTTTCTACCACAGCGCCGGGTTCTACCTGCGAGGTAATCTTATGTCCTTCCATCGCGAATCGAGTCGTGATACGGTCAAGATATTCGTTTTGGATTTGTATGGCACGCGGGTCATAGGCATAGCGCGGGTCAGCGACCAACGGGATAGCCTCGCCCATAAAGCTGGAGACCATCAATGTCGCTGCCCAATCTTGTTCCATAACCGATAGCAAGTGAATCCGTGCATCCACATCAGCTGCATGGAGCGCAACCTTCAAAGCCGTCTCGGCAAGGTCTGAACCATCTAATGTGACCAAGATATTTTTAAAGGCCATGATAATTTCCTCCACTTTTGGTCATTCGAGCTTACTTTTAGCATAGACCGATGCGAGGAAGTGGACGCCTGATGGATGTCACCCTGATAGGGTGATAGAGGTCATGGGTGATAAAACACGCCCAGCGCCAAACGCGGAGTCGGCGGGGCGGCGTCACCCGTCACGACATCGTATAGACCCGTCCAGACCGTGTACCAGCCCGGAGCGAGGTCATCTGGCAAGCGTAAGTCATCCCGATATAGGCCGCCGGTTGACCATGACGTGCTGGTGATTTCACTGTGGCGGATGCCGTGGTCTAGCACGATGGCGGGGGTGGAGTCATCCAGAATCCCCGGCGTCAGGTGAGTCAAGATGCAGTGGGCGTTGGCCGTCGGCGTGCCAGCCTGCCAATACAGCGATAAAACCGTCCCCGGCTGCCCCGCGCCGGATAGCGACCATCCGCGTAGGCGGGCGACATCCCCAAAATCCAACGTGATCGGGTGGGTGATTTCGGACGGCGGGACATCCCACGGGCGGAACTGCATCACGCCTAAAGGTTGACCGTCGTCGATGCGCTGGGCGTTCGCCAGATAATACAGGCGGGCGGATTCTGCGCGGGCGTCGCCAGAGACGAACACCGTATCGTTATCCGTCAATAGGCGGGCGAAGTCGGATTCTGGGTCGGCGTCCCCCGGCGGCATGAAATATAAGGGGAGGCGCAGATAATATTCGGCGGCGGTGTCCGGCGTCCCCAGCACGAATATCGAGTCGGCGGATTGGCGCAGAGTCAGGCTGGCGGCGAGGCTGCGCCAATCGGGAGACTTGGGCGGGTCAATCGTCCAATAGCGGGCGAGTCCGACCCCCATCAGAATCAGCGCGGCGCTGGTGAGGATTACCCCGCCGCGCCGCAAGGTCAGCATCCCCAGCAGTAGCGAGAGCGGCGCGACCACTCCAATCAGATACCCCGGCAGGAAAAAGCCGGACGATACCCGCGCCGCGAGGGTGAACACGAGGATGGGGACGGTAGCCCATATCAGCGCGGTTGCAGTAGGACGCCCGATGGGGCGTCCGTACAGGAAGAAATACAGGCCGATTATGGTCATGAAGGGGAGGGTGAGTAGGCTTGGCGTTGACCCGAACAGCAACGACGGCAGATAACTCGTCAGCAGCACGCTGAGGTCGAATCCGGTGGAATGGGTCTCGAAGCGACTGTTGAGCAAGAAATTTAGCAGCATCAGCCCGACGGGGATGCACAAGACGGTCACTGGCAACCATAAGCGCGTGATGGCGAATCTTATTGAGCTGGATTTTTTCTTATCGGTGTGGGCGAGTACGCCGGTCAGGACGAGCGCGATTTGCGCGGCAAATGAGAACGCCTCGACATACGATAAATAAAATGTTACGGTCTGGCTCATCACGTAGGCGACTGCACTGTGCGGGGTGCGGGCGGTCAAGGCACGCCTGAGCAGCAATACGTTTAGGGCGGATAGCGCTGATAGGGTTGCGAGGGTGCGGGCGTCTTGCGCGTGGTACACTAAAAACGGATTGAGCGCCCAAACTGCCGCCGTGAATAAGGCGGCGCGTCGGCTGGCGGTCATATCCAGCGCCAAGCGCGTGACGATTGACATGCCGATCAGGTTTGAGAGGGTAGGGAGCAGCCGGGCGGCAACTTCGCTGATGCCCATCAAGCCCGTCCAGCCGCTGAAGAGCAATAACGCCCCGGCGGGGTGCGGCTCTCGTGATAAGACGGCGACCCATGAGGGTGAAAACGGATTGTTCGTCCAGTTGAGCAGGGCATAGGCTTCGTCCCCGCGCACAGGGACAGTCCCCAACCCGCCAACCCGCAGCCCAAAGGCCAAAATGAATAGAATTATGAGTACAAATCCACCGCTTGCCCTACGCAAGATATCACTACCTATTCTTGTTATCATTGACTGTGTTCTGCGAGAAACTGGAAGAACTTTCTTGAATTTGAAGATATGAGGCTTTTTAACGACTTAAGCTATTGCTTATTTACTAAAATACTAAATGATATTATTATGTTTCACCACTATTTTCGAGGGTCGGAACTTTATTTAGCCTAAAAATTCATTTTAATACACGTAATTTCGATTTTAATTTCATAAAACACATCACAGATTTGTATAATGAAATATCCTTGATTTACAGGGTTTCACCTATAAGTACCCTATGATCTCAGTGACAAAGAATTATTTACACCCTATTGACGTTGTTTTAAATTTGATATACTGTTATGTGCATAGTGCAGTTCCCTCACTTTTTGAGTGTAGTTGCTCAGAAAACTTCATGATGTGTTTTTTTCATGAGTAAACCTTAAGAAAGTGTGAGTGCAGTACATCCGAATTTTATTGCTGTTGCGAATTGTAATTGTATCAGCCTACCTTACCCATTCGGACGTGTTTCTAATTTTAATCCGGTATTATCAATCACTATAGGAGTGAGTATCATGGGCCGTCGGCCAAAAGACCCCAATGCAGTCCCTGTCGTAAAACCCGCAAAACGGCGTGCGCGTCTGAACGCGGCGACCACACCACAAGGTAATAAATATATGCCGGCACAATCTATTACAGATGCCGTGCCTTCCACCGATTGGTCACTGCGTGACTGGATCCGCGAATCTGGCGGCCCGACCATCAAGCAAGTGATTTTCTACGCAAATTCGGTCTGGCCGCTCGAAAAAGAATGGCCTGAGAAGACGGTTTATAGTTGGGTCAGCCGTGGTATCCCTAGCCGTGACGATGCGTTGCGGATTATCTCGGCGCTCAAATTGGCCGCCGCTTCGCGCTCACGCACCTTGTTCCAAGGGCTGAGATTGTTCGATCACGCCGAGACGTTCCTGTTCAGCCGCTCCTGCCTCGATGCGTTTAGACCTCCTTCGTTCGTGGAACTTCGTCAGATGGTCGGCTCGGACGCCATCCAGAACGACGGCCTGAATGATACCCGCGTGTTAGATCGCGTCACCCCGCCCCCTCCAGCCCAACTCTATGGACGTGATTTGGACGTGATTCGTCTCCTCACTGAAATCGAGAGCTACCCCTTGACAATCCTGCACGGTGATGCCGGCATCGGCAAAACCGCGCTGATGTGGTCAACCGCGCAAGAAGCGCGTTCCCCCAAATATGGCATGGTCAACGAGTATGACTGGGTGACTGTCACCCCCCAGACGCCGGTCTCTGACCCGACATGGCAAGCCCGCACGCTCCGCAATATCGCCGCCCGCTTTAAGTGGTGGGAAGCGGTTGGGATGGCTGAGGATGAACTGCACGATGCAGTCGCCAAGCGCATGAGCCGCGAGAGCATGTTGATGATTTTTGACCAAGTAGACGACGCTGACCAAATGAACGATTTGGTGGCTTGGCTCAAGACGTTGCTGCCGGAAGGTCAAAACTCGGAAGGCGGACGTGCGGTTGTCGTCTCGCGCCAAGTCCCGCCTGCTGATTGGCACGCCTTACACCTCCCGCCCATCAAGGGCGAACGGGTGCGCGATTTATGGACATCATTTGAGGCGATTGCCGCTAAGAAAAACCAGAAACTCGAGGCCGCTGCACGCGACATCGTTTTGAAGGGCGCTGCTGGCAATCCTTCAATCGTCAAGTTCGGCGCGACCTTCGCTATGGTCGCTACCGCGCCGCATGAGGTGATTTCGCTGTTTAACGGTCTAGGTGGTAAGGCCGTTGACGTGCAAATTTCGCACATCATTTATCAACTCTTGTTCAAACTGCCCGCGCCGACCAAGTGGCTGGCATTGGTGGCTGCGCGTACAGGGCTTGATTTGACCGACGACTCGCTGTATGAGTTGTGGGATACGCGCAGTGAAACCGGCAATGTCGAAGAATTCCAAGCCGCACGCGATGCCTTGATTGAATACGGGGTGTTGACGCCGATGCGTCACCGCCGCGAGACCTATCTCATGGCTCCCACCGTGCGCGAAGTCTTGATGACACAGAGCCTCTAAGACCCTGATGTGATTTGCGGGGCTTGGCGCGCCAAACCTCAGCATAGATAACTCGAAACTTGATAAACCACAGAAGCAATTCTGTGGTTTATTTGTTTTAGGCTGGGTTCATCTTGCAAAGAGGATTTCATGCGACGTATGAGACTATTTTTATGGGTTGTTTTGGTGGTCTTAGGGGGCGCGGCGCTGGCAACGGCGCAAGACGCCCCGTTTGTTTTGAATGGGCAGCCGTATGACATCGGTCAGCCGACTTTGCGCGATGTGTTCATTGACCCGGTGAACGGGGATGATAACAACGACGGAAGCAGCGCCAGCCCGTGGCGCACGCTCGATCATGCGTGGATTCAACTGCCGATGGGCGGGACGTTGACTGAGGGGGTTCGGATGGTGCTGCGCCCCGGCACATTCACCCCGGAGATGACGCCAAATTATTGGGAGTCGCGCTATGGGACGTATGCCGCGCCCATCGTCATCACCAGCGAATCGGGCGCGGCCAGCGTGATTCTTCCGACGGTCAATATTTTTGATGTGCGCTATATCTACTTCACCGACCTGACGATTGCGGGTGAGAGCGATACTATTTTCCACTGTGAGCGCTGCGACCACCTGTTATTGCGCGATATGGTCATTCGCGGTGGTGAGCCGGAGACCTATGTCTCGCAAGAGGGGGTCAAGGTTAATCAAAGCCAGTGGGTTTTCATCGAAAACAGCGACATTAGCGGCGCGTGGGACAATGCGGTAGATGTGGTGGCCGTCCAACACGGTCACATGCTGGATAACCGACTGCATAACGCGGGCGATTGGTGCGCGTATGTGAAGGGCGGCAGTTTTGACTGGCGGATTGAGCGCAACCGTTTGTTCGACTGTGGCACGGGCGGCTTCACGGCGGGGCAGGGGACGGGATTCGAGTTCATGGTCGCGCCGTGGCTGCACTACGAGGCGTATGGGGTGGTCGTCGTCAACAACCTGTTTTATGACATCGAAGGCGCGGCGTTTGGCGTCAACGGCGGCTATAACGTTTTGTTCGCCTATAACACCGCGTATCGGATTGGCGCACGCAGTCATGTGATTGAAGTCGGCCCCGGCATCCGGTCTTGTGATGGGGATACGGCGACTTGTGCGGCGAATCAGGCTGCGGGCGGCTGGGGTCCAAATCAGACCGGCGTCGAGGCATACACGCCCAGTCAGCACGTCTATATCGTCAACAATGTGATATACAACCCGCCGGGGTCTGGGAGTCAATGGCAGCAAATTTTCATCAGCGGCTCAAGCACGCCGGACGCGGAGACGAATATCCCCAACCCGGCACGGGTCGATACCGACCTCGTGATTGCCGGAAACCTGATTGTGAATGGCTCGCCGGAACATCCGCTGGGGATTGAGGACAGCGGCGCGTGCGAGGACTCTAACCCGACGTGCAACGCCGCGCAACTACGCGCTATGAACGCGATTAACACGGTTGTCGCGCAATTGACCGACCCCGACAATGGGGATTTCCATCTGCGGGCGGATGGGATGATTCAAACAATAAGCGTGCCGGATTTCATCTGGGATTTGCCGTTCGCGGATGTGCCAGTCGGCCAGACGCATGTGACGATTGAGCATGATTTCAGCGGCGTGGCGCGTTCAAGCGGCGGACTGCCGGGGGCATTTTTTAGCGATTCGGATGTGGCGGTAGGGTTGTCTATACCGACGGCTGAAACGCCAGAGGTACAACCTACCGACACGCCCGACGATTCCGGCGCTGAGACGGTCATCGCGCCGCCGACCAGCTTGCCAGCGGGCGGGATTGCGCTGATTACATTGGGCGACAGCCTGACTCAAGGGGACGGCGACAATGACGGTGGGGGCTATCCGGCGCGGCTGATTGGGATGGTCGAGTCGCTACGTCCGGGGTCGAGCGTGCTGAATCTCGGTCAGAGTGGATGGTCAAGCGATGCGCTCATCAGCGGCGATCAAGGGCTGGAGGGTCAATTGGGGCGGGCAGTGACCGCGATTGAGGCCGCGCAAGCCGCCGGACAAGTGCCTGTGGCGCTGGTCTGGATTGGCAGCAATGACCTCTGGTATGCCTATGAGTATGGCCCGACCCCGATGACCCGTGACGCGGAGGACGAGGATTTATTGCGCTACGCGACCAATCTTGACCGTATCATCAGGGAATTGACTGACGCGGGCGCGGTGGTCGGCGTGGCGTTGTTGGATGACCAGAGCAAGCGCCCGGTAGCGATAGCCGGTGTCGCTTTCCCCAGCACCCCGCCGGAAGAATTGACCATGATGAGCGCGCATATCGGGCGCTATAACGCGGCGCTGACCCAATTGGCGGAGTCCTACGGCGCGTTGGTGGTCGATTTCTATAACACGAGCATCTTCACAGACGCGGCGACATTGGCCGACGACGGCAATCATCCCAACGGCGCAGGTTACGATGTGATTGCGGGGCGCTGGTTCGATGTGCTGTCTCCGTTGATGCGGTGATAACGATATAGGATTCGCAAAGCGGATGGGTGGGCGCACAACGGGTGCGCCCACCACAAACCCGAATTATCGCGTTATTCGTCCGTGACGGTGGCAGTACGCGGCTTGCGGATACTGCTCTGCGAGGCCAAGGTGATAATCGACGGGCCGAGTTTGCGCTGGATGATGTGGAATCCGATGGCCTGCAAAACACCGTACAACAGGGTTGAAGCGCCCAATAACCCAAACAGTACGATTTGCGCGACGCTGGCATTCCCGAAAGGCGGGTTAGGGAAACTGCCGGCAATCGCCAAATAGGTGGCGAATCCGCCGATGAAGCCCGCCTGATAATTGGCGATCAATAGCACCCAAATACCTTTGTGCTTACGGGTGTCGAGCCACAACCATTTCAAGGTCTGCGCGGTGATCATCAGCGGGATATAGAGCAAGAACAGCGCAAAACTGATATTCAAAGCCCCAAGATTGGCTTCAATGCCTGTGAAGAAGCTGAAGACCGGGATGACAATCGGAATATACAGCAGTCGTAGCAGCCACGGACGTCGTTGAAAGCGTCGGGCGGGGGTGGGGAAGCGCAAGATGAAGTGGATGACGACGGCGAAAAATGCCATATAGAAAATTTGCGCCATCGCGATATTGACATGAATCGTGCCAGTGGCGGCCAGCGCCAAACCTTGCAGCAGCATCAGCCCCGCGAAAAACTGACCGTTCGGCTCATCACCCCAGCGCCGCAAGACCCAGATGGCCGCCAGTATTGAGACGATGGCCGGGATGCCCAACACGGTCATTTCATATAGGCTTTGGACATTGCGGTCTAGGTTGATGGTGATGTCTAGTATCTCATCGCCGCGTGTGACGCGCCGCGTGATACGATCTCCCAACTGCGGTTGCCAATTGACGCCGTACATCGAGCGTTTAATCGAGTTGACGGTGTAGTTGGCGTTTTCGTCGCGCCGGTCTGTTTCGATGTCAGCGACCATCTTATCGCCGACTCGAATCCCCGCGATGTCTGAGGGGCTGCCCGGAAATACCCCGTTGACGATTCGCAACGGCTCACCCGCTTCACGCGGGCGGATTTCGAGGCCATCCGTGACGAAATCGGGCGTGGCGTTCAAAAATCCCCGATAAAAACCTGACCACATCATCAGCATGACGACGATAGCCAGCGCGACCAAGCCCCACATGAAGCCGCGTAGCGTGATGCGCGCCATGTGCAGCGCCTCGGCTTGGGCGGGGTCAACGATGGTGATGACGCGCTCACGGCGGCGCTCCGGGGTCAGCGCGTCGGTCAGCGCGCCGATGAATTCACGGGCTGTCGGGTAGCGTTCAGCCGGAGCTTGTATCAGCGCCTTCGCAAAAACAGAGTCGGCCTTTTTGCCGTGTGTGGCGCTCATGTATTCGCTGAAGGGCGTCGGGGGGCGATGTATCCGTTCGATAAAAATGTTGGGATTGCCGTCCTCTTCATAGGGCAGATGGCCGGAT
>Ga0163144_10016229_pt1 | contig 15270 bp, 9 predicted proteins | sample OliLak19BULKMAT1_FD_123175 | JGI IMG/M metagenome (GOLD analysis project Ga0163144, IMG submission 123175) | Freshwater microbial mat bacterial communities from Lake Vanda, McMurdo Dry Valleys, Antarctica - Oligotrophic Lake LV.19.BULKMAT1 | ecosystem: Environmental > Aquatic > Freshwater > Lake... | reverse complement strand
CGCACCACCATCGACACGCTCGACTATTCGGGGAGCGGGTTGAACGAAGGGTCGAAGGTTTTCATCGCCGCCGCCGGCCCGCCGCGCCGCGACTTGCCCACGACAGCGCCGCCTGGCTTCACGTTGCCCGCCGAATTCGGGTTGAGCGATCCGCGTGTCGCTTTACCGGAGGTGTTGGTCGTGAGCGGGCCGCGTTATGCGGGCGTACCTCTTGCGGAATCATTTAGCGAAGTGGCCGCGCGGCTGCGAGCAAGCGATGTAATTAACGCGACCACACGTTCGCATGATGAGCTGCTTGAAAAATTTTGCCGCGTCATTCCGTTGGACCATCCGCTCAACCGGTTCCCGTTGGTGGTCGTGGTGGACGATAGCGAGTTTGCCGCACAGACTCTGCGGAATTTTCTGTGGGTCACGTTCACGCGCAGTAACCCGGCGCATGACATTCACGGCGTGCGGAGTTTTTGCGATCACAAACATTGGGGCTGCCGCGGGGCTTTGGTGATCGATGCCCGGATTAAACCGTGGCACTCGCCGCCGTTGGTCGAAGACCCAGCGGTAACGCGGCGCGTCGAGGCTTTGGCGGCAAGGGGCGGACCGTTGGCGGGATTGTTCTAGGGAAATTTCGTAGGGTGGAGCAAGCCGACATAAATGTCATTTTAAACGCAGAAGATGGACGGCGCCGGTCCACCATCCACAAGACATCAGCAATCCCAGTATGGTGGACCGGCGCCGGCAACCTCAACTTGCCAAATTTCTTTGTTCGCGGCTTGCTCCACCCTACGAGCCTTATTCCCGGCGATTACACTATATTTCAGCTTTTCAACGTTTCTTTTCCACCCCTCGCGGGATAGCCCCGCCTTGGCGGCGTCTTTAGGGTATCCACACCCTTAGCTCGACCCATGCCCATGCTTCCGGAATTCGTCTCCGCGCTCCAACGCGAACGCTCGGCGGCTCGTCAACGGGCCGCGCGGGTCATTGCGCAGTTGTCGGGCGATGCCACCGCCGTCGGCGCGAACGCAGGTGATCCAAATGCAAACGACGGGTCGGTTCCCAGCCCGGCCGTTGATCCGGCGCTCCAGCCGGTCACCGGCCAGGAATTGGGCGCGTTGTGGGATCGGCACAGCGCGGGTTTGATCCTGTTTGCACGGCAGTGGTGCGGGACGGCCGAGGATGTGGTGCAGGAATCGTTTTGGCGGTTGTCACGGCAAACGCCGCGACCGAACGATCCGGCGGCATGGCTGTTTACGGTCGTGCGAAATGCCGCGTACAGCGCGGTTCGCGGCGAACAGCGAAGGCGGTACTACGAAGGGCGCGCAGCGTTGGAAAAGGGGGCGTGGTTTACCGCTGTGCAGCCCGACTCGCTCGACGCGGCTCAGGTCACCGCCGCGCTGCGGCATTTACCGCCGGAGCAACGTGAACTGATCGTGTTGCATATCTGGAGCGGATTGACATTTCAACAGATTGCCGCCGTGACGCAATCGTCGTCCAGCACGGCGCATCGCAAATACGAGCAAGCGTTGACCGCGTTGCGAGCGGCACTTGCAAGAACTAAAGCAGCGGATCATTAGCGGCGGCAACTTGCCGCCGAATTTGGGCAGCGGTCATTATTTCTGACGGTGCGAACATGAATGAATTTCCCCTCGAAACCGGTTCCGCGGCGAACCTGCTTGTCGGTCAACCCAACGATCCGGCGTTGCGTTCTTTCGCCGCCGATTTGGCGCGATTGCAGCCGTGCGTTGCGGTCGCTTCGCGTGACGATCTGCTGTTCCGCGCCGGGTGGGAAGCAGCCTTGGCCGCGGTCGCGCGGGGCGAGAACGCGCCAGCATTGGAAGTGTTGCCGTACGAAACGACGGGCGTCGTTACGCTGCACCCCGCAACGGCGACGGCAGCAAGCGGAACGGTCGTTTCTGTCTCGCAACAAGAACGCATCCCTGAAACCGCGGCTCAAAACAGGCGTCGGCACAACATCCCCGCTTGGCAAAACGGTTATTTTTGGCCGGCGGCGACCGCCGTGTTGCTGATGGTCTGCATGGGCCTGGTCGCGGCCCTGAATTCGTATTTTCCTTCCGGTCCGCAAGTAGTTCAGCAACCACATTCGCAACCGCCGGCCCTACCGCCGGGTCCACCGCCTGTGCCGCCCAATCATCCGAACGCCAATCCCGGCATTTCACCGCGCTATTTTCCAGATGTAGCGGCAACTCCGCCAGCGTTCAGTTATGCGGGCATCATGAACAACGCCGCGGTCTGGGAAACGCTGGACAATTTCACTTCGCTGATACGGACCATCACTCCTCCGGCTGAAGTAGAATCTGACCGCTCGCTCGCGGCGAATACCCTAGCCCAGAGCAATGGAAGCGGCGGATACCTCCAATTGCGCGACCGCGTCTTGCGCGCCGGGCTGACAACCTGGCCGACCGAACCGCGGACGTTTACCGCGACCGGCGCAATACTCAATCCCCTTTCGCGCGATAAGTTATGGCGGGCATTCGAGTAACGCCGTTAGCTTCAATCCGATTCCAATCATCCCCTTGTCTTTCGGGAGAATTCTCATGTCACTTTGGCTTTCAACTTTACTTTGGCAAACTTTGCGGCGGCACGCCTGCCGCGCCTTGATCGTCTGCGCGAGTATGGCACAAGTGCTGTCGGTGCCGTTAACGGCGCGGGCCGAAGATTCGCTCCCCAATCCAGTCGCGGTACGGATCACTCCCGCCTATCCGCCGCGTGCCGCGCTGCAGTATCGCCTCTATCCGCGATTCGTCGAATTTCTGCCGGGGGACGCGGCGGCGTTTTATATCAAAGCGGTCTTACTGTATCAAACGCAGAATCAAGCTGAAACGGTCACCCGCAAAAATGATCCCAAATACAATGAACGTGTTGGCGATTGGCTGGAAATGCCGGTCAGTGAACTCCCCTTGGACGAAGCCAAGGTATGCTTGCAAAATTATCGTAACGCCCTGAATCACGTCCACTATGGATCGTTACGACAACATTGCCAATGGCCCTTGCCGCTCAACGGTGAAGCCCGCGAAAGCCTCATCTCGATCCTCCTCCCCGAGATTCAAGACCTCCGCGCCTGTGCTCGATTGTTGGCCTTGGAAGCGCGGGTGGCGCTGCGTGAACATCGTCCGTTGGAGGCTCTTGATTCGATCAAAGCCGGTTATGCGCTCGGCCGGCATCTGAGCAGTTCGCCGCTTTTAATTAACGGGCTGGTTGGGGTGGCGATCATTTCCACGATGAACCGCGAATTGCTTAACGTGATGCAAGACCCCGCTTGTCCGAATTTATATTGGACGATTACCGCGCTGCCGCAGCCCTTGGCCGACGCGCGGGTGGCGATCGAGTTTGAAGGGGATATTCTGGTGAACTTGTTTCCCGAACTGGCCGACGTCGAAAAGGCGCAACTGACGAAAGAGCAATGGAGTGCGCAATATCTTAAATTCATTACCCGCCTGCGGAATACTTCGCAGGATTTGGGGCTGGGCATGGACGCGGCGTATTGGAACGATATCCAAACCAACGTGGCCGCCACCGCGCTCTTACCGGTGTTGTACCCCAAAGCGCGAGGCTACTTGGATGAGGTCGGCTACTCCAAAGCCAAGCTCGACGGGATGTCAATGTCGCAAACGGTGCTGACGCAAATCTCGGTAGACTTTCGGATCATGCGAGACGAACTTTATAAATGGCAATATCTGCCGACCGGCGAATCATCGGTCGGGTTTGCCGACATGAAGCAGGAATTTCATAAAGCGATCAGAGGCGAAGTCCTTCCGTTAGGAAGCATGTTATTGCCTGCCGCCGAACGCGTGCGGATGAGTTACGTTCGGTTGGAACGCGAACTGGCGATCTTACGCGCCATCGAGGCATTGCGGATGCACGCCAAAGCGACCGGCAGCTTGCCGAACGATTGGAGCGAAGTGAAAGCGGTGCCGGTCCCGCACGATCCGCTCAACGGCCAACCGTTTCGCTATCACAAGTTCGAGAAATCCGCGCTGCTCGAAGCCCTCAGCCCCGCAGGTTGGAATGACAATCGCCACTTTCGCTATGAAATCACCTTGGCCGAAGCTCCCGCCAAACAGCAAGCCGCGGCTTCCGGCGCGATACTCCCTGCACCCAAAGAATTAAAGCCGTTGGTAAATATCCTCGAACCGACCAAGCAACCGCCACCTGCGGTTGTGGTACAAGCACCAGAAGCCCCGGCCGAGAAACCAGAGGCTCCGGCAAGGCCGGCAACCCCCGATAAGGCGGATGTAAAGCCCGCTGCTGCTGCGGCGAAATATCACGAATCATCTTCGTCCTGGAATCCCATCGCGAAAGCCCGTGCCGCCGCGCGGCAGTCGCAATCGCTGAATAACTTGAAGCAGTTGGCGTTGGCGATGCACAATTATCACGATGCTAACGGCTCCTTCCCCGCGCAAGCCACGGTTGACGCAAACGGCAAACCCCTGTTGAGCTGGCGGGTTTATCTGCTGCCGTATATCGAACAGGACGCGCTCTTCAAACAGTTCAAATTGGACGAACCGTGGGACAGTCCCAATAACAAACCATTAATCGCCAAGATGCCCGAGCTTTTTGCTTCAGCGTTGGAAAAGAAGTTGCCTGCCGGCAAAACGTGCTACTTGGTCCCCAACGGCAAAGAGGCGATCTTTTTCGGTGATCAAAAAACGAAAATCCAACAAATCGCCGACGGAACCTCCAATACGATCATGATCGTCGAGGCCGCTCCCGAGAGCGCCGTCGAATGGACCAAGCCCACGGATTGGGACTTCGACCCCGCCGCCAAAGACCCGGTGGCCGGATTGCGCGGCTTGCGCGAAGCGGGATTATTGGTCGGATTTGCCGATGTGAGCGTGCGGCTCCTCAACAACAAAATCGACGATGAGTTGCTCAAAAAATTCCTCACCAGCCACGGCGGCGAAGTGATTGAGCGGTAAGCGGCTGGGAGCCGGCTGAGTTTTGACAATCAATACGTATTTTTCACGCGGGCCGGATCAGCTTGATCCGGCCCACGTTTTTTTGGTTATTAAGGGAATTCCCGCTCCGAATTTCACGCGAAAAAAATCCCCCTGTGGGCCGCCAATCCCACTGTCGCCGGGTACAATAGGCATTCGTTTCCGCGCGGTATCTTTATTTCCCTCTAACACCGCGCGGTTTTTTTCGAATGCTGTTTTGTCGCTTCCCATCTTATGCGCATTGCCTGGCTGACCGATCTGCATTTGAACTTTCTGCCGGCTGATCGGATCGAGTGGTTTTTTCATCATGTCGAACAACAGCATCCCGACGCGTTTGTAATCACGGGCGACTTTAGCGAAGCGCACGAGGTGATCCCGCTGTTGGAGTGGCTGGGACGAAGTTGGTCCAAGCCGATTTACTATGTGCTGGGGAACCACGATTTTTACGGCGGCTCGATCCGCGAAATTCGCGCCGCCGCGACCGCGCTTTCGGACAAGCTCCCCCGCTTGGTCTATTTAAGCGATTATCCCGAGCCGGTCTTGCTGACGCCGCGCGTGGCGCTGGTCGGGCACGACGGTTGGGCCGACGCGCGGTGCGGCGATTATGAACGCTCGATGGTGATGATGAACGACTATCGCTTGATCGCCGAATTGGCGGGCTACACCAAGCAAACCCGCTGGCCTGTCTTGCGGCAATTGGGCGATGAGGCGGCGGCCCACTTGCGCGTAGTGTTGCCAATGGCGTTGGAGCGCCGCGACCATGCCCTGGTGGCGACCCATTTTCCCCCGCTCCGCGAGGCGTGCTGGCACGAGGGGACGCTTTCCGACGACGAATGGGCGCCGCACTTCACCTGCCTGGCCGTTGGCGAGGCGCTGCTTGAAATCGCCGCCGCCTACCCCTTTAAGCAAATCACCGTCCTGTGCGGCCACACTCACAGCCCCGGCGAATGCCGCCCGCTGCCGAATTTGCAAATCATGACCGGAGGCGCGCGTTACGGCGCGCCGACAATTAGCAAAATGCTGAATCTGGAGGGGTGGTGAGCTGATTGGACAGGCTCCTTTCATCCCAGGACTCTTCGTTTTTCGACATTTCGACTCAAATGTGCTAACAGCCTATTGAAAAACTCATTTGCAGCCACTTGCTAGCTGGATAAATCAGGGAATTATTCAGCTAGCAACACTCCGATTTGGACTTTTTCAACAGGCTGCTAGGCTGGTAAGGAGGGAATACCGCCATGACAACCATATCATTCCAATTGCCGGACCATATTGAGCGACAACTCCACGCGGAGTTAGGCGATTTGAGCTCCGCCGCCAAAGAAGCGGCGTTGATTGAGCTTTATCGTCAAGGGCAACTTTCGCATGGGAAGCTTGCCGAGGGTCTGGAGATCTCGCGTTATGAAACAGACGCGATTCTGAAGCGGCACAAGGTCATCGAAGATCTTGTCACACCGGAAGAACTTGACGAGCAAATCCGAAATCTTCGGATATCCGTCGGTCCATGATTGTCGTTTCAGATACTTCACCGTTGAATTATCTGATCTTGATCAATCAGGTTGACGTCCTGCCGGTTCTTTTCCAGCGAGTGGTTGCTCCTCCGGCGGTAGTGACAGAACTTAGAGCGCATCCACTTTTGGTGTAGCGACATTCCTAGCTAGCACTTAGCTCAACTGTACGCAATAACCGTAATAGCAATGGTAGCTAGCAACGCTACACACTCATGTAACCGCTCTAGGCAATCTGGTGCGCCCCAAATTGTGCTGAACTGGGAGGCGACACCACCGACTTGGCTGGAAATAACCGCTCCTCTGAGGGCAAATTTCAACCTGCCTTTGGGATTGGGTGAAATTGAGGCCTTGGCAGTAGCGCAGGAGATTCACGCGGATCGCCTGCTCATTTGATGAACGTAAAGCTTCTGAAACGGCTCGACAACTTGGATTAACAGTGACGGGAACGCTGGGTGTGTTGTGTCTTGCCGCTGAAAAAACTTGCTTTCCTTATCCGCCGCGTTCGCCGCTCTCCAACAAACCAATTTCCGCGGACCGAACGAATTAATGAATACGCTGCTTAAGCAGGATGAAAATCGAAGAAAGGACGGACCTAAAGGGAATTGCTAACGTAGTGCAATGCTAAACTTTAGTTGCAAACATGGCTTGAATGACGAACCAATACCGCTAAATCCCTTCACCACTCCCTTTCCTGATTCGCCCTTCGCAAACAAAAAAGCACTCCGGCGGGGGGGCCGGAGTGCTTTCTAAAGACCAGTCGTTAACTGCGTTCGGGAGTGGGGGGAAAGAAGATCCGCAGGTCCGAACTGGTCTAGATTCCAAATTGAGAGTTGGGCTGCACACCAGCGGTGAACCAGCCAACACAAGCAATATTATCCAACTGTTGTAAAAAGCCAATAGATAACCTGTGCAAATTGATACAGTATTTTGTTAGTTGTTTGTGAGTAGATGTAAGTAATTGAAATTAAAGAAGTTAGAGTTTGTTGTTGCAGCTAGATTAGGGGTATTTTCTAGTGCGAATTCTTCCGATAACGCGCATTAACATAAAAAATATACGATATTACGGCCACAACGACCACCTTGTTGATCTTGAAATGCGACAGATTTACAAACGATTTGACGCCATTTTTTGACTCTGCACTGGATTTCCTCCGCAAATCGCTCACGCAATCTGTCGTGGAATCAGCCGGTTCTTAGCCCTCTTCACGTTGACCATGATAGCCCCCGCAAGATACGCTATAGGTAAGAGCAAATAGGATATTTTCCCACGGCGTGTGGGTCTCTTGTCGGCACGATGATTTATTCCGCGCGGGGAGCTCTCCGCGGGACGGAAGTCTTGGCTCAGGAAATATGTCTGTCACTATGACCGAGGATTTGGCGAATACTTCGACCGAGGCGACCGCCTCCGCGCAACTTCCACTCATTGAACGATTTACCGATCTTCCCCTCTCGCCGCCGATGCAGGCCGCGCTCGTCGAAGCCGGTTACATTACGCCGACCGCGATTCAATCCGGGCTGATTCCCCGCGCGTTGGCCGGGGTTGATCTGATGGGCCAAGCGCGCACCGGCACAGGAAAAACGGCCGCGTTCGTTATCCCAATTCTGGAGCGGCTCGAAATCGGGGCCAAGCATCCGGTCACGCAGGCGCTCATCTTAGTGCCGACGCGCGAATTGGCCGTGCAGGTGAAAGAAGAAGTCGTCAAACTCGCGCACGGGCAAGCGATCCACGCCGTGCCGCTGTATGGCGGCAAACCGATCAAAGGCCAGATCGCCAAACTGCATAAAGGCTGCGAAGTGGTGGTCGGCACACCCGGCCGCGTGCTCGACCATTTGGCCCGCGGCACGTTGAATCTCGACAAGCTGACGACGGTGGTTCTCGACGAGGCCGACCGAATGCTCGATATCGGCTTTCGGCCCGACATCGAAAAAATCCTTCGCCGCTGTCCGGTGAAACGACAAACTCTGTTGCTCAGCGCCACGGTTCCGCCGCCGGTCGAAAAGCTGGCGCGGCGGTACATGATCGATCCCGAGGTGCAGAACTTCTCGCCGCTGGATATTTCGCACGACACGATTGAGCAATTTTATTTCACGGTCGATGCGGATCGCAAATTCGATTTGCTCTGCCGGCTGCTATTTCGCGAAAAGCCCAAGCAGGCGATTATCTTCTGCCGCACCAAGCGAGGGACCGATAAGATCCATCAACGCCTGGCAAAGAAACTGCCGCAAGTCGCCTGCATCCACGGCGATCTGGCCCAAGGCGCGCGCGACCGCGTGATGGCCAGTTTCCGCGAAGGGAAAGTCCTCGCCCTGGTCGCCACCGACGTGGTCGGCCGCGGCATCGACGTGACCAGCATTTCGCACATCATCAATTACGACGTTCCGGAATTTTGCGACGATTACGTTCATCGCGTCGGCCGCACGGGGCGGATGGGGCGCGAAGGAACGGCTTACACCTTCATTACGCCCGAAGAGGGCCCGCAATTAACGCGGATCGAAGTCCGGATCAACAAGTTGTTGAAGCGCGACGAAATCGCCGGCTTCGCCGCGGTGAGCCGGCCGATGGCGACGCACTCCCACCCGGCGGGTGACGGCCCGCGCGATCCGGCCGCGGACGACGCTCCCCTCGCCGAACCCAAGTTGAGCGGGCCGGCCAATCAACGGGTCAAGAAATACCGCCGCGCCTTGTAAGCTCCGCTAACAGCACTTCTGAGCGGGGATCGTTAGCCCTTTGAGGATAGCAGGTCGGATTATAATCCGACCTCCTACCTTGCAGCTGCACACGACCAAATCCCTCCGGCTCCCTCCCCCTTGCGCGGAGGGCTGGGAGGGGGTGAATTTTATCCCATGTCCCGCGGCCCGGCGGTAAAAGAAAATGATGCCGACGCACCGCATGACTGGAGTTGCGCCGATTTCGCATGATCCGGTTCCGGAATCAGACTTTGGTTGAAAATCTTGGGGAGGTGTTAGAGGAGATTCAACGCGCGGTGACGACTGGCCCCCCTCCCCGCGAGGGGAAGGGGGCTAGAGGACTGTTGAGTGGAGATGTATTGACAACGGGATCACCTCGCCAATGAGGCATTCCCACAACCACTTGATGCAAGCTTCAAAACACTGGGCGTTAGCCCCCTGAGGATTCTGACTTTATTCTCCCGTTCGCGTTTGAGGTCTATAAGGGTTTTATTATGTTCCTCGACCTTAGAAGGAATATCTGGCGCAATATTGGTCTTGCGATATTGATTTGTAGTATTGCGGCACCAATGACCGCCGCCGAGTTGCGCGCGATCGACCTCCGACGCGCCGCGGCACGCGGGATTCGCGTTATCGAGGGGAAGCACCTCACGCTGCTAACCGACCTGCCCGCGAGCGCGGAAGTCGATGAATTGCCGGCGGCGTTCGACGCCGCGATTCCCCACTGGTGCGATTATTATGGCATCGACCCCAAGCAGTGCGCCAACTGGCAGGTCCGCGGCTATCTGATGCGCGATAAGGCCCCCTTTGAAGCGGCCGAACTCTTGCCCGCCGACCTGCCCGACTTTCCCAACGGCTATGCGTTGCGCGGCGAGTTCTATTTCCACAATCAAACCAGCCCCTACTATCGGCGGCACCTCATGCTGCACGAGGGGACGCATCTCTTTCAGTTCGATGTCGCCCGGATCAAAAGCGAGCAATGGTACACCGAAGGGATCGCCGAACACTTCGGCACCCATATCTGGAAAGAGGGCCGGCTCACGATGCGAGTCCTCCCCGACGATCCCCAAGCGGTCTCGAAGTGGGGGCGGATCGAACTGGTGCAACAGGATCTTAATCGCGGAAAAGGACTGACGTTAAGCGAGGTGCTCAAGCTGCACACCACGGCGTTTAAGCAGAACGAGTCCTATGCCTGGACGTGGCATCTGGCCGTGCTGCTCGACTCGCACCCGCGCTACCGCGACCGCTTTCGCAAGCTGCAGCGCGCCGCGCTGGGGGGCGATCTCACGCCCGGCTGGCAACGCGCGTTCGAGACTGACCGCCAGTTTCTGGCCGACGATCTGGCGATCTTTTCCCGCGACGCCGTCTATGGTTACGACTGGGAGAAAACGCAAGTCGAATTCGGTGCCGATCACGCGTGGCCCGCCGAGAACAAGCCGTTCAAGCTCACGGTCTCGTCCGAGCGCGGTTGGCAAAACACCGGGCTCCGCTTGATCGCTGGGGCGAAATATATAATCTTCGCCCGCGGGCAGGCGTTGCTGAAGCAAGAACCCAAGCCGTGGCCGGTCGAGCCGAACGGCGTGACGATCCGCTACCATCACGGCCAACCGTTGGGAATGTTGCTAGCCGCGGTGCGCGATGAATCGTCCGCCGCGAAAGCGGAGGAAGTCAAAAACGTCGCACAGCCAGAAGCAATCAAGCCCAAAGAGTCCGCCATCTCGTTCAGCGACCCGTTGGCAGTTGGCCTGGTGAACGAATTCACTGCACCGCGTAACGGCCGACTCTTCCTCAAGATTAACGATTCGGCGGCGGAGTTGGACGATAACAAAGGGAGTTTTGAAGTGGCGGTGGTAAAAGTGCCCTAGTTTGGGCGTTGGGGATTGGGCGTTGGGCGTTGGGAAATACAAAAAATTAAGGGAAAAGGCAGCCCTCGCCACCTTTTCCCGTTTTCCTTCGCATTACATTCTGCATTCTGCATTCATTATTCTGCATTGTCCGCGCGTCTCGGCTAACCGCCGTTGATCGCCTTCGCCCTGACGATCAACGCATCAATCTGCGGTACATACTCGGCAAAGCGAGTTTCGCTTCGCATCGTGACCAGCGCCGATTCGGCGAAGCGGCCCATTTTTCCTAAGTCGGACCAGATCACGTCGCTAGTCGGATCAAAGCAGGTTCCCGCCGCGGCGATCTGCTCGACCAGTTTGTCGGCGCGCTCCGGCGTCAGCGTTTCCATCCGTCCCACCAACACGCGGACCAGTTCATCCGGCGCAGGGCTGATCGAGAGCGGGATCACCGCGTTGGTCTGTTTTTCAGGAACCAGATACAACAACCGCGTTCCCTCTTCGCCAAACCAGCTCCCTTGCCAGGTCTTGACCATCGCGCGGGCTTCTTTTTCATACAGTCTGCTGCGGATCAGCGTTTGAACCATCGCTTCGCTCAGTTCGGCGACCGATTGCGTGGCCGGGCCAAGCTCTAAAAACAAGTCGCTGTGCGCGGCCAAGCCCAGAAAGAGTTGATACCGCACTTGCCCTTCGCGAATCTGAACTAAGAAGAATTCGCCGACCGGTTCCGAGCCGTAGTTCGCCACAGTGAAGCGATCCTTGCCCAGCGGTTTGAATTGCAACGGCAGACCGAAATTGCCAATCCCGCGATAGAACAAAAACTTTTCAAAATGCGCGACCTTATCTTGATCGATGAATTCCACAACCGCCGAATCGGTCTCGCGAGCCGCGCCATAATGATCGCCGCCGCTTACGGTGGGAATCGCCGCGGGAACTTGTTGGCTGTTAGCTAGTCGGAAACGCTCCGTTGGGGTTAAGGGCCGTTGCAACCCGATCAGTTGATGCCTGAAATCGCCCATCATCAATTCGGCTTTCCCCTCGGCGTTCGGCTTGGTCCACTTCGCGAACAGCTCTTGCGGAATGATCCGGACTTGCCCCCAATCGAGGAACGATTTGCTCAGATTGGTTTTTGTTTCTTGATAATTCCACGCCGGACCAAGACTCTTCACCGGCGGATAATATTCGGTCAGCAGCCCAGCGGGAAAATCGACGCGGGCACGGATGTCGCGGGGGCGGTCGGTATAGAAATAGGTGACCGGCGTTTCCATCCGCTGCCGAGCATAGACGGTGGCTTTAGTTAAAAACCTCTCCGGACTGTTACGATACCACCCTGTCCTGCGGTTGTGAACAAACTCCGGCAGATCGCTTTCTTCCAAGGGACGAAAATCAAGCTGCCCGCCGTCAAACCCGGAAAAGTTCGTAAACGTCCCCCATTCGTGAACGACGAAGCGGTCGGCCAAGGGGCGATCTTGATTGGTCGCCTGGGCATTCGGACGAAAGCCGAGCCAAATCGCCGCCGCCGCGGCCAATAATCCGCCACCGATGCCCAAGACGCGCAAAGTCCGTCGCATGATTTGTCTCCCAGGAAGAATTTACGGGGAAAAGTGGGAAATTCGCGGATGATTTAGCGAATGCCGCGCCCCTCTGGAGACTAAGACGACCGAGCGGGGGAAGTTAATAGGTTGGGGAATGGGGAATGGGGATTGGGGTATGGGCGTTGGGAAAATACGCTGCAAGGGACGAGAGGCGAGGGACGAGGGGAATACAAATGCAAATGCGAGTTGAGAGCCGAAAGTAGGGCTGAAGGCAACCTCTTCCCCCTTTTCCCTTTGCATTCCCCTCGCCTCTCGCCTCCAGCGCATTCAACGTATTTTCCAACGCCCAATCCTCAACCTCAATAATCCCTCCTCTGAATGATCCAGCAGCCCCAGGCCAACATCGCCGCGAGAAAGATCGCGTGGGTGACCAGGGGGCTCCAAATGTCGATCGGCGTGCGCGGCGAACGGAGGCCGCCGGTGATTTGGCCGGTCAGAAACGTCCGCTGGTCGGTAAGCAAAAAGTTGACCAGGTTTCCCGTCTCGCCCGGCTTGGGAAGAATCGCATAGAGCGGTTTGAGGAAATAAACATCAAACAGTTCCAGCCAATGCGGCGCGTTGGCCGCTTCGCGCACAACCCGAAAGTCGTCGTTGGCGGCATAGAGCGTTGCCCGCTGCCAACGATCCACGGCCCACAAGTCGCCATTCGCGGTCCAGTTCACGGCCGAGAAGTCTCCTTGCCCCGCCAGCGGCGCGCGGCTCCACGCGGCGCTGACCACATCGTACAGCCAGACCGACCGATCGTGAAACAACGCCGCGATCGTCTTGCCGTCGGGCGAGGTGTGCAGCGACCGCGCCGGCACGCCCGGCACCGGCGTATGCGCACGTCCGGGCTGCCAGAGCTTGCCGGTGAATTCCTGCAAGCCGCCGTCGTCAAAGGCGAGCAGCGCCGTGTCGCCGGCGATCGCGGCCAAGCCATATTCGCGGCCGGGGATTTTTCGCGAGTGGGCTTCGCGATAGCGGCTGTCGGCCGCGCGGTCAAAAATCTGCAATTGCCCGCGCTGGAAAACGACAATCCGGTCGGTGCGCGGATCGTGCGCCGCGGCCAGCGGGGCGATCCAATTTTGCGGCGGGCTGATCAGTTCAAACTGGTCGGTCGCCGCGCGGCCAAGATTCGGCAGCTTGAGTTCCACGCCGAACAGCTTGGGACCGTTGCCGCTCGGCGTTGCGGCCGGGGCCTCGACCGGACCGGGCAACATGCTGATGCCCCCCAGTCCCGCCGCGATGATCCGCCCCACGCGGTCTTGGGCCAACAGCGCGGTTCCCAGCGGCGCGCTGGCGGACGATTCGTGGCGGCGGAATTGTTCATTCGCGTTGCCATAGACCAACGGCGAGCCGGCGCCCAGCCAACTGTTCCAGCGGCGGCCGCTCCGCTGCACGGCCAGAACCTGCTTTCCGTCGCCGGCCAACAGCGGACCCGCGTCGATCCCGCTTCCCCCGGCGCGAAAGCGGCGCGGGTTGTCGGGCAGGACGATCTCGTCCCAATGGGCGGCTTCGTCATTCCAGCGAAAGACCTGGCCGTTTTCGGCAGTGGCGACCAACTCACCGCCGCGCTCGACGATTTGCGAAAGCCGTTCCGGATCGAGGATCGTCCCCTCGATGATGCCGTTTTTGACAAAGCTCAATAAACTGCAAACGCCCCACAGGCAGATCGTGAGCGTGACCGCCACAATGGCGTTGCGCGACCAGAGCCCGATCAACGCCGAGACGGCGTAAAACACCATGAACCAAAACAGAAAGATCGGCACGCAGAGCGGCAGCGTCCCCATCCAAATCCCGTGCCGCAGTCCGACCAACAGGAACAGCCCCCCCAACAGCATCGTCGTATTGAGCAGCACGAACATGCAGCCGCCGAGAAATTTGGTGAGATAGACGCCGACGCGGCGGACCGGTTTGCTGAGCAGCAGATCAACGGCCCCCGGCTCGAACGTTTGCGGAATGACCGACGAGGTGACGATCAATCCCGCGAAGAGGCCGAGAAAGCCGAGAAAGAACCCGCTGATCAGGCCGACGGCCGTTTTGATCAGGTATTCACGGCGCAATAGCGGCATGGCGCCGGTCGGAATTTCCAGTCCGTAAAAGCTGACGTAGAGTTCGCGCTCGCGGCTGGGAGCGAGCAGCCGCGGATAAGTCGCCTCGAGCAGCAGCCGATGAAACCGCATCAACTCCGCGCTGGAAAGCTGCTCCGGCCCGGTCGAGAGCAGTTCATATCCTTCAGGGTCGAGCCGCGCGGCGGGCCAGCTTGCGGCGTCGTAAAGTTCGCGCTGCGTGAGCAAGCGATTGAGCGCGGCTTGGACCGGTTCGACGAACTTGTCCGTCGCCGCGTCGGCCGCGAGCAACTCTTCCAAATGTTGCCGCGGCGGTTCGTTAAGTTGTTCCCAGATCCGTTTGCCCGGCGAAGGGCGCGGGGCGGCGGCCTGGTCGCGCCAGAGTTTGGCCAACGTCTTGGGATCGAGCAATTCGTTCCCCGCGAAACTCGCCCCGGCCCGCTCGTCCAGCGTGAACCCGGCCAGCGCGATCAACACCGCGCCGGTGATCAGCAGCAACACCCACAGCACGCGCGAAGCGAGTGCTTCGGTAAAGGCGTCTTTGAGGATGGCGAGGTAGGGGCGCATGGGAAATGATGAATGATGAAGTTGGATCGGGGCGAGGGTCGGAGGGCGGGGGGCGAGGGAAAATTCAGCCTTCT
>Ga0163144_10016228_pt1 | contig 15271 bp, 13 predicted proteins | sample OliLak19BULKMAT1_FD_123175 | JGI IMG/M metagenome (GOLD analysis project Ga0163144, IMG submission 123175) | Freshwater microbial mat bacterial communities from Lake Vanda, McMurdo Dry Valleys, Antarctica - Oligotrophic Lake LV.19.BULKMAT1 | ecosystem: Environmental > Aquatic > Freshwater >... | reverse complement strand
TTTTTCCAGCAGCAGTTCGCCGACTCGCCGCCGGCCCGGAGACAATGTCGCGGGCACGTCAGAATGCAGCCCAGAGAGAGATGACAACGCCCTGCCCGGCGCCCGTATTGCGGCCCTTCACAGCCCGGAAATAACCCGTCTGAAGCCGCAGCCGGCTGGTTAGCCGGATCACCGTCGATATCTGAGCCTTGTATAAATCGAAATCCGACTGCAAATTCGGATTATTAATGAACTGCAGCGGAGTCCCGTTGCGCAGCCCCTTAATGCCGAACGCCTGAGCCATCAGCATCAGCCGCGGAGCCACATCGCCCCCCAGCGTCGCGTCGAACCGCATCTGGTCCGCCGGAGCCCCGCTGCGATATCGCCACGCCGCCTCCACATCCCAAAACACCGTGCGCTTTTCCAGCGAATGGCTTCGACCCACCTGCACCCGGGGCTCCACATCCCACACGTGGTTACCTGGCGCGGGGTTGCGGTCCTGCGAGTACGTCGGGAACAGAAACATCGTCTGAAACGAAAGCGCCGTTCTCATCCGTACCGGCGTCAGCCTTTGCCGGATCCCGACCTCCACATCCCCTGTGCCCGAGCTCTCAAACCCGCCGTACTGATTCTGAAAGCGCAACGCGGGAATAAACGCATTCAGCAAAAGCGAGGTGCGATTCGTGACGCCCACCTCGACATAAGGATTAAATTCGACTTTCTGGAATTTGCCCCCATATCCGAAAGGCTGCTGCCGCCCCCCGGTATCGAAGCTTCGCGTCGTCTCAAAGTAGCTGGTGTTGAAAAGAATCTGGCCGTGCCCTTTGGCGCTGGTCCAGGCGGCGGAATAAACCGGCGAAATCAGACACACCATCGCGAATATCCCCAAACAACGCGTCCTCATAACGGCTCCTTATGCTGCATCATTTTGCGGTAAAGCCCCACGAATATCGCCGAGAGCATCAGCCACGCGACCCCCAGCAGCCACAGCTGGTAACGGACAAACCAGTCCGTCCACATGGCGAGTCCGGGATAGCGCACCTGCGCCACCTCCACCTGCCGGCTGTCGAAACTCCGCAGCAAACCCGTGCCATCCAGAAACGCAACGTGCCAAGGTCCAGCACCGTCGGTTGCGTCAGCCTTCCCGGTGGCCGAATCCAGACGCCCGTCGCTCCGCCCAAAGTGGCCATCTGAACAACCGCGACGCCGGGCTGCGTGGCCGAGTGGAATACGGTCCTGCCGAGCGCGTCCGTCAACACCACCTCACCGCGGTCGAACTGTACCGGCGACTTCATCTCGGAAGGCGCGCCACCGCCGACGTACAAGAACGGCCTGTCCACCCCAATCCCGCCGCCACCCGACGCAAAGAGAACCTCCGCCCGGGCCACGTCCAACCCCAGCCGCCGCGCAATCGAAGCCAGCGCCGGTACAGACTCGACGTCAGCCGCCATTCTGGCGTCCACGTACAGCCTTGCCGCCGCCCGAAACATCGCGGGAGCCTCGGACAACGACCGCGAAACGTCTTTCACAGGTGTCGCACTCAGTTCCGTGCCAGGGAGCAACTGCGCCGGGTAGGACTGAGCGCCAGCCACACACTCGCCAGCCACCATCCGCCGTTGAGAGACAATCCGGATCTCGTCGGTACCACTGCCCTCCAGCGCCTCCGCGGGAACCACGATGCGAATCTCCTGAGGCTGCCCACTATCGGCCAGCCGCATCGTGTGGATCAGGTGCGAATTCGCATAAACATAAAGAAGGATCGGATGATTCGCCGGGTCCGGCGCCTGCGTCATGCGCACAGTCGCCCGAGTCACACGATACCCGGCAGGCAAAGCACGCGCGGCCGGCCGCAGCACCCACTCCGCCCGCGACGACGAATCGCGCTCGAGCCCTCCAGCCACCTGCAGAGATTCCAGCCGCATCACCAGCGGCTCGCCTTTCAACTTTGGCGCCGCGCCTGGCGAGGATGGCCAGTCCGGCCAAAGTCCGCCCGCGGCAAGCCACGGCGCCGAGACCTGTAGCACCGAGCCCTGTGAGGTAGTCCGCAAACCTCCGCCCTCCGGCGTGACCTCGATCTGCGCCAACTCCCGAGTGCGCACCACCTGAACCACCCGCCCGCTGTCCTGCAGAAACGCCGCCATCTGCAAAGTCGCGTGCCAAACCCCCGCCGACACTGCGCCGTCCGGAAGGGCGATCGCGACCTCCGGCGGCAGCATGTCCAGAAACCCCGAGATGCTAAGTGATGGGCCGTCGGCGTGCAACAGCATGCCGGAACTGTTCAAAACTTCAACGAACCCCGGCCGCAGTTTCTCATCAAGGCACGCATCGTTACTGGCAATCGCGGTCACCGCAAACTGTACCCGCACGAAACGTCGCCCCAGCAGCCGCTGAGCCACCGGAATCTCAACCCGCAACGGCTCACTCGCACCAAATTGAAGCGGAACCACGCGGGTAGCCGAATCCTCCACCGTGATCCGAAGATTCGACGGCTGACGCAACAGCGGAGACCACTGCAGGTCAAGGACAACACTGGCCCCGGTGAGCCGGGTGTCCCGTGGGAGGGGAAAGAAAACAGTCCGGGATTCCTGCACTGAGGAAAACGCCAGGCCATCCGGAAATCCCGCCGCAGCGAGTCGGACCCAGTGGCCCGCCGCGGGCGGAGCACTCAGAACCGGCAGACAAGCAATTAGAAGCGATGTGAAGCGAAGATGCACGACGCCCTGATAGTGCGTTTCACTTCACGTTGCTCTCGCAACTTGCAAAATTTTTCCTGTTACCGGTTCACGGCGAGCCGAAAAGCTCAGTGGAAGGAGTTTACGTGGCAGTCCAAATCCTGCATCAGAACGGCTGCATCGTCGTGCACCCAGCCACGAAACATCTGGGAAGAACGTTCCTGGCCGCGAATGCGGCATCCATCAGGGAGCAACTGGGAGGGTCCGAACCCGTGATCTTCGATGCAGGCGACATACAAACTGTCGACGGCGCCGGTCTGGGAGCACTACTTATTTTGCTGCGACTATGCGAACCACAGCACGAATTCCTGCTAAGCAACGTGCCTCCGACTCTGGCCAGCGGGCTCCAGCTTGCAGGAATCAGCAGCTTATTCACACTATTCGACAGCGTGGACGATGCTCTGGAATACGCAATACCCTTGCTGCGCCTCAGGCGGGCCGTCGACGAGCAGACCGTACCAACCGAGGTCCTTCAAGCCGAGGAGCACATCCTCTCCAGCGGATGACCCACACGGAAGGGCCACCCGCGCCACCAAACCAGCTAACTACTTGTCGATCTTCGTCTTCGACTCGTACTTGCCGCCCGGACCCTTCGTCTTAACGGTTGCCTTCGAATCGCCGTCATGGTCGATCTTCACCCGGCGCTTCTCCTTCGAATTGCCGACCTTGATGTCGGTCTTTTCCTTGTAATCGCCATCTGATTCCGCCGTGGTCTTCGACCGGACCTTGACCTTTTCACCAGTCACCGAGTCCCGAGCATCGATCTTGACCTTCCGCTTGTCCTTGTCCTCGGCGCTCATCGTCCCGGCAAGAGCAGTCGCCAGCAATGCCGTCATTAGAATCTTCATGTGTATGCTATCTCCCATAAAAGAGACGCCTCACCCCCGACTCTGTTTCCTCGCGAGAATCGCGTCCAGCGGCCCCTCGGTCCGCCGCAGCACCACATCACCGAACCCCGCAGCCCCCAGCAGCGCCGCATATTCGGCTTCGTTTCGCTCTTTGCCTTCGGTCACCACCAGCATGTTCAAAGACTGCATCAGCCCCGACAGCGGCCCCGTCTTATCCGCCTCCAGCACCCGCTCGCAGATCAGCACTCCACCGCCATCCGGCAGCGCCGAGTGCATCTTCCCCAGCAGCTCCACCACCGTCGCATCCGACCAATCGTGGAAAATTCGCCCAACCGCAAACAGATCCGCCGCCGGCAGCGCATCCCTAAAAAAGTCGCCTGAAATCAGCTCGATCTCCAGCCCCGTGCTGTCGACAAACTCCTGGGCCACCCCAGTCACCCGCGCCAAATCAAACACCGCGCACGACATCCCCGGATACCGCCGTTTCACCTCGACCGCCAAATGCCCCGTCGCCCCGCCCAGGTCCACCATCCGCCGAAATGACGACAGATCGTGCGCCGCCGCCACCATCGGCGAGCCCAGCATCCCCAGCCCGTGCATCCCCCGCAGAAACGTCCGCATCGATTCGTCCGTCTTGAAAAAGTGCGCGAACAGCTCCCGTTCCGGCCCGAAAGTCTGCGTCCACCGGTGGCTGCCCTCCCGTACCGCGTCCTCCAGGTGCGACCACATCGGAACCAGCGCCGCGTGCGAGTACAGAATGTAGCCGGTCAGCGTATCCGGCGAATCCCTGAGCAGAAAACGGTTGGCCGCCGCTGTGTTCCGGTAACCGCCGTTCGACTTTTCAAGCAGTTGCAACGCAACACAGGCGTCCAGAAGAAGCTCGGTTGCGTCTCTATGTGTGTGGAGCATCGCAGCGATCCCGTCAGCCGTGGCCAGTTCCTGTGCCGCCAGCAAATCGAAGACCCCCAGAGAGGTCGCCGTGAACATCGCGTTCGACCAGCGAAACGCTTCTATCAGCTTGAGAACAATACCGGCATCGGGTGTCATACGCGCTTTCGGATCGTAACAGACGGCGGACAATGCGTTTGAAACTTCTCGGTCTTTTCCTCGCCCTCATCCTGATCCACACGGCCGAGGCCGCCGGACCAGCCTGTCCCGCCGGAATGCCCCTCGGCGCCCTCCAGCTCACCGTCACCCGCCGCCAGGGCTCCACGCCTCTGCCCCTCAACCGCGTTAACCGGCTCGAAGAGGGTGACCGCATCTCCTACACCCCAGTCCTGAAACCCAGTGAAAAGCGTACAGGCGAGGTCGCCATCGTCCTCATCGCCGCCAGTCCCACGGCCGGCGACCAGCAGGATTTCTCCGTCCTCGAGCCCAAAAACGCCTCGAAACCCGCTCAGTGGACCGTCCCCTGGCGATCCGCCCTCGCCCTCTACGTCTACGGTCCCTCCGGTCTGAGCGCCCGCAAACTCAGAGGCTTTATCGCCCGCGACCAGGAATTGGTGGCCCAGCTCGCAGACTACGCCGAGAAAACCGCCCAGACCGAATCGGTGCTCGCGGCGCTCGCCAACTACCAGCTCACAGGCCGAAACGATGGAGTCAGCGCCGCCCTCGAAGGCTTCGCCGGACAGTACGGCAACTCCAACAAAATCGACCGCAGCGCCCCGTCGGACCAGCAGACGCTTTCCGCCCTCCGCACCCTCAACCCCGCGCTCTCGGCCTACGACCCCATCTCCCCCTCGGCCAGCCACCGCGTCGCCCAAACCACCGGACTTGCGACCACCGTGGCTGGAATGTTCCTCGGCAGCACCGTCGGCCTCACCGCCGGAGGCGCCGCCATGGCACTCAATCTAAAGACGCTGATGTTCCCCGACACCGAATTCCGCTCGGCCTATTCCAACGAATCCAACCTCTGCAGCACCCGCGAGCCCAACCCCAGCCGCAAGCGCCGAGCCTACCTCTGGGCCATGCGCGTCCCCAATGCCGGACCACCCGCAATCGCCCTCCCGGAGGTCGCGCACCTCCCCGAAGGCCAGCCCTCAGCCGTCCGCGTCAAAGTGGCCGACCCTGACTGGAAGCTCGTCAGCCGGGCCCGTGAATGGACCCTCCAACCCGCCAATGGCAAGCCAGTCCCGGTGGCCGTGACACCCGTGAACGACGGGCGCGCGCTGGAACTCAACCTCTCCAAAACACAGATCCCGCCCGGCAACTACACCCTCGCCGCACTCTGGGACTGGGACCCGTTCACCCTCCGCGGACCCCTGACCATCGCGCCCCTCGGCACCCTCGCCGGCGCCCGACTTTCCCCGGACACAGCCAACCGCCTCCTCGAACACAGCGGCAAGCAAATCGTCAACCTCGAAGGACCTGCCAACGACTTCCAGTTCGTCGAGAAAATCACCATCATCCGCCAGGGTGACAAATACGCGACGCCCACCACAGTGCCGTTCTCGCTCCCGCGAGGCCCGCGAAACGGCCCGCAGGACCGCCTCGAAATGCAGGTCGACACCGGTTCCATGTCCTCCGGGACGTGGCTACTCGCGCTGACGCAGTCCGGCGGCGCCACCCAGACCATCCCGGTCCAGATCGTAAAAGCCCCGCCAGCCATCGAAAATCTACCCATCGCCGTAAACTGCGGCATGAACGGCGACACCGTCACGCTCCGCGGCGAAGGGCTCGACCGCATCACCGCCCTCGAAGCCGAGGGAGTGCGGCTGGCCATCGACGACGCCAGTCCCAAATCCCTCACCATCCGCATCACGGCCAATGCGAAGTGGTCCCCCGGCACCCGTGCCGACCTGCGCCTCAGCATTCGGGACTACGCCGCGCCCCTCCTGCTACCTGGCGCCGTCCTCCTCGCCGGAGCCCGCCCGCAAATCCGTGAAGTCGAGCCCTCCATCCCCACCGGCCTCCCCATCGCGCTCCGCAAGGGCGAGCTACTCGCCGGAGTCACAACCAACCTGCTCCTTCGCGTCGACGGCGCCAGCCCGACCTCGGCGCTCGCCATCCGCTGCCGCAACAGCGCCGAATCCACCACCGTCCGGCCCGGCCCGGGCGATGACCGTCTCCGCGTCCAGCCCCCCAGCAACGGCAGCATGTTCCTCTCGCTCGACGCCGGACGCTGGCCCAGCGGTTGCGTCCTCACCGCCACCCTCGACACCCCCGAAAACGGCCGATCCAAACCGGTCGAGCTCGGTACTGTAGTCCGAATGCCCGCAATCGAAGCCTTCCGACTTACAGCCGAGCCAGCCGGAGACAACATGTTCACCGGCGTCCTGACCGGCCGCGACCTGGAGCTGATCGAAAAAACCGGGTGGGACGCTACCAATGGCCAGCCCGTCACTGAAATTCCCGCGGCCATCGTGGGACAGGGCAATCGGCAGTCGCTCAAAATCCGCATGCCCTGGCCCTCCCCCACGCCCCACGCCCCGCTCTACCTCTGGCTCCGAGGCGAGACCGAGGGCCGCGAAACCACCGTCCGCTACTGAGCATCAGCCCGAGCCAGAACAATCTCCACCTCCAGCCCCCTGGGTCGACGGTTCCGGCACCGGACCGTCCCCCCGCACGCCGCCACGCAGCTCTTCACGATCGCGAGCCCCAGCCCCACGCCCCCGCTCTCCCGGTTCCGCGACCGCTCCGGCCGGTAGAACGGAGCCATCACATGGTCCAGTTCCTCTTCCGGAATCCCAGGCCCGCAGTCCGCCACCACCAGCCGCACCTGCCCATCGACGTGGGCCGCCGAAACGGATATCGGCCCCTCCGATCCCGCATACCGCACCGCGTTCCGAACCAAATTCCCCAGCGCCCGAAGCAGCGCCTCCCGGTCCGCCATCGCCGCCAGCCCGTCCTCCGTCTCCACCGACACCTCCGCCCCCTCACGATCCACAGCCGACCGCATCACCTCGCCCACATCCACGGCCACCAGCGGCCGCCGCGAAGCCTGCAGCGAGGCCCGTGAAAAATGCAGCAGTTCCTCTACCAGCTTCGAAATCTGCCCCATCTCCTCGTGCAGATCCGCCACCATCTCCGGGCCTGCCCGGTGCTCGACAATCCCCAGCGCCATCTGCATCCGCGCAATCGGCGAACACAGCTCATGCGCCACATCCCCCAAAAACCGCTTCTGCCCCTGAACCAGCAGCGACAGCCGGTCCGCCATCCGGTGAATCGCCCCGCTCAGCTGACCCAGTTCATCGCCCCGGCCGTCCTTCAGCTCCACCCGAAAATTTCCCTCCGCGATCTGCTCAGTAGCCTCGGTCAACTGCCGTATCGACCTCGTCAGCCCCCGCAAGAATGGAACCCAGCACAAAAGCGTGAGTACCAAAACCAACGCCACAGCCCACACCAGCGGCTTCAAATCGACAAATACTGAGCTCCGCCACAGCGAATCCGCAACCAGAAACAACGTCGCTCGAATCGACTCCTCGGACCCGCGCTCCCCCACCGGAATCCGAATCCCAACCCACACCCGCCCCGCATCCCAAACCGGAAATACCTGGCCCGCCCCCGGCGGCAGACGGGGAGGCGGTCCACCCCCACGGGCACCCGCCGGTCCCCGAAGCCTCTGCAGCACCGGCTCAGGCAATGGCACCGAGTCCCCCGCGATCTGCGTCCCGTCGTTCTCAAACAAATAGAACGAAGCCTGATACTGAGCCTCCAGACGCCGCAGCATCTCGTCACGACCCGAAGCCGGCAGCGACCGCAGTTCCAGCGCAACCGTCCGCCCGATCCCCGACAGCCGGTCCTCTGACATTCGGAACACCGTCCCGCTCAGGTCCGCGCCATATTTCACCCGCGCAAACACACCCAGCGCCACCGCAATCAGCAGCAAATTCACCGCGGTCAGCAGCAAAATCTTTAGCGGGAGGGACAGTCGGACCGTCACAGAATCTGCTCCGGCCTGCGCATCAGATACCCCGCGCCCCGCACCGTCACAATAAACTGCGGCGACTTCGCGTCATCCCCCAACTTCCGCCGCAGCGACGAAATATGCACGTCGATGGATCGGTCGAAAGCCTCGAAATCTCGCTCGGCCGATTCCAGCAACAGCTGCTCCCGTGTCTTCACCCGACCCGCCGCCTGCGCCAGCGAATACAACATGTCGAACTCCACCGGAGTCAGCGCAACCGGCCGGCCGTCGAGCGTCGCGCTCCGCGTATCCGGCGAAACCACCAGCGTCCCCACAGTAACGGCCACCGGCCCAACCGGCACCTCCGTCATTCGTGACCGCCGAATCACAGCCCGAAGCCGCGCCAGTAACTCGCGCGTGGAAAAGGTCTTCGGCAGATAATCATCCGCGCCGCCCTCCAGCCCCGAGATCCGGTCCGATTCATCGCCCATTCCCGTCAGCATCAGCACCGGAACCGTGCTCGACGCCCGCAGCTTCCGAAGCACTTCAAAGCCGTTCATCTGCGGCAGCATCACATCCAGAATCACGGCCGACCACTGGCCCGCCAGGGCCATCCGCAACCCATCCACGCCGTTGTGTGCGAACGTAACGTCATAACCAACCCCCAGCATGTACTCGCGAATCAGTCGACACAACCGCGTGTCGTCCTCAATCAAAAGCAGCCGCGTGGCGCTCACCGGACTCTGCATAAACTCTTTGTACCCCGATTTTCCGCGTTATCGGCCAAACCTTACAATTGCTTCACAAATTTCCGGATTTCACACACAGAATCTTTACGTTTGTCTGGTGAAATGTATTCAGGCGGCCGAATGCCGCGCTCGTCGATCCCTGGAGAAAAAACAAAATGAACCGCCTGGCTCTGCTCACCCTGCTCTCGCTGACCGCAATTACGGGCCTTTTCGCACAGCCCGCTCCTGGAGGCGGACCAGGAGGACGCACTGGCGACGGCATCTGGCGACGCAACGCCTTCTGGGGTGAGTTCCAGACCTTCGACGCCTGCGTCGGCCACCAGCCCGGCAGCGGTGACTATCACCACCACGCCAACCCCATCTGCCTCCGCGCTCAACTGAATGACAACCTCGAACTCATGCGCAATTCCCGTACCGGGCAGATCTTTAGTGAAAAGACCGCGCCGTGGACGCATTCCCCCATCCTCGGCTGGGCCATCGACGGCTTCCCCATCTACGGTCCCTACGCCTTCACCGATGCCGCCAACCCGCAGAGCCCCGTGAAGCGCATGCGCTCCGGCTACCGGCTGCGCAGCATCGCCACAAGGACCACGCTCCCCGACTGGAGCCTGCCAAACCACGCCGGCGTCTCCCAAACCCTCACCGCCGCGCAGTATGGCCCCGACATCACCACCAAATTCCCCCTCGGCCGGTACAACGAGGATTTTGAATATTCCAGTTCCGCCGCAGATTTAGATCAATATAACGGGCGATTCGAAATAACTCCGGAATTCCCACAGGGAACATACGCCTATCACATCACAATCGACGAAAAAGGTACCTCCACGTTTCCGTATATTCTCGCCGGACAGCTGTACGGCACCGCCTCCGGTGGCCGCGCGCAGAACGTCACGTCGGAAGCAAAGGAGTACCTCGCCACCGATTCCGCCGCATCCAGTTCCCCTTACCTCAGTGCATGGCTCACAAAGAACGCGCAGCAGTCCGCCCAGGTGGTCAGTGGCTTCGACCCCAGTGCCGGACCCAGCACAATCTGGCCCTCGAACGTGCCCGCCGGAGCGCGGATCAGTGGCGGTGTTACCTCAGCCGCAAAGGCCGATGTCCAGCGGATCCGCTACTCCGACACCACCGTATACGTCAACTCAAACGGCCTCGGCAGCTACACCATGGGCCCGTGGTTCGACCCCACAATGATCGGCGGTATCTTCACCAATTTCCCGGGAAGTCAGAATTATCAATTCCAGTTCCCGCGGAAACCCGCTGAAGCGGCCACCAAACCCAGCACCGGAGGCGGAGCCGTCGGCATGTGGGTCAACGGGGTGGCCGTGTTCAACACGCTCGACGGCGCCAGCTACAGCGTCGCCTCAAAGGACGACGTCGGTGGCGGCATCGTCTTCCCCACCGCCATACAGATCTCCTCCGCATCCGGTGAGAACGGCCCAGTCGCCCCCGGCTCCCTGATCTCCGCCTACTCGCTCTTTGGCGCCGAGCTCGCCACTTCCACCGAAGTGGCCCCTTCCGCCGACTGGCCCACCACGCTCGGCCTCGCCACCGTCAGCGTGAAGGACGCCGCCGGCGTAAGCCGCCTCGCGAAGCTCTCCTACGCCTCGCCAGGACAGGTTAACTTCCAGGTGCCGCCCGAAAGCGCGACCGGCTACGCCACCCTCACCTACGCAGCCGGCAGCAGCACCGTCGCGTCGAACATGTACATCATCGCGTCCTACCCCAACCTGTTCGTGATGCCCGATGGCGGCCCCGCCGGCAGCATCCTCCGCAACACCGGCGGGCAGGAACTGGCCGAGCCCCTCACCAACAGCACCGTCGCCATGGCCGCCGACGAAGACGTCTACCTCCTCATCCAGGGTAGTGGACTCGGCAACGCCACGGCAGTAACCGCGAAGATCGGCGGTAAGGACGCGGAAGTCGTCTATGCCCGAACCTCCACCGCCATGCCGGGCCTCGACGAGTACAAGATCCACCTCCCCGCCTCCGTCGTCAAAGCCGGACGTGTCGACCTCGCAATCACCGTCGCCGGACGCCCGGCCAACACCGTCAGCCTGAACTTCAGGTAAGCCAGCCAATGACCCAACGGACCGCCGCCGCGTGCGCCATAGCCATCACCGCCGCCTTCGCCCAGACCCTGCCGCCAGTCGAGCAGGTCTGGGTGAAGACCCCGGCCGGCATTGCCAAAGCCGCGCAGTCCGTCGCCCCCGAAGTCCATTCCGTCCGAACCGACTCCGACTTCGTCTACATCACCTCAGCAGGCCTCTCCCTGCTCTCCTTCGGCGCCCTCCAGACCGGCCCAACAGACGAATCCAAACCCATCCGCCGTTTCGACTTCCGCATCCCCCGTAAACCGGTCCCCAACCCCTCCGGCTCGCCCGCGCCGTCCACCATCACCGGCGTGTTCATCACCGGCATGCCCATCTGGAATCCCACCAGCGGACCCTCGTATCACGACGGTGGAATATGGCATGTCGACCCGGTAGCGATGCCCGGTCACACCAGCGGCACCTCCCCACTCCTCGCCACGCTTCTCGCGCGCAACACGGAGCATTCGCCCATCATCGGCTACGCGCTCGACGGCTTTCCCGTATACGGCCCGTACGGCTGGAACGCAACCCGCCAGGCAATCCCGCTCCGCTCCAGCTACCAGGTGCGCAGGCACCCCGGCAACGCCCGCCGAACCCTTCCCGACAGTACGGCGCTGACGCCCGCCCAGGACGGCCCCGCAGTCTCATCCGACTTCCCCGGCGGCATCTTCGTCGAAGACTACGAGTACGTGCCCCACAGCGGCGATCTCGACCGCCACAACGGCCGCTTCGCCATCACGCCCGAGTACCCCGATGGCACCTACGCCTACTTCCTCGCCACCAACAGCACCGCCACCCCGACATACCCGTACCTCGTCGGCCCGACCCTCGCAGGACAACTCAACACCGTCCCGCGAAACCTCACAGAAATCGGCCGCGACGCGGGCCTAACCTTCAACGCCTCCACCACCACCCCCAAGGTCAACGACGAATTAACCTGGCTCTTCAACACGGGCACCAGCCTGGAGAAGGTCCACGAAAAACCCCTCCACCTCCTCGTCATCTCAGCCGACCTCGCCCGCCTCGACCACGTGCACCCCGAACCGCAAACCGCCACGTCGCTGCTCCTCAAATACCGCTTCACCAAACCGGGCAAATATTGGATCTACGCCGACTTCACACCCGCCGGAGCCCCGCAAACCATCGCGCGATTCCAGCTCGATGTCGCAGGCGACCCCGTCGAACCCGCCGCCCCGGAAACCAGCACCGTTCGGGCAACCCTGGTCACGTCCGAACCAACCCTCCGCACCAGTCGAGACATCACACTGAAGTTCAACCTGACAGACGAAAAGACCGGAACACCAGTCGAAGACCTGCAGCCGTACCTGGGCGCGTGGGGTCACATCCTGTTGATCAGCCAGGATGCGAACCACTTCCTCCACGCCCATCCCAAAGAAGATCAACAGCCCGGCGCCGACCCATGGAAGCACTCGCACGCCGCAGCCATTGGCCCCAGCCCCTCGACAATCGAAACCACAGCGGGATTCCGTCGACCCGGCATGTATCGAGTCTGGCTCCAAATCCAGCGAGCCGGCAAAGTCGAAACCCTGCCCTTCGTCCTGAACGTCGAAGAAGCGCCAGCCTCGCCCACCTCCGCGCAACCGATTCCACCAGATGCAATCCGGGTAGAAGTCAGCAAAACCGGCTACACTCCGGCCCGCCTGACCATCGGAAAGGGTAAGGCAGCGACCCTGGCGTTCACCCGCAAAGATGCCGAAAACTGCGGAGGCAAAGTGGTCTTCCCCACCCTCAACATCCAGCGCGACCTGCCCCCCGGCCAGACAACCCTGGTGCACCTGCCCGCCACCGCCACCACCCAGGACCTGACCTTCACGTGCGGCATGGGAATGTACAAGGGCGCCATCCTTGCCACGCAACCCTAATCCGACTTCCGAGCCACCCCCGTGGCCACCCCGCCATCCGGGCCAGTAGATGTCAGAGCAATTTCCCCGCCTCGAATCTCCCCAACAAATCGAATCACCACCGGCGAGCTCTCAAACTGCGGCACGTGCGAAGTCGAAAACGCCAGCCGTCCAGCCGCGTCCACGGAGCCTCCCTCAATCACCCCACCACCCGTCGGATACTCCACCTCGCCGCGCAGCACTCCACCAGCCTCCCGAAACCGCAGCCGCACCATATACGGACGCCCCGCCACTCCGCGCTGCATCCGGGCCATCCATGCTCCGTCCATCCGAACCACCGCCTTACTCCGCGAGTTCCACAGCAACAGCCCCCCGCCAAGCAAAGCGATCAGAATGCCAGCGGCAATCACCGCCCAAATCACCCGGTTCCCGTCGCCCCGAACGCCACGCACCAGCACGCCCGCATCCTCCCCAAATGAAGCATCGCGAATAGTGACCGCCTGGCGCCGGGCCAGCCCCCGCAGACTTTCCGGCAGATCCAACTCGGCCGGCATAACGGCCCCGCCCACCAGCACCGGGATCACGCGGACCCCCCGCCGCAAAGCGGTCGCAATCTCCTGCTCGACAAAGTCCGGTGCCCCGTCACCACGCGCCCGCAGCAGCGAAAGCCAGAGCGGACCAATCACCGCCACCAGCACCTGACACCCGGCAATCCGTTGCTCGATGGCGTCCACAAAGTCCTGGCCCGGCGCGATATCCTCCACATCCATGAAAACGTGATCCGACCCAAACTCCGCGCCAAGCCGGTCAGAGATCCGTCCCGCCGAAGGCGCCGAATCCGGGCGCCGGTAACTGATGAAAATGTTCGCCACTGCTCTGTACAATATCAGTCCGCGACTATCCCGTGACACACCCGGTGCACATTTAAAAAATAATTTTTACTGGTTCTCTGACAACAACTTACAGCGAAACCCACCACCCAGGCCACCCCCGGTTTTTGGACACCCCTGTGCTAGAGTCTGCGCAGGAAAGGAACAGCAACCAACATGGACACCAACACCGACACCAAAAGCGTCTACACCAAAGCCATCGTCCTGAACACCGAGGATCAGGCCGCATATCTGGAAGGCCGAGACATCCTGCTCGAAGAATGGGACCCCGCAACCCAAACGGAACAGGGCTTCGTAATGGATATCGTCGACGCGAGGTGGCGCCTCAACCGCCTCGGCACCATCGAAACCGCGGCTCTGGATCTCGAAATGAACGGCGTGCTGCCGCATATCGAAAACCACTTCGAAGACGGGTGCGACATCGAAACTCACACCGCGCTGGGATTCCAGGCTCTCGCCAACCGTCGGAATATGTTCCAGGCCATCCAGTCCAACATCCGCCAGCAGCACCGCATCATAGACCGTGCCATCAACCAGCTCCTCCGGCTGCGAAAGATCCGTCCCGTACAGCAGCCGCAACCTGTTCTGGCTCAGAACATTAGCGAAATTCGAAGGAACGAACCCAGCAAAGCTGCCGCGCCCGTAATCGAGCTAAGCAGCAGGCGGCCCACTACGCCGAACCTCGATGGGATTGGTGAACAAGTTGGAGTTGGGAATCAAAATAATCTTCCCTTCGCTCTGCAAAGTCGTGTACCGCAGGTCGATCTGCGAAACGATCCCGTCAAACCCGGTGACCGCGATATGATCGCCGCGTGAAAAAGGCCGGTACAGCAGAATCAGGATGCCGGCCAGCAGGTTTGACAGCACATCTCGGAAAGCAAACCCGAGCGCAAACCCGGTAAGCCCAAGTCCCGCCACCAGTGCCGAGACATCTATGCCCAGCGTCCCCAGCGCCGTAATGGCCCCGAAAACCATCAGCGCAAGGCCAGCCACCCGTCCCAGCAGATCCAGCAGATCGGCGTTGCCCGGCGGCACGCGGGTGTGAACGCGCGAGATCACCGCCTGAAGAATTCTGGCGCCGATCCAGAATCCGATGAAGATCACAACAGAGGTGCCGAACCGAATGGCCCACCGCTGCAATAGTTCGGCGCTCAGGCCAGAATCTCCTTAACGATTTGTCCGTGCACGTCCGTAAGACGGAAATTTCGGCCCTGGAATTTCCAGGTAAGTTTCGTGTGGTCCACGCCCAGGCAGTGCAGAATCGTGGCCTGCACG
>Ga0163144_10016226_pt1 | contig 15271 bp, 15 predicted proteins | sample OliLak19BULKMAT1_FD_123175 | JGI IMG/M metagenome (GOLD analysis project Ga0163144, IMG submission 123175) | Freshwater microbial mat bacterial communities from Lake Vanda, McMurdo Dry Valleys, Antarctica - Oligotrophic Lake LV.19.BULKMAT1 | ecosystem: Environmental > Aquatic > Freshwater >... | reverse complement strand
TGACGGCATTACGCGCGCCAAGCGAGCCATCGTCATTCACGATGAACTTTGGCACAACAAACAGAGAAATACCTTTGCTTGATTCAGGTGCGCCGGGGGTTTTGGCCAAGACAAGATGGATGATGTTTTCTGTCAGGTCATGCTCGCCAGACGAAATAAAGATTTTTGTGCCCGTGATCGCCCAGCTGCCGTCAGCCTGAGGCTCGGCGCGAGTGCGGATCAGGCCTAGATCGGTGCCACATTGCGGCTCTGTAAGGTTCATCGTGCCGCCCCAATGACCCGAAACCATCTTGGGGATATATTTATGCTGTTGCTCTGGTGAGCCTTTCACGAGCAGTGATGCAATCGCTCCATGCGTGAGGCCGGGATACATGCCAAACGCCATATTGGACGAAACCATATACTCCTCAAACGCGGTCGAGACGACATAAGGCATGCCTTGCCCTCCAAACTCCTCTGGCGCGCCGAGGGTTGGCCAGCCAGCTTCGACAAACTGGTTGTAGGCATCTTTAAAACCAGCCGGAGTTGTAACGGAGCCATCGGCATGGCGGGTGCAGCCTTCCTGATCGCCAGAATGGTTGATCGGGAACAAGACCTCAGCGACGAACTTGCCACCCTCGGTCAAGACCGCCTCCACCACGTCAGGGGTCGCGCTGCCAAAACCTGGAAGGTTTGAATAGGCTTTCAGCCCGACGACATGATCAAGGACAAAGCGCGTATCGCGCAAGGGCGGCGTATATTTCGGCATGGGTCAGTCCTTGTGCTTGTCTGATACGAGCTCTGACTCAAGCAGGGCCACGAATTGCGTCAGTTCATCGATGGCGGCGTCGATGTCCTGCCTCTGCGCCGTCAGCAGCGCCACCCGATCCTTGCACCGGGCAGACGTCACCTCACGCTGTGCGCGACGACCATCGCCGACATCGTATAAATCAATCATTTCGCGAATTTCAGCGAGGCTGAACCCGACACGCTTGCCGCGTAGAATCCACGCCAAGCGAGCGCGATCGCGCGCGGAATAAACACGCGCGGTGCCGCGGCGCTGCGGCGCAATCAGCCCTTCGTCCTCATAAAATCTCAGCGCCCGGGCGCTCACAGCGAATTCTAGCGAAAGGTCGGAAATTGAGAACTCGTCCCGGTCTGGATGGGGCGCGATTGATGCATATGCCGGGACTGAAGCCATGATTATCACTTAGCTGACGTTTACGTGAACGTCAACCAAAGCTGGTGGCTATTCCGTGGTACACAAAAGCCTTTTTTCGGCGTCTCTTAACGTTGCAGCTTCGGATACTGACTCGCTGAGCCGACCAACGGCCAGTCCTGCCAGGGACGCGCGGCTATTGCATAGTTTCCGACAGGCTGCTGGCAAGTTGCCTGGAAAAATGACCGTATCGCCATCAAATCGGGCATCAAAGTCACAACCCGGCGCGGCTGAAAATGCGAGGTGGAGCGTTTCGCCAACGCGGGTGGCAATCGCGGTCCCGCTGCAACTTTGCCGATCCCCATAATCGACAAAGACGCCAGCACGAAAGTTTCGTTGATAAGGAACAATGCAGAGTCGATCCGTATCGCGGGCATACAGGCCGGTAATATCACTTTTTTTCGGATCCTGGATCACCCCGGCGGCAATTGCCGCTGTCTCAAGATCAGGAGGCAAAGCTGCGCCAGCACCTGACGCTGCGGAATCGCTCCCGGAGCAGGACATCAGCAACGCTGCGGGCAAAAGCAAGAAAAGGTCTTTCATCCCGCCGGCTTTAGCGCTCCCCCCTCGATACGCCGGAAGAAGCAACTGCCCTCGCCCGTGTGACAAGCCGCGCCGGCAGGATCAACGATCAGCCAAACAGCGTCCTGATCACAATCAATGCGCATCTCGACAACCGACAAGACGTTTCCGGAAATTTCGCCTTTCTTCCACAATTGGGCGCGACTCCTCGACCAAAAGTGCGCAAAGCCGGTCCGCTGCGTCTGCTGGAAGGCATCGGCATTCATATGGGCGACCATTAATACATCGCCCGAAACGCGATCAGTCACCACTGCGGTGATAAGGCCAGAAGCGTCGTATTTCGGGTCCAGACAAAAGCCGGTATCACGAGAATCAGTCATTTATCGGTTTTAGCGCATCAGCATGTGCCCCGCACCTTCAACCAGCATCCCGCGAAAAAAAACCTCGCCGGTCGTGTTTATGGCAAAACAAAGATGACAAAGGCGCGACAAAAATAAAACCTGTGCGTATAGGCGGGCATGGACGCAAACGGCAGGCAGATATGCTGACCACAAATCCTTTCGATGATGACAAGCTGCACGAGGAGTGCGGCATCTTCGGGATATCCGGGACCGATGGCGAGGCATCGGCGATGGTCGCACTTGGGCTGCATGCGTTGCAGCACCGGGGCCAGGAAGCGGCAGGCATCACGAGTTTTGACGGGGAGCTGTTTCACACCCACCGCGCGATGGGCCACGTCGCCGGCAATTTTGACCGGGACGACATCATAAGGGCGCTTCCCGGCCCCGTCGCGTGTGGCCATGTCCGCTATGCTACAACCGGCGAGACGGCGTTGCGCAACGTGCAGCCGCTTTATGCAGATCTTGCTAGCGGCGGATTCGCGATCGCGCATAATGGCAATATCTCGAACGCGATGCGTTTGAAGGGTGAATTGGTGCGCCGTGGATCGATTTTTCAGTCAACGTCTGACACAGAGGTCATGATCCACCTCGTGGCGACATCCAACTATAGAACTTTACTCGACAAATTCATCGACGCCCTCAAGCGGGTCGAGGGTGCTTATTCGCTGATTGTCATGACCCCGGAAGGCATGATCGCGTGCCGGGACCCGCTCGGCATTCGGCCGCTGGTGATGGGCAGGCTGGGCGACGCGGTAATCTTTGCATCCGAAACGGTGGCGCTTGATGTCGTTGGAGCGACCTTTGAACGCGACATTGAACCTGGAGAGCTGGTCATCGTGCAAGGCCAGGAAGTGCGCTCCATCAGTCCCTTTGCCCCGGCCGCGCCGCGCCCCTGCATCTTTGAATATGTCTATTTCTCGCGTCCCGATTCGATTGCCAATGATCAGTCGGTCTATTCAGTGCGCAAGGCGATCGGCGCGCAGTTGGCGATCGAGAGTCCGGTTGACGCCGACCTTGTCATCCCCGTGCCCGATTCGGGAACGCCCGCAGCCATCGGCTATGCGCAACAGTCTGGTATTCCATTTGAATTGGGGATCATCCGCTCGCATTATGTCGGGCGCACCTTTATCCAGCCGGGCGACAAGGTCCGTCACCTCGGTGTAAAGCTGAAACACAACGCAAACCGCGCGCTGATCAAGGGCAAGCGAATCGTGCTGATCGATGATTCGATCGTCCGGGGCACCACCAGCCTCAAGATCGTGCAGATGATGCGCGAGGCGGGTGCCGCAGAAGTCCATATGCGGATCGCCAGCCCCCCCACCCGCCACAGCTGCTTTTATGGCGTCGATACGCCCGAACGCTCAAAGTTGCTCGCGGCGCAGCACGACGTTGCCGGGATGAAGGACTTTATCCATGCGGAGAGCTTAGCGTTCGTGTCGATTGACGGGCTATACAAGGCGCTGGGACAGGCAAAACGCTCAGACGTCCGGCCAAGCCACTGCGATGCTTGCTTCACGGGCGATTACCCAACGACACTGACAGATCAGGACGAAGTCGAAACGGTGGATCAGTTCGCGCTGCTGGCCGAACGCGTCATTTGACCCCCCGACAATAACTGCGCGCTTACAGACGACCATTGCGTTGAAAAGCGCGTTCCAAAAACTGGAGTAACGATGTGACCAACAAACCACTTGCTGGCAGATTAGCGCTTGTCACAGGGGCAAGCCGGGGCATCGGCGCTGCGACGGCCAAAGCGCTTGCCATGGCGGGCGCCCATGTCGTGCTGACGAGCAGGACGACGGGCGGTCTTGAGGAAGTTGAAGAAGCGATCAATACCGCAGGGGGCACCGCGACAATCGCCCCGATCGACTTAACAGAAAGTGACAGCATTGCCAGGTTCGCCACTGCCCTGATGGGGCGTTGGGACACGCTCGACATACTGGTGCTCAACGCGGCAATGCTCGGGACGCTTTCGGCAACAGCGGCAATCGACGCCAAGGAACTGGCCAAGGTCTTGACCCTCAATGTAAGCGCCCAGATCGCGTTGTTGGCCGCCTTTGATGAGATGCTGCGCAAATCAGATCATGGTCGGATCGTTGGCCTGACCTCAAGCGTAGCCCGCGGTCCACGGGCTTATTGGGGTGCCTATGGTGCCTCCAAAGCAGCGTTTGAGGTTTTACTGACCAGCTATGGGCTTGAGGTTGCCAATATCAGCAATATTCGCACTGCCATCATTGATCCTGGTGCCACGCGGACGGCGATGCGCGCGCGCGCCTATCCCGGTGAAGACCCGGCATCGGTGAAGGATCCCGCCATGATCGGCGATCGGATCGCTGCCCTGCTCATCGAAGATTTCGAGGCGGGATATTTCGAGCGGATCGATGGTTAGGCGAGCGTGCGATAAGCCGCGAGCGCCCTTTCGCGGGCCTCGCGGTGGCCGATAATCTTGGCGGGATAGGATTGGGGCCGTTGCCCGAAGGTGTCGGGATCGTGGAGCGCCGGTTCGGGCACCGGGCGTAACTCCGGCACCCAGTGCCGAATGTAGGCCGCAGCATCAAATTTTTCTGACTGCACGAGCGGGGCCATGATCCGGACGAACATGTTTGAATCAACACCCGTCCCTGCCGTCCACTGCCAGTTGACGGCATTGCTGGCATAATCAGCATCGACCAGCGTGTCCCAGAACCAGCGTTCGCCCTCGCGCCAATCAATCAACAGGTGTTTGACGAGGAACGACGCGGCGATCATCCGGACCCGGTTATGCATCCACCCGGTCGCCCAAAGCTGGCGCATCCCTGCATCGACAATGGGGTAACCCGTCATCCCGAGTTGCCATGCCCGAAGATCGGCCTCGGCCGCAGCCCCCGTTCGCCATGGCAGGGCATCAAAGGCAGTACGGGCATTTTGGACGCCATAATCGGGAAATTGCAGAATAACGTTCTGGGCATAATCGCGCCAGCCAAGCTCTGCGAGGAATTTTTCCACCGATCCGCCCCGCTCCGCCGTCCGGTCCCAAACCATCAGGGGCGAAACTTCACCAAAATGGAGGTGCGGCGACAGACTCGATGTTCCGTCAACCGACGGCAGATTACGGCGCTCTGCATACGCATCTGCCCGCCCGACAAAGGCGTCAATCCGGGCGGTCGCGCCCGCCTCGCCGGGAATCCATTGCGCGCGGAGGCCTCCCGCCCAATCGGGACGGCTCGGCAGGAGTTCCAGATCGTCGAGTGCGTCGCTGCTGGGCCAGGCAGGGGGAAAGGATATTTGCCTGGGGGCGGGCTGCGGAGTGCAGGGCGTCCATTCGCGCGTCAGAGCCCGCCAGAAAGGCGTAAATATCTTATACTGGCCGCCGCCGCCAGTCGTCAGCGACCCCGGCGGGACCAGATAATTGCCGTCATACAGGCAAAGCTGGAGCCGCTTTGCAACAGCCCGCTCGGCATTACGCCACCAAGGTTCGTAATGATGCAGGGCGTGGACGCGGGTGGCACCGGTTTCAGCAGCCAACGCCGCAAGCACCTCATCTGATCGGCCACGGCGCACTATTAATCGACTGCCTTTTGCGCGCAACGCTGTGTCAATCGCCACAAGGCTGTGGTGTAGCCACCAGCGCGATGCCGCACCCATCTTGCGGTGTTTGGGCGTCTCATCGTCCAGAATATAGACTGGAATGACAGGGCCTTCGCGCAGCGCAGCGACAAGCGCCGCCTGATCCTCCAGGCGCAGATCACGGCGAAACCACAGCAATGCCGGTATCGACATCTATCTGTGTCCTAACCCGCGACACGCGCGATTCACGTTGGGAAGCCTTTTCGGTGCGCTATGGCAGATGGCAGTCATCGGCAAACATACGCCGAGTCGAATGCCGCCGCCAACGTCAGAATCGAGGCGACATGGCGCTGAGCAACTGCCCGGACATCATCGCCATACCCCCCTCCCAATGTCGTTGCGAGCGGTATCCCGCGTTCGATTGCCAGACTTGCAACGAATTGCTCGCGCCGAAACAGGCCCATATCAGTCAGGCTAAGCCGACCCAACCGATCCTCAAAAAACGGATCGACACCCGCCTGATACAGAATCAAATCGGGGCAAAACTGATCGATCATGGGAACAAGTGTCGCCAAGAGCGCATCAAGATACGCGTCGTCGCCCGTGCCGTCGGCCAGGGGCACATCAAGCGTTGAGCGCGCTTTGCGGGCTGGGAAGTTTTTCTCGGCATGGATAGAATAGGTCGCGATGTCTGCCCTGCCTGTGGCGATCACGGCGGTGCCATCGCCCTGATGGACGTCACAATCAATGATCAATACCTTACGCACGGTGCCTTCCTCAACAAGACGGATTGCAGCAATCGCAAGATCGTTAAACACGCAATAACCCGCGCCAGTATCCGGAAGCGCGTGGTGACTGCCGCCAGCGGTGTTTGCCGCAAACCCCTCCTGCAACGCAATCAGGGCAGCCAGCCATGTGCCGCCCGGAACCAACTGGGCGCGACGGGCGATCAGCGGTGTCACAGGAAAGCCTATTCGGCGCTCTTTGCTGGGTGGCACACGCGCCTCGATCACTTCACTGACATAGTCTGGGTCATGGCCGCGTTCGAGCCATTCGCGCGGCATGACCTCAGGACTGTGCCACTCAATTGCTGCACCGCTTTGGATCAACGCATCACGGACCAAAGCATTTTTGTTCCATTGATAGCGCGATTGCACCGGGGCGGCTGCGACGTAGTCGGGGTGGTGGACGATTGCGACCATCACCCTTAGGTAGACAGCAGAACAGGCCCGCGCCAGTGATCGACGACATGCCAGGAGAATTTGCGATGACGACCCCTTTTGTCCGCCCAGATGTCGCACAGTTCCTTGGTTTTCTAAACAACCTCCCCGGCCCGAAAACTCATGAATTGCCGCCAGCGGCAGCACGCGCGACATATACCGCGATGAAAGATATCGCTGATCCTCCGGTTGGCGAACTCGCGGTGATCAAAGATGTCTCGATCCCGGGGCCTGCGGGCACCATCCCTGCCCGGCTGTTCGACGCGCAAGTATCGCGCCCGGCAGGCCCTGCAATGGTATTCTTCCATGGCGGCGGTTTCGTCATCGGCGACCTTGAAACGCACGCCAGCTTCTGCGCAGAAGCCGCCCGCATTCTCGACATGCCAGTAATCGCGGTTGATTATCGATTAGCGCCTGAAAGCCCTTGGCCTGCGGCACCCGATGACTGCGAAGCGGCGGCACGCTGGGTTGCGCAAAGCCCCGCCGAACTGGGCCTGACCGTGACCGGGCTTGTCCTGTCAGGCGACAGCGCGGGCGGGGCGCTGACCATCATCACCGCGATGGCATTGCGCGATTTGCCAGCGACTGTTCCCGTGATCGCGCAATTCCCAATTTATCCAACCGTCGATGAGGCGGCAGGCTATGAATCCTATCAATCATTCGGAGAGGGATATCTGCTGACCAAGGACAGCATGACCTGGTTTGACAAGGCATATGCGCCCGATCATGCCCATTGGCGTGGTGCGCCGTTGAAGGGCGCGCACCATGAAATGCCGCCGACATTGGTGTTGACCGCCAGCCTTGATCCGTTGCGGGATCAGGGCCGCACCTATGCGGCCGCGCTAATCGCGCACGGCATACCGACAATTTACCGTGAGGCCGTGGGAAACATTCATGGCCACATCACGCTCCGCAAGGCGATCCCCTCCTCTCAAACCGATGTTGAGAGCGCGCTTGGCGTCCTCAAAGCGATGATCGCTGAAACAACGGTTTCCGCCGGATGAAGCGCAAGAAGGATCGTCTCGAATATCGGCCCTGCGCCGGAATCGTGATCGCCAATGCCGATGGCAATGTGTTCGTCGGTAAGCGGATCGATACGATTGCTGAGGCTTGGCAATTACCGCAGGGTGGGATTGACCCCGGAGAAACAGCCGAGACGGCGGCGCTGCGAGAGCTAACTGAGGAAACCGGCATACTGCCAGCCAACGTAACCCTAATCGCCGAGGCGCCCGATGAATTTTTTTATGATTTGCCGCCGGAACTTGTCGGCAAAGTCTGGAATGGCAAATGGCGAGGCCAGCGCCAGCGGTGGTTTCTCTATCGTTTCGACGGGGCGGATTCTGATGTGTTGATCGAGACTGCGCATCCGGAATTCAACGCCTGGCGCTGGGCATCACCCGAAGAAGTGATTCAGATGGCGGTCCCGTTCAAGCGCGATCTCTACGAAGCCGTATTCATTGCGTTCGCGCCAGACCTGCAGGCGCTTGCCGATCAATAGGGCTTGGCGACCATCAACCAAACCGCCGCGACTAAAGGGACCGTTCCGATCAACCCCCAGATGATCCAATTGCGGCTATCGCGACGATAGCTTTCGGGAATTTCGCTGCCTCCTGTAAAAGTCTTGGCCACACGTGCCTGTCGGATTTGGATTGGCACGAGCAGCATCAGCCAAATTACACCCGCTACAACAAACAGTATCTGGCTCCACAACAGCCAAGCCGGGCCAAAGGGATCAATGCCCGCCACCCATACCGCACCATACCCTCCGCCGATGGTCAGGATGACGCCCCAAAATGTCAGGCTCCAGTCGGTGATGGTCACAAGTCGCTGGGCGAAACCGACGATCAGCGGATTACCCGTGCGGTCCGCGAAAACCTTCCAGAATGCCGTGGCCGTAATGTTACCCATCAGCATGACGATGCCAGTGATATGAAGAAACTTTGCAATTTCGTAAGTCATGCGACAACCCTAGAACAGCCGCGCCGCCGGTCCGTCAAGCAAATGGGTGGAGTGGCAGCGCGGGACACGCTAATAGTGCCGGATGTCCGCACTTTCTCCCGCACAATCCGCAATCGTCGAACGCTCCCGTGAGCAAGATAGTCTGACGCTTGTTGAACAATGGTCGCAGATCAATTCGGGCACTCGAAATCTGGCAGGGCTGGCCACAATAGCCGACATGCTTGCGCAAGCCTTTTCCGTGCTACCAGGCACGCTCAGGTTGCTTGAGCCAGCCCCGGTAGACGCGATCCTCGCCGATGGTCAAAAGGTCATGCTCGATCATGGCAAACATCTCCACCTGAACGTTCGTCCCGAGGCCCCGGTCCGACTGCTGTTGACCGGTCACATGGATACGGTTTTTCCCATCGACCATCCTTTTCAGTCTCTCCACTGGTACGATTCGGCCACGTTAGGCGGGCCCGGTGTTGCCGACATGAAGGGGGGCATCGCCGTGATGCTCGCCGCGCTCAAAGCGGTCGAAGCCGGCCCTTACGCGTCGCGGATTGGATATGAGGTGCTGATCAATTCGGATGAGGAGACCGGGTCACTTTCCTCTGCCAAACTCATCGCGGAATGCGCAACGGGAAAACTGGCGGCGCTTACCTATGAACCAGCGCTGCCCGACGGAACGCTTGCCGGCGCGCGCGGAGGCACGGGCAATTTCTCGCTGACAGTGCGCGGCAAAACCGCCCATGCCGGCCGCAATCCCGAAGATGGCCGAAACGCTATTGTTGCAGCGGCTGCGCTCACCTTGCGCCTGTTCGAGGCACGGAGCAGCGGCCTTTCGGTCAACCCCGCTCGAATTGATGGCGGCGGACCGAATAATGTTGTTCCCGATCTGGCAATACTGCGCGTAAACCTCAGGCCGCAATCGAACGCCGAGACCGCGCGGGCTCAACAAATACTTGAGGATGCAGCGGCTGAAACTGCCAAGAAATATGAGGTCGAGATTGCGGTGCATGGCGGCTTCAATCGCCCGCCAAAGCCAATCGATTCAGGGGCTGCAAAGCTCTTCGCTCTGGTCAGGACTGCTGGTAACGATCTCGGCCTAGAGATAGGCTGGCGCGCGACAGGCGGCGTCTGTGATGGCAACAACATCGCCGCTTGTGGCGTGCCCGTTGTTGACACGATGGGCGTGCGAGGCGGGGCAATCCATTCAATGGACGAATTCTTAATCGTCGAGAGCCTGGCCGAACGGGCCGCATTATCGGCACTGACGATCTCCAGAATTGCGGAACAGGGGACGTTGTGACTTTTCGTATCAGAGCGGCGCGCGATACTGATCTCCAGGCACTTTATGAGATGGCAAAGCTCACCGGCGGCGGGTTCACCAATTTGCCACCGGATCGCGGCGCGCTGAGGGCAAAGCTTGAGCGGAGCAAAGCCGCCTTTGCAAACGAGAAAGGCGATCTTTCTGACGAGCTATTCGTCTTGGTTCTTGAAAACACATTAACGGCTGAGGTCCGCGGCACGTGTCAGCTCTTTACCAAGGTTGGGCAGCATTTTCCGTTTTACAGCTATCGGCTCGGGCAACTCACGCAACACAGCAAGGAACTCAACCGCACATTCCGTGCCGATCAATTGACGCTGTCAACGGATCTTGAAGGGTCAAGCGAGGTCGGCGGGCTGTTCCTTCATCCGGGGGAGCGCGCCGGTGGCCTTGGCATGTTACTGGCGCGGAGCCGCTATCTCTTTATCGCGAACCATCGTTCCCGTTTTGCTGATCGCATTCTCGCCGAATTGCGGGGGGTGATCGATGAAGCGGCCGGATCGCCATTCTGGGACGGTTTGGCTGGACGCTTTTTTGGGATGAATTTTCAGGATGCTGATCAGTTCAATGCGATGCACGGCCATCAATTAATTGCGGATCTCTTCCCAAAGCACCCAATCTATGTCGCGATGCTCTCCGACGCGGCACGCGCCGCAATTGGTCTGCCGCATCCATCAGGCCGGGCCGCCATGCGAATGCTGGAAAATGAGGGCTTTTCCTACGAAAACTACATCGATATTTTTGACGGCGGCCCAACGATGACGGCACGGACCAACCAGATCCGGAGTGTAAAGGACATTCAGACCAATCCGGTGATCGCCGCAGATAATGATGGGGGCGAACCTTCATTGGTAGCAGCCGGCACACTTGCGGAATTCAGGTGCGGCTATGGTCGGATACGTCCAGCTGGCAATGGCGTGGTCCTGGACACGGATTGTGCGGCAGCACTCGCCATCAGCCCTGACGACCTGATCAGTCACGTGAACCGCAACTGATGCTCAAAGAAATTAATTTCGACGGGCTGATTGGCCCAAGCCACAACTATGCGGGGCTCAGTCTGGGAAACCTTGCCGCCACCGACAACGCCGGAAAAATCTCCCATCCCCGCGCCGCAGCCTTGCAGGGCATTACGAAGATGCGCGCCAATATCCGGCTTGGCCTGACCCAGGGAATCTTGTTGCCGCACCACCGCCCTGACCATCGCTGGCTGGCAACGCTTTCGACGGACTATCATGATGCCGCGCCGCATCTTCAGGCGCTTGCGCTATCCGCCTCTTCGATGTGGGCTGCCAATGCCGCGACGGTCTCTCCAGCACCGGACACAGGGGATGGTCGTTGTCATCTTACGGTCGCCAACCTCGTGACGATGCCGCATCGCAGCCATGAATGGCGCGAGACACTGGCGCAATTGAAACTGGCTTTTGCACACCCGGACTTCGTCGTTCATGAACCGGTCCCGCCCCCGTTTGGCGACGAGGGTGCCGCCAATCATATGCGGATGTCGACCCGCCATGAAACCCCTGGCGTCGAGATTTTCGTTTATGGCGTCGCGGGTGGCCCGTTTCCGGCTCGTCAGCATCGCGAGGCAAGTCAGGCGGTGGCCCGCGCGCACATGCTTCGGGCGGACCGGACGTTGTTTCTAGCGCAATCGGAGGCGGCGATCGCGGCGGGGGCGTTCCACAATGACGTCGTTGCTGTGGCCAATGGCCGGGTAATCTTCGTCCATGAACAGGCCTTTGCTGATCGCGACGGCTTCACCCGGCAACTCCGACAGATGATGCCTGAAGCAGACATTGTCGAAGTGCCCGCCGCCAGTGTGAGCCTTGCCGACGCGGTCAGTTCTTATTTGTTCAACGCTCAGCTCGTCACCCTCCCCGATGACGATATGGCCCTGATCCTGCCGGAGGAGGCGCGCGCAAACCCCCGTGTCTGGGCGTGGCTAAACACGATGCTACAGGGGAACGGGCCAATTCGGCGGCTTGAAGTTGTCAACGTCCGCGAATCGATGGCCAATGGCGGGGGTCCCGCCTGCCTCCGGCTCCGCGTGGTCGCCGATCCAGCAACGGTCGATCCAAGATTTTTGGTCGATGAGGCAAAGCTTGATCAGATCGCGGGATTGATAGAACGCGAATGGCCCGAGCAGATCGATCCGGCGACAATCGCGGACCCGGCGTTAATCAGCGCGATTGGAGGCGCCCGTCGATCATTGCTGCAGTTGCTGGAAATTGTCGGTTTAATTGACAGTTAACCATTGCTGCTAATATAAGAATGGCGCTTATCCGGGATTGGCGCGGCTTTTGCTTAATAAATTGCATGTTTCGCACAATCGCCAGCCTGTTCGTGATCAAGAACAAATTTGAAGCGTTCCTGGTAATCTATGCGCTGGGTGTCGGGGCGGTTGAACGAGGGATACATTATCTCGAACAATATCCCGGGATCGGCGGATGGATATTATTTTCGGTATGTCCGATCGCCGTAATCATGGCGGCAGTCCGCATCCTGGAGTCGGTTGAGCACGGACGAACAAGCTGACGCAGCTTTTGACGAACTAAGGATAACTTCGTCGCATCACGACCAGCGCCGCCCCTATGGGAGCGGAATGAACCAGCCCCTTACCCATCTGCAGCGGCTCGAAGCAGAAAGCATCCACATTCTCCGCGAGGTGGTCGCAGAGATGCGCAACCCGGTTCTCCTGTATTCGGTCGGCAAGGATTCAGCCGTGCTGCTGCATTTGGCGGCAAAGGCATTCTATCCGGCACCACCGCCCTTCCCCTTTCTTCACATCGCTTCCGGTTGGGATTTTCGGGACCTCATCGTCCACCGCGACAATATGGTCGCACGCTACAATATCCAATTGATCGTTCAGACCGCGACGCCGCAGGAAAGCGCCGGTATCAACCCCTTTGATACGCCCGCCGATCTTTACGCTGAACGACTGCTCATCGGGCCATTGAAACGGGCGCTTGAGCAGCACGGCTTTGATGCAGCCTTCGGAGGCGCGCGGCGCGACGAAGAGAAAAGCCGCGCCAAGGAACGCATTTTCAGCTTTCGCGCGACCGGCCAGCGTTGGGACCCGCGCCACCAGCGGCCCGAATTGTGGCGGCTCTATAATACTCGCAAGGCAAAGGATGAGAGCATCCGTGTCTTTCCACTGTCGAATTGGACCGAGCTCGACATTTGGCAGTATATCGAACGTGAACAGATTCCGCTCGTCCCGCTCTATTTCGCAGCAACGCGACTGACCGTTGAACGCGGCGCAATGCTGCTGATGGTCGATGATGATCGTTTCCGCCTGCTGTCCGGCGAGCGGCCAGTTGAGCGATCAATCCGCTTTCGGACATTGGGCTGTTATCCGCTGACCGGGGGCCATGAAAGCAACGCTGCGACGCTGAATGCCGTGATCGCCGAAATGGCAGCTTCCACCGCGAGCGAGCGGCAGGGGCGCGCGATTGATCATGATCAGTCAGCGAGTATGGAACAGAAAAAGCAGGCGGGGTATTTCTGATGCTTGATCCAGAACGACTCGCTGTTGCTGCCCCGCTGACCGAAGCAATCGGGGATGGCGTCGCGGCAGCCCAACACAAATCACTGCTTCGCTTCATCACTTGCGGTTCGGTCGATGATGGTAAGTCGACACTGATCGGCCGGCTACTTTACGATTCAAAGATGATTCTTTCGGATCAGTTGCACGCGCTTGAAGCCGACTCCCGGCGCAGCGGTAGCCAGGGAGAGAATATCGACTTCGCATTGCTCGTCGATGGGTTGGCGGCTGAGCGTGAACAGGGCATCACGATTGACGTCGCCTACCGATTCTTTGCCACCGGGCAGCGCAAGTTTATCGTCGCCGATACGCCGGGGCATGAGCAATATACCCGCAACATGGTCACCGGCGCATCGACAGCCGATCTCGCGATCATTCTGGTTGATGCGCGTAAAGGGCTGCTCACGCAGACCCGGCGCCATTCCTACCTGACCCAGTTGCTCGGCATCAGGCAGATTGTGCTGGCGGTGAACAAGATGGATCTGGTTGGCTGGGATGAGGGCGTGTTTTCAGCAATCGTTGATGGGTATCGCAGCTTTGCCGAAACCATCGGGATTGAGGAATTCACGGCGATCCCGATTTCCGGGTTCAAGGGCGACAATGTGGCCGCGCAATCGACGCAAATGCCCTGGTATCGCGGACCGACGCTGATCGAGCATCTCGAAAGCGTTGATGTCGCCGCAGATGTTGCGCGCGCGCAGCCTTTCCGGATGCCGGTGCAATGGGTCAATCGCCCCGATTTGAACTTTCGTGGCTTTGCCGGCCTGATCGCCAGCGGCAGCGTGCGCCCCGGTGCAGACGTTCGGGTGCTGCCATCGGGTCGCCTGACGCGGATCGACCGGATCGTGACGATGGACGGTGATCTGGACGAAGCTGTGGCGGGCCAGTCGGTGACGCTGACGTTCGCCGACGAGGTTGATTGCGCGCGCGGCGACGTGATTGCGCTGACGGAGTCCCCGCCTGAAATCGCTGATCAATTCTCCGCAACGCTGGTGTGGATGGATGATGCGGCGCTGATGCCCGGACGAAGCTATGTCATGAAGCTCGCGACCCAGACGGTCAGCGCGACGGTGCGTCCGCCCGATCATGTCATCGACGTCAACACGATGGCGCGGCTTGCTGGGGATAGCTTGCAGCTGAACGATATCGGCGTGGTCGATATCGCGACTGACCGGCCGATCGTGTTTGCGCCCTTTGCCACGAGCAGCGAACTGGGCGGCTTCATCCTGATTGACCGCGCGACCAATGCGACGGTTGCGGCAGGGATGATCCGGCATGCATTGCGACGCGGGCAGAACATCCATTGGCAGGCGCTGGACGTCACCCGCGCCGCCCGCGCGGCGATCAAGGACCAGCAGCCGCGCGTCTTGTGGTTCACTGGCATTTCGGGATCAGGCAAATCGACGATCGCCAATCTTGTCGAGCAGAAACTGCATGCGCTTGGCCGACACACCCACCTGATTGATGGCGACAATCTGCGCCACGGCCTGAACAAGGACCTCGGGTTTTCCGATGCTGACCGGATTGAGAATGTCCGCCGCGTGGGCGAGGTTGCCAGGCTGATGACCGACGCTG
>Ga0163144_10016224_pt1 | contig 15272 bp, 12 predicted proteins | sample OliLak19BULKMAT1_FD_123175 | JGI IMG/M metagenome (GOLD analysis project Ga0163144, IMG submission 123175) | Freshwater microbial mat bacterial communities from Lake Vanda, McMurdo Dry Valleys, Antarctica - Oligotrophic Lake LV.19.BULKMAT1 | ecosystem: Environmental > Aquatic > Freshwater >... | reverse complement strand
CAGACCAGCCAGCCGCACATCTACGCCGCGGGTGACGTCATTGGCATCCCCGCCCTGGCCTCCACCAGCATGGAGCAGGCACGGGTGGCCATCTGCCACGCCTTCAACATTGGGTACAAGACCAAGGTCTCAGAAGTGTTACCTTTTGGTCTCTACACCGTGCCGGAAGCGTCTTTTGTGGGTGAGACGGAGGAGGCGGCCCGCGCCCGGGCGCCGGTCACCACGCTGACGGGCCGGGCAAAGTTCCGGGACAACGCGCGCGGCCAGATCATTGGTGACGCGGACGGAATGCTGAAGCTGGTCTTTGAGGCGCCCACCGGCAGGCTCCTGGGCGTGCACATCATTGGTGAGCGCGCCACGGAGCTCATCCACGTGGGCAGTCTGGCGCTCCAGAAAAACTGCACCATCCATGAGTTCATTGACATGGTCTTCAACTTTCCCACGCTGAGTGAGACGTACAAATACGCCGCGTATGACGGGCTGGGGCAGCTGGAACGCTACCTCAAGGACCACAAAGACAAGAGTCAGACACTTTGATGGGGCGCTTCTCTGTTGCCCTGGTGCACCACCCGGTGCTGCACCCCAATGGCTCCATCATCAGCAGCGCCATTACCAACACGGACCTGCATGACATTGCGCGGTCCTGCACCACGTTTGGCGTGGACACCTTTTACATTGTCACGCCGGTGGTCCTGCAGCAGGAGCTGGCGCAGAAGATCCTGGAGCACTGGACCAAGGGTGGCGGCGCCATGAAGAACCCGGACCGCAAGCGGGCGTTCCTGGGGATGCGTGTGGTGGGCTCCATCCAGGACGCCATGGCGGAGGAGACCAAGGCCGCGGGCGCTCCGTGTGAGGCGTGGTTCACCACCGCCCAATCCGGCCCGGATTCCGTCACCATGGCGCAGGGGCGGAGCCTGATTGAGACACTGCCCTCGGTGCTGATGTTGCTGGGGACGTCCCACGGGCTGGCGCCGGAGGTGCGCGGGTTGTGTGCACGGAGGCTGGAGCCCATCCTGGGCAGGAAGCGCGCGGACGGCACGCAGTACAACCATCTCAGCGTGCGGGCGGCGGCGGCCATTCTGTTGCACCAGCTCCGGGCGTGATCACTCCGCCACCGCCACCGGCTGCGTGCGTGGCGTTTCCATCATGGCCAGGCACATGTCCACCAGATACGCGTCCACCGCCGCCACCGCTGCGCCCTGTGAGGAACGCCCTTTGGGGAGGCCCACCACACGCGTCAGTTCCGCCAGCGGCGTCAGGCCGTAGCGGATGACCAGGTGGTTGAGGCTGAGGACGGTGAGGCGGGCGCGTTGCTCGCTGACGCCGGAGATGCCGGCCAGCAGCGGACCGGCCTGGTCCAAAAGCGGCAGGAGGCTGTCTTCCATGGTCTTGGCGGGCACGGTGCCCTCATGGAGTGTCAGGCGCATCATCATGCGGATGTCCGTGAGGTGCTTGCGCACAAAACGGTGGGTCTCCGGGATGATCAGGGACATGGCAGTGCGCAGGTCCGTGACGTTGACCAGCAGTGGCATCAGCGTCACACGCAGCGTGGCCAGGCGCTCCACCACCAGGTCCACCACGGCGGCCTCCAGCTCAGCCTTGCTGCGGTAGTAGTGGGTGACAGTGGCCAGGCCTACGCGGGCCTCAGCGGCCACCTCCCGCAGGCCCACCGCCTCCGGGCCGCGTTCCGCAAACAGGGTGCGGGCGGCATCCACAATCCGCGCCCTGGTCACCTCCGCGTTGGCATTGACAGGCCTTGCCATCTGGCATCCTCCGACGGACGGCCGTAGCTTCACGGTACGTGTTGACGCAAGCGCGCAAGACGCTTGAGCGCGGCGTCTCCGCACGTCAGATTGGGTTCATGGAAACCCCTCACGGGCTGTCAGTTGAAGCGTTCACCCGCCAGAGCAAGCTCTTTGAGTTCCTGGATGACGCCGGCCGCCAGCGCATGATGCGCATTGCCACGCGCCAGATTTATGCCGCGGGCCAGACCGTGGTGACGGAAGGGGACCCCGGAGACAGCTTCTTTGTGATTGCCAAGGGGAGTGTGAACGTCTCCGTGGATGATTTTGGCAGGCAGAAGCGTGTGGCCACGCTGGGGCAGGGCAGCTTCTTTGGTGAGATTGCGGTCATCACGGACCAGCCTCGCAGTGCCACCGTGACGGCGGCAGATGCGCTGGAGCTGCTGCGTTTTGACAAGGCGCCGGTGCAGGAGATCCTCCGGGAGTATCCGCGCATCCGGGAGCTGCTGGCCAAGATGGGCGTGCGGCGCAGTGAAGACACGCTGGAGAAGATGATGAATGATGATCCGGAGACCACCGTTGAGGTGGGCGCCAAACCCCAAGACCCGCCGCCCGTTGATGATGAGTGAATGAACCGACTCCCTGAGTTTGTGGCCACGTGCGCCCTTGGCACTGAGCCCGCCGTAGCAACCGAGCTGAAAGCCCTGAAAGTCCGCCACGTCCGCCAAGGCCGCGGGAGTGTTACTTTTGTCTGCACGCTGGAAGACGCCATGCGCGTCTGCCTCAACCTGCGCAGTGCCATGCGGGTGCTGCAGCGCCTGGGCACGTTTGAGTGTCCGGATGCGGAGGCGCTGTATGAAGGCGTGAAGGCGCTCCCGTGGCCGGATTTGATGACGCCACGGCACACGTTCACGGTGGACGCCACCGGCACCAATGAGGCGCTGCGGCACACCGGGTTCACGGCGCTCAAAGCCAAGGACGCCATTGCGGACGTCATGCGGGATGCCACGGGGACGCGGCCGGACGTGGAGCGCGGCAAGGTCAGCGCGGATGTTCCGGTGGTGGTGCACATCCACAAGAATGAATGCACCGTCTCACTGGACATGTGCGGAGATGCTCTCCACCGCCGTGGCTACCGCCCTCAAGACGCCGAAGCGCCGCTCAAGGAGACACTGGCCGCGGCCATGCTGATCATGGCGGGCTACACCGGTGATGAACCGTTCATGGATCCCATGGCGGGAAGTGGAACGCTGGTTGTGGAAGCGGCGTGGATGGCCATGCGCCGGGCGCCGGGCCTGGACCGCCATTTTGCGTTTGAGCGCTGGCCCAATTTTGCCGGGACGCTGCAGAGCGCGTGGCACAAATTGCAGCACCAGGCGCGTGAATCCATCCGCACCACCGGACTGCCGCCTGTGGGTGGACGGGACTGGTTGGCCCCACCGTACGCGCTGCTCCTGGAGAGTGTGGAGCGTGCCGGCGTGGCGCCGTACGTGCAGCTGGAGAAGGGTGATGTGCGCAAGCTGGCGTTGCCAAGGGACGGTGGCCACGTAGTCATCAACCCGCCGTACGCGGAGCGCCTTGGCAAGCCGCTGCAGATTCTTGGGTTGTACCGCAGTATGGGCGAGGTGGCTCGGACGTGGCATGGGTGGAAGGTCCATGTGTTGTCCGGCCATCCGCAGTTTGAGGAGTGCTTTGGGCTGCGGCCGCGGAGCTGGCAGCGTCTCTTCAACGGCCCCATTGAGTGCTCCTACCTGCACTATGAAATCCCCACCGCCCGAATGGACGCACCGCCACCAACGTCCCAACGGTGAAGGTTGCCGGGGCGGCGGGCCGTCACTACGGTCCGCGCGTCTTTGAACTTGGACGGGTCCAATGCGTTTGAGGATTGCCGGATTTCTCGCCGTCACCATGCTGACCGGCGCGGTGGCGCTGGCGCAGAAGGTGGCGCCGTCCAATGCACCGCCGCCGCCAAGAACGCTGAGCGTCATTGCCACCAGTGATGAGCACGGCTGGCTGGACCCGCTGACCCAGCGCAACGGTGAAGGCTTCCAGGGCGGGATGGCGTATCTGTACGGCCAGCTGCTGGGGAAGGAAGGTTACCGTCCACCGTCCACGTTGCTGCTCAGCGCGGGAGACATGTGGACGGGCCCGTATGAGAGCACGCTGCTGCAGGGCCGCCCCATGGTGCAGGTGATGAACTCCATGGGCTATGACGCTGCCGCGCTGGGCAACCATGATTTTGATTTTGGTCAGGAAGCGCTGGCACGCCGCGGCTCCGAGGCCAGCTACCCCATCCTTGCCGCCAACCTGTACCTGGCGGGCACCAAGACCAATCCGCCGTACGTGAAGCCGTGGGCCATCTCCATTGTTGACGGCATCAAAGTGGGCATTGTTGGCCTGGTGACCACGGAGACGCCGTTCACCACGGATGTACGCAACCTCAGCGGCATGGAGTTTGGCGGATACGCGGACGCCCTGCGCCGTGAAGTGCCTGCCGTTCGAGCGGCCGGTGCACAGGTGGTGGTGGTGGTGGCGCACGCGGACCTCAAGGATCTGCGTCCGCTGGCGTCGGTGGCGCGGGCGTTGGGGGTGCCGCTGATCATTGGTGGACACCGTCATGTGGGCGCACTGGAAGTGGACGGCGGCGCGTCTCCCGCCACAACGGATGACGTGGTGTTGTGCAACCCCGGTCCGTACGCGCGTTCGTACTGCAAGATTGATTTGAACCTGGACCCCGCCACGTTGCTGCTGAAGTCCCAGAAATCTTCCATTGAGATTGTGGCGGGCAACATCAAGAAGCCCAATTTTGCGCCGCATGAAGGCGTCAACCAGGTGATTGCGGACGCGCGTATGCAGGCGGAAGCGCGCGGCGCGGAGGTGCTGGCGGATGTGCCGTCCGGGCTGCGCCGCGGGGAACCCGTCCACACCATGGGCTACCTGGTGCTGGACGCGTGGATGCAGGCGCTGCCCAACGCAGACTTTGCAGTGACCAACATGGGTGGTTTCCGTCAGGACATTGAGCCCGGCGCGGTGAAACTCAAAGACGTCATCAGCGCCATGCCCTTTGATAACTACCTGGTGATTGTTGACGTCACCGGGGCGCAGCTTCGGGAAGTGCTGGAGAACGTGCAGAGCCTGCCCGGCGGCATGACGGCGGAAGTGAAGGTGGACCAGACCGGCAAACGCACCGTGCTCCGCGTGCTGGACCGCAATGGCAAGCCGCTTGAAGACGCCAAGAGCTACCGGGTCATCATCAATGACTTCATGTACCGCGGCGGAGACCGCTACCGGTTCCGTGAGTATGACTCGGAGGCCGAGGAAACCGCCGTGCACTGGCGTGACCCGCTGCTGCGTCTGCTCCGCGCCTACGGCAAAGCCACCCAGCCCGTCTCCGTCACCAACGTGCCGCGCTTCACCGTGCAGCCGTAACAGTTGGCCACGCAGCTCAGTGTAACTCTGGACCGGGAAGTGAGCACCATGCCTGGGTTTCTCCCGCAAAGCCGAAGCAGCGCGCCTGCTGCTGTTGGGCGTGGCGGTGTGGACTTCCAGCGCATGCCTCTACCGGTTGGATGACAGCATGGACGGGTTGCGTCCTGGTGATGTGACCCTCCGCTGTGTGCGTCCGGACGGGCGCGACAACGTGGACTACGAGGCGGGGACCGCAGACGTCTTGGTGGACGGACTGCCCTATTGCCTGGGACTCCCGTTTGAATTCCCCATGGAATCCGTCACCCGGCTGCAGCTTGGCGCGGACTGGTCAAACCTTAACTTTGTCTATTTTGATGACGTGGTGGTCACGCAGTGACGGGCGCGGAAGAGGAGCCCACCCGTGCAGCGGGTTGCCCGCCGCGCGTGAAAGTGTATGCGCCGGACAACATCCTCCCTACGGTCAGCATTGCGTGCAACGCGGAAGAAGGCCCACACCGGCAACAATCCAGCTGAGACGTTTCATGCCCGACCCCCGCAACAAGACGCTGCGCGTGGGAATCAGGACGCCACAGGGTACCTCCAACCCGAACCAGATCTGCCGATGCGCGGTTCAGGCGCGCGGCGCCACCCGACGGCGCCGCACCGCCAATGGCGCGGGGTTGAAGACGAATGCCGGGGGGGTGAAGAAAAGTGCCGGGGGGTTGAAGAAAAGTGCCGGGGGGTTGAAGAAAAGTGCCGGGGGGTTGAAGAAAAGTGGCCGGGGATTGAAGAAAAGTGGCCGGGAATTGAAGAAAAGTGGCCGGGGATTGAAGAAAACCCGTCTTCGGCGGAAGAAACCCCGCCTTCCGCGCGGCCGAGCCACCCTGGACCGTGTTTGATGCGCCCGCCGCGAACCTCGCGTGTCCGTTGCACCACTCGCCTCAGCGTGAATAGGTCAGACCATTTCCACCGGGACTCAGCGTTTGCTGCCTTCAGACGGCGGCCCAACGCCGGTGCTCCGGATGATGTCCAACGGTGCGCTGGCCAGTTCCCCCGGCGGCAGCACCAGAAGCTGGGAAGCAAGCTGGGGCGTGTAAGCAAGTGGGTCCGCTTTCATCCCGGTTGGAATCCCGGCACAGGATGAGGAACTCCTCGCCACCCCAATGGACCACCAGGTCCGAGGTCCGCAGCATCGACCTGAGCCGCCTGGCAAATTCGGAAATCACCAGGTCACCGGCCAGGTGGCCGTGCACGGCGTTCACGTGTTTGAAGAAGTCGATGTCCACCATGAAGCTGAGCAGGTCCGCGCCGCGGGTGGCGGGCCGCACCACGCTGGTGTCGAGGGCGCGTCAATAATGCGGCAGTCTGCTGCCCACCATGCGCGGTTGGGCGACGTGGGGTTGGTTCATTGCTGCGTGACGGGGCCCGGCACGGGGAATTCGCCCCATTGGAAGTTGTCCAGCACCACAGAGGAATCCAGCGCGTCATCCCCCTCCTCGAAGATCAAGAAGCGCAAGGTGATCAGCTCACCCGGCTGAACCGGTACAAACGATGTCAGCAGCGTGGTGGCGCCCGCACCCACCGACTGCGAACCCGCAAGATCCGGGACACCGTTGTTGGTGGCGTCGTTGTCAAAGACATACCCGGTGGCCGCCAGTGCGCTCCCGTTTTCAATGCTGCAGTTGTTGGTTGTGGGGACCACCTCACCAGCGGTGACCGTGCCATTGCCATTGATGTCCCGAGGCGCGCCGGCAAAGTCATCCAGGCAGATGTCCAGGAAACCCGTGTTCACGGAAATCACCTCCCCGCTGGGGCCCGTTGACACATTGGTCTCCGGTGGCAGCACGGATGTGGTCAGCAGCGCCAGGAACGTGTCGTCATACGTGGTGCACCGGAATGTGGGGTACTCCGAGCTCCAGAACTGGAACTGGTAGGAAAAAGACCGGGCGTTGGTGGGCACCCGGAGGGTGAGGCGGAGCTCCACCAGATCACAGACCGTGGCGGGATCCGCGGCCCCACACGCACCGGGGTCACCCTGCGGGCTGGGATGCAGGCTCTGGGCACATGCGCCGCGCAGCGTTCCGTCAAATGCGGTCCCGGAGTCATGGTTGGACGTGTCAGCGCGCCCGGTTGAAAGCAGCACCATCTTGCCTCCGTGCGAGGGGCGGTTCAGCGCGGCCACGTTGGTGCCAAACTGTGTGACAATACGGCGCGCGGCCGCCAGTCCCGCGCCAACGCCGCCAAACTCCGCGTTGACCAGCGGGCTCCCGCAGAGGTTCATGGCGTTGGCAACGTCAAACGGGTTGGTGGCACTGAGGGTTGAAGTGTCACACGCGGCCTCCAATTCATCCGTGCTGCCATCACAATCATCATCCAGGAGATTGTCCTGGAATTCCCATGCGGCGGGTCCCACGTCGTAGCGCGCGTCGTTGCAGTCACCCTGGAGGGGCGTGAAACCGTCCAGGTCCACGTCAAGGAACGGGTCATCCGCCACGCCGTTGCAGTCGTTGTCCACGCCGTCATTGAGTTCGGGGGCGGGGACCACCTCATTCATGCAGACGCCCAGCGCGGTTCCCTGGTCATTGCAGGTGGCGGAGCCCGCAGCGCATGGCGGAACCATCTCGGTGCCGGGTGCGCCGGTGTAACAGGGGAGCACCCCCAGCGGCGTGCATACACACTCCGCGCCGGATTCGTTGGTCTCACCGTCGCAGTCATCATCCTCGGGGGTGGCGCAGGTTTCCACCGTGGGGACTACTTCACCCTCACATGGACCGTACGCGCTCCCGTCGGGAGTGCAGGTCTCCAACCCGCGCGCGCAGGGCGCGTGATCCAGGTCCGCCGGATTCCCCGAATAACAAGCGCGCGCGCTCCCCGGCATGCAGAACGGAGCGGCCGAGCTGCTGTCCCCGACGCCACTGCTGCTTCCCGGGCCGCTGCTCACCGGTTCCCCGCTGCTCGCCCGTTCCCCGCTGCTTGCCATCTGCATGCTGCTGCTGGCCATCTCCATGCTGCTGCTTGGCACTGCGCTGCTGCTTGGCACCGCGCTGGTGGCCGCCGTTCCCGAGGACACTTCAGCGCTGGTGGCCGCGCCGCTGGTGCTGCCGCTGTCTCCAACAGAGGAAGCCTCACTGCTTGCCGCCCGTGACGATGGAATTCCAGATGTTGCGGCACTGGACGCGCTGGTGGAGGTGGTGCCGGCGTCAGTGCCTGAGGATGTCCCGCCGTCTTCCTCCACCTCTGGGCCACCACACGCACCACAGCCACCACACACCAGACCCAACAGCACCGGGACCGCCAGGACGGTCCGCTTGGAAACACCATGCCGCATTCGTCACTCCGCTCGTCAGGGCGGTCAGCATGGATTGCGTGCGGTCCCCCGGCAAGCGTGGGGCGCTCCGTGGCGACGATGGCGCCGCGGTGTGCTGCACACGGCATGTGCGAGGTGCTTCACCCAAACGCGCGTGCCACCACGTGACCAACACGTTGCGGATGGAGCTGGCTGGGCGCGGTTTTCCCCTCGTCATCCACGCAGGCCAGCACCACCGGGAAACGCCGTCCCGCTTTCATGGCGCCGGCAAACGGATTCATCCGGCGCGGCACCATCCACGTGACGGGTGCGGTCTCAGACGCCTGCAGCTCCTGCGCCACGGCGTGAAGCGGATGGGTCTCATCCAGTCCGCACCAGCCCGCCGTCCTCACCATGCCCGCCGGTTGCCACCACGGCGCACAATCCGTCCAGACATGCGCCGGCAGGAAGACGTCATGGAACCAGCCTCCCTGGCCTTCCACGCTGACCAGGTGCGCGCGCTCCGCGTCCAGACGGGTGCGGACAAACGGTGAGAGCAGCACGTCCGGCGTCAGCGGACTGCCCAGCGGTGGAATGTGCAGCGCGCGCACCAGCCCGGCACCCACCACACCTGCGTCCATCACGTATTGCGCAAGACGCTGCGTAGGCACCCGCCGCTGGATTTTGCCCTGCTCCACCAGCTTCAGGCTCTCACCCAGCGTCTGGATGCCGGTGCGTACAGCCACGTCGTCACGGCCAGTTCCACCCAACATCCTGGGAATCTGCAGCATACATTGTTTGTACGTGCTGAGCGCGTCCGCCTGGGACGTGACGCAGGCCTGCAGCGTCAACGCCAGGCCCTGAAAGAGCATACGCGCCACGGCGTCACCATCACGCTGGAAGTCCGCCATATGCGCCACCTGCGTCAGCACCGCCGCGTGCTGCTGCGCGTCCGAGGGCTGCAGCAGCACGTACGCGCAGAGCACACCGCTGATGCTCACGCGCGGGTTGACCGCCAGGTCTCCGGTGCCGCCGTGCTGCACAAAGTGCAGGCACATCTCCACGGCGGTGGCGCCCTGGTGACGGCGGGTGCTGCCCGGAAAGTGGGAGAGCTCCACGTCCACCTCCCGGCGGAGCGCGGGCGGCGCGGGTGAATCAAACCAGAGGGTGCACCGGCCCGGCGCTGGCGGTGGTGTGGGTCCCACGTGGAAGCGGATGGCCATGCGCCCTCCAACATCAGAACCGCAGGAACGTCATTCGCCCGAGCCCAGCGCAAACGGGACTGCCGCCACCGCGGCGCCTGCCGCCAGCATCAGCGTGGCAAACACTGCGCCCGCAATGCCGGGGAAAAACAGGACGTACGCCAGCACCCCAAAGCGCTGTGCATTGGCCATGGTGGCAAACCCGCCTGCGCGGGTGGGCTCGGAGCCAATCCGCAGCGTGGTCCCGCCCACGGCAAACCCGGGGTTGAGCAGGATGACCGCCCAGTACGCACCCCAGGATGAGAGGCCCCCGCCCAGCAGCCCCACCGCCGCCAGCAGCACTGCCGCGCCCAGGGCCGCCACACCTCCGCCCGCCGCCATCAGCGGCAACTGCAGCGGGTTTGTCGGGGCGGTGGCCACGGGGGCCTCGGCGGCGGGCGCAGTGGGGGTGGATGTGGCGGTGGGTGCAGCGGCGGGGTCAGACATGGGCACCAGGGCCACGTTGAGCTCCTGGCTCTCACCGGCGCGCACGTTGACGTCCACGGTGCGGTCCTGGAATCCGGCCAGCTTCAGCACCAGGGCGTGCGGGCCGTCCGGGACGTCATTGACCGTGGTGGGTGTGGTGCCCAGCAGGTTGCCATCCATCAGGACCTGCGCGCCCGCGGGATTGCTGGCAACGGCAATCTGGGTTGGCTTGATGGGGCCCAGGAGGGCGCGCGCCGCCTGGCGGACCCGTGCCTGCGTGCTGGCGGGATCTGAGAGCGGCGCTGTCTGCACCCTGGCAGGGCGCGGCGGCTTGGCGTGGACCAGCGTGATCACCACTTCCGGGCCCTTGGGGGAGGGGCGGGCGGCCACAAACAGGATGGCGTCCGTCTTGAGCTGATCTGCTGCGCGCTTCAGGCACGCCTCATCCATGTTGCTGCAATTGAGGGCCAGGATGAGCTCATCCACGGAGATGGCGGGCGGATCCCGCCACGCAAACTGCAGCGACCGCCTGACTTCCTGGTTCACCGCATCCGCCAGATCCCGCGCCTGGCCCTGCGCTGGCCCTACGCCCAGATCTGAGAGGACCATGATGCTGCGGCCCTCCGCGGGCGCCGCCGCGTTGGCGGGCTTTGGGGGCGGGGCTACGGCCACAAGCAGGGCCACCAGGAACACAGACATCTCTGCATCAACGCGGCCTTTCCGCAGGCTGTCAAGGAACATGGCAGGCGTGGGCGTCAACGTGACGCCGTCAGTTCTCTTGTCCAGCTGCGGGTCACCCGTGCAATCATGCCGCAGCCCGGCGCAAGGTTGCCTCCCGGACGGCCCGCGCGGCCACATGAGACCCTGATGCGCATCTCCTGTCCCCAGTGCAGCTCGCAGTACAACGTTGATGAGAAGCGCATTCCGCCGCAGGGAGTGCAGATCAAGTGCCCCAAGTGCGTGCACGCGTTTGTGGTCCATCCCCCCGGTGAGGAGCATGACAGCACGCACGTGGGTGCCGTGCCCCTGCCCGGTGGTGGCGGCGCGGTGCCCCTGCCCGGTGGTGGCGGCGCGGTGCCCCTGCCCGGTGGTGGCGGCGCGGTTCCCCTGCCTGGTGGCGGTGGTGGTGGCGTCCCGTTGCCCGGAGCCAGCGCGCGCGGCGGTGCAGTTCCGTTGCCGGGTGCCGGCGGTGGTGGCGGGGTTCCGTTGCCAGGATCCAGCGCGCGCGGCGGCGCGGTGCCGCTGCCCGGTGGTGGCGGGGGCGGTGTGCCGTTGCCCGGTGGCAAAGGTGCGGTGCCGTTGCCCGGCGGCAAGGGAGCGGTGCCGTTGCCCGGCGGTGGACGCGGCGCGGTGCCGTTGCCGGGCCACCACCAGGTGGACATGGATGACCCGCCATCTGATGACCCTTTTGGCGCCGGCCTGCCGGATCATGATCCGTCTGCAGCTCCCGCAGATGATCCCTTTGGCATGGGTGACGCTCCCCCCGCGGACGAGGACCCCTTTGGCATGGGCGGGGAGCCCGCGGAGCCACCACCGGCCGCCATGCCGTCATTTTCGCCGTCACGCTCGTTCACTGCTGAGGCCGCGCTGGGTGGCTCCGTGGGGGGCAGTGAAGGCTCCATGACGGAAAACAGTGTGGTGCATCCCTTCCACGGGCAGACGCAGGCGCGCGCGGGACAGCAGCCGGCCAACCAGTCCATGCCGTTGGATGGCGGCGTGCTGGACTTCATTGACCGCGCCGTTGCGGACAGCGGCCCGGCCGCGCGCAAGGCCATGTTCCGCATCCGCAAGCGCAGCGGAAAAATTGTAGGACCATTTGATGAGCCCACCGTTCTCAAGCAGCTCCGCAGCCAGGAACTCAGCGGCTCTGAGGACTGCAGTGAAGACGGTGTCACCTGGAGACCCATGTCCCAGGTGCAGCTCTTTGCGGGTGAGATCCAGCAGCTGATGGCGGCGGCGCTTGGCGGCCTTGGGGACCTGCCGGCGCCAGCGTTTGGCGGTGGCAGGACGGGCGCGTCCGGCGTGGCGTCTGCGCAGGGCAACATGGCCCCGGTTGGGGATGATCCGCTGGGTGTGGGCGGTCTTGCTGAGGGCCTGGAAGGGCTGGAGCCGGACCCGGGTGCGGAGGGGCTGAGCCCGGACGGCGCGGTCATGAAAGGCGCCAAGAAGAAGAAGCCGGGCAAAGCCGCGGATGAAGGCAGCGGGTTTCCGTTCAAGCTGCTGGCAGGCGTGGTGCTGGGCCTGGGCCTGATTGGCGTTGTCGTTGTCAGCGCGTTTGTCATGCCCAAACACGGCATCTTTTTCTACAAGGCCATCCTTGCGGCGGTTGCGTCTGATGCGGCCAAGGGTCCGGCGGTGAAGCAGGCGGTGGTTGTGGTGCCGCCACCGGTGTTCCAGTCCGATGCGACCGTCGACACGCTGCTGGAAGAGGACAACTACGCGTCCTACCTGGAAGCGCAGAAGAAGCTGGCGGGAGACCCGTTGACCCTGGCGCGCGCCTACGCCCTGCCGGCGCTCTTTGACGGCCAGAAGGACATGGTTCCCAAGGCGCAGGAGGCACTGGCCAAGGCCACTGGCGGTGACCCAAGAATGGTCGCCGCCGTGAAGGCCTTCACGGATCTTGCCGCGGGCCGCGCTCCGGTGGATATCGCCAAGGAATCGCTTGGGCCTGCCGGACCGGGACCGGCGGACCTCAAGGACGCCTCTGACGCAGCGCGCGCCGCGGAGAGCTGGATCCAGGCCGCCGCGGGTTACACACTGCTGAAGATGGGCAACCGCACGGATGACGCGCTCAGCCGCTTTGACTGGGCGTTGATGGCCGCGCCGCAGAACATTGTGGCCACACTGGGCCAGGCCCGCGCGCTCATCCAGGCGGAGGACCCTGACAGCGCCATGGGCTACCTGGAGCGCGCCGTGACGGTGCAGAAGGACAACCTCCGCGCGCGCATTCTCATTGCGGAACAGCTCCTGCGCATCAACCAGCACAAAGCGGCCGGGGAGCACCTGGCCGTGGTGACGGGGATTGCCGGTTCCAAAGGCACCGCGCGGCAGCGTGCAGACGCGCATGCATTGCTGAGTGACGTTGCCATTCGGGGCCGGGACTTCAAGGGCGCCAGTGACCACCTGCGCCAGGCCAGCGGTGAGCTTCCGGAGGAACTGGACATGAAGGTCCGCACCGGTGACCTGCTGTTGCGGCTGCGTGAATGGCCTCAGGCGCGCCAGGTGTTTGATGAAATCCTTGCCGGTAGCCCGGATTATGATCCGGCCATCATTGGCAGCGCACGCGCCAAGATGGGCGCCACGGATGGGCTGGGCGCGTTCAAGCAGCTCCAGGATGCCACCGGGAAGAAGCCGCAGAATGCGGCGCTGCGCTACTGGTTTGGCCAGGCCAATGAAGCGCTGGGCAAGGTTCCTGACGCCGTCAAACAGTACAAGCAGGCGGAGCAGCTGGACCCCAAGCGCGCGCTGCCGGTGGTGGCGCAGTCCATCATCCTGATGCGTGAGCGCAAATACAAAGACGCGCTGAACCTGGTTCAGCCGGCCCGCGGCCGCGTGGCGCCGGAAGAGGAGCCGCTGCTGCGCGCCGCGCTGGCGCAAATCTACATGAGGCAGCGCAACTTTGCGCAGGCGTTCAAGGAGTTTGAAGCTGCGCTGGCTGCAAGTCCCGGCAACAGTGAAACGCGCGCGGCGTACGGTGCCGCACTGCGGGATGCCGGCAAGTTTGACGACGCCAAGAAGAACCTGGCGCAGGCCCTGGATGAAGACCCCAAGAACTCCATGATCCTGGCGGAGATGGGCAGTTATTATCACTCGCAAGGACAGTACGAGAAAGCGATTGACCTCTTTCAGAGCGCCATTGGCGCAGCTCCCAAGGAGGCGGACTACTACGTGCGTCTGGGCGCGGCGGCGTTCAGCAAGGGAGACAGCGCGGGCGCCATTGAGTTCCTGAAGAATGCGCAGGCGTTGGCACCGGAAAATTCGGACGCGTTCTACTGGCTGGGCCTGGCGGTCCGGAAGACGGATGCGGAAAAGGCCAAGGGACTCTTCAAGCAGGGCATGGAGCTGGCGCCGGAAGACGGCCGCTTTGACCATGAGATGGGACGCTCCATGTTTGCAGAGGGCTCCCTGGTGGAAGCCGGCGAGTATCTGCGTGAGGCCGTGCGCAAGGAGCCTGGCAACGGAGAAGCGTATTTTGATCTTGGCAAGGTCTACGCGGAGCAGGCGCGCCCCACGGACGCGCGCGAGCAGTTCCAGCGCGCCGTCCAGCTCATGCCGGGAAAGGCGTACATCCGTCTGCAGATTGCGGAGACCTACGCCAAGGGCGGTCAATACAACGACGCTGCCAAGGAATATCAGAAGGCCATTGCCACGGACTCCACCCTGGCAGATGCGTACTGCAAGCTGGCGGACGTCTACCGCAATGACAGCAAACACAAGCCTGCGGCGGACATGTATGAGAAGTGCACGCGCCTGCTCCCCAAGCACAAGGAAGCGTGGAAGTGGCTGGGGCACACGTACATTGCGCAGGGTGGCAAGCCCAATTCCAGAAAAGCCAAGGAAGTGTGGAAGACCCACCTGCGCGTGAGCCCGGATGATCCTGACAATGAGGATCTGCGGGACCAGATGTCTGACCTCCGCTGAACCGTTTGTGGATACGTTTTCTTGGGGACAAGCCCCCCGCGCTACGGCCGCCGCTCTCACTGACGGCCTGCGCGGGCAACCTCACCGCGAACCGCTGCACCGCCGCCGGCTGAACAGAAGACCCGCCAGGAGCATGCCCAGGCCCATCAGCGGCGTTCCACCGGACGTGGTCTGAGCGCTGCTGCACCCGCCCACGGAAGCGGCGCCGTCGCCTTCATCAGGCCCGCCGCCGGATGAAGATGAAGCGCTGGTGCCCTCCTCGCCGGGCTCGCCGCCGTTGTCGAACGACGTGGCAGGCTCCCCTGACGACGAGCTGGACGCTGCGGGCTCTTCCACAAGGGGCGCACGCGCGCGGAACACTGCGGTGGCGCTCCACGCGCTCGGCCCGTTGCTGCTGCGCGCGCGGACCCGCCAGGCAAAGGCGCCCGGGTCCAGCGTCACGGGAACATGCACCACCACCGGAGACGCGGAGGCCTGCGGGGCTTCCAACGTCAGCAGCGGTTGGGCGGCAAGCTCAGCACCGGCGTG
>Ga0163144_10016223_pt1 | contig 15273 bp, 16 predicted proteins | sample OliLak19BULKMAT1_FD_123175 | JGI IMG/M metagenome (GOLD analysis project Ga0163144, IMG submission 123175) | Freshwater microbial mat bacterial communities from Lake Vanda, McMurdo Dry Valleys, Antarctica - Oligotrophic Lake LV.19.BULKMAT1 | ecosystem: Environmental > Aquatic > Freshwater >... | reverse complement strand
ATGCATTTGCTTGAGCCAAAGCATTAGCTGACATGTTAGCTGAAACAGTAACTAGATTGCCACTCAAAGTAACTGCATCAGTCGCAAAGAAATTAGCAACTGGAATAGTTACTGCACCTGACAACCCATTAACAGTAGTAACATATGGACCACTGATTCCACCTGCCGTTATACTAGCGACTTTAACATCGGCATAAGCATTAGCTTGAGCCAATGCGTTAGCTGACATAGCTGCTGAAACAGTAACTAAACTTCCACTCAAAGTAACTGCGTCAGAGCTAAAGAAATTGGCAATTGGAATAGTTACTGCACCAGATTGGCCATTGACTGTGAAAACATATGTTCCACTGATTCCTGCTCCACCACCACTTCCGGCAACAGAATCATTTATCATTTTTTCTACGGTCGACTTAGAAATACCACCACGTCCACCTCCACCCTGGAAAGATGTAGGATAAGTAAAATCTAAAATGAAAGCGTTTCCAGATTCGCGAACATTCGCGGTAAAATTTGTACCCGAAGTTACTCGTCCAATTTTTACGGTAATCGGCTCGGGAATACTTCGAGCAACAACTTCCAAAGCAGCTAAAGAAGCTTTCTTAGAAACTTCGATACGGAGCATGTCGGTCACGTTCAGGATCGCACTAATTTGATCGGAAAGTAACTTAATATTTTCTGTTGTTTGTACACTTAAAGCATCTATCGAGGAACTAAAATCACCGGTGATTTGTGGAGTGATATTAACGTTACTGGAGATACTAGTTAGTAGTTCTGTTTTGATACTATTAAATAAATCGGCAACAGCAACTTCCACCAGATCCATCCGAGTTTCTACGCCAGTAACTTTAAGGGAAATCTCTTCGGAGAAACTGTTAAGCGACTCGGTAACCGAAACTAGAATGTTATTAAATTGCTCTTGCGTAATTAAATTTTTGATCTGAGCCATCATCAACATGTCGCTAAACTGAGCGTTGGGCAACTGGTTAGAAATTTCCTCGGAGATGTTAGAATTAAACGGCGTGTTATTTTTGGCAATCGTGCCGTTTTTTACGTAATACATATTATTATTTATAAGCACATCATAAAAATTATGTTATTATTCCTACGTTCCTTAAAATTGTTTTAAGATTATTAACTAAAGTCAGCGCGGTAGCTAGATCGGTTGCGTCCGCCGAAGCAGTCTGGCGAGCCACTGGAGTTGCGGAGTAAAATCCTAGGCGTATCGCGCCACTAGTAACATTCGCCTTTAGAATGTTGAGACTAGAATAATCCCCACCTCCTGGAACAGCAGCCGATAAAATAAATTCGCTGGCCTGGGCGGTTATCCCCCAGTTGTGTAACGTGTTAGTCGAATCCGTTAAAAGAATTCTTCGCGAATAACCTTCGGAGCCCTCCAGAACGAACTCGGGACTTAAATTTTTAACCTTTAGCTGGTTTAAGAAAATCGAATTTTCTGATGCTCGTATTCCTCCTCCAATTCGTACAAGCTCGGTGCCAACGGGAACGGGATCGGTACCGAAGATGTGAGTAACGTGGCTTGTAATTCTATTAGTGGTAACATTATAAGTTATTCTAGGGTTATTACTCGCATCATAAATTCCGATTCCCGGCTGAATACCAAAACCTAAACCTGTAGGATATCCCCCAATTTTACCGATATAATCTCCAACATTATTCGAAAAAGCTAAAAAACAGGACCAGGGGTGAGTAGACTGTAAACCTAAAGCATCGTCGTTAAACGGATACAGTTTTGTTCCCGTAAAAATTACATCTTTCTCGAACATCACATTTCCTCGGGAAATAAGTCGGGTCGCTCCGTAAGGTGCTTGTGTTCCATCTATTATTACCAAAGCACCTGACATTTCCCCACCCGTTTTGAGAAGTACGTTTCCGGTTATGCCACTCGTGACAGTCGCTAACGTGTAGTTTACCAGTTGCGATGAAGTATTTAAATTAGCTAAAGTTAAAGTATTAGCCGAAGTAGAAGATATTAAAGTAGCTAAAGATCCCGTTAACGACCGAGTTGATGACAAAGTTGTTAATAATAAGTTACCGCTGATGCGAGCGGAATTGGCATGCACCAAAGCATTCGCTGACATAGATGCTGAAACAGTAACTAAACTGCCACTCAAAGTTGCTGCATCAGTCGCAAAGAAATCCGGAACTGGCTTACTGTCAGTATATACATTCGCTTGAGTAAGCGCGTTAGCTGACATAGCTGCTGAACGAGTTCTCAAATTTGCCGACATCGAAACCGCGTTCGTTAAAAAGAAATTAGCAACTGGTATAGTTACTGCACCAGATACCCCGTTAACTGTGGTGACGTAACCACCAGGAATTACCGTGGGTTTATTATCAGTGTAGGCATTCGCTTGAGCCAATGCATTAGCTGACATGTTGCTTGAAACAGTAACTAAATTGCCACTCAAAGTAACTGCATCAGTTGCAAAGAAATTAGCAACTGGTATAGTGACCGCACCAGATAATCCATTCACTGTAGTAACATATGAGCCCGTGATTCCGGACACTCGGGCATTCGCGTGCGCTAAAGCATTCGCTGACATGTTCGCTGAAACAGTAACTAAATTGCCACTCAAAGTAACTGCATCGGATGCAAAGAAATTAGCAACTGGTATAGTGACTGCACCAGATAAACCATTCACTGTAGTAACATATGAGCCACTGATTCCAGTTGGTTTAGTATCAGTATAAGCATTCGCTTGTGCCAATGCATTAGCTGACATATTAGCTGAAACAGTAACTAAATTGCCACTCAAAGTAACTGCATCAGTCGCAAAGAAATTAGCAACTGGAATAGTCACTGCACCCGATAAGCCGTTAACTGAAGTAACACCACCAGGCCGACTGTTAGTGAATGCGTTCGCTTGAGCCAATGCGTTAGCTGACATGTTAGCTGAAACAGTAACTAGATTGCCACTTAAAGTAACTGCATCAGTCGCAAAGAAATTAGCAACTGGTATAGTGACCGCACCAGATAAACCATTGACTGTAGTGACATATGAGCCACTGATTCCCACAGGTTTATTATCAGTATAAGCATTCGCTTGAGCCAATGAATTGGCTGATGAAGATGACGTTAAGGATATTACTTCGGAGCGACTAATATAATCAGACACGCTTATCTCGTAATCGTCACCATTAGGAGTTACGGTTATTCCCAAACCTGCCACAGCGTACCACGGGACCTCATAACCTTTTAACTGATCCTTCACTAATTTTATAACAACGGCGGAACTTATTCCACCACCATTTCCACCAGCCACCTGAACGTTCTTAGGCTTGGAAATATGAATCGTGTACACATTTCCTTCACGAGTGGTATACGGGGAACTTAGATTAGCTTCTTCAACGATTTCTATTTTAATATCTGGAAATTTAAATAAAGATAATCTCGCGTCTAACTCATTAAGCAACTTTGCCGTTATCTCCGAGTTTCTTCCACGTAAAACTAATAGCTCCTGCACGATTTGTGAGAGTTCCTCCCGAGTATCTAGATCAGTTATTTTAGTACGTAACTCTTGAATCAACTCATTAGTAGCTTCCGCAAGAGACTCGACATCCCAAGGCACAATCCCATTTTCATTTAGTGACCGTACAAATTTCTTGATTAAGTTGCTTGACTCGTCCAACTGAAGTTGACCGTCAAGCTTCTGGTCAAGCTTAAAAACTTGACCTTGAGCATTTAAATATTTTAGCGAATTGTCGGTGTAGTCAAAAAATAGTTTTATTGATTTTGAGTCACTTGGAAATTTAACTTTTGTTTCGGGAACGCCGTCCAGCGAAATGGTATTAGATATGAAGTTACTGGACATTTTAAAAATTCCCTGACTGTTAAGTCGCTGGCAAGTCAATGCCGTAGATATAACTATTTATCAGGGATATCGGCTTCACCAGAAACTTCTTCTCGATCCGGGCAGTTGTCACACTTACATTTACTTATAAGAATTTCGCCAATTTTGGGATGTAAAAGACAATACGCCAATTCCAAGTTGCTATGAGAGCAATTACAATTATGTTCCTTAAAGAATTTACATACCATACAACTATTTAGCAACGGTTTAGTAACTTAGATTTTCTTTTTTAAAAGCCAGTTTTTATAATATTTACGTGTCATTGACCGCTTTATCTCTCTCATTTTCGGGTCACTTATTAAATGTAAAGGCGTCTGTGATAAGCCATCATATCCTGCATCTTTATTATACTTTTTGCTATTATCCGATGCTGAAATTGCCTGTAAGTTTTTGAAAGAATTATTTGATTTATCGCCATCTATATGGTCAACAACAATAGTATCCTTATTAAAGCTTCCATATGATATTACTGGCAGTGTCTTGCTAGTGATGCATTCATAAATGAAACGATGCGATCTTATTAACTTCTGTTTACAATTTGTTGGTGTGATAGAAATCACATAATAACCTCTATTAACACCTTGATGTTTAATTTTTAAATCACCATTTTTGAATTTATAAATTGTCCCATATTTATCAGCAAAAAAGTTACTAAACACAGGATGCTGATAAAGTTTTCTATTATGGTATTTCATATATTATATTATAGTTGAACATAGAAGATTGTCAATAGTTACAAAAAATGGCTTTAGTCTAACCACTAAAGCCATTTCCCAAGTTAAAAAATTCTTGGTCAACTTTTTATTTTATAACTTATACAACTCCGTTCATTCTGGCAATGCCTTTTTGATTAAGAGTTACGCCATTGATATGCGCAACTAAACGCCACAAGTGGCTCAATTTTGTCTGACTTGGACCAAGGTCCATCAATCCAAAAATGCCGCCGACTTTCTGTTCGGGATTGTTACCTAAGTACAGCTTGTAACCAGTGTCAAGATTAACCAAATAAACGACGCCTGCAGGAACATCGTCAGACTTGATGATAGGCTTGCTCATGTATTTCGGAACCTCGAAGGTACTATCCATAAGCTGGGATACATTTAACGCGGAACCGTTACGAAGCTCGCGAGTTATAGCGCGAACGGCTGCAGGAGCACCAATAAAAGCCATGTTAGGACCCTTGTCGGAAACCGTATCGATAAGCAGATCTAAATCATCGAGAGTGAAAGCACCGCCGGCAGAAATTGTTTGAGCGACAGATACGTTACTGCCAAGGCCGAACAAAGCGGTTGTACCGTCGCCTGAACCAACTGCTTCTTCTGCGATGTTATGGCTAAAGCCTTTAATCGCTCCAAGAAGTTCTGACTGGAACACATCGGTAAATGAACTATAAAGATTCTGTCCGATTTCGCATACGTCGAACTGACTTGTCTTAGTCAACAGGTTAACTGTGAAAGGCGCTGCTGAGATGTTTTGTGAAGATAAGACCGTTGAACAATCGGCTACCACAGGTGTCGGGACTGATGCAAGACGATTAAATTGAATCTGATAACGATCAGTGATACCGGCATTTGCAAAAAGCAATGTTGAAAGTTCGTCGTTCTTTTTAAGAGCGTCGATTATGCCGACCAAAAGATCGGGCTGTGTAAGATTCATTAGCTCTGTGAGACTTCTTGCCATGTGATTTTCCTTGTATTTAAAGTGGACATGCCACTGTTGTTGTTTTATTGGGGGTTTGCTTCCGAGTAACTTACTCATCAGCCGTGAAACTAAGTAACTTCGGAAGTCCTTCCCAAGAAACTCTGTAAGCATGTACATCCGTAGGTGCTTACAAAGTTATTTATATACTCATAAATCCTTGAAACAGATTACTTATATTTTCCTCCGAGCATCTCGCTGATGCCTGACGAAAGGCGCTCGCCAGATGACTTAGAAATCACGGCTTTGCCTGACTTAGTCACTATACCAGTGCCTTGCTTCACGATTGCCTTACGGAAAATATCTTTACTCTTAACGAACTCCGCAACAACTTCCTTAAGTTCCTTTCCATCCACCGATTTAGCAACTAATGTGTCACCATCAAATGTGAATGCGTGGCTACTTGTTATTAACTTCACAGCGTCATCGATGGCACTTCCGCCGATGAACTCGTCGTTACTGGCCAAAGTTGCTTTCAACTGATTCTGAATGAACGCATTATGCAACTTACCGAGTTTTTCGACAGACTCTTTCTGGAACTCATTCTTTATGTTCTCGTAACTTTCACTTTTCATCTTCTCAAGCAACTCGCTTTTGGCGGTTGCATCGCGAGCAACTTTCTCTTTTTCATCTACGCTACTTTTTAGTTGCTTATACTCAGCCGTCTTCGCATCTCGGGAAGCGATGATTGTTTTCGCTAATGAGAGTGGCAACATAACCGAGGAGCCGTAAAGGTCAACAGATATAGTCGCTTCGGGAGCTGCGGGGGAAGCAACAGTTTCAGTTGCTGGTGGGATTGATTCTATAGTCATATTATTTTCCTAACGTCCGTTTAGGGTTTATTAAACGAAACTTAAACTTAAATTTTTGGCTGTGATAGTTGCTCGTCAAGTGAAACTAGTTCATCGTCCGATAACTCAAGGTTACTTTCAACAAATCGCTTGATGTAAGCGTCCTTAATTACCTGGGGAACATTAAGCGAAAGGATCTCGCGCAAGTTACTAATATCCGATGCTTCATCAGCGATCTGAGGATCTTCGTAAGTTACATCGACAAAGTCACTGATGCCGATTGCTTCCATCGCTAATTCCGAGCCAGTGTTCTCGGCACTTTCCACAGCGTTCATGAGGGCCTTGGCAATGTTCTCAAATTCGTTACGATCAACGATCTTCGCCAAGCCACTGGCCGATTCACCGGTCTTGAACGGGTCGGAAGCTTGAAGAGCGGCTGAACGATATAGCGCGATTTCTTCTTCAACTATTGCTTTCGTCAGTGATTCGGATTGACTTACATCAGCACCTACCTTATCAACTTTTACATTCGGATCTTCCACCATCAACATTCTACGAGTACCCCACTGGATATTATCTTTCTTGCCACTTTCTTCGTTATCAGTCTGGCGAATTCCACTTATGATGAAACGAGTAAATGTTTGATCGTATAGTTCAGCGTCACGTAAAGACAAATAGTTAGTTACTTTCTTGAGACTTCCGGCGATACTCGCCACTTGGCTTTCCGAGAAAATATCGGGCTCGCACTTAACAACGGGAATTCGTGAGTAGCCGTGTTCAACCACTTCATCGATAGACTTAACAGTATATGTGTTACCTTGATTCTTAAGATGGATAGTTACTCGTTCGGTATCGTTGAAGTACAGGGCAAGCCACTCACCATCATCTGCTTGCACAAGAAACAAAATCTCTGTAAGTTTATTATTTATTTCCTCGTAAGAAACTATGTTCTGTATCTCAATTTTGCGTAAGATTGATGAGACACTTTCACTAGTAGCCATACTAGTAACTTGAGATTCGCTGGCGGATGAGTCAACCCAAAAATAACTCTCTCCGTAAATTTGAGCTTCTAGTAAAGTAGCTCGCATGAACTCGGTCATCGTGGTGCCGTAACCATCAACATTGTAAAGCCACTCTTGATACTTATCATTCTTGAAAGGACGACTCACACCGTTACCAAAAACGCTACTATTATAGCGATTGATGATGTTCGTGACGTGGCTACGACATGTTACTCTCTTAAGTCTATCTCCATAATCATTGTCCTCTTCGCACGTGAAGCGACTTATAACGTTATTTCCACGTTCATCTTTTCCGTAAGCGTATTCGCTATCCGCAGCGTAGGAACTTTCCCAAAACTTAAATTTAACTAAGTCGCTGTGAAAGTCTTCCGAGAACTTAAGTTGTTTGTTAACTTCAATTGTGTCTAGTAACATTATGAGATCCTTGCGTGTAAATATGTGTCTTTAATTGAATCGTTAAACTCTTCACCGACACTTCCAAAATTGTTTACGAGCCTTTCGTAGTCACTTTCTGGCACCGCGAAGTAATTGTATCGAGCGCCTGATTCTAGGAACTCTACCGTGAGTGTGGAAGTCGCTAAATCGTAAGCAACTTCGGACAGGCACGAACTAGAAACCTGTACGACATCGCGAGAGCCTGTCTCGGTGATGCCGAGCAACTTTAATATTCCCCGGCGAAGCAACTGTTCAGGTGTCATGTATGGTTATTTATGCGAGCAATCGCGATTAGATTAATAAATTCTATGTGTTCCATCAATGGTGAGTCACTTTCACATTCAATTTTACGAACATACTTATTAACATGTGTAACAGCCAGTGGCATCGGTTCGCCTGGATGATTGGCTTCCCATTTCTTAATTTTACGAAGACGAGTTTTCTCACGGGCACGTGCGTTGGATCTAGCTAAAATTTCTTGCTTGTGTTCGGCGTAGTAATCGTTGTTATAGTTCTTGGAGTTAGTGGACATAATATATCTTCCTTAGAATAGGTTAGTCGCTTTAATTCTAGTACCTGGACGAAACTCCGAGAAGCAAAAGTATCGGAACAAATCGCCACAATGGGGATCGTTGCCACCAGTTTTAAGAGTATCTAAAGTACCTGGTTTATATTGAGCATTCTCAAGGTCCTTTATCAGTTGCTTGCACGAAGGATCTATACGTATTTTACCGTCTTCCAGCAACTTGTTTGTACACTCAGCCGAAGTGAACACGTCAAAATTTCTGCTATTAACTTTATCAGTGATAGTATATTTATTGTTTTTCATCTCTGAAATAAATACGTCAACAAATCTTTCACCAATTGTGTTTCTTCGGTTGATAGACGAGTCACCATATAAGTTGAAGTGAGTATCTTTCGAGTGATACCTACCAGTCAACTGCAGTACATTCGCGTTGTCCTTAATCTGTACCTCACCAGCAACCCAAATTTTATCACGTGTAAATCTGCCATATGCCATGCTTAAGGGGCTGATGTTTTCATCGATGCTAATCCAGGCCCGACCTTCATCTTCCTTAACGAAGGGATCACTCGTAACGTACTTTCGATCAAAGCCCCAAAATTGTAAATTGGCAGAAGCATTAATAAATTGCCCGTGAAGATAAGCTGCTTGTAAGCGACTCGAATAGGAACTCTTAAGCGACTCGACGTAGTCACTCGGTAAGGCACTATTCTTAACCGTACTTCCAATATAAATTTTTCTTTCGCTGGTTAAGTTCTCAACAAAGTCGCGATAGAGAAAATTATTAGTGCCTTCCGGAGTGGACGTATAAATTATCTGCTTGTGAGTTGCTGTTGGGTGACGAAGACGGCCACGTATTAATGTTGGCACATCCAGCATGGGAATATCGCTACTCTTAAGTCGCGCCGACTCGTCACTCCATATCGCCCCTACCTCGAAACCTACAAGGCGCTCCGGCGAATCTCCCGACATTAATAATATATCGTAACCAGCAACTTCGATATATGGATACTTCTTCGATGAGTTGCCATTCGGGTAAGTGTGATAAGGAACTTTCCATTCATCCAAAGCTGCGTGAAGAGCAGGAACTACGATACGAAATAAGTCGCCATATGTAGGAGCCAAGGCAAGCGACTGACATTTGTTTTTCAGATGCAACAAAAGTAGCTTCCTAGAACCTGCCCAAGTTTTGCCTGCTCCGAAACCCGATAGGTACAAACATTCTTTACTGGTAAAGTCACTTAAAAATAAATGTTGAGCAACTTGATTAGGGACAATATTAATGTTCATCAGGGTAACTTCTCTACGTCTATCGGAGGCGGTAACGAAAGAAGGTCACTTAAGTTCGTGGCAACTATATTAATGTTGATGCCAGCAATATCATCTTTAGTAATATTTTCAGGCGCTGGAAGAGGAACACCGAGGCGAAATAATAAGGAGACAGCGGCAACTCTGTCGCGAGGGTTGTTGTCGGCAACGATCTGTCGAACCGCTTTAATAACTTCGGCAGCATCTAAGTTAGCAGCAGCCGCAATATCGTCGCGACGTTTCTTAATATAAGCAACAACAGCACGAGTTTTTAAAAAATGCATCACGTGAGCAGGACAATCACAATATTCATGAGTATAACCAGCTTTTTCCATAGCGGCTCGCATGCTTAATCCTCGAATATAAGCTTCACAAGCAGTTATCATTTTAGATGTGAGAGCGTCATTTTTAGGCATGGGATAGTTCCATATAATCTATTTAGCAAGATTATTTAAAATTTAATTGACTATCTTAACGATTGAAGTAAAATAGAGATATGAAATATAAAAACAGGGAATTATTTGAACATCCAACTTATAAGGGTTATTTTGCCGATGAAGAAGGAATGATTTATCATTTAAAAAATGGTGTTTTGACAGTTAAACATCAATTTGTTAAAAATGGATATTATAATATATGTGGCACAATAATCAATTGTAAAACAATACCTATAATATCGCATCGTTTTATATATGAATGTAACACTAACAAATTATTGCCTAAAATAACAAAGAAAAATTTCAATTCTAAAACTATTGTTGTCGATCATATTGATAATAACAAGTTGAATAATAGAATTGAAAATCTTCAGGCTATTTCACAGTCAGATAATACTAAAAAATATCATCGAATTGTAGGACATTATGATCATGATGGCACTTCACGTATGCCCATACAGTTAACAAATGATCCTAAAATGAGAGTCAAAAAGCGGGCAATGCACAATAAAAGGTGTAAAAAACTAAGAAACAATGCAGATTATAGAAAAAAAGAAAGTGATTATCAAAAAAATTATTTGAACAATCCGTTAAAAAAATTAATTAATAATGAATTCGGAACATTTCTTAAGCTTAAAACTCGCTTGAGTTTGCCTGTGTTTATTAAGAATAATCTTTCCAACGCTCTCTTCATTAAGCTTTCGAAAGCTAAAAGCAATAATCTTTATCCTTTTCATGTTATATCAATTTATAATTTTCTACATTTTAAAGAGGATTTGCCTCGTTGCATTCTGCATGACAATTTAAACGTTGAATTGCATCCAGAACGTCCACACAACTACCGCTTGATAACTGACCACACTATTGTAGTAGCTACCAAATTAGAGTCTAAATACCCAGATCAATTAAATGGTCTAACCTACTGGCTTTTAAAACAGAAAACCTGATAATAATGTTGACATTAGTTTTCTTGTCATTAGAATTAAGTTATGAAACACAAGAAAACCATTCAAACAATTTCCGAACTTTTAAAAGGCATGTCCGTTGGACCATCTTGGTCGAACGAAGAAATCGAAGACTTTTATAAGCTACAAAAAAAGTACCCCTTCAAAAGTCAGCGCAAAATATCAGAGGAATCTAAAATAAAGGAACAGAAATAAAATGATCTACTTAGGAATATTATTGATGATTCAGGTTGGTATAGTCATGGCGCTGTTGCTTTATTTGCTTTACCATAGTAAATGATTAAGGGCTGATATATGTGATGATGAGGTTAATCAATTATTATTAGCCAAATTGAGTTAAATATATAGGTTAGTTTTAAATACTGGGAAGAAACTTGACTTTAAATTAGTGATTTAAGTGTTAAAAATCGTTTTATGAATTATTTTACGTAATGAAAATTTGAAGATTTGTCTGATTTTTATAAACATTTGATATCATTTATTGAATATGTGTAATTTTGAAACATTGTTTCCCACAGTAATATATTTATTTATTTATTTATTTGTCGTGATTATATTTCTGTTGTGATTATATTTCTGTTGTGATTATATTAAATAATAAAATACTAATTACCGGGAGAATACTTGAATATACTATTCTTAATAAATAACTATAATTGTATTAAATTGTATTGAATTTACAGTTAAATCTTCATATTTTAGTTTACGAAATCATTCGTAAATTTATTTAAACACCAAAGTCATTAAGTTTTTAAAAGATTATCAATTGTAATTAAAAAATTGTTATTCTCAAGTCACTCTAGGAGTGAAGAGAATATTAAAAAATAATCATAGACATTGGTTAGTAGTAAATTAAGTAAAGTTAGTAAAGATAGGTCTGTAGTAGCTACTTGTATTCTTTTTTTTCTGATTTTATAGGTGGTTTAGATCATGAGTTCTATTTACTCTTTTTCATGATTTTGAATGATATTTACTCTGTTTAAAAGTCCAGCCCCTTTACAGTGAATTCAAAAGCCACTCTTTACTGTTTCTCTTAGCCAAAAGTAGCTTTTGAGTAGTAAGGAATTTGATTTTGAAGCTTCTAAAAACAAACTTATTGACTATCCCGCAGCAGGGCATAGACTCTGTTTATGAGTACCACAAATAAATCTATTCTTCAACTTATAAAAACTATGTCAACTGCTGATTGGTCAAAAAAGGAGCTTGATGACTTAGCCGATCTACACAAGTCACGGAAGTCACGGAAAAAAGCGACTGTCGTAGCAAATAGTAAAGTAGCTAAATGTTTTAAGCTAAAGTGAGTGATTACACCGATAGATAACATTATTATCCTAGTGGCTAATTCTTCAACTGGTGAAAGCTACTAACTTTAAAAAAGTCTAAAATCTAGTAAAAGGTGGAAGGAGTGGAAGCAAGTGGAAGCAAATGGAAGGAATAAATGGAAGCAAAAACATGCAAAAACTGCGGTTATTTCTTAAGTTTATAAAAAAGGTGGAAGGAGTGGAGGCAAAAGCAAAAACTTTATGCCATAAAAATATTTGTCTAGGCTTATGTAATATTTTATGTAATAAATAAACTTTATACATTTACCTTCCACTCCTTCCACCTTTTTTATATATAGAGAAATAATACTGTAAAATCAATGTTTTTTAAGAGATAAAAAAAGCCTGTCCTTCCACGTTTGCTTCCACTACCTTCCACTACCTTCCATTCATCGGCAAAAGTAACTAAACTAGTATGTGATTATAGATAACTCTAAAAGCTACTGTGTTTTATTTCACGGGTAGCGGTGGAATGGGTTTACTCATAATAGAGTTTTAGTCAAACACTTAAAAGTTACTTTTTGGAAAGTCTCTTTTAGAGTTATTACTATTAAGCATTTTATTAACGAGCATCTTTTTACTAGCTTCTTTTGAAAGCTTCACGGTTTAGCGTCTGGTGATGGGTGACTGGTTAATTACTTTACTTAAAGTTTATTTTAGATAAGGAGTTCTTCAACTGTGCAGCAACTGGTATAGTTTGTTCTGACCCGCTAGGGTCAATAAGAAACTCTTTTAGCTACTGGGTAGAAAAATCCTACAGATTTTATTTTTTAAGGGGAAGATGTGGCTGGACAGACAGCCGTTAACGAAAATATGTTAACTTATTTTTTAATTAATAACGTTTGCTTCAACTTTATCTGCGTCGGATTTTAAGTTCCGCAGTGTGATGCTACTTTTGTTATTTGTACAATTATCAGCAAAATTAAAGACTGCTGATAAGATCCTAGAATTTTTACCGTTAGCCATGGCTTTCGCGTAGCTAACTAGTAGGTGATTCTCACCGGTTAAAACTAAATTCTTAGTCATAGTTATCATTTGATATACTAATTTATATCATATTTTTTTCAATTTTAGAAAAATATTTTAATGAATATGAACCTACTACATGTTGTGGTTTTGGCTTATGAACCCACTATATGTTGTGGTGAGTAACTACGCAAGTGAATACCGTGTCATTATGACATGGTAGTTGAAACTGAATAACGTGTCATATTGACATAGTCTACATGTAGTGATGGTCAACCACAAGAGATTTTTGACAATCAAATTTACAGTATATAAAAAGAATCCCCCAGAAACAACAAGTCGCTGGGGGATTCAGTAATGATATGATTACATTTAACTTCCTATAAGGTAATTCTAGTAACTTATAGGATACATCTATTATATCAGCTATCATAATGATTGCAAATAAAATATTTCATTTAGATTAAAAATAAATAATACTTTTATGATATAATAGAATTGTCTTATATATAGACTTAGGAAAACTTATGATAAACAACATAAACAATAAACAGAATGAAGAAGTTTCACTTTCCCGTGCCTATCAATTAGCTGTGTTCAACGACTTGAAATCACGCATTAACTCAAAAGTTCGGGAATCAACTAAAATGAACTTCATGAAAATGTCCATGGAAATATTTGGTCATACTAGCGAAGAGGCTTTCGCTCAGCTTAAAGAAGTATTAAAGATCAATAATCAGAAATTTTCACTTAAAAACTTAGAAGCAGCTAGAAATGCAAAGTTAGGAAATGTATGAACTTATTTGAACACCCAGAACATAAGGGTTATTACGCAGATCAAAAAGGTAAAATTTATCATTTTAAGAAAGGTTATTTAAAAGAGAAACATCAATGTCTTAATATGGATGGATATTACATAATAACTTTAACACCAATAAATTGTAAAACAATAAATATAAGATCGCATCGTTTCATTTACGAATGCAATACTAGCAAATCATTGCCTAAAATAATAAAGAAAAATTATAATAAAAATTCTATGACCGTAGACCATATTGATGGAAATAAATTAAATAATTCTTTCAAAAACCTACAGGCTATTTCAAACTCCGATAATATTAAAAAATATCATAGGAATGAAGGACATGTTGATTATGATGGCACTTCAGCAATGAGGTTACAATCAACAAATTGCCCAAAAATTAGAGAATTAATTAGTGCAAGACTAAAGAAAGAAGGTGAAAAACAAAGAGATTATCAAAAAAATTATGTGAACAATCCCATAAACAAATTAATTAGAAATGAACGCTCAATATTTCATACCCTTAAAAATACATTAAGTTCAACACAGTTCACTAAGCATAACCTTTCCGCCGAGCTTTTCCACAAGTTTTCCAAAGCAAAATTAAATAAGCAATATGTTTTGCATGTTATATCAATTCTCAATCTTCTAACATTCAATAAAAAACTTCCTCGTTATATATTACACGATGATTTGAATATTGAACTTCACGCTGAGCGACCCCACGATTTTAGTTTAGTTACTTCCAATACCCTTATCGTAGCGACTTTACTAGAAGCCAAATATCCAGTTGAACTTACCGGTCTTTGTGAGTATCTTAAGCCTCTCCAGCAGATGGTTGCAGTATGAACGATTCCACTTTAGGTTGCTATAAGCGTGCTATTAAGAAATGGAATCGTGCAACTTGCAACGTGTCAAAATTGATTTCTGCAAAATTATCTGCTAAAAAAGCAGGCCATTTGCGTGCTGTTCAGAAGTGGATTCGGGCGGAGAATTATTGGTTTTCTATTATGTTAAAATTGGAGCAACTATGAAGTATCTTTTTTTACTAATACTGCTATTTGCAGTGGCTTCGTGCTCATCACGCCCAGTCCCTTCCCCAGTTCCCATAGTTTCTGAACAGCCACTTTCT
>Ga0163144_10016221_pt1 | contig 15275 bp, 17 predicted proteins | sample OliLak19BULKMAT1_FD_123175 | JGI IMG/M metagenome (GOLD analysis project Ga0163144, IMG submission 123175) | Freshwater microbial mat bacterial communities from Lake Vanda, McMurdo Dry Valleys, Antarctica - Oligotrophic Lake LV.19.BULKMAT1 | ecosystem: Environmental > Aquatic > Freshwater >... | reverse complement strand
GACTTCAGCCTGCGGATCGGCGGGGGCGGTTATCAACCGGTGTATCCGCAAGTTGTGGTGCCCGTGGCGCCTCCTGTTCGGTTTGTGCCGGTGGCGCCGATCTATCGCCCCTATGATGACTGCGGGCCGGTTTACGTCGCCCCGCGTCCGTACTATCGTGATGCGTACTATGTGCCGGACCGCGGATTCGGGAACGGTCATCATCACCACCACAACCATCATCGCGACGTGGTTTCGCCGTACTATCGCCGCTAAACTGAGGCGTCGCCTTGAAATTGCGAACGCAAGCAACCCGGTCACGTTGACCGGGTTTTTTCGTTGCGCGCGACGGAATTCGCCTCCGAACTCCAATCGCGGCATTGAAAGTTGACAAAAAAGTACATATTAATAGAATGGAAGTAGGAAGACAGAGGCATCGCGAGGGCGTTTTTTCGTAAGACGATGATAAATAATACTTTGTGTTGGACTAGGCATCGGCAGGGGCGGGCATGAAGATCTCGGCACAGGAAGAATACGGGTTGCGTTGTTTGATCCGGCTGGCGCAGGCGGAGGATCAGGCGCTGACGTTGCCGGAAATCGCGGCCGCGGAAGGACTTTCGGTGGCGTATGTGGCCAAGTTGATGGGAGTGATGCGGCAAGCGGGGTTGTTGGGCAGCGTGCGCGGACGGTTTGGTGGATATCGGCTGGCAAAGCCGACGGAAGAGATCGGGCTGGGGACATTACTGTTGGTGCTGGGCGAACCGTTGTACGAAGAGGGCAGCTATTGTCAGCGGCACGCCGGCATCGCGGAAAACGGCGTGTGTGTACATCACGGCAGCTGCTCGCTGAAAGCGCTCTGGGCGACGCTTGAGCAGTGGATGCGCGGGACTTTGGATCAGATCACGCTGGCGGATTTGATGCGGAGCGAGGGGCGGATCACGGAATTGTTGAAGGAACGATTGGCGCGAGCAGTGTTCGAAGAGGACGAGAGTCCGCTCATCTCGTTGACGACGGTGGATGGATGACTGATGTGGCGCCGGTATTCTACCGGCACGAGAAGAGCAATGGGGTGTGGCGCCGGTATTCTACCGGCACGAGAGGGTTGATTCCGAGGTTTTTCGTGCCGGTAGAATACCGGCACCACTGGGATACGGAAGACTGATATGAGCACGGCAACCGAAACGATTGCGGAACTGGCGAACCGGGAATACAAGGACGGGTTCTACACGGACATCGAGACGGAATCGCTCCCGCCTGGTCTGAGTGAGGACATCGTTCGACAGATTTCCGAAAAGAAGGAAGAGCCGGATTGGCTGCTGCAATGGCGGCTCAAGGCGTATCGGCATTGGCTGACGATGGACGAGCCGCGCTGGTGGCCGAACTTGCGGTACGAACGCATCGACTATCAGGACATGATCTATTACGCGGCGCCCAAGAAAAAGAAGCAACTCACGAGCCTCGATGAGGTCGATCCGGAGTTGCTCAAGACGTTCGAGAAGTTGGGCATTTCGCTCGATGAGCAGAAGCGACTTTCCAACGTGGCGGTCGACGCGGTGTTCGACAGCGTCAGCGTGGCGACGACGTTTCGCGAAAAGCTGAGCGAGATGGGCGTCATCTTTTGCTCGTTCTCGGAAGCGGTGCGCGAACATCCGGATCTGATCAAGAAATACCTGGGATCCGTGGTGCCGTACAACGACAACTTCTACGCGACGCTCAATTCCGCGGTCTTCTCCGACGGCAGCTTTTGCTACATCCCCAAGGGCGTGCGCTGCCCGATGGAATTGTCGACGTATTTCCGCATCAACGCCAAAGACACGGGGCAATTCGAGCGGACGCTGATCGTGGCCGAGGAAGGCAGTCATGTGAGCTACCTGGAAGGCTGCACGGCGCCGATTCGCGATGAGAATCAATTGCACGCGGCCGTGGTCGAGTTGGTGTGCGTGGGCGACGACGCGCGGATCAAGTATTCGACGGTGCAGAACTGGTATCCGGGCGACAAGGACGGTCGCGGCGGCATCTATAACTTCGTGACGAAGCGCGGAGCGTGCCGCGGCAAACGCTCGAAGATTTCGTGGACGCAAGTCGAGACCGGCTCATCGATCACCTGGAAGTATCCCAGTTGCATCCTGCAAGGCGATGATTCGGTCGGCGAGTTTTACTCGGTGGCGCTCACGAACAACAAGCAGCAAGCCGACACCGGGACGAAGATGATCCACATCGGCAAGAACACCAAGAGCACCATCGTAAGCAAAGGCATCTCGGCCGGCCGGGGACAGAACACGTATCGCGGCCTGGTGAAGATCATGCCCAAGGCGTCGGGCAGCCGGAACTATTCGCAATGCGATTCGCTCCTGTTGGGCGACAAGTGCGGGGCGCACACCTTCCCGTACATCGAAGTGAAGAACACGACGTCAACGGTGGAGCACGAAGCGTCGACGTCGAAGATCGGCGAGGATCAGATTTTCTATTGCAAACAGCGCGGCATCTCGGCCGAGGACGCGGTCGGCATGATCGTGAACGGCTTCTGCAAGGAAGTGTTCCGCGAGTTGCCGATGGAGTTCGCGGTGGAGGCCCAGAAGTTGTTGGGGGTGAGTTTGGAGGGGAGCGTGGGGTAAGAGCGAAGCTGCCGGTTCTTGGAGACAATTTGCCATGATTACGACAATTCAAAATAAACCTTACCAGAAGCTTGGCGAGCTTGGAAAGCATTATCCTTCGATGCGTCTTGGCCAATTGTTGGTAATGCTTGGAGCATTTGGCGAGTACATCCAGATTTCAGATGAGCGTTTAAGGGACGCCGTTGAATCCCGATTGAAGCGGGGCGTTTTTCCGAGGCCTGATCCCGCGTTGCCCGCGGAGAATGAATTTAGCGCTGAATTGCTTTCGGAATTCGAAAGAATGGGTAAGGAGAAAAGCTGGAAGGGGATTGCGGATACATTGGCTCGACTTGCCGCGTCATGCGGCAAGTCGGAATATGATGTCGAGGATTGCGAGTTGCTGGAAGCGATCCGCGCTCGGAATCAAGGAGGTGCAAAATGCCTGTCATGATGGAAGGCAATCTTGCGAAAGGCAGGTTTCCTATGCACACCGGGAAAGGGAAGCCACAGCAAATGGAAACACCCAAAGGGCAGAAAAACGGTAGTACTGTCCGGCAAGGACGGCAAGGACGCACGGACTTATCAGGAAGAGGACGTTCGAGTAGCGCTGAACGAAGTGACAAAAGCGGATTGAAGTCACGTTATTGCATGCTGATTCAGTGGTCCGACGAAGATCAGGTTTATGTTGTAACGTTGCCCGAATTCAATGGACCGAAAACCCATGGGGAGACATACGAAGAAGCGGTACGGATGGGAGAAGAAGTTTTGGAACTCTTAATTGATTCGACGCTGGAAGACGGAGACGAACTGCCCAAACCTTGCACCTTCGATTCGAATGAAAGAACGAACCAGAGTGTCGTCCGTCTGTTGCAACAGCAAGGATTGAAACGCCGAAGGGAAAAACCGCTTATGGTCCCGACGACCCCGTCAAGAGGGGATTTGAGGCGAGGAAAAGGCGCCAAGATGACGGAGGTCCAATGAACATCGTTGACGAATCACTCTGCACCGTGGAACTCGTTAAGCATGTCAAAGGGCAAGGGCTGACGGCGTTTTGCGGCTTTCCTGATCCGGCCAAAGCGGTTTTGCGGGCAGGGGATCCGGTGGTATTTGCGCTGCCCGATGGAAACACCTTTTGGGGTTACTGCAATGTCGCAACAAGTTGAGCTTCGAGACGCGGCAGGGAAGCTTCTCGGTCATTTTATTCCGGTCGATACTGGAGAGTTGAACTCTCGTGCCGAAAAGGCGTTTGAGAGCCTTACGGAGCCAACGGAAATTCGTGATCCTGCCGGAAAAGTATTGGGTACATTCACGCCGGCTGTTCGGAAAGGTAATGAAGGAGACTTGGCCAAGTATTTCGACAGGAATGAGGTCAAACGCCGAAAGCAATTGCATAAGGGTGAATCCGGGAGACCCTTGAGCGAGATATTGCGTGACCTCGAGTCCCGGGAGAATCCAAAATGAAATGGACGGTGATCTTTCTGCATAGTGCGGAGATTGACTTGGCACTTATCTATGACGAAGCGAATAATAAGGGAGAAGTCACCAGTGCTTGCCATCAAATCGACAAGCAATTGCAGAACGATCCCGACAAGAAGGGCCAAGACTACTTTGGCGATCGGATTATCCAGTATGGCCCACTTGCCGTAGGATACGAACTTAGCCCGGATGATTTGATCGTTCGTGTGTTTCAGGTTCTGCGAATTCGAAGTTAGTTGGCGCATTCATAGCCGCGGTCACGATTTCTTTGCGAATAGGGGCGGTATTCTTGTGTATGGTGATCCAATGGGCCGGCTCTAGACCAAATGACGCAACAGGTTTTGATGAGGACAATTAGAGCAAAATGTTAACGATTTTTGACCTCCACGCGCGTGTCGACGACAAGGAAATCCTCAAAGGGATCAACCTCAAGATCAATCCCGGCGAAGTGCATGCCGTCATGGGGCCCAATGGGTCGGGCAAGAGCACGCTCGCTGGCGTGCTCACGGGGCGGGATGCGTTCGAAGTCACCCAAGGCGAGGTGCTCTTCGAGGGGAAGAACCTTCTCGAGATGGATCCGGAGGAACGGGCGCGGGAAGGCATCTTCCTGGCGTTTCAGTATCCGGTGGAGATCGCGGGGGTGTCGAACACCTACTTCTTGAAGGCCGCGGTAAATGCGATTCGCAAGCATCGCGGGCAGCCGGAACTGGATGCGATGGCGTTTCTGAAGCTCGTCAAGGAGCGGATGAAAATTCTGCACATGCCCGACGATTTGCTCAAGCGATCCGTGAATGAAGGCTTCTCAGGCGGCGAGAAGAAGCGGAACGAAATCTTCCAGATGGCGGTCTTGGAGCCGAAGCTGGCGATCTTGGATGAGACCGATTCGGGGCTGGACATCGACGCATTGCGTCTGGTGGCCGATGGCGTCAACGCGCTGCGGAGCAAGGATCGGGCGATGCTCGTGATTACGCATTATCAGCGCTTGCTGGAATACATCGTGCCGGACAAGGTGCATGTGCTCAGCGAAGGGCGGATCGTGAAGTCGGGCGGCAAGGAGTTGGCGCTGCAACTGGAGAAACAAGGGTATGACTGGGTGAAAGAGGAAGATCAGAAGGCAATGGCTATGCAATAGAAGGAAAGGGACAGAGCGGGTTCTAGGCGGACGCACTCATGCCCAATGAAGTTTTTCAGGTTGATCCGAAAGGGCTTCGTCTTCCTGGTAGCCGGGTGGATGGAGCAGACCCCGCCAAATTGGCGCGGCATATTTCGAAGTTTGGAACGGGAACTCAAGGAATGCCCATAATAGAGGTCACGCGGGGGAAGGATGGCGAGATGATGATCAACAGCGGTGTGACCCGTGCGACCCGAGTTGCCAAACTTCTTCCGGGTACACTTGTGGAAGTTGTCGTCATCGACGAACGCCCGAAGTGGAACCTGACAAAGTTGCCGACCGTCGGAGAGAAACTGCCATGAAAAACCCCAGACACTCCTTGCTTGTCGCCGTGCGCGAATTGTGGTCGCTGTTTCCCCATTGGCAATTTGGCAAGCTCTTGGACAATCTCGCCATTTGGGCGAAGGGGCCGGCGTGTCCAGGCGTTGAAGCGACTTTCGACACGGAACTTCTCGCCGCCGCGGAAGAACAGATTTCCAATCGGCGTGTGTCCAGCGTTGATTCACAGCCGTTGACGTGGATTCAGCAGCAAGCTCTCCTCGCTTTTGAGAAATTCGTAATCGAGCATCCTGAGTTGACCGTCGGTGAATCGTTGAAAAAAGTCGCGATGGAAATCCCGATTCGGACATACGATCTGAGCGATGAGGATCTCATTCGCGCGGTAAGGAATTGCGCGAACGCGATCTCCATCTAGAACACGTTAATTGAGGACTTGGGAAACCTGACATGACCTTGCTCGAGGAAAGTAAAGACACCTTTGTTCGCTTGTTTGAAGAACTCGATCGCAAGCGGCAGCCGAAGCTGTACGAGATGCAGCGGCGGTTGGGGCGGGGCTTGTTCGCGGACCTGAGTTTTCCGAATGAGAGTACGGAAGACTGGCGGTTCACGAGTATCGCGCCGCTATTGCGTTTGCCGCTCGCGCTCGCGGATGGCGCACCCACCGCGGAAGGCGTCGATTTGCCGGCGCCCTGTCGCGACGACGCGATTCGGCTGGTATTTGTCGACGGCGTCTTCATTGCTTCGGCAAGTCGGTTGGCGCCGAAAGCCGCCGGAGCGGCGATCGGCTATTTGAGCAATCCGCCTCCGGAACATCTACGCCAGATCGAATCGCTGCTGGGACAAGTCGCGGAACCGAGCGATCAGGTTTTCACCGCCTTGAACGCGGGGATGCTTCACGATGGAGCATACGTGTTAATTCCCCAGGGGACGGCGCTTGAGTCGCCCGTGGAGATCATTTATGCCACGCTGGGCGGAGAAACGCCGATTGCCACGCACCCGCGCACGTTGATCTACGCGGCCCGAAACAGTCAGGTGACGGTCGTCGAGCGTTTTGTCGGGCCGGCGCGGGACAGCCAATCGTATCTGACGAATGCCGTGACCGAATGCGTCTTGGAACAGGGCGCGGTCGTCGAGCATTACAAGATCCAGGTCGAAGGTCGGGCGGCGTATCACCTGGCGAACACGCAGGTCGTGCAGAAGCGGGGCAGCAACTTTTCCAGCCACTACGTTTCACTCGGCGGTTTGGTGGTGCGCAATGAAACGCGGGTTCGCTTTGAGGGCGAGGGTTGCACGGCGACGGTGAACGGGCTTTATGTCGCGGCCGGCAAGCAGCACATGGACAACTTCACCGTCATCGATCATGCCCAGCCGCATTGCGAGAGTCATGAGCTTTACAAGGGCGTGCTCGACGGGCAGGCGCACGGCGTGTTCAACGGCAAGATCTTCGTGCGGGAGGATGCCCAGAAGACCGACGCCAAGCAGACGAACAAAGTGCTGCTGCTATCGGACGGGGCGGTGATCAACACGAAGCCGCAGCTTGAGATTTTCGCGGACGACGTGAAGTGTACGCACGGCGCGACGGTGGGGCAAATCGATGAGACGCAGCTATTTTATCTGCGCTCGCGTGGGATTCCCAAGGACGAGGCGAGGCGGATCTTGACGTTCGCCTTTGCCAACGATGTGGTGAGTCGGATCAAGATCGAGCGCTTGCGGGAGGAGTTGGAGGAGGTGTTGGTGGGACGGTCGGAGAGGGGCGGCGCGTAGGGTGTTTTGGAGCGAGCGCGAAACGAGGAAAGTGCAATCATGAGCATGGTGACGACGTTGCCAACGGTGGGGAAGGGACGCGAGCCGGCGCGGACGTTCGACCTGGCGCGGGCGCGGGGAGATTTTCCCATTTTGCGCGAGAAGGTGCATGGCAAGCCGCTCGTGTACCTCGACAACGCGGCGTCGACGCAAAAACCTCGGGTCGTGATCGACGCGATCAGTCACTATTACGAGACGACGCATGCGAACGTGCATCGCGGCGTGCATCACTTGAGCCAGGCGGCGACGCAAGCGTTCGAGGACGCCCGGGTCACGGTGCAGAATTTCCTGAACGCGCATTGCCTGCGCGAGATAATTTTCACGCGCGGGGCGACGGAAGCGATCAATTTGGTCGCACATTGCTTCTCCCAAGCCTATTTGCAACCGGGCGACGAAGTATTGATTTCCTGGATGGAGCATCATTCGAACATCGTTCCCTGGCAGATGGCGTGTCAACAGCGCGGCGCCACGCTCAAAGTTGTGCCCGTCACGGAGGCGGGCGAATTGCGGATGGATGAGTTTGAGAAACTGCTCTCGCCCCGAACGAAGATGGTGGCGATGGGGCATGTCTCGAACTCCTTGGGCACGGTCAATCCCGTGAAGCGGATTATTGAGCGGGCGCATCAAGCCGGGGCGGCCGTGTTGATCGACGGGGCGCAGGCGGCGCCGCACCTGCGCATCGACGTGCAGGAGTTGGATTGCGATTTCTATGTGTTTTCCGGACATAAGGTTTACGGCCCGACCGGCATCGGCGCCTTGTTCGGCAAGTCGCGTTGGCTTGAGTTGATTCCGCCGTATCAGGGCGGCGGCGACATGATTCGCACGGTCCGGTTTGAGAAGACGACCTACAACGAACTGCCTTACAAATTCGAGGCCGGTACGCCGAACATCGCGGGCGCGGTCGGTTTGGCGGCGGCGCTGAGTTACATGGAGGAGATTGGTATCGACGCGATCACCGCGCATGAGGACGAACTCTTGCGGCATGCGACGGAGCGATTGCAGGCGATTCCCGAGGTTCGGCTCATCGGCACGGCGAGCGAGAAGGCGAGCGTTCTTTCCTTTCTCGTGGACGGCATCGCAGCGCTTGACGTTGGGACGCGGTTGGATCTGGAAGGCATCGCGGTGCGAACCGGACATCATTGCTGCATGCCGCTCATGGAGCGACTTGGCATCGAGGGGACGGCGCGAGCCTCATTTGCCATGTACAACACGTTGGCTGAGGTCGATTTCTTCGCGGATGTTTTGGAGAAGATTGTGCGGGACAAGTCCGGGCGAAAAACGCATGCCATGTCCGAACTATCCGTAGTGAACGGCAAACGGGAGATCGTGTATCCCGAGGCGGCGGCGGCGAATCCGGAAGCCGCGGCGGAAGAAGTGGCCGAGTTGTTCGAGTTTCTGGATGATTGGCCGCAGCGATACAATTACCTCATCGAACTCGGGGAAAGTCGGCCGGCGATGCCCGAGGAATTCAAGGTCGAGTGCAATCGGGTGCATGGGTGCCAAAGCACCGTGTTTTTGCATTGTCGGAGAAAGCCGGGCACGACGAATGTCGTTGAGTTCTTGGCGGACAGCAACACGGATTTGGTGAGTGGGCTTTTGGTTTTGTTGCAGCGATTGTTCTCCGGGCAATCGGCGGACAAGATTGTGGCATTCGACGTGGAAGCGTTCTTCAAGCGAATCGGGCTGGATTCGCACTTGACCTCGGGGCGGCGTAATGGGCTCGCGGAAATGGTCAAGCGGGTTCGGGCGTTCGCCTCGGAAGTGGCGCAAAACGAACGAACGCCGATCACGACCCGGAAATAATGTGGTGCCGGTATCCTACCGGCAAGTTTCAGTTGTGGTGCCGGTATCCTACCGGCACGAGTGGTTAAGAGTTTGCTTGCGTTTATCACACAATTCGTGCCGGTATCCTACCGGCACGATTCAGTTGTGGTGCCGGTATCCTACCGGCACAATTGGTTAAGAGTTTGCTTGCGTCCTTCACACATTTCGTGCCGGTAGAATACCGGCACCACGGAAAACCGCGATGATACCGAATATCACATCGTTGGATACGGAACGGTTGGCGCCCGGGTTTGATCGCAACAAGCCGCCGGAACCCGCGGCGAATGCGCCCCTGCCGCCGAAGCCCGCGCGGACGGAACCCTTCACCGGCGAGGAAATCGTCGCGGTGAAGGATCGGATCGTGGCGATGTTGCACACGATTTTCGATCCGGAGATTCCGGTTAACATCTATGAGTTGGGATTGATCTACGAGATTGAGATCGCGCCGTTGGGCGAAGTGGCGATCAAGATGACGCTGACGAGTCCGGGGTGTCCGGTTGCGGGGACGTTGCCGGGCGAAGTGCAGCGCAAGGTGGAAACCGTGCCCGAGGTGGTCAAGGCGAAGGTGGATTTGGTTTGGGAGCCGCCCTGGGATAAGGATCGCATGTCAGAGGCGGCAAAATTGCAGCTGGGAATCTACGACTGGTGAGAAAGGGCGCTTGCTTTTTTCGCGGCGAATCCTTGATAATAGCCAATGACAACGAGGCGGTTTCGATGCGCAGCGGACGCCCACGAAATGCGTTGGGTACGATTTGCTCCCGGAAAACGTCTCCCAGAAGAACAGAAAGCGACAGGTTAGAAAATGTCAGTGAATTCGAAGTCGGACAGCGAACAAGATCGATGGCGGGAATTGGCGGACTTGCTGGGGTTGCCTCCGGACGCGACGCCGCCCAAGCGGGAAGAACCCAAGGCGGAGGTGGTCCCGGAGCCGGAAGAATTCGCGGAAGCCGAGGAAGTGGAAGAAGCGGAACCGGTGGAAGAGTACGCATCCGCCCTGGATGAACCGGAGCTTGAGGACACTCCCGAAACATCGCCGGTCTTGAGGGAAGAACCCTTCGCGGCGGAACCGGTAGGAAGCATGGGCCAGGCGTTTCTCGACGAAGAAGCGATGAATCTGGACGACGGGACTGCGGAAGAAGGGTTCGAGGAAACCAGCGCGGAACCGCGCGAGGCGGGCGAAGCGGAAGGCGAAGAACCCAGGCGGGGGAAAAGGCGTCGCCGGCGCGGCCGCAAGGGACGAGGCCGAGGCGAAAACCGCGAAGAGGGCGAGGTCCACGAAGAAGGCGAGGGTCGTGAGGAAGGCGAAAGCGAGGAACCGTCCGAGGGTACGGACGAATCGCAGCCGCGCCGCGCGAGCGCGGCGCCGCGGGCGGCCGGTGAGGAACAGGACGAAGCGGGTCGCGGGCGGCGCCGAGGACGGCGTCGCGGTCGCGGCTCCCGGCAGGACGAACGGGAGCCGGCGGCGCGTGAGTCGGCGGCGCGTGCGGAGGCCCCTCGGGATCCTGTCCGCGAGGAGCCGCGCGACGCTGAGTTTGAAGACGAGGATTCGCCCGAACGCGACGAGTTTGAAGAGGATGACGTGCCGATCATGGATGACGATGATGATCTTGCGGAAACGGATCCGTTCAAGGATTGGAACGTGCCGTCTTGGCAGGATCTGATCGCCGGGCTGAATCGGCCTGAGCGATGATCCCATTTGCCAAGGCTCGGACGGAAGATTTCCCATGGCGAACCGCGACGGCCGCGCGCCGTTTCGCGCTGATCTGATAGGTGGACATCTCCATGGCAGACGCCATCATCGATCTGGTTGGGCCGGAAGATTTGCCGGTGATCGTTTCGCTGTACAATCAAATTTTCCGGCCTGGTCGGGATGTCGAATCGCTCCGTCGTCGTTTTCGAGGGCGCTACAACGTACTGATGCTGGTGGCGCGCGTGGCCGAGCAGCCCGTGGGTTTCTTCATGGGCTTCGAACTGAAGCCCACGGTGTTCTTCTCGTGGTTTTACGGCGTCGTCCCGGAGTTTCGCCGACAGGGGATCGCCTCACAACTCATGGACGCGGTGCATTCCTGGGCAAAACAGAACGAATACGAATCGCTGCGTTTCGAGTGCCACAACCAGCATCGCCCCATGTTGCACCTGGCCATCGCGCTGGGATACGACATCGTCGGCATCCGCTGGGATCCCGATCGCGGGGATAACTTGGTGATCTTTGAGAAGACGCTGAGTTGAACTCTCCGTGATCGACACACATTAACCCTCGCCAATCCTCCACTCGGATTCCGGCCCCAAAAATTGCCCAAGGATTTTTCTTGACATTCCTTCCTCTCCTTGTTCCACTCTACCCATCACCTTCACGCCCTTTTTCCAATTCACATTTCGGCAAGGGGTAACGGATGGCCGCCATGTTGTCGTGGTTCGTGAAATGTCTCGGGGGGGGAAGCTCCGCGCGGTAAGCGTCGGCGTTTAACCTCCTATCGTCCCATGATCGAATCCTTGGAAAGCCGGATCGCGTTGAACGCGGCCCCGGTCGCATTTGACGACGGACCTTTTGACTTGCACCAGGGCGAGATGCTGAACGTCTCCGTCCTCGGCAACGACACGGATGCGGACGATGACGACCTGACCGCTGAAATGGTCACGTACCCGACCAACGGCTACGCCATGGTGGACCCGGACGGCTCGCTGCTATACATGCCCAACATGGGTTTCGTGGGCCAGGATAGCTTCACGTATCGCGTTTTCGATGGGGCCGCGTATAGCAACTCGGCCACAGTGACGATTGACGTCACAAACGAGATCCCAGTCGCCGTCGCTGACTCGTACACCGTCCACCAGGGGCAATTTCTCGACGTCAACGCCCCCGGTCTGCTCGCCAACGACAGCGACCCCGACAACGATTCTCTGACCGTCGAAATCGTGACCTATCCGACCAACGGCTACGTCATGGCGAACGCGGATGGCTCGTTCTATTACTCGCCGAATTCCGGTTTCGCCGGCCAAGATAGTTTCACCTACAAACTCAACGACGGCCAGGCCGACAGCAACATCGCCACCGTTACCATCAATGTCACCAACACGGCGCCAGTTGCGGATGCCCAGTCGTTTTCGGTCCCCTATGACCAGACTCACAACGGCTTCTTGACCGGCAGCGACGCCGACGTCACGGACACGCTGACCTTCCAAGTCGCGACCTACCCGGCGTATGGCAATCTCACGCTCAACTCCTACAGCGGCGAATTCTCTTACAGCCCCTTCTCTCCTCCCGTTGGCCCGGCTTATGTCGGCCTGGATTCTTTCACTTTCCAGGTGTTCGATGGTCAAGCCTATAGCGCCGCGGCGACCGTGAACATCGCCGTCATCCCGACGGCCGCCGAACTGTACGCCGATTATCAGTTGGCGGTTTCGCTGGCGGATCAGGGGTATAGCGATGACGTTCTCGTGGCGGCAGCCACGCGTCAGACGGCCATTAATGTCGCCCGCGCTGCGGCTCAATCCGACGCGGACTCGCTGGACGCCGATTACCAGAATACGGTCTCGCAAGCCAATCAACAATACTTTGCGGCGGTTTCTAGCGTGGAGGGCGCCTACCAGAGCGCGATGCAAATCGCCGATGCGGACAACATGTCATCTTACGATCAAGCCCAGGCCGCTTACGAAACTGCCGTGGCCAGTGCCCAAGGTACGTATGACAGTGCGTTGGCTGCCAATGATCAAGTTTACCAAGATGCCGTGGCTGCCGCCGGTGTCGCTTACGATACTGCCGTGGGGCCTTATCAAGCTGCCTTGGATCAGGCGGTTGTGAATGCTCAAAACGCTCAAGCGGCCTTGAATGATGCGGAGGCCGACCTGAGCACCGCGACCGTCGTCGCTGCGGCCAACCGGGACGCGGCGCACGATGCGGCCCTGGTCAGTTTTCAGAACAACCAGAGTCAGGCCGATCAGGCTCATGCGACAGCTGTGGATGCCGCCGACCAGATCTATCAAACGGCTCTGACCGCTGCCGATGCCGCTTATGGCGGCGCCGTGGAACCATTTCAGATTGCAAGGGATCAAGCTTATGCCGACTATCTGGCCAACCCGGAGGATCCCGATGCCCAGACAACCCTGAACGATGCGGACGCCGCCTTGAGTTCCGCAATCGCCCAAGCGACGCCCGATCGGGATGCGGCGCAGGCGGCGGCGCTATCTACCTATCAATCTGCGCTGAATGCGGCCGATAACGCCTTGATAAGCACTCAGGATGCCGCGGCACAGACCTATCAAGATGCCTTAACGGTGGCCGACGACGCTTACGCCTCTACGGTCAGCCCCTACCAAACCTCCCGGGACCAAGCCGACGCCGCCAACCAAAGCGCGCAGGTGGCCCTTGACGATGCGTCGTCAGCTTTGAACTCCGCCATTGCGTCCGCGACTGCAGAGCGCGACGCGGATTGCGCCAGTGCCTCGGCGAGTTACGAATCCAGCGTCGCTGCCGCCGACCAGGCCTGGAGAGCCGCCGAAGAAACGGCCTGGAACGCATTCCAGGCTAGCATCGTCGACGCCAATCAGGCTTGGAATGCCGCCGAAGACGCGGCCTGGAACGTGTACCTAAGCGCTAAGGATGACGCCGACGCGGCTCTGGCGGCCGCTGAAGATACGGCCTGGACTTTGTACTTGAGTTCGGCTGCCAGCCTTGAATCCAACCTGGCATCGACCGAAGCCTCCCTTCAGAGCCAATTCGAGGTTCAGGTCAATGGCTTGCTGTCCAGCTGGCAGTCCGCCGAAGAAACCGCCTGGAATAGCTATCTGGTTAATATGGCGAATATCCCCGATGCACCGCCTTTGGGGCAAAGAATTGTCGCGCCTACAGCGGTAGAGATCCCCGCCGTGCAGGGAAACCCGCCGGTGATGTTGGCAATGGCGCGCATTGACCTGATGATCGCTCCCTTGATTCTGGCGCAGGATTCACCGATCGGGCTCGCGGCCTTCCTCGGCCGCGCCTACTCGGTCACGAACATCTTCCGAGGCCAGGTCCGCACACGGGTAATGGCTCACATTGCGTCCACCAACCGCGGCGCTGACAACTATCCAGAAACACCCATCGCCCTAATCTTCTTGGAGTCCGGCCAGACCAATCTGATGAGGGATCTCGTGACTGCCGAAATAGCACGGCTTAATGCTGGTGGCCCTGGGGTCCGGCATAACGGCGTCCCAACGGTGGCGGCGGCCATGGCTGGAGTGACTGCGCGAATCGAGTATACCGTGCACAACTGGCCCGCGGCGTCAAGATCGGGGAACGTTGACTTCCGAGTCAACTTTACCGTAACGATCAACTCAACCACGCCAGCCGGCGCGGCGGCCACCAGCACGATCAGGTTGACTGGCAGCGGCATCTTTCACTCAGTGCTTTTGGAAACCCGGACAGGACTGGTCGCGCCACCCCCCTAGAAATGCAAATCACGCGCGCTACGATTGCCTGAACGTGGGAGACCTTCGACTTCAATTTCGTTTGTCCTGAGGAGAGGTTGCCATGAGAATTCGCATTGCAAAGTTACTCCTGCTCGCCGCGCTGCTCTGGCCGTTTTGTTGGTCCCTGGGCTTGGCCCAAGACGCGGTTGTTTTCAAGGGCATTAACAGCCGCGCCGTCGGTTTTTCGCCGGACGGCAAATGGCTGGCGGCTGCGGGGAGGAAACCACCCAAAGTGGGGGATTCCAGTTTTATCCCCACGAGCGGACTCGTGAAAGTGTGGGAAATCAGCACCGGCAAGGAAGTGTTTCACCACGCCGAGGACCATTGGGAGGCGACCAGTCTGGCCTTCTCCCCAACCGCGCCGTTGCTGGCGGTCGGGTTCGATGATCGACCGCGCGCAAAGGTCACCATCGACAAAGACGGGATACGCCTTGACTACGACGAAAACACGCCGCCGGTCCCGGTCAAGATCTGGAACCTGAAAACTTCCAAAGAGCACCGCTGTTTCCTCCACGACGAAAGTCGCGACGGTCTTGACAATATTGACAGCATCAGTTTCTCACCCGATGGGAACACCCTTGCTACGGCCAACTCGAAGGCGCACTTCTGGGACCTCGAGACCGGGAAAAAGCGCTTCACCATTTCCGAACCCGGGTCGGGTCTTTCTTCTGTTGTTTTTTTGCCAGGCGGAAAGGTCGTAG
>Ga0163144_10016220_pt1 | contig 15276 bp, 8 predicted proteins | sample OliLak19BULKMAT1_FD_123175 | JGI IMG/M metagenome (GOLD analysis project Ga0163144, IMG submission 123175) | Freshwater microbial mat bacterial communities from Lake Vanda, McMurdo Dry Valleys, Antarctica - Oligotrophic Lake LV.19.BULKMAT1 | ecosystem: Environmental > Aquatic > Freshwater > Lake... | reverse complement strand
CGGACTCTTACTTACTTCTTCTGCGGAACGTTCATGCTGAGCTCTTCTTCGATCAATTCCTTGATCCGCTCGTAGGTCGCGGCGCCATTGATGGCCCGGCCGTTGACAAAGAAGCTCGGCGTACCCTGAACACCCATCGTCTGCGCTTCGTTGAGCGAGTTCTTGACGATATCCGCCTTGGAGTCGGAATCGAGGCACTTATCGAAAGCGGCTCCATCCAACTTCAGGCCACGGGCATATTCCTTCAGCGAAGAGACTTCGAGGGCCTTCTTCGTCGCCAGGATGTCGTGCATCTCCCAATATTTGCCCTGAGCGGCCGCGCAGTGCGTCGCTTCCGCGGCCTTCTGGGCATTGGCGTGCATCGGCAGCGGCGCGTCTTTGTAGACGAAGGCTAACTTACCCTTGTACTCCGCTTCGATCTTTTGCAAGACAGGCTGAATCTGGACGCAGTACGGGCACTCGTAGTCGGCGTATTCCACCAAAGTCACCGGCGCATTCTGGGGCCCACGCACCGGCGCGTCCTTCATCGACAGGTTGGCGCGCGGCGGTGCCATCATCAACATGATGTTCGATTCCGTCTTCAGCGAAAGCAGATAAGCCGCCTTGATCTTGCCCGTACGGCGCTGGCGCAGCGCGTCGACGATCTTACCCTTTACCGATTCATAGCTTTCCTGGGTGTCCACACCCTCGAAATAGACCTTCAGGGCCTCTTCGGACGGATCGGCGGCCACTTTGCTGCTCACATGCTTCTCTAGCAACTTCTCGACCGTGAGACCTTCTTTTTTGGCCGCGCGCTCAAGTAAATACTGCTCAATAAACTCGTCCATGGCCTTCCGCTCGGACTCGTGATAGTTATTCCGGGCCTGGAACAGACGGGCGCGATAGCGCTCTTCGAACTCCGTGCGCGTGAGCTTCACGCCATCGATGTCCGCCAGGGCGCCGCTACGGGCATCGCTGGCCTTTTCCGCGGCCTGCACAGCGGCACCCGCATACATCAAACCGATGATAAAAAATGAAGTGGAGTATAAAGCTTTCATATTGTTTTTTGACCTCTTAAACTTACGCTACGGATCTTTCTGAACCGTAGGGCCCGCCGCGGCTCTTTCGCGGGATCTACACGATTGCGGGTAACTGGGACGCCTCCTTTCGGGCGACGCCCCAATTACCCCCTTTCACTGACTAACTACACCAACCGACCAGCCTCAATTAGAGGCGGCCGGCGCCCAAGCCACCCAGGCGGCAGGAGCGGCAGATGCCGAAGCCGCTGCCGTTGGCATTGATGAAGTTGCAGAGCGACCGAAGCCGCGCCAACTCACCGATACCGACGAACGCAGCTTCCGTGCCACCGCTCAGGGTCGCGGGGCTGAAGGCGGTCTCGGTGACGACAGCGGCCGAACCGGCGGCGGCGCCAGCGTGAACCGTCGTGCCCCAAGCCAACATGCCAGAGGTCAACACGCCTTCGACCGCCGCGGAGCTGGCGCAGCTGGTGCCGCCGATCGGCACCGTGGCGAGCAACTTAATGACAATCGACGTGGGAACGGCCGGGGTCAGCGTGTTGCTGATCAGGTCCTGGCGAGCCGAAAGCGACACAAGGCCGTTCGGGGTCACCGGGCAGGAGCAGCAGGAGATCATCTGTTCGTCGGGCGAGAACGCATACACGTTGACGCAGATCGCGCCCGTCGTGGCAGCGGACGTGCCGGCGGCCAGGCCAGCGCCGCGGGCGCCGGAGTTGGTGATGTTGACCACGGAATCACCGACGTTCAGGTTCGAAGCATAGCGAACCTGGAACGGGGTATCTACCGTGACGTTGGGCTGAGCGAATGCGACCACCGTCAAAGCGAGGGACGCGAGAATGGTATTGCGGAGAGATTGCAATTGCATGTTATTAAGGTTTCCTTCGATAAAATAAAACGCCACACGCTAAGTTATTTGATTCGGAATCTACTTGTGCGGCATAAGCAGACCCAAAGCTTTTAAAAACTCACTAAACAGCCCGGTAACCTTACTTCCTTCTACACCCCCTGGTGCTCCAGGAAGGGCTTAGAACTATATTGTCAGGCTACTGAGCAAAATCGACAAGTAGAATCGGACCTTAGAAGAAGATCCGCTTTACCGCTTACAAACGGCCAGCACCTAAACCGCCCAGGCGGCAGGTCCGGCAGATACCGAAACCGCTACCATTGGCATTGATGAAGTTGCAAAGCGCTGACAAACGGCGGAACTCACCCCCACTCAGAAACGCGGGGAGGAACGGGGTTTCGGTGATGGCGGGATCGCTACCAGCGGCGGCGGCGGCGTGAACCGTCGTGCCGTAGGCCAGCATTCCCGAGGCGAGCGTGCCAGGGGCCGCCGCCGAGCTGGCGCAGCCGCCCTCGGGAACCGAGGCGACCAACTTCACCACGATCGACGTGGGCACAGCCGGGGTGAGGGTGTTGCTGATCAGGTCCTGGCGAGCCGAGAGCGACACGAGGCCGTTCGGAGTCACCGGGCAGGAGCAGCAGGAGATCATCTGTTCGTCGGGGGAGAACGCGTACACGTTGACGCAGATTGCGCCCGTCGTGGCAGCGGACGTACCGGCGGCCAGGCCAGCGCCGCGGGCGCCGGAGTTGGTGATATTGATCACGGAATCACCCACGTTCAGGTTGGCGGCATAGCGCACCTGAAAGGAGTGATCTTGCGTGACGTTGGGCTGAGCAAACGCGGCCATCGATAAAGCGAAGGTCGCGAGAAGGACACTGCGCAGAGAGTGCAGGGACATTAGGACTTTACCTCCAGATAAGACTGAATGAAACAAAAGACCACACGCGAAAGGATTACCTTTAACGCCAACCCCGTGTGGCCGGAGGGGTGGCGCCAAAGCTTGTATAAAATCAGTGAAAAAAGGACGCGGAAAGCAAGCAGGGCTGCCGGCAAGCGAAGCTTGTAATGGGCAACCCTCCAGTTTCAACATACGCGTCTTACAGGCGACCAGCGCCCAAACCGCCCAGGCGGCAGGTGCGGCAGATACCGAAGCCGCTACCGTTCGCATTGATGAAGTTGCACAGCGAACGGAGGCGGTCGAGTTCGCCAATGCCGAGGAAGGGGTTTTCGACGCCGCTCAGGGTCGCGGTGCTAAAGGCGGTCTCGGTGACAACAGCAGCCGAACCGGCGGCGGCGCCGGCGTGTACCGTCGTGCCCCAAGCCAACATTCCCGTGGGAAAATCACGCGGCAGAGCATTCGCACCAAGGGGATTAGCGGCTGAGCTGGAGCAACTGCCGCCCTGCGGAGTCGAGGCGAGCAATTTGATGATAATCGACGTGGGAACCGCTGGGGTAAGCGTATTGCTGATCAGATCCTGGCGGGCCGAAAGCGAAACCAAGCCATTCGGGGTCACCGGGCAGGAGCAGCAGGAAATCATCTGCTCGTCCGGCGAGAAGGCATACACATTGACGCAAATTGCGCCCGTGGTGCTGGCGGACGTTCCGGCGGCCAGACCAGCGCCGCGCGCGCCGGAGTTGGTGATATTGACCACCGAGTCACCAACGTTCAGGTTGGACGCATAGCGTACCTGAAAAGGGGAGTCGACCGTGGTGTTCGGCTGCGCGAACGCGGTGACGGAAAGAGCCAAAGACGCGAAAATCGTGGCGCGCAAAGTATTTAAAAACATAACAAACTGCCTCCGTATTATTTTTTCTGTCAACCACAGTTCTTTCTCATTCAGCAAGCCTCTGTGGCACGTGCGCGCTGAAGTGACTACATCCTCAATGAGGCCAATGAGGGGTGGGCAACTGACTGATTGGCCGTCTACCGCCTCGCTCTTCCGAGAGGGGAAGAAGACGGCCAATTGATCACGAACAGCTACCCACCAACCAACAAACAAACAAACAACGAACTACAACAACTTACAGACGGCCCGCACCCAAGCCACCCAGGCGGCAGGAACGGCAGATGCCGAAACCGCTACCATTGGCATTGATGAAAGTGCAAAGGGATTGCAGACGGCCCAACTCACCGGCACTCAGCGTCGCCGCTCCGAACGGGGTTTCGGTAACCGCGGGGTCGCCGCCAGCCACGGCTGCGGCGTGGACCGTCGTACCGTAGGCCAACATGCCCCGAGCGAATGGCGTCGCCGACGGAGTTGCCGCCGAGGCCGCACAACTGCCGACATTCGGCGTGGTCGCCAGTAATTTAATCACGATCGACGTCGGAACGGCCGGCGTCAACGTGTTGCTGATCAGATCCTGGCGAGCAGAGAGCGACACGAGGCCGTTCGGAGTCACCGGGCAGGAACAGCAGGAAATCATCTGTTCGTCGGGCGAGAACGCATACACATTGACGCAGATCGCGCCCGTGGTCCCCGCGCTGGTTCCGGCTGGCAAACCAGCCCCCAACGCACCCGAATTCGTGATGTTGACCACCGAATCGCCGACATTCAGGTTGGACGCATAGCGCACCTGAAAAAAATGATCCTGAGTGCCGTTCGGCTGCGCGAACGCACCGACCGCGAGCGCGAAAGCCACCAAAACGGTGCCGCGGAAAAAATTCATTGACATGCTACCTCCAAATAGATTTCAAAACGCCACGCCCAACTCCTCCAGGAGCTACCCGCGTGGCCACGGAAGCATCCCGGGTCAGGCGGGCGGCCGCAAACCGGCCACCCACCGCCCTACCAACCGAACCAGGCCCTAGAGACGGCCTGCACCCAAACCACCAAGGCGGCAGGAACGGCAGATACCGAAACCGCTACCATTGGCGTTGATGAAGTTGCAAAGATCCCGCAAGCGAGCCAGCTCGCCGATACCGACGAACGCAGATTCCGTGCCACCGCTCAGGGTCGCCGGGCTGAACGCGGTCTCCGTCACTACCGGAGCCGAACCCGTGGTCGCGCCGGCGTGAACCGTCGTGCCCCAGGCCAACATACCGGAGGTCAATACGCCGGTGACCGCCGCGGAGCTGGCGCAGCTGGTGCCGCCGATCGGCACCGTAGCCAACAACTTCACCACGATCGACGTTGGGACGGCCGGGGTGAGGGTGTTGCTGATGAGATCCTGGCGCGCCGACAAGGATACGAGTCCGTTCGGAGTCACCGGGCAGGAGCAGCAGGAGATCATCTGTTCGTCAGGCGAAAATGCGTATACGTTCACGCAGATCGCGCCCGTCGTGGCAGCGGACGTTCCAGCGGCCAGGCCAGCGCCACGGGCGCCGGAGTTGGTGATATTGATCACGGAATCACCCACATTCAAGTTCGAAGCATAGCGAACCTGAAAAGGGGTATCCACCGTGACGTTAGGTTGGGCAAAAGCAACCACCGAAAGCGCGAAGGACGCGACTAGGGTGGTGCGAAAAGTGTTCAAGGACATGTAAACTACCTCCGGCTAAACATTATCACTGGCTGGGGTTAAGTGCAACACCTTACACCCTAATTTGTACCCCGCTTCCCTATTTCGGTACTACCAGCTCTACACGCGTCTAGGGGTACTAGTCTTCCCTACATTCTTGGTTCTAGTAAGCTAACTCACAGATGCCTATTGACAACATCCAGGGGGTTACCGTCCCCCACATCGTGCTACTCAAATCACCGTTCATGATCTCACTCAGTTATACAAACAAATCACAATTTTCTTAATATGACTTTTGACTCAGTACGTACTATGGTACGTACTGATAACTCCCTTAATCTATCCCCACCCGGCACCAGTCAATCTCAATTGACTCAGCTCGCCGACTTCCCCTAAACTGAGAATGTCACCTACCACTCCCTGATGGCGATCTCCTGCTCATTGGATGGGGCTTCGCCTGCTGTTCTCCGGATCCCGCCGCGGAATCCTCCCCTGGGCCTATTGGAATGTTTGAGATCCGCCGATAGTCCGACTATCTCGAGGGGCTTGTCGGGTGATACGTGTGCTTGGGTGAGTATGGATGGAAGGTCGATAGTTTCGTGGGCGAAAACGGAGGTGCTCGAAGAATGCGGATGCAAATAATCCCGATGGCTGGGGAGCGGAGGCGACTGGCCCGGCTATTGCTTTTGACCGCCCTGCTGCTGGCCAGCCCCATGATTTCGCGGCTGGATGCCGCCTTCATTGCTCCTTACGCGCCAGGAAACTTCACGCTTACCAATACGAACGCTGACGGCTTCATCGAGTTCAGACTCGACGGATCGCTGGTGATCACCGGAGGCAACACCGGCAGCGGACTCGCCGGTAGTACGAACCTGTTGGTTTCTTCCGTGGGCAACGGCATGGTCTCCTTCAATTTCGCCTACTTTACCCTGGACGACGTGCTGGCCGAAGTGGCCGGCTACATGGTCGGGGGCACTTTCACCCAACTCGCCGACCGCAATGGCGAGGCCGGTCCCGTCAGCTTTAGCGTCACCTCCGGGCAGACATTTGGGTTTCGCATTGACACGGCTGACAACCAAGCCGAGCCAGGCTACTTAACCATCACCAACTTCCAGGCGCCCTCCGGCCCCGGCGGCTCCCAGATACCCGAACCCTCCACTTGGCTGACTGGATTGGCCGGATTGGCGATCCTCTTCGGGCGCAAGATTCAAGGATTTCGATCATGAAAATCAATCGCTTTGCCCTCGCGTACGCGGTCCTCTCCCTAGGAACCGTTTTTGGCCAAACATCCCAGATCAGTTATGGCGGCACCAACGTTACGGGTCAATTTGTCCTGGTCCGCTCGGTAAACCCGTCTCAACTGGGAGCCAGCCGGACCCTTTCGGTCCGTCCGGCCCTAGAAGCCGCGGACAACTCCGAACCCGTCCAGCCCGCTGCGGACCCAGAGGTCTTCGAGGCGATGCCCCGCATCCTGCGCCGCCTACGACCGCCCCAGGACCAGGAGTCGACCGCCGATGCCATCAAGGGCGCCCTCGGTTCGGCCCGCTTCGCCACCGGCCTGCCGACAGTCACCGGCCTGCCGATCACTTCCCTTCCCGGCGGCTTCAACGGCTTAACCCATGCCGATCAGCGCAACGCCGAAAGCGGGAATCAGTTCAACACCGAACCCCCCAACCCAGGCATCGCCGTCGCCAATGGCTACGTCCTGCTCGGCGTCAACAACGCCATCCAGGTGTATAGCCTCACCGGCACGCCCCTGCTACCTCGCGTTTTGAGCTCCAACGAACTTTATGGCGTCGCTCCGGCCATCATCCGCGCCACCGGGGTCAATGGCGTATATCCCACCGACATGCGGGTGTTTCACGATCAGTCCATCAACCGCTGGTTCGTCCTTCAACGCGCCCAGGACTATGACGCCTTCGGCAATACGGTCGGCTCATCCAAGCTGTACATGGCCGTCAGCCAGAGTGCGGACCCCACGGCCGGCTACAACATCTATGTAATGGACACCACCGACGCGCCCAACCCCGGCTGCCCTTGCGTGGCCGATTACCCCTCCATCGGCGCCGATCAACATGGCTTCTACATCAGCTCGAACGAATTCAATTCCTTCAGCGAAAGCTTTGTGAATGCCCAGGTGCACGCCATTTCGAAAGCCTCTTTGGCGGCAGGAGTCGTCAATCCCATCACCTTCCGCTTCCGGCTTCCCTTCACCACCGGTTACGAATTTGCGATTCAGCCGGCCATCACACCCCCGGGCGCATCCTACCTTGTGGGCTCAAACGGCGTCCAATACTTTGTGAGCACCCGCGGCAACGCCTCTGCCGACAACAAGATCGCCGTCTTTGCGATTCACAATACCGCGTCGCTCGGAACCGTCAACCCCAACCTGACCATGGTCCAGATTCAGTCATCAACCATCACCTACACCTCGCCGGACGTGGCCACGCAAAGGCCAGGCACCTTGCCCTATGGGTCCACCATCGGGGCATCGCTCTCTTTCATTGACGGCGGCGACACCCGCATTCAGGGCGTCACCTTCGCCGGCGGCCGAATTTATGCCACCATGGCTACGGCCGTTATCGATGAGACCGGCCGCCAAGTGATCGGGGGCGGCTTCGTCATCTTTTCGCCTTCCTTCCGCAACGGCATCCTCTCAGCCCCGGTGCTGCGGCAAGGTTACTTCGCCGTTCGTGGGAATCACCTGCTTCGGTCTTCGATTGCCGTCAACGCCCAAGGCCGTGGCGCGATCGCCGCCTCCTTGGTAGGCCCCGACCATTTTCCAAGCGCTGTGTATTTGCCCATCGAAACCTTCTCTGGGCCATCATCCGTGCGACTGGTGCAGGCCGGTTCTGCCCCGCAGGACGGATTCACGGGTTACCAAAACGGCTTTGGGCCTGGCTTGGCCCGCTGGGGTGACTATTCCTCGCCCTTCGTTTCCAGCGATGGTTCCTTCTGGATGGGCGTGCAGTATATCCCCAACTTAACTCGTACCCAGTTTGCTAACTGGGGCACGTACATCACTCGGTACTAGGACTTACACAACTTACTCACCTCAGGGAAACGTCTTACACGTCCCCCTCTTCTGGGGTAATAATTGCAACATCTCGCGTAAACTCAACAATCAATTCGACTAATTTACCTCCTCATGCCGTAGCATGGTTCTCAGGAGGATTTATGACGAATCGACAATTCCATGTACCCTTTCGTTTGGCTCTACTTTTTGCCACCGCCCTGGCGGCTCAACCCCAGGCCATTGTTCATCAGATTTCTTTGCCCAACACGATGAACTGGTGCGAAGACAGCCTCATCCGCAACTTGTTTTCCGAAATTAACTCGCTACGCACCCAACGCGGATTGCCCGCTCTCCGGTCCGACAAACTCGGTGACAAAGTAGCGGAACTACGAGCCGTGCAGTTTGCCAACTATATGGCGACTCACTCCACCACCACGCCCGGCTTTAATCCGCACCAAGGCTACGATACCACCGCGGCCGGCGTTGGCTACAACATCGTCAGTGAGAATCTGGCTTACCTTTCCCTGTATCCAAGCTGGATTGTATGGTCCATCTGGCAGACTCCGCTCCACTTGGCGGCGATGCTCAATTCGCAGGCCAATATCGCCGGTGTCTCCTGCATCATGTTTGACGGCGGCCCATTCTGGACCTACGTGCCCGGCATCGCCGGCGGCGCCGCCAGCCCGACGCCAACGCCATCTCCGGCCCCGACGCCAGCCCCCACCCCAACGCCAACGCCCCCCACCCCACCCACCTCCGGCAACTCCACTACCGGGGCTCTCGATGGGGAACAATCCAAGTTCCTCGCCCTCATCAACGCCTACCGCGCGCAAAACGGCGCCCCCCCGCTGCAAGTCTCGGTCGCGCTGCAAAATGCCAGCCAGTGGATGAGCAACGATATGGCCAAGCGCGGCTTCGGCAACCACGTCGATAGCCTCGGCCGCAGCGCTTCTGCTCGCATGGCCGATTTCGGCTACACCTACTTTCCCAAAGGCGAAAACATCGCCGGCGGACTCGACGACGCCCAAGGTACCTTCGACCAATGGAAGAACAACTGCGCCGCCGACGCGAGCGGACGCTGCACCTACCCCCACCGGATGAACATGCTCAACCCCAGCTATGTCGTGCTCGGCATTGGCCGCGCCTACGGCCCCGGCACCGTCTTTGGCTGGTTTTGGACCACGAACTTCGGCGGCTTCCTCGACCGGACCATTAACCAACCCGGAACCACGACCCCCGCCCCAACTCCCTCGAGTCCGGCCCCCTCCAATCCAGTACCGGCGCCTACGCCAACCCCATCGACCCCGGTCACCCCCGGAGCCATCCCCGTGATTTCTTCCTTCGTCGCCAATCCACCCTTCATTCTCGCCGGACAAGTGAGTACCCTTTCCTGGAACACCACCGGCGCCACCTCACTTACGATCGACGTCATCGGCAACGTTACTGGCGCTACGTCGCGCCAAGTTACTCCCACCCGAAACACCACTTACCGTCTCACCGCCACCAATGCCTCTGGCAGTAGCTTTGCCATCGTCACCTTGGCCGTCGCCGGCAATACGCCGGCCGCCCCGGCGGCGGACACCCAACCGCCCTCTACGCCGTCAGTCACCGCCGGCTCGGCCAGCGGACCCAACCAGGTAAACCTCACTTGGTCCACCGCCACCGACAACGTTGGCGTCACCGGGTATCAAGTATTTCGCAATAACACTTTAATTGCGAATACGTCCAGCGCCGCACTTACTTTTTCCGACTTCACACCCAGCGCCGCCTCCACTTACAGCTACACGGTGCGCGCCTTCGATGCCGCCTCGAATTTCTCGAGTTTCAGCGCGGCTCGTACGGTAACCACTCCAGCCTCTCCCATTTACAATCCGCCAACCACTCCGGCGCCCGCACCAGCCGCGCCCAGCGCTCCGACTAACTCCTCCTGCGCCGCTCCCGCCACCAATGCATTCACCGGATGTTACTACAACAACGTCACTTTGAGCGGAAGTCCTTCTCTGGTCCGTACCGATCGGGTGGTGGACTTCAACTGGGGCACCGGCACGCCGGCCCCCTCCGTCACGCCGCTCAACTTCTCCGCCCGCTGGCAAGGTAATTTCAGCTTCCAGGCCGGCGCATACGCCTTCAGCACCTTGGCCTCCGATGGGCTCCGGCTCTACATTGACGGCGAATTGATTCTGGATCGTTGGCGGGATCAGCCCGGCTACATGTTCAATCTCCGCCGCACCCTCACCGCCGGACAACATCTGGTTACCGTTGAGTATTACCAGCGGACGGGCTTACCCCTCATCGGTGTGTCCTGGCAGAAGAATTAAGTTACTCCCGCAAAAGAAACCGCCACGCCTGGAAAGGCATGGCGGTTTTTTCTTCACTAAGCCAACCCTTAGTTTGTTACTTGCACCGTTAGCGAGGTCGCCGACCGCGGTAGCGAGAAGCCGGCCAACGGCGCGGGCAGCGAGATTAACGTCGTGCCGCTCGCCAAGGGTTGGATCGGCACTTCCACAGCCGACATACCGCCGGTCATCACCACCTGCCCCGGAAGGGAAGCCCTGGTGGGACTGCTATTGCCTAGCGGGATCGTTAAGGTGAGTCCACCGGCGAGAGCCTGTCCCTGCACGAAGGCATTCGTGCTGGGGTCAAGAAGCGCGGTGGTAACGGTGGCCGGCCTCGTGCCGCCGGACAACGTTATCGCGAGCGGGAACCCGATGCCGAAGGGTCCCGTAATGATCAGTCCCGAAGGTGCCAGGTTCACGGTAGACGTTCTCACCTGATATCCCGACGCCGTGGCCGTGTAAGTAGCCGTCCCCGACGAGGCCCGGCCCTGCAGATAGTAGATCGCTGAGATCTGGCCGGCATTCAAGGCGAGGTTGATGGAACTGGCACCGGCGCCGTCTTCGGTCGCCGACAAGAGCAGGTTAGGTGAGTTACTCGACAACGTGACGGTTAAGCCGCCAACCGGCACCGCTTGACCCAACTGAAGGTTGCCGGGGGCCTGCAGGTTGCTGCCGACCATCACATTATCCTCAATCACCAAGCCGGGCACCCGCACGGTAACCGTCAAGGAGCCGCCGCTGGCTGCGGACGAGAAGCCCGTGGGCGGCGTCAGGCTGATCAAGCTGGTGCCGACCCCCGCCGGTTGGAATTGGGCCGTCGCCGTACCCACACCCCCCGTGAAGCGCACCGGAGAGCCCGTGATTGTGCCGGTGGCTGGCGTGGCGCTCGCCATGGCCACATCCACCGTCAAGCCTCCGCGCACCGCCTGCGGATCCACCGGATTGAAGCTCGCGTCCAGACGCGTCGAGCGCAGCGTGAGAGGGCTGCTGGCGGCGCCGGTGGTGGTGAAGAAGTCCGTACCGACACCGAACGGACCGCTGACGACGAAGCTCGAACGCGTCAACGTCACTGAGCCGTTCACGTCGCCGAAACCCGGCGAACTCGCCCTGAAGTTCACCACGCCATTGTTGGCCAATCCCTGCACGTAGAAGTCCGCCGACGCCGTGCGCCCCGTCGGAATTTCGATCGTAATCGAACTGGAGCCCACCGCCGTGGCGGAGGTAGCAAACATCACCTTGCCGGGATCGCCGCTCGTAATCGTCACCCTCATGCCCGCCGCCGGAGAGGGGGCGTTCAAGCGGATATTGGTCGTGGTTTGCAGATTTTCGCCCAACGTCACCGCTGTCGTAATCATGGTCGCCGAAGTCACCGTGGCTACCAAGGCGTCCGCACCCGCGCCCGGAAGGCTATAGCCCGTGGGCCCCACCGCCGTCAGCAGCGCAATGCCGGGCGACCCGACCGCCGAAAACGTCGCGGCGGCCGAAGCGTTGCCGCCGGCAATCGTCACCGTGTTCGGAACCAATGCGCCCACCAGTCCAGGCACATTCGTAATCGATACCTGCACCGACAAGCCGCCGCGAATTTGCTGACTTTCGGCAAAATTCAACGAGCCATCCAGGCGGGCTGCGGATACCGTCAGTCCCACATTGCTACCTAGGCCGAGCGTGAAGCTCTGCGTCGCCGGACTATTCGGACCACTCAGCACGAAGCCGGAAGGCGCCAATGTCACGGTACCCACGCCGCTGTTGAGACCCGCCGAAGTCACCGTTACATTCGAGATGCCGCTGCTCGTCAAGCCTTGCACATAGAAGCTCGCCGTGGCCGAGCCCTCCCCTACGTTAGAGGTCAATTGTGACGAACCCGCGTCGGTAGGCCGTCCCGCCACCAGCACCGAACCTGGGTCGCTCGAAGCAATCGTCACCCGTTGGCCGCCTGCGGGGGCCACGTTCGGCAAGGTGAGCGTCATCAGTGTTTGTAGATTCTGGCCCACCGTTACCGGCGCCAGCGAGATGGAGTTGCCGCCCCCTCCGCCACCACCGCCGCTTGGCGGCGGCACTACCGGCGCCGTGTTGGTCAGCGAGAAGGTCGCGGGGCTGGCCACGCCCGCCACCGAGGCCGATACCACATAGGCACCCGCCATTCCATTGGCCACCGGCAACGCCGAACTGGCTAAGCCGGAGAGATTGGTTACGCCCGTCGTCGCACTGAGACTGGCGCCCGCGCCACTGAACGGCGCGCTGAAAGTCACGGTTACGCCAGACATCGCATTTCCCTGCCCGTCCCGTACCAGCGCCACCAGCGGACTGCCGAATGAAGTATTCACCAGCGCACTCTGTCCACTACCGCTCGAGGCGATTACCAGCGCCGGCGGCGCCGCCGCCACCGTCACCGTCCGGCTGGCCGAAGTGTAGCCCGTCCCCGTGGCCGAAATGTTCGCCGACCCCACGCTCACAGCCGTCAGTAGCGGCACCGTCGCGGACTGGGTTTGCCCGGCTGGCACCGTCACCGTTAGCGGCGAAACGCTCACCGCGCCCCCGCTGCTGGCCAAGCTCACTACCACGCCGCCCGCGCCCGCCGGTGTCGAAAGCGTCACCGGGAAGTTCATCGTTTGTCCCGGAATCATCGGCGCCGCCGCCGGCAGCACGATTGCGCCGGAAACCACCGTCGAGCTCACCACCACGCCCAAGCTGGCATCGCCCGCCTGCGCCGAGGTGACGTTGATCGTCACCGACCCCGCCGAAACGCCCGTCACCGGTACCGTCACCGCCGTTGTCGTCGCGGAAAACACCAGCGTTTGCGGCACGCTCGCCACGCTCGGATTGCTCGAAGTTAACGTCACCGTCACCCCGCCCTGCGGCGCCGGACCGGAAAGGGAAAGCAGGATATTCTCCGTCGCCGTCCCCGTCACCGCCAAAGTGGGCGACGGGAAACTCAGGCCCAGGCCCACCCGTACCACTGTCCGCGTCGGGTTTAGGCCCACGGCCGAAACCGATACCGTCACCGAACCTGCGTTCCAGCCGGTAATCCGCGCCTGCGATAGCGGTGTGGTTTGCCCTTCGTTGAAAACTACGTTCTGGATCGATAGCGACGCCCGCGACGGGTCACTGCTCGTCACTTCCACGAACGTCGTACCCACCGAAGGCCGCTGCAACGTAATGGGGAAGGTGACCTGCTCACCCACCGGCACCACCAGATTCATCGGCAAGTTGATATCCGGCGGGCTGAAGGTAATGTTGGCCGTGGTTTCGGCCAATTCCGCAGACCCCACCCGGATCACTGCCGAGCCGGGCGCCACGCCAGTCACCACCAATGAGGTAGTGGCGGAGCCGGCTGCGAATGTCACCGTCGACGGAACCGTCGCCACGGCCGGGTTCGTCGAACTTACGTTCATCGTCAAGCCGCGCGCCGGTGCCGGGCCGGATAACACTACCGTCAGGTTCCGGGTGCCCGTGTCGACAAATGTAACTGTATTCGGGGTCAAACTTAGCGAGGCCCCCACCGTCGTCGTTTGTGAAGCCGGCGCATAGCCCCAGGCCGTCGCACCGATCGTCGCCGTTCCCAGGTCCAAGCCCTGCACCACTACCGGAGAACTGGGCGTCGTCGCCCCGGCCGCAAAATCTACCCGCGGCGTTATCTGCACCCGGGCCGGATTACTGCTGGCCAGGTTCACCACGGTGCCGCCCGCCGGTGCCGGTGCTGAAAGCGTCAAAGCCAGAGTGCCTTGCGTTCCCAGCACCATCGACACCGTCGCCGGCAACTGCAAGTTGCCACGATTGCTTACCGTCGTCGTTTGCGAAGCCGGCGCATAGCCCCAAGCCGTCGCTCCGATCGTTACCGTTCCCAGGTCCAAGCCCTGCACGGCCACCGGAGTGGTGGGCGTCGTCGCCCCGGCCGCAAACTCCACGCTCACCGGAATCTGCACGCGGGCCGGGTTGCTATTGGTCAGGGTCACCACGGTGCCCCCCGCCGGCGCCGGTGCCGATAGCGTCAAAGCCAGCGTGCCGGGCGTCCCCAGCACCATCGACAACGTCGCCGGCAACAGCAGGTTGCCACGATTGGTGGCCGTCGTCGTTTGCGAAGCCGAGTTATAGCCCCGAGCCGTCGCACCGATCGTCACCGTCCCCAGTTGCAAGCCGCGCACCACCACCGGTGCATTGGGCGCCGTCGCCCCGGCCAGAATTTCCACGCTCACCGGTATCTCCACCAGAGTCGGGTTGCTATTCGTTAGGGTCACCACCACGCCACCCACCGGCGCCGGCGTCGAAAGCGTCAAATCCAGCGTCCCAGGGGTCCCCAGCGCCAGCGACACCGTCGCCGGCAACAGCAGGTTGCCACGATTGGTGGCCGTCGTCGTTTGCGAAGCCGAGTTGTAGCCCCGAGCCGTCGCACCGATCGTCACCGTTCCCAGTTCCAAGCCCCGCACCGCTATCGGCGCACTGGGCGTCGTCGCCCCGGCCAGAATCTCCACGCTCACCGGTGTCTCCACCAGGGTCGGGTTGCTATTGGTTCGCGTCACCACCACGCCACCCACCGGCGCCGGCGTCGAAAGCGTCAAATCCAGCGTCCCAGGAGTCCCCAGCGCCAGCGACACCGTTGCCGGCAAT
>Ga0163144_10016219_pt1 | contig 15276 bp, 6 predicted proteins | sample OliLak19BULKMAT1_FD_123175 | JGI IMG/M metagenome (GOLD analysis project Ga0163144, IMG submission 123175) | Freshwater microbial mat bacterial communities from Lake Vanda, McMurdo Dry Valleys, Antarctica - Oligotrophic Lake LV.19.BULKMAT1 | ecosystem: Environmental > Aquatic > Freshwater > Lake... | reverse complement strand
TCTGTTTTTGGCCAAAATCCCGATTTTTATCCCGAATAACAGGGATAGTTATTGTGTAAAAAAGTACAATTGAAATCTCCTCTCAGACACCACTAGGATTCAAGGGTGACATTTGCTCCATTGGAGATTCCGTGGTGGTTGACCACTTTATTTCGTTTATCAGTGGTCACAATTTTTCGCGGTGCTTAGCAATTCATTTCGCAATAATTTGTCCATTGTGGACTTTGATATTCAGTTATTTATATGAGAATACTAATTAATGGTCGTGAACTAGCTTTCACTGATTACACTGTCACGAAGTGAAGTGATCAAGGGTAGCGAAATCTCCACAGTACGTCAAAAACAGCTGCACATCTAATAAACTAGGATTAGGAAATGAAGATTCTCAAAAGAATACCTCTTTCATGACTACCTCAAAACTCAAGGCCAATTTTGGGACGAAATATATCATTTGCTACGTGTCTCAGCCCCTAAACACCGCGGTGCATTTGGAATCGCTAATCAAATTAATTGCTTCGATTTGTGAAAGTAGAAATACGTGCTGAAGTTTCTATCCGAACAGCAGTCACCTGTAAAAGACTACTATCAAACAACGTGGAAAACCACGTATTTTTTACATTTCTGAAAATATTTTTTTGGAAATTTTAAACCGTTTGTTTGCAATTCAGAATCCTTCTTGACATATTGTACTCATAGAAAAAAACCATGAGACTATTAATCTTTCTACTCCTACTCGTTGAATTCTTCCAAGGCTTTAGCCAGACACTTAAAATAGTACCTCCCACGCCCAATGCTATGAAGATGACTGAGTACTACGCTCAGCATCCAAATTTGTACACTGGCACCGCCAACGTTTCAATCTCTCTTCATACTATTGATTTTGATGGGTGGCAGCTTCCCTTGACCTTGTCCTATAATGCAACTGGCATCCGGACAGCCCAAGAGGCAAGTGAGGTAGGGTTAGGATGGTCTTTGAACGCAACTGGTATTATTTCCCGCACCGTTCGTGGCGGAGACGATTTCTATCTCGGTGGGGTAGGTGACGGAAGGGGGCGGGGATATGTTTACAATACGAAGCCAGTACCAGTAGCCGAGCCATTTAATATTGGGTATGACCCATTTACACCTCCAGTACCACCGCAACCCGACCCAGACAGTTACTATTCATACCTAGCAAATGAAAGACCTGATACCCAACCTGATATTTTCAGTTATAACTTTTTTGGGTATTCTGGACAGTTCGTTCTCTCTCAGAAGGTAAGCGATCCTGTACCTATCCAAGACCAAAAGATTTATGCAATTAAGTTAGCAGAAGATGCTACCCGTATAGTCTTCAATGAAACTCCTAATAAGACTTTTACAATTACCACTCCAGAAGGTTTTAAAGGAGACTTTACAGCCAAAGAGTTATCCACTTCGCTTTCGAATTCTAGAAATGTTACAGGTGATGCGGCTGCTTGCGGGGAAGATCAGATTAATTTTGTTTTTCTTCAAAATGAGAGTGGACAACTTAGGGTAATTTCTTCTTGGTATTTGACAAAAATAACTAGCCCTCGCGGTAAAGAAATCGTTTTCAATTATGACTTAGATGCAAATGGGAATAGTCTCTTTTTGTCCAACGACAGAACTTTTGGCGAAGATGAAGCCCAGGCAGCTCAGCTACCGCTCTGTATGCAAAACATCCATGAGCTCGTGTACCTAAAAAATATAGCATACAACAACAATGTCAATATCGAATTTCTAATGGAGGAGAGAGAAGATCTCCGAAAGAATGAGCTTTTTACGCCCTCGTCAATAGCAGTTAATTTGTTTCCTTTTAGTCAAAACCTGAAACGGTATAGTAGAATTAGCATCACCGGATTAGGTCCAGCGTCAACATTTAACAAATCAGTCGTTTTTTCCCAGACCTACTTTAACCAACAGTATCATAACAAACTCGCCAACGATGAGAATGAGCTTATTTGGCTGAGAAGTCGGTTGGATAGACTTACTATTGATGACAAAGAACATAATTTTACGTACTATAAAGGAACAAAGGGGCTTCCACAAAAACAGACAAGAGCCATTGATCATTTTGGGTTTTACAACGGGCAGGATCAGAATAAAAATCTCTTTTGGCCCATTGTAGTTGAGGGAGTGCCTGCCACTTGCTTTTCAAATTCTACTGCCGTTTTGCATTATAGGCCTGATTATGTGCGATATGTAGATTTTAATTATGGCCAGTCAGCCTTGTTGAAAAAAGTTACTTATCCGACAAAGGGATACAGCTTATTTGAGTATGAACAACATACTTATGCGCCCGACCAAATGGGTAAGTTTATAGAAGTTAACGGGGGAATTGCTGGAGGTGCTAGAATTAAGTCAATCAAAGAATTTGATTTCATTGATAACCTTTTGCGTCAGCGATCATATAGATATACCCAGAATGGAGAAATTGACTTAATCAATCCGGCTCCTTCGTCAGGTTTGTTAATGACACCACTTCTGAATTTGGGAAGAGCACGTTTGGCTATTCAACCAATTACAAATGAAGACTGTTTGTTTTTATTGCAGTCTAACTCTAGTATACCAGGAAACAACGCGGCAGAAGGAAAAATCATTGGATATTCAACTGTTCATGAAATTGTTGAGGGGGGCGGTAATAGTTACAAGAACAGTTACTTTTTTGAGAACATCCCGAACACGGTATTCACTACTTTGCTAGCTGTTGAGGGATATCCCAATGTAAATGGGCAGGTGAAAGAAGTCAGAAATCTTAATAAAGACGGGAAGGTCGTCCAACGTAGTGAAAACGCGAACTACAAAGACCTTGTCGCTGGTTGGATTCGGGGAGTCGACTACAAGCCTGTTCAGATAAATCTAACGACAAGTTTACGGTATTGGCAGGATTATAAAATCAAGAAAACATTTACCACTCCAACACTTATTAAAACAACAACCAGCGAATCTTCTGGTGGTTTCACAATTGATCCATTAACAGGTATTAATAATTTAGATGGTTTAACAAGTGTATCTCAAAAGAAGCTTGAGTACGCAAATAGCTTTTTATTAAAAGCTCAAGAAATAACTGGTAGTAATGGCGATGTAGTTAGGACTGAATTTACTCGACCGTTAGACTACACTACACCTTCATCGGGAATCACTTACATGAAAAACATTAATTTAGTTGAGCCTATCATTGAAGAGATTGTTAAAAGGAATGGTTCAGTCATCTCTGCTTCGGGAAACAGATTTGAATTGCAAAATGCGAATCAAATAAATCTGACTGCTACTTTTAGTTACAATAAGGTAATAGGTAGTCTGGCCAGCTTTAATCCTTCAACTGATGGCTATGCTTTCGTTTCCCCGTATGAAAAAAGAGTAGATTTTACCAAGTATGCGGGACAGAATAACGGTAAACTTCTTGAATATGTTGGTTCGGATGGAGTAGTCAATTCTTTCGTTTGGGGATATGGAGGAGAACTTCTAATTGCCCACGGAGTAGGAATTGGGTACGATCAATTAAATGCAGCTCATTTGGCTACGGATTTCAATAGCCCAAATTATGATTTAAGTCTTCGGAGCCATCCTGATCTATTGGGTAAGCAAGTTGTTACTTATATTCATGATCCCCATGTTGGTATTTTAAAATTTACTGATGCTGCTGGTTTAAAAAAGACTTTTCAATATGGTAGTTATGGTCGATTGAATAAAATTCTTGATAATTCTAATAAAACACTAGAACAATATCAGTATCACTTTAGGGAAAGGAAGCCAACACGGATAATGAATTTATCTGGGAATATTAATTTCGGAACCCTTACGCCCGATATGTTTTCAACTCAGTTTCTTCCCTATGAAAGATGTAGTGATCCAATTCGAACCAAAGTACTGACTATTTCGAATTCTGGAGAGGATGACCTACAAGTTGCTTCGGTTACTGTGCCAACCGGTTTCAAGTCAAGTTGGAATGGTGGAATTATTCCTCCCAACGAAAGCGTGGACGTAATAATATCGTTCATTGGAAATACCCTCGGAAATTATTCTGGTAACATTGTAATCAATTCTAATAGAACGAATGTAGTCTCTGACGCAACCGTCAGTGCCCTATATGCAAACAGAGTATGCAATGTTTCAATCGCGCCAGTAACGGGTGCGAATCCTAAAATCTTTGATTTTGGTACTTCATCGGGCAGTGTTTTTGGTCAATACATTGACATTACAAACAACGGTAATGCGGCATTTAGATTGTTGGCAGCACCCCTGGATTGGAATGGAAGCGGCACAAATTATTCAACATTTACTCATCCCGACTTTAATGTTGCCGCAAGTTTCAGTATCGGTGGACCCAATGCTCCGACAAATGGATTTTGTATTGGTGTCGGTGAAACGTATCGGCTGGCGGTGAACTTCACTCCGCAAATTGGCCCGAATGGTTTGAGATCAACTAAATTATCCTTAATCACTGACATCGATAACATTGACACAAATGCTTGCCCGACTCTTAAGGATGTTGTAACCCTCCAGGGAAATATTCAGAGACCGCTGAGCACAATTTCGATGGACACTAGCCCCATTGTCTTTGACAATTTCACAGAGGCGTTCAAAACTAAAACACTCACCATTGCTAACACAGGTACACTTGGTTTTACAGTTAGTGGGTTAAGTTTTTCGAACCCTGCACTAGCATCTCAGTTTACCTTAATCCCTCCATCCTTTTTGGCATTGCCTATTGTGGTGAGCGCAGGCCAAAGCCTAGACTTTGTATTAAAATTCCAACCTCCCTCACTTGATGTTCCGGTAAGTACGAATATCACTATCAATAATGATGCAATGGTAGGGAATGAGACAATTGCATTTAGTGGCAATAGACGTTCTTTTAGGCAGATTATTCTCAGTACCAGCACAACCAACAATGAGCTTTTATTTGATAATCAATTCGACACGAGGCCGATTACAATAACTAATTCAAGTCAAAGCAACGACAATTTATCGGTCACTGGCTTTAGCCCAGCAAACACGAGTTTGCAGTTCTTTCAAGTCTCTAGTTTTACCTCAGGCTCCCTAGGGATTGGCCAATCCATGACAATGCAAGTCTTCAGAACGGGAGCAATTCCGGCCAATACTGAAGTTATCACTGTATTATCAAATAAGACAGACGGGGTTGATTCCTTTACGCCAAAGGGGCAGACAAGAATAATAGCGCTGTCAATTAGCAGCATAGCGTTTCCGGCATTTTCTACGCCCAGTATTAGCCAATCTATTACCGTGAGCAATACTGGTAATGCCGCGTTAACGATAAGCAGTGTAAGTAGCTCAAACGCTATGTTTACGATTTCACCAGCAACTTTAACAATACCAGTGGGTGGCCAACAAACAGTTACCGTTACTTTTACCCCAACAGCTTTTAACTTTAGCCAGCAGACAGGGACCATTACCCTTAGCGGCAATCAGCAGCCTAGCGGAACCAGCACGATTTCAGTTTCGGGGCAGCGCACGGCCTCAAGAACGATTCAGCTTTCTGCCAATAGCTTAATCTATGATTTAACGTTGCAGCAGCAAACTGTAACCATAACTAATATTGGGAATGATTACCTAAATGTTACGGGAGTGAACAATCCAAATACGCAAGATTGGACTGCTTCAATTGCCAACGCCTATTTAGCTCCAGCGCAAAGCACAAATTTAGCCATATCTAGGTTAATTAACCCTAATCCACAAACCACAAACATAAGTGTTCTTTCAAATAAGAATTCAGGTAATGAAGTGGTGCAGGTGAGCGCAAATACCAGAACAATAGGATTATCGACCAATAATATTGTTTTTCCTTCCTTCTCTGCTCCGAGCATAAATCAGAGTGTGACAGTAACTAACTCAGGTAATTCAACCCTATCAGTAAATAGCATTAGCAGTACAAATTCAATGTTTGCCGTTTTACCAAGTACGTTAACAATACCTGCCGGTGGACAGCAAACAGTGACTATTACATTTAACCCAGCAGCCTTTGACTTTAATCAGCAAACCGGTACCATAACATTTAGTGGAGATCAAACTGGTGGTGCTAATACGATTGTAATTTCTGGGCAACGTACGTCATTACGAACAATAGCGCTTTCTGCTAGCTCTTTAGTGTTTGACTTTACTGGCCAGACGCAATACGTGACGGTAAGTAACTCTGGCAATGATAATTTGAATATTACTGGGGTTTCTTATCCTGCTACACCGAATTGGTCAGCAAGTATCACTCCTACTGTGTTAGCACCCGGTCAAAGCACAAACTTATCCATCGTCAAAACAAATGGTACTGTTGAGTTGCTGAACATTTCCGTTTTGTCAAATAAAAATGGGGGAAACGAATTTGTTCAAGTAACATTCAACTTGCCACCAACGCGCATAATCAATCTATCAGGTGTAACGTTCCCTTCATTCACAGCAACTTCTTCTAGTCAAAACCTGACCGTGAGCAATTCTGGAAATAGTACCCTTACTGTAACTGGCGTTTCATCTTCGAATTCCAGATTTACAATTTCGTCTGGTTCGTTTTCGATTCCACCTGGTGGACAGCAAACGGTATCTGTGACCTATACGCCAACCGACTTTTCCCAACAATCGTCCACGATTTCATTTAGCTCAGATGCATCAGGTGGTTCAGGTTCAACTAGCGTTACAGCTCAGCGCGCTCAATTGGCTCAACTAAGTGTATTTCCCACTTCTGTGTCAATAAAGCCTTCAACACCGTCAGCAACAGTTTTTATTACAAACACAGGGAACGTTGGCGCAACAATTAGTTCAATCAACAATAACTCTACGGCCAACTTTAGTGCGACCTATTTCACCGGAGGTTTCCCCACTTCAGTTCCTGTAGTATTGCAACCGGGCCAGCAGATGCAAATTCAAGTAAGCACCGTGGGAAGCAATTATAACAGCGCAAACGCTACCCTGACCATTTTCAATAGTGTGACGAGTCCTTACATTATTAACCTTTCAAGGTCTCTTTTTTAAGTCGAAACAAAAAATATCAAAATGAAGACCTCAACAAATTTACACCTGATATTTTGTTTGTCGGTTATCCTGATAGGAGCGAAACAAAGCTTTGGACAAACTGTAGATGATAATTATATCAAATCCCTTAAAGCGCAGACAGCAGAGACAATCGATCTATCTATTATCAACAACCCCCTTAGAGTGGCGGAATCCATTCAATATTTCGATGGACTGGGGAGGCCAATTCAAGCCGTATTGAGAAAAGCTTCTCCTCAAAGCCAAGATATTATTCAGTCGATGGTATACGATGGTTTTGGACGAGAAAGCAAAAAGTTTTTGCCTTTTGTGTCGGGGAACGATGGTAGTTATCGACCGACTAATTCAATCATTGATGTGAATGGAAATTTTATCGGTGCAGCCCTTAATTTCTACAACAACGCATCAGACAAGATCGCTGACGACACCCGCCCGTATGCTGAAACTAATTTTGAATTATCTGCTTTGAACCGACCAGTCAAAGACTATGGCGTGGGCAACGCGTGGGCGCCAGTAGCTTCTGGTGGCAGTGACAAATATATTTTGCATAGTTATTTGGTGAACTTACATGGTACAGCTGCTGGGCAAGAGAAAGTAATTGCTTGGGCGCTCAACGGCAATTTGCCCATTCGTATTACCAGCATAATCGCCAACTATACAGTGACTGGCGGATATTATGCAAACAGTCAGCTTAGCATCAAGAGCACCAAGGACGAACAAGGCAATGAAGTGCGCGAATACATGGACAAAGAAGGCCGCACAATCTTGAAAAAAGTGCAAGCCGTTGCTACTGCTACACTCAGCAATCGTGACCATTGGGCGCAAACATATTACGTGTATGATGAGATGGGAAACCTCCGCTTTGTACTGCCACCTGAGTTGAGCAGGACAATTCATCAAAATGATACGTATAACCCAACTGCTGCGGACTTGACAAATTGGGCTTTTCAATACAGCTATGACGGCCGCAGGCGTATGATCACGAAACAAGTACCGGGTTCTCAAGCGGTGTTCATGGTGTATGATGACCGCGATCGTTTGGTATTGACCCAAGATGGCAAGCAACGAACAGGTGCAGCCAATACGATCAAGTACTGGACCTTCACAAAGTACGATGGATTTAATAGGCCAATTCTCACAGGAATAAAAGACACTACCATTGCTTCCGCGACAGTCTTGATGACGCAGGCAGATATGCAAAACGTAGTCAAACAGTTTTATTCAAAAGCTTCGTCTCGCTGGAGCGAAACCTACGTGGGCAATGTTGCCGGCAATGTACACGGCTATACCAACCGAAGCTACCCGGTGCGAACGGGATCTACTACTACAGAAATAAACCCTGACAAGTACCTATCTGCAACTTATTATGACAATTACACTTTCCGCAGCTCGTGGGTAGGCAATTATTCTTATTTGAATGAAAGCCTGAGCGAAACAGCCAATAGCATTTTATATTCTCAGCCCGTGACAGAATCTACCATGACCATTGGCTTTGCAACAGGCGGTAAAACAAAAGTGCTTGATGGTGGCGTGACAGGCGGCTTCACTTGGCTGAAGTCTGTGTTGTATTACGATGACAACGCTCGCCCAGTGCAAACACTTACAGATAATTACAAAGGAGGTATCGATCGAGTTAGCAACGTATTTGACTTTGTAGGCCGTGTGTTGAAAGCAAAGCAAACTCATGCAGAGGCAGATGTTACGTGGAGAGACCAAGTAGGAGTGAGCTCAATTGGTAACAAACTCACCCGCACAGCGACCACGGCATCAGGCGCAGCCTCGGTGCAACAATTAGCTGCTGGCCAAAATGGGTGGCTGGAAGTTGCTGTTTCAGAGACTACCACCAACCGTTACATTGGCTTTAACGATACCAACCCAGATGTGGGCTTCACCAATATTGATTACGCCTTTTACTTAAATGGCAATTCACTCCGCATCATTGAAAACAATGTTACCCGCCTCACACAAACCGCGGTGTTGAAGCCGGGTGATGTGCTAAGAATAGAGCGAACAGGTGCTGTAGTTAGATACTTTCGCAATGGAATTCTTTTGAGTTACCAAAACAACGCTGCAATTACAGGTACGTTGATAGTGGATGCATCGCTGCAAAGCAATAGCGCCACCCTAACCAATGTGCGCACATCGTTTAGCACGTTGGGAAAGACGATTGTGAGCAGATTGAACTATGACCACATGGGCAGGCCGCTTAGAAGCTATCATCAACTCGATGCGCAACCCGAAGTACTGCTGACACAAAATGAATACAACGAGCTCGGCCAATTGGTGGATAAGAAACTCCATAGCGCGGGTGGCTCACAGGCCAAGCAAAGCGTGGACTACCGGTACAACATACGCGGGTGGCTCACCAAAATAAACGAAAGCGATATTGATGCCGGGCTCAATGACGCTACCAATGCGGGCGAGGCACGCGATTTCTTCGGTATGGAGCTGGGCTACAATGCTGAGATAGGTGTGGGCAACAGCCAACTCTTCAATGGAAACATTAGCGGTATTTCTTGGAGCAATAATCAGGGGCTGAACAACACCAAGCAAAATGCCCATACTTATACCTACGATCCTATGAACAGGATACTCGGCTCGGCCTTTAAAGAAAAAGCGGCCACTTGGTCGGCAGCATTGGCTAATTCGGCTTTTGCAGAATCAGGTTTTACGTATGACCTGAATGGAAATATTAAAACCCTCACGCGTAACGATAAGCGCACCACGGGCACAATGGACATTTTGGGCTACACCTACACAGGAAACCTGCTGCTGAAAGTAGCAGACACAGGCGATAAATTCACGGGCTTTGTCGATGGTACCAACACTACCAACGATTACACGTACGATGCCAATGGCAACATGATCACCGACCAGAACAAGGGCATCACGGGTGCGATCACTTACAACTATCTCAACCTGCCCGAGCTGATCACACGGGGCGGCAATACGGTGCGTTACATCTACACCTCGTCAGGTGCAAAAATTTCACAAGTGGCCACCTTTAGCGGGGCGCAGAAGCAAACGGATTATGTCTCTCAGTTTGTCTACCAAAATGATGTACTCCAGTTTATCAGCCATGAAGAGGGGCGCATCAGCATGGCGACCACCACCGCTATTGTGACAGATGCGGCAGATGTCACCACCAACTTTACTGCTTCCAATGCAACGCTTACCGCTGTTACGCTAAATGGTACGCAGAAATACGTGAAGCTCGTTTCTAATGGCACGATAGTACGGACAGGCGCGTTCCCCATTGGCGGAATGTTACCGGTGGTTGGTGGCGAACAATACCGCATTCGCACCAAGGGCTACCGCGACAAGGGCACAGCCGCTAGTAGCAGTGCAGCATTTTTACTCATCAAGGCAAATGGCACAGACCTCAACTGGCCTGGTGCAACCTTGCCGACCAGTGTTGCTACGGAAGCTTGGACGGAACAAATAGTCACCATCCCTGCTGGGGTCACACAACTACAGGCGGGCGTGGTGTGGAACACCGTGCTGGCTGGAGAGGCCATCTTCATCAACGATTTTGAAGTCACTAAGCTCAGCACTATTGCGCCCGAATATCAATACAATCTCAAAGACCACCTCGGCAACGTGCGCACCACTTTCACCACCAAAGAAGAGCAGGAGCAGAGCTTGGCCACCTTAGAGACGGCCAACGCCATACCGGAGGCGAACAGGTTCCTCAACTATGACAAATCGCGGAGGATCAACGCGGCTATTTTTGACCATACCAAAACAGGTGCCACCAATTACTCGGTGCGCCTCAACGGCTCGGCCAATGAAAAGATAGGCCTCGCAAAGACCATCAGCGTAATGCCGGGCGACAAAATCCAGATAGAAGTGTTTGCCAAATATGTAGACCCCGTGAGTGGAAATTGGTCAGCCGCGCTGGCCAACTTATTAACTCAGATTGCGACAGGAACGGGCCCGGCCGGTACCGTGCTTGACGGGGCGGGCTACCCCATCAACAGTTTGACCACCATACCCAACAGCGGTGTGCTTGCCAAGGCGCCAGGAACAAACCCCGCACCGATGGCGTATGTAAACTTCATTTCCGTGGACAGAAACTTCGTGCCACAGACGGACATCAGCCAAACCAACTTTGTGCGGATCACCGAAGCCGCCAAGGAGAGCGGTGCGAATGGTGGCAACGGCCTGCACGAGCGCCTCTATGCTGAGGTGACCGTGAAGCAAGCAGGATATATGTACATTTACCTAAGCAACGATAACCCAACTGTGTCAGAAGTACACTTCGATGACTTTAAAGTCACGCAAGTGAAATCGCCGGTGATACAGACAGATGATTACTATCCATTCGGGCTGACGTTTAACTCGTACAGTAGGGAAAATAGTTTGCCCAACCAATTAAAATACAATGGCAAAGAAGAGCAAGACGAGCTAGGGCTTGCTTGGTTAGACTACGGGGCAAGAATGTATGACAATACGATAGGGCGGTGGGGAGCAGTGGATCCTTTGTTAGAGCTTTCAAGGCGATGGTCGCCTTACACATATTGTTACAATAACCCGTTGCGTTATGTAGACCCGGATGGCAGGTACGGCCGATCGATGCAGCAGAGAGGAGCAGATTTTTTAGAAAATTCACAGGCCACAGGCGATGGCAATCGAACTGCGGGCGAATACGCAAATGCCCAAGTTGATAACGAGGGTAACAGAGTATATGCATCTGATATTGATATCGGCTTCGCCTCGGGTGAGTATAGTTTTGGTTTGATACCGAGCGAAGAAAATGGCCATTCTTTGAATACCCGCGGTGATCGACCCGAAAGCCAAATGGAGGATCAACAGACTAACGGAGATGATCCTGATCTAAGTTCAGATGCAAGATCGTGGCAGTATGTTCCAGTAGGTCCAGATGGAAATTATCAAGCGACTGGAGTAAGTGGAGTATCTTTCGATTACATAACCACTTATAGTGATGGGAAGGGTAAGATTCATCTAGATTATATAAAGTATAGTTTTAATGTGCTCTTTTTTGAATTTCCAAGAGTCAGGGCTGATGGTTCTGTTATTAGTCCCCAACAGGCAGCAATGTTGTCAGCTGCTGCTAAGGACTTAGCAGAGGAAAGCATTGAAATGATTCTTGGTGGGCAGCCTCGGCCAATGACTTCACAATTAGAAAATAATATGCTTACCGAACTACGAGCTACCTTAGCACCATTTGGTGCACGCGTTTCGCTTACACCAAATTATGGTCCTGTACCAATAACTCCTTACAGTAAAACTTTATGGGGTAATGGAAGATAGATGAGATGGAACTAATATATTTTTTAGACCTTATTAAGAAGAATGCTATACTCTACTCCATTTTGATTAATGGTAATTTTTCTGACGTAGACTTGAGTTCGCAAAATGTAACTGTTTGGTCTGATAAAGCGATTGAGATAAAAAAGGTTATTCTTGGCCAAGAGAAAATTGATTCAGTCATGATAGTTCTGTATGATTCTTTTATCTCAATGGAGTTTAGAACTTCTGACCCTAAGTTTTTTACCGATAGTAAATTGTATTTTGGAAAAGATGCATTAGTTCGTTCTAAGAAACCGTATTTGTTAAATGATAGTATTGTAGAAGAAGAGTTTAAAGATATTGGAACCTTTAATGCTTTTAAGGGACCTGCCTCCATTACAGTAAGGCATTTTAATCTTTTCAATTATACAATAAGCCTGCGCTTTTACGGAGAGCAGGCGAATCAGAAGAGCTTATCAAAGCGCACTTATTTTATTAAAGGTATTGAAGTTGCACAAGAAGCTTTACACTTATTCAAACCGAATGAGATTACTTTAATACCCACATTTACGCCCTTTGATTACGCTCCAAAAATCGAGATAGCAGTAAAGAACTCCGATCATCCTGCTCTGAAATACTTTGTTAATAAAGCTTCCTTGTCTTATGGCAATAGATTGTATGAGTATGGTAAGCTTCCTAAGATCAATCCTTACAGAGTTTGCGGATTAACCTATGTTGATCAGACAGGAACTGATGACGATACATTAAAAGCAACCCCGGTTTTGATTGCAGAGCTGTGTTCCTCCAACAGTAATAGTATGAATGAGAATGAGGGCTCTATCTCTTATGAAGTACTATCACCTGAAATTGATTTTTTTAAAATCGGAGATCACATACTCACGAAGGAAGAACTGGAAGTGAGTGGATTAAAGCTGGAGAAGGATTACATTTTAGTAAAGACACTTTTTGGAAAAGAAGCTGTTGATGAATTTGATAACTTGGAATACGCCCAAGGAATAAGCGTTTACAAGTCAAAGTAACATCGCGCTTAAGAAGCGTACGCCTTACGAGTTTTAGTATCTCGCAAAAAGGCATCTAAGAAAGTGAATACAGTTTTTTGTTCTTCAGCATTTAGTTTTTGAATCTCAATAATACGGTTCATCACTTTGCCATCAATAAGCACATCGGTTTTGCCTACCAGATAATCAAGAGATACATCTAGCAGTTCGGCCATCTTAGCAGCCGCTTCAATGGAAGGCTTCATCTCATCACGTTCGTATCGGCCAATGGCCGGCCCCTTCGTTCCCAAATGTTTAGCCAACTCGTCTTGGGAGATACTCTTCCGTTTCCTTGCGTCTAAAAGCCGTTTTCCGAAACTCATTTGTATTGGTTAAAACAGTTAAATGGCTGTTTTATCAAAAGTATGGAACGCATTTGTTTTATCAAAAAAGGATAAGTGCTTGCATCTTAGAAACTATCCGTTAATTTTGGAACGTATTTGTTCTCATAAAAAATATTTTTCTTATGGCTACCAAAAACGAACCCTACCGCTTCAACTACCAGGCATTGGACAAGTTCCTGGTGCAGGACTACGACCCTAAATTGTTAGGTGACCAATTGGATGAACTCATGACCGACCTGGTGCATGTGTCCAAAGACGAACCTGACTTTGGGCGATCCCTCAGCGAACACCATTACCTGCTCCGTAACCTGCGAGATATTTTTTGGCAGAAACTTCCTAAAGCTTAAGTGATGGAGATACAGGAAATCAAAACTCAATTGAGTTTAGCGCAAGTACTCGACCACTACGGATTGAAACCCGACAAGCACGGGAAAATGAATTGTCCTTTTCACGAGGATAAAACACCGAGCTTCCAGGTGTATTGGAAAACACATACATGCTTTTGCTTCTCGAGCAACTGCCCCACGAATGGAAAAAGTTTAGACGCGATTGATTTTATCATGCACAAAGAGAAGACTGATAAACACAATGCCATACTCAAAGCGCAATCACTGATCACGAACCCGGAGACACCAACATCTACCTTAAGCCGTGAAGAGTTTTTAACGAACATGTTTACCTACTTCAAGAATGGCGTGTACAACAGCAAGCCCGCACTGGAATACATTGCGAGCAGGTCGTTAGATCATTATCAAATAGAAATTGGATACAACTCGGCACAGTTCCACCACGGCAAGCGGAAAGAAGAAACGCTGATCAACAACAGCGTGGAGTATGGGTTGCTGAGAGAGACAGGTGTAATCAATGCAAGGTCAAAAGATGAAAAAGCTTACAATGTGTTTGGAAAATGGTGCATCGTGTTCGCGTTGAAGAACAAAGAAAATCAGGTAACAGGTCTTTACTTTAGAAGCACCGTAAACGAAACCGACAGTAAACACTTCTACCTGAAAGACAGGCAAGGCCTATATCCATGTTATCCAAATGCAGAGACGAAGAAATTAATTTTAACGGAAGCGATCATTGATGCTGCTACACTTCTTCAGGTCTCTGATATCACAGCGAGTTACTCGATACTAAGTTGCTACGGCACGAATGGTTTAACAGAAGAACATGAACAAGCGATCAGAGAGCTGGAGCAGTTGGAGGAAATCATTTTCTTTTTTGATGGCGATGAAGCCGGAACGAAAGCCGTTCACAAATACACTGAAGTAATCACGCAACTCAAACCAACTGTAAAGATCACGAGCGTGAACACACCGGAAGGCGAAGACGTGAACAGCCTGGCACACGGCCATGACCCCGGGATCCTCTCGCACTTGATAGAGAAGCGCAACGATCCAAACTTTATTTTTTCAATTGAAAATAAAAAAACACTTCAATCAGAAATTACGCAGGAAGAACCCAAAGAGAAACCAACCACCAGAAAAAGCAGAGACCCATTTTGCCTGTGGTAGGTGTTGTCACCTACCACCATTTCTCCGCAGAGTCTCGCCTCGGACTCTGCGGCAATCCTTCGCAGCGGAGTAATTTGAAAAAACGGCAAAGGTTGGTGCGTGGTATTT
>Ga0163144_10016218_pt1 | contig 15276 bp, 15 predicted proteins | sample OliLak19BULKMAT1_FD_123175 | JGI IMG/M metagenome (GOLD analysis project Ga0163144, IMG submission 123175) | Freshwater microbial mat bacterial communities from Lake Vanda, McMurdo Dry Valleys, Antarctica - Oligotrophic Lake LV.19.BULKMAT1 | ecosystem: Environmental > Aquatic > Freshwater >... | reverse complement strand
TTTTCGCTCTTTCGGGTTTTCGCGATTCTTGCGTGAGTTGCCTACCAACCCAATCCCGTCCTCCGACTGCACAGGGCGACAAGAATCCGCGCAAGCCGCGTGCAAATTCAACGTTTGTAGTACAGACGAAGAGAACCACAAAGGACACGAAGGGCACAAAGACGAGGGAAGGGCGAGAGCAGTTCGACCTTGCTTCAAACCCGGATTTGGGTGCCACTGCTGGCTTGTCCAGCAGTGAGATGCACGAAAGAACGCTGTTAGATGAACCAGCAGTCACACATTGAATTGCAGCACTCGGACTTAAGACAGGTTCTAGTATTCTTTCTTTGTGTTCTTCGTGACCTTTGTGGTTAAGAGTCCTCGTAATTCCCGTCCGTGTTGAATCCGTGTTCCATCCGTGGCTCGTGTTTAGTTGTCAATCCACTAAGCCGCCGCTTGCGGGCCGCCGTGCGAGACCGTGCCGACGATCGCGACCAGCACCTTTGTGTCGGCCGGGCTGACGCGCTTGGCGCAGCGGCCGATCGCCAGGTTTGGCGTCGCCACGGCGACCACGACCTGGTTCTCGAGTGCGTTGCCGCCGGAGTTTTCGTCCGCGCCCAGCAGTGCGCCAATCTCGAACGTGGCGGAAAGACAAGCGAACTCGAACACGCCGGTCGTCGCCACGCGGATGGGGCTGGTGTCGCCGCTGGGCGACCGCTGCATGGCCACGCCCGCGAAGTTGTCGTGAAAAGCCTCCTGGTTGGCGGCCTCGCTCCCGCCATCGGCCTGCTGCGCGGCGGGCCGCGCGTCGTCGGTGGCCAGGTAAACCACGTCGCCGATCTCGATCGCCGTGGCCGAATCGACCGGGATCACAATCGGATTGGTTTCGCCGTATCGCCAGCGCATCGTGTCGGACATGGGTTGGGGCTCCGTCTTTGATTGAGCAGTGAGGAAGGTGAGGAATAAGGTGTGAGGGGTGAAGTGTGAATGGTGAGGGACAATCGAACAGACCCTTCACCCCTCACTTTTCACCTCTCACTCTGCTAAGTGATCGATCTCGCAAACGCTCGCCCATCGCTGGGAGCCATGCCACCAGACTCGACGAGCTGCTGATCGCGGGCCTGGGGTTTGCCGTGCGCAGTCGCGGTTGCGGCGGGCCAGATTCTCGCGGCGGCCAACAGTTGCGCCCGCTCTTCGATCAGCCGCCGCATCGCCGGCTCGTCGGCGCTGGCCAGCAATGATTCGACGAAATTTTCGCCCGCCAGCGGACGCGTCCGGTCGTCGGCCGAGTCCGGGTCGGGTAGGCCGAACTCGGCCATGAGCCGTCGCGCGAGCCCCCGCTTCCGCCGCCGCTCATCCGCCACGTGCAGTCGCTGAATCTCTTCGCGAAGTGCGACGATCTCCGCGGCCTGCCGCGCGGTGAGCGATTCGAGTGTGTCTGGAACGTTAGCCGCCGGGGCGATGTCTGGAACGTTTGCCTGCGAATGCGCTGTGCGTGCCATTGCGGGTGAACAGGCAAAGGTTCCTGACACCCTCGGACCTGCCGGTTCGCTGAAGGTGTCAGAAACCTCCGCCGCGCGGCGCTGATGGAAGTGGTCTTCTCTACTCGCGGCATAGGTTCCAGACACCGCCACGGCTTCAAACAACCCCGCTGTCGTCGCGGGATCGGCTACCAGGTCGACGCTGTTCACCTTCAGGATTGCTTCGACGATCACTTGCTCGCCGCGACGGGCCGTGCGGGCCTGCACGTTGTGCGAAAAGCCTACATTCTGCGGGGCGTGGATCGCGTCCCACGCCAGTTGCTCGGCCAACGCATGTTTGGCGTTGAAGTGCAAATCGCCGAACAGGCCGTCGCTGGCCCGCACGATCACGTTGCGAACGACGCCGATGCGGTCCTGGTAATCGCGCGGCGCGGCGGGATCGCCCTTGGGATGGTTGACGTTGACCTTCGCCCCTTCGTACAGGCCAACCGCCGCGGCCAGGGTCGCGGGCGGATAGATGCGTCCGTTGCGCGACGCGTGGCCCAGGATCTTCACGCCGCGGATGACGCCCGCCTCGCGATCGACGCGGAGCGCCAGTCCGCGAGAGTCGATGAATTCCTGCAACATTTCGTGCATGCGTCGTGTCCTCTTCAGTACAGTCTCGTTGCTCGTAGGCTGGGGCGTTAGCCCCACCTTGCATTTGTCGGCGATCCTTAAAAAAGGTGGGGCTAGCGCCCCAGCCTACTTGTTGTGCTAAAGGTGCCAGGAACCTTTGCCGGTAGTTGGCGGAGTAAGTGGTTGACTTTCTTGCCGGCAAACGTTCCAGACACCCGCTACTTCTCCAATCGTTCCACGCGGCGGCGGATGTGCTGGATCGTGCCGTCTTGCACGGCCACTTCAATCGCGGCCGAACCGTGGAAGCCACGCTGCAGAACTTCCGCGAGCACCTCGGCCCAAGCATTTTCCGTCTGCACGGCCTTGCTTTGATTCGTGAGCGTCTCTCGCGTCGTAACCATGCGGATCATCCTAGCATATTTTGATCATAATTCAATACATGTTTTTGATCACTTATTGCGTTCGCGTCGCTGGGCGCGTTAGCCGCCCCGCTCGCGGGGCGCTCCGCCGTTCATTCCCTTCAACCGTCGCGTCAAAAGCATCGCAACATGCGCCGCATCGGCGGAGCGCCCCGCCAGCGGGGCGGCTAACCCCTTGCATCGGCAAGCGACGATTGTGGCGCTGCCGCTCGTCGCGCATGTGCCGCGATATTCTCCTGCTCCTGGGCGTAGTCCAGCCCGCGCTGCTGGGCCCACGTTTGCGGCGAAAGAATCCCATGCGCAAACTCGATCCGCGCGACCTGCGCTTCCTGCAATGCGTCGCGGACGGCCAGCGCCGGCGCGGCGACTTGAAGATCGATCGTCGAAAGGGCCTCGCGGGCCAATCGGCCCGCTCGCACCGCGTTCTCGACGACGCGCCACATGACCTGCAAGTCCTCGGCGATTTGCTCGGCTTGCAAGCGCTGGAACATCTTCACGGCCGGTCCTTCGGCCACCAGCGTCGAAGCGTAATTGGCGTTGCTGGCGTCGCTGGTGAGCATGAACTCGGGCATGACCAGGCGGCTGGCGATGGCCCGTAGCTCGGCCTGCAGCACGATCACGTACCGGCCTGCATCCAGCGCCTGCGCCGGGAAGTCGTATTCCACGCCGCCGCTGGTGTCGAGGATCGTGCCGGGCGCATAGCGTTTGGTGTTGACCGTGCGGCCGCTGCCCGGCCTCGTGGCCTGCGCATCGGCCGACCCGGCGACGAATTGCTGCACGGCCGCTCGCGTGCCGGTATTGTGCCGCCGCACCAGGGCAATGGCCGACTGGATCTCGGCCACGACGCTCATATTGCGCAGCAGCTTCTCGGCTCGCCGCAGATTCTTCTGCACCGGATAGAACAGCGGCAAGCCCCGCTTGACGTTGGCGTCGACGTTGGATTTGCGATGCTGGATGTTTGCGGCGTCGACCGCGACGCCGTCGATGTAGTAGGCCAGCACATTCTCGACGTCGTCGTGCGAGGTGAGAATGCCGAAGCTGGCCGTTGAGTTTTGCGTGGCGTCGGGCGGCGCGGTCACTTGCCCCGGCTCAACGAAGCGCACGCGGGTCAGGCCGGCCGCATCGACGAAGAACCGCAGAAATGCTTCACCATCGCGGTCGCGGCGGCGGACGATTTCTTGTTGCCGCCGATGCCAGGCGTTCTCCTCGATGAATTGCTCGAGCACCTCTTGCACTCGATCGGCCAACTCGGGCGAGGCCTGGCGTCCTTTGCGCGTGACGGCGCGATAGGTATGGCCCGAGCCCACGACGTAGCTGATGCGATTCTCGTGGCCGTTGATGGCGAACTCGTTGTTCGCGGCCAGCGCGCGGCAGCGGGCGCGGATCTCGCGATGCTCGGCTTCGGTGGAGATCGCCAGGCTGGCGGCGCCCGAGTGCGCGCCGCCCACGCCCAGATCGAGCCAGCGCGAGCCGTCGTCATCCGAGATCGCGTCGCGCGTGTCGACCAGGCTGTTCCAGAGATCGTCCGAGGCTTCCCAGAGACGCTGCTCGAGCTGCGAGGTGTTTTCATCGGAATGCGATGTTGGAGATGCGGAATTTCCGTTCGCGATCGTGGACTGCGGCGATTGGTTCGGTTCGTCGAGCATCGTGAAGCTCCTGGCTAAGGTTTGGTCGAATCATTTGCGAATGTGCGAGTTGTGTCGCGGTCTCCTGACCGCGACACGGGTGCGCGAGTGCGTGCGTTTTCCTTCTAGGTAGACGGCCTGATCTAATGGGTGGCACGCTCTGATCGCAGCGAAGGGCGTGGTTGCCCCAGTTTCGGCACCCCACGCCCTTCGCTGCGCTCAGAGCGTGCCACCCTCCCTCGCCTCTCACCTCTCACTCTTCACCCCTCACTTTTACCTCCTCACCCCACCACCAGCCGGTCCCCCAAACCATCATCGGACGGCTTGGTTTCCACCGACTCGTTCAGCAGGCGAATGGCCATTTCGGCTGCGTCGGGGCCATCGTCGTGATCGCCCACGGGGAATTGGCGCAGTTGCTCGACTAGCAACTGCGTGCCGGGGGAATGCGTTTTGAACCGCAGTCGACGACTCGACAGATACGGCCCTAGCCTTCTGATCCGCACGAGCTTGTTGACGCGGTTGTCCAGCGGCCACACGGTCATGCTCGCCACTTTCTGCCGCGCGAATTCCGCGCGAAACTCGCCGATGAGCAGCTCTTGATATTGGTTCGTTTCGATCGCCAGCGCGTGCGGCCGAAAGCGATCGACCAGGGCCACGCCATCGGCCACAAGCTGCGGCGTCGGCCGGCGGGCCAGATCGGCTTCGACGTACATCAGTCCCTGGTGGTCCACGCCCAGCATCACCAGCGCCGAGTAATCGCCCCGGCGGGCGTCGCTCCCCTTGCTGGGGTCGATCGCCATCGTCTTGTGTTGCAGCTCCGTGGGCCAGGCATCGAACCAGATGTGCGGACCGAAGTACGACTCGGGAAATTCGCACGATTCGGGATTGATGGGCGAGCCCTGCTTTTCGCGCTCGAAAGCCGTGCGGCCGCTTTCGACGCGCATGCACATCAGCGCGTAAAGATCCTCGGACTCGGGCCAGAGCAGCACGGCGCCTGAATGCATCGCCGCACGATGCGCCTCGTAGAATTCGGCGGCCACAGGTTGCCGGTGCGGGTTCTCCATGTCGGCGTAGAGCGCCTCCCATTCCTCCCACAACGACGTCTCTTGCGGCCATTGTTCAATCGCCCGAAATGTGTGCGAGGTCCAGCCGGGCGTGCGCGCAAGCTCCAGGGCTAGCGCCTCGCGGTGCAGCGCGGTGGCGAGGTTCACGACGTTCGTGCGGCTCGTGCCGGCTTTGAGTAGTGTGCCGTGAAACCATTGCCGCGAATGCTCGCGGGCATCGGCCGATTCGATGTGCTGATCGTTCTGCAAGTCGTCGCACACGATGAGCGTGGGGCGATGCTCGCGGCGTTTGCGTCCGCGGATCCCTTGCCCCGTGCCGTAGGATTCGACCACGACGCCGTTGCGCAACTTGATGGCGGTCGCCCGCCACACGCTTCCTTGGCCGACCGCGTCGGGGTAATCCTTGGCCAGTTGCGGATTGTCGAGCAGTTCGGCCTTGATGTTCTCCAGATGCGTGCGGGCCTGGTCCTTGGTGTCGGATACGATCCAGAGGTACGGCTCACGGCCTTCGACCGCCAGATACAACGGCCAGGCCAGCGACACGAGCGTGCTCTTGGCCGAGCCGCGCGGACCGATGGCGTTGATCTTCGCGCCGCGTGCGACGATCGACTCGCGCAAGCGGGCTTCGAGCCAGCGGTGCATGCCCGAGGGGGGCAACGTGAAGTGCCGCGAAAGGTACTTGCGGCTCCAGGCCAACAGCGGCAGCGCGTCTTCCGGCCGCTCCTGCTCTCGCCGCCAGCGAAGCCGGCGGAGCTTCAAATGCCGCTGCATCTGCGACATGGTCCGCAGCAACTGCAACGGCGCAATGCCCGACTCGAATAAGCGCTCGCAATCGCCGCGCGGCAAACGAGGCAAACGAGCATGCGCGGGCGGTTCGATTCGATCGCCGTCGTCTTCGTCGTCGGCTGAGAATGCGGAATCGGTCATGAGGCAGGTTCGGGATCGGTGGTGGGGGTTGTGTCGCGGTCTCGTGCAATGATCAGGAGTCGGTCGAGCAACAGGATGTCACCCCGTAAGGGGTGAAGGCGTTTAGCCGTGGGCGCAAGCCCACGGTAGACAGCGCGCGTAATCGTCGTAAGCCGCGAAGCAGCGATGGTTGCTTGTGCTCTCGACTTCGCCGCTTCGCGGCTTACAACGTGCGCGCGGATCGCAAGTCCGTGGGCTCACGCCCACGGCTAAACGCCTTGGCCGCTCCGCGGCCATTCTCACTCGTTCCAAAGCGCTCAAGGTTCCACGAACACTTACCCAACCACCTCACTCACCAAATGCCCGTTCGTCAACGATTCGGCGACGTCCGCCGCACGCGGCCTTTTGGCTTTCCCGTTATCGGCGCGGCCATTGCGCGTTTCGCCGGCCGATTGCAGATGCGCGACGATCCCCTCGACCCGCCGCAGCACGTTTTCCTGGTGTTCTTCCGTGGGAATTTCCTCGACGAGGATTTCGGCCAGGCAGGAGAGCACCGCGGCGAGTTGCTCGGTCGTCACGGCGTGCGGATCGCGCTTGGCGTAGCGATCGGGCCGGATCCGTTCGAGCACCCAGGCGCTTGCCCGCCAGTTCTTCGGGGCGGCCTCCTGGATGATCGAAAGGTGCGTGACTTCGAGATTCGATTCGGCCCGTTTCAAACGCTCGGCGAAGGCCGGATCGCGGTCGGCGTCGCGACGGATCGCCTCGGGCGGGCAGCCGATGTATTTGGCGGCCGTCTCGCGGCTGCCGCCGACCGAGAGAATCGTGCAGATATCGCGTTGTTGCAGCGCGTCGAGCTGTGGCGGTTGGATTCGTTCGATCATGGATTCTTCTCCTAGGGAGGGCGGGCGTCTCGCCCGCCGGCGTCTGGTTGTCTCTCTACCAATGATTGTGTCGCGGTCTCCCGACCGCGACACCGGCGAGCGAGTGCGTGCAACGGTCAGGAGACCGTTGCACAACTTTGGTTTTTCGATTAACGGTTCGCAGGCGGGCGAGACGCCCGCCCCCCAGTTCTCATTCGCCCAAAAACTCGAACGACACCACGGCCCGGCCCGCTGAGGATCGGTAGTTGCCCTTGAATCGTCGGGCGCTGGCCGAGCCGGATTTGAGCATGCGCACCAGTCGCCAGCGAGGCGAGCGTTGGCAGTGAGCGAGCAGCGCCGGATGGCTGGCCGTCACATTCACGCGCACTCCATCGTCGCGATGCAGTTGCGCCACGGCTTCGGCCACGCGCATGCCGATGCCAATGCCCTGAAAGTCGGGCAGCGTGACGATGCGGCTGATCCGCCAATGTCCGCGGCGGCCGATCAGCGGCAACGTGGCGCAGAAGGCGACCGGCGCGCCTTGCCAGGTGGCCAGGTGGCAGCGGGCCCGCGAGCTGAGCGAGCCGCTCAGATAGTGATGGCGCGCAAACAGGCTCCAAGCGCGGCGTCGGCAGCGAAAGATTTCCAACTCGATCGCCGGTCGCCGAAGACTCCTCCGCTGGCATTCGCCGCTGGCCATGTCGACGACGAAATCCGGCGCGAGCCACTCGGCCACATCGTAATGGCAGGTGACCGCGACGAAGCGGCAAGGCACGCGGCCCTCGCGAATCCCCTTCGCCACGGCCGCCGAGCCGATCCGCGCCACATTGCGATCGACGGCGCTGGTGAACTCGTCGAACACGACGAGTGGACAAGAATCGCTGTTCACCGCGCGCGCCAACGCGCGGGCCAGATCGCAGCGGAACCGCTCGCCGCCGCTGAGCACGTGGTATGGCTTGATCCATGACGGCGGCGAGCTGAATCCGACCATGGTGAACAAGCCCGTCACCTGGCGAATCGGCAGGTCGCCCAGACAATCGACGACGGCCCGATCGCGGGGCCAATCTCCGCCAGCATAGAGATGCGAGCCGAAGGCGTGCCGCGCGAGTGTTGTCTTGCCGCTGGCCGAGGGGCCCACGATCAAGCCGATCTGCCACGGCTCGTCCGGCTCGGGCATTTCGGCCGTAAATGTCGCTGCGGCTTTCGCTGCCAGCGGTACGTCGAACATGCCGGCCACTTGCTGAACGCGAAACGAGTTGTGGATGGGACAGGAAACCGTGGCGGTGAGTGTGTTCATGTGCGTTATGTGAGACGTTGTGTTGCGTCGGCGCGCTAGCGGAGCGCTTCCGCGCCGCGGCGGAGCGCGCGTCAAATCATCAGCAGGCGACAACTCAACCCCTCGCCGCTCAAACGCTCATACGTGCTGCGTTGGTCATCCTCGTCGCGGCACTCGACGACGACCTGATACGACGACGGCAATCGCGGCGACAGCGTACACTCCTCGGCCGTCGGCAGCGTGCGGTCGGCCGCCGATTGGGCGAGCCGCTCCAGGAGCGCTTGCACTCCCTCGTTTTGTGTTTCGACTTGAGATAAGAGATCGGCCAGCCGCTCGCCGTTGGTGTCGGCCAACGCAGCGAGCGGATCGAGCAGGGTCAGCAGCTTGGCGGCTTCCTCGGCAGTCACATCCAAGACGAGCACGGGCACTTCCATGTCGGGCGTCGTTTCGGCCCGCAGGTGGCCGTCGATCAGCTCCAACTGGCCGTCCTCGGTTTCCCGGGCAAGCAGTGCGTCGGCATATCCCACCTCGGCCAGCACGCCGCGCAGCGCGTCGCGCTGCGCGGCGGGGTGCGTCCGCCAATTGCGCGGGTTGGGCCGCAAGGTCGAGGCTTTCACCCGCCGCAACTCGCGGATTCGATCGCGAACGTGCATCGTGCTTCTCCGTTCAATCGGGCCATCGCCGTTGCCTGGGCTATCGCACGACCGACACGCTGCGGGCCGAGGGGAGCAGGCGACGGTTTCCCAGCACACGACCGACGGCGCCGGCCCGCTGCACGCGTTGTCCACAAGCGGCCTGTTGAACGACATGCACGTTCGACAAGCTCAGCACCGGCACGGCAACGGCCTGCACGGCGAATTGCGGAACGGCCACTTGCGGAAGCGCGAAGGTCTGCACGGCGACTTGGGGCTGTACCACCGCAAGGCTTTGCACGCCGACCGTCGCGACGGCCGATGCTTGCGGCACCGCAACTAACGGGCACGCGACGGCGGATGAACCACAAAGGACACTAAGAGCACAAAGCACGACAGCCAGGAACAACGTGGAACGGAACATGACGACCTCCTCGGGTAAAAGGGACGCGAATACGAGCCATGTATTGAACACCTAGCGAAACTCAGCGCGGGCTGCGCCCCGGGCAACCCACGTCCTTAACCTGCACCACGACTAGCGGTTTGATCTTCTCTTTTCACTTGCCCAGGCATTTATGCCTGGGTTTGCGACACCCCAATTGAGTCGTTGTCTGCGCGAACGAAAATCTGCACCAAGGCCATTCCGCCCTGACGGGCGTGCCCAACGAAATCGTTTGCGAACGATTTCCCAGGCATGAATGCCTGGGCTAGGGAAAACTCGGACACTTTAATCCGCGCGAGGCACGTAGGAAATCAACATTTGTCGTACGGACAACTGGGATCGCGTCGCTTCAATCGGCGGCTTCCTTTTTGGGTTGCGGCCGCGACAACTCTTGAATCAACAGCCCGATGGCCTGTGCGTCGAGCGACTTGCCTTTGGGCATTCGCCTGGTGGGATCGTCGGAGAGGATGCGGGCGATCGACTTGAGTCGCACGTCGGCAGTCAGCTCACCGCTGAGATCCAGCTTGCCCTTGGGCGTTGGGCCGCTGTGACATTTCGCGCACGAAGAAGCGACGAGGGATCTCGGTTCAGGGGCCTCGGGTTTGGGTGCGGACTGTGCTTCGGCCTTCTTCTCTTCCCCCCCTGCCCCCTGCACCCCGACCCCTGCCCCCTGCGGCGCAGCCGCCGCCTGGTACTGCACATAGCTCGGCACCGCCACGGGCACGGCGAACGGCACGACGATGAAGCCGCTGGGCACCACGACTGCCGATTGATTGGCGACGATCACTTGGTGATGGTTGACTGCTCGCGACGACGTACCGCACGTGGACGCATTCGCAGTTGATCCAAAGAATGACCACGCAGAGACGCAAAGCGTGCAGAGGAATACAACAAAATTTAGACGGGATGTACAGGATTTACGGGATGGAGAAGAAGGAAATCCATCGTCGTTCCTATCCTGTCCATCCTGTTGATCCTGTCCGAATTTCTTCGTCTTCATTTGGTTACCCTCAGCATGATGTCTTGGTACGACGCCTCGAACGCCTTCCGCGTGACTCTCTTGCCGGCTCGCAGTGCGAGCGTGATTGGGTCGGTGCTGGCCGCCGTGGCGCTAATCAAGATTTCCACGGGCACGCCCGCCTCGCGGGCCGCGGTTTCGCGCGATACTTCGTCCTCCACATAGCGCGCGAACGTGACGGTAAGAGCCGTGGCGGCTTCGGCCGTCGTGCAACCGCATGCCCTTTCGACGGCCTCGGCGTAGTCCGCGCGGTCGCGGTCGAGCGCTTTGTTCAACCTGGCCGGGTTATAGAGCTCAGCCACTCGCTGCGCCACCTCGGGCAAGTAGCTTCTTAGTATTCCTGCCTCGCCGCTGAGCAGTGCGTACTGATCGTCGGTGAACGGTTGCAGGCCGGCCTTGCCGTGCGCTTCGTGGCAGCGGATGCAACTGATGAGTGGTCTGACGATTCCTTCCTGATCTTCCGTATCCTTCGCGACTTTATCGGGAACCGTGGCCTGGCGGTCTCCCTTGGCGTCGAACAGCGCCACGCCCCAAAACCCATTCGCTCGCGCATAGAAAATTTCGCTGGCCTGGAAATTAAAACGTTGCGTCCCCGCCGGGCCGGCGACGTCGACCGGATTGCGCACCGGGTCTCGATCGGGCGATTCGCCGTCCACGTCGAGCGTGATCCAGACGGAGCCCTGCGGACCGGGCAGCCGCACGACGCGGCGGGGTTTGAACGTGACCTGGCTGCGAAACAAATTGGCCGCGTTGTCGGCCGCTAGCTTTTCAATGACTGACTTGTCGACGCCCAGGGCTTTGAAGAAGTCGGTCTGTTTTGCTTGAATGCCGGCCCAAGCGTAGTAATCCTCGGCACTCGCTCGCGTAACGAAGTAATCGGCCCGCAGCACGGCGCCGGCGGATCCGGTGAGGGCGCGCAACCGCGTCGCGTTCTCCAGGCCGACCCAACCGCCGTCGACCGTCACCGTGGTTAGCCGAGTCGCTTGCGACGCGCTTCGCGGATGCGGCGATTGTTGCGTTGCCTCCTGAAGTCGCGCAGCAGGGCCTGCAACCGCGAAGCGCTCCGCAAGCGGAGCGGCTAACAGCGTGCGGACATGGAAATAAGGGTCGAACTCCGCCAATCGCTCCCACGCCGCATGGACCTCGTGATAGGTTCGCGGATCGCGTTGGTTGGCGAGCGTTGCCAGATCGATGCGGAGCAAGAGGGCTCTAGAGTCAGGGACTTGGGCTCCGGAACTTTCCCTGTCCCCTGATCCCTGAACCCCGACCCCTACCGTCTTGACCATCGTTCCGCCGCGGCTGACGGCGTTGAGCACGTAGTTGACAGCGATCTGTTGCTCGGGCGTTTCGCAGATCACGTAGCGCATCTGGCCGCGGTGCTCGGGCGCGAGCGATTGCACGTCGGCCAGCGCGTCGCGCGTCGCCGCGGCGGGCGTGACGCAGAGGGCCAGGGTTGCGAGAATCGTGGGCAGCATGCGCATTTTTGGGTTACGGAAAGGATCTCACGCAGAGGAAGAGGACGAAGAAAGGCGGACAGGATGAACAGGATTGACGGGATCCGAGGAAGGGAAAGGCAGAAAACCACGAAACGTCCGTCGTTTCCATCCTGTCCATCCTGTTGATCCTGTCCAACCTTCTTCTCTGCGTGCTCCGCACGTCGGCGTGAGCCTCATCCTGTACGTTGCCTAGGCGTGGAAACTCGTCGTCAGGGCGAGACCACAATCGTCTGCCACGCTTGATTCTCGAGACTGTGCCAGCGCGCTTGGGGTCCGTCGGTATTGGTTGTGCGCGGGTCGGTTGAGTTACACGGTCCCCAGACACTGGCCTTGTCGTTCACGCTTCGCCACCAATCGGAGCCGATCGACAAATAAGCGCCGCCCGTGATCTTGACTCGCGCGCTGGTGCGGATCGACTTGGTGCCCGCGGGCAGTGCGACCTTTTGGCCCCAGAAATGCCAGATCTTGTCGGCCCGGGTGGCTGGATGGATCACGAGCGAGTCGCCGCGCAGCTCGCGCGGTTGCCAGGTTTCGATCTTGTTCGTGCCGCCGATGCCCCAGAACGGGTATCGCGTGTCGAGCTCACCCCAGACGTTTTGGCCCTCGGTCTTCTTGGTCGAGAGGACTTTGCCCGCGGCGTCGAGCGTCTCGATTTGCAGCCAGGCGATTTCCACTTCACCGGCCGGATAGTCTTTCAGCTGGATGCACGATCCCAACACAATCGCCGCGCCCGCCCAGGCCGGTTTGCCGCTGCAATCGCTGCCGCCATCGTCGCGGACTTCGGGCGGCAGCGGAGGACGCTTCGAAGGAACGGGAGTCGGGGGTGGGGGATCGGGAGTCGGGGTCGGAACGGGGACCGGCGTGGGCGTCGGCTTCGGCGCGGGCGTGGGTGGATTTGGTTTCGGCGTGGGTTTTTGCGGTGGCCGGGCCTCGCAGGTGACGCATGCGGCCAGCAGCAAGAGGAGGGTCATCTGTTTCATTGCCATGATCGATGCTCGATGAAGAGATTTAACCGCCGCGGCCACGCGGCGCTGGTTTCGATGTCACGTGCAATCTCCGCGCCGCGTGGCCGCGGCGGCTAAACCATGACAAACCCATCGCATCTAGGCGATGTCATCCTCGGCCAATACTGAACAGATCGCCCGCCACCGCCGGCGTGTGTAGCACAACCTTTCCCAACAGGGGAAGTTCAATCGCGACGCCACTCGATTCGGACTGGCCGGGTGGCTGTGTTTCCACGCGATTGAGCATACTGGCTGGGTCGATCAGCCCGTATCCATAGGCCGGATCCTTGCCCTGCGGACCAGCGTCCTTGGCCGTGCGGGCCAGGTGCGCTTTCAAGCTGGCGATGTCGCGCACAGGCGACTTGACGCCCGGCTGCAGGTTGCGCGCGAGCAACAGCGCGACGACTCCGGCGACAAAGGGCGTCGCCATGCTAGTGCCGCTGAGTTTGGCGTAGCCCCCGCCGGGCCACGTGCTGGTCACGTCTTGCCCCGGCGCGGCGATATCGACCTCGGGTCCGCGCGACGAAAACCGGGCCACCTGCCCGTTGCGATCGACCGCGCCGACCGCGATGCCCTGCCGCCAGCGGGCCGGAAAGTTGACCGAATCGACCGGGTTGCCTTGTCGGTCGACAACCTCTCCTTCGTTTCCCGCCGCCATGATCACAAACAGGCCCGCATCGACTGCTCGCTGCACGGCCCGCATGATCTGGTCGTCGGGCTGCGGAGCGCCGAGGCTCATGCTGATGATTTTGCATTGCTGATCGCGGCAATAGTCGATTCCCGCCGCGACACCCGCGCCGTCGCCCGATCCGTTGTCGCCCAACACTTTGGCGACGACCAATTGGGCTCGCGGCGCGACGCCGGCAATGCCAATCTGATTGTGCCGCGCGGCAATGATGCCGGCGCAGTGCGTGCCGTGCCCATTCTTATCGGCCGGACCGAAACGCGAACCAGTGAAGTCGGCGGCGGCGGCGACCGCGCCTTCAAGATCGGCATGCTGCGAGTCGCAGCCCGTATCGCAGACGCCAACTCGGACTCCCTCGCCCTGGGATTGCTTCCACAGCTCGGGCACGTGCATCATCGCCAGCCCCCAGTCGACGGTCTCGGCGAGCGTGAGGAACTGTGCTTCGACCTTGAATTGGGGCAGCCGAAAGATGGGCCGATCGTTTGCCGGCGATACGAGCGACGTGAATCGGGATCGCGAACCTTGCGCCTTGCCGCTCATGGCCTGGTCGCCCACGTCGACTTGAACTTCGTAGTTGCCGGGCACGTCTGGTAGATCCATCGTTAGCCGCATCGCTTGCGATGCGCTCCGCGGTTGCTGTGATTGTTGCGTCGCATTTGTGAAGTCGCGCGGCAGTGCCCCCAACGGCGAAGCGCCCCACAAGCGGGGCGGCTAAACCGGCTTCTTGAACAGCGAGAACAACTGCATGATCAACTGCACCAGCGCCATGATCGCACCCAGGTCGATTGCGTTGGCCGCGACCTGCTCGGGCGTGAAGATCGCGCCGACGGCTTGCTGCTCGTCCGCGGAGAGCGCGCTAGGCGCCGAGCCGGTCGCGGGCGCCGGCGGCTGGCCGAACAGGCCCAGCAACACTTTTAAGAAGGCCGTGAGTTGCGTCACGATTTCGTTGATCTTGGCCGGATCCAGACCGCGCAGAAAGTCGGCGATTCCACCGAGTTGACTCAAGCGATCGCCCAGCCTGCTTGCTTCGATATCGCTCATGGTTTCGTGCTCCAGGGGTTAGGGAATGACGGTTCAATACGAAGGCCAGCTCAAATTGCACTAAGGCGTCGCGCAGAAATAGGTGAATTGCTTTTCAGCCACGGATGAAACACGGATCAACACGGATGAAGAGGACTACGAAAACAATGAACCAGAAACATCGGTGAGAACAGCCGTTGTTTGCGGGATTGCGAGTTCTCCTAATTTCGTGATTGCATTTGTCGTCCGTGTTCAATCAGTGTTCAATCCGTGGCTAATTGACCGAGTTATTCTTGTGCGGATCTTAAGCTCGCCGTACTGCCCGTCTCTTCATCGCGATCGCGACAGGTCGTTCAGTGCGTCGACAATGGCCAAATGGTCTTCGTGCCGCTGTCGACGCTCGGCGGCGATCTCCTCGCGCCATACTTCGCGTTCGCCCTGGCATTCGCTGCGGGCGTCGGCCAGCTCTTGGCGGAAGGCCGCGAGTAGTTGCGGAATCGTCTTCGAGGCCGTATGCCAGGCGTACCAGCCCAGGATCGCGGTCGCGGTGATATTGCTCACGTCGGGCACGAGCAGCTCGCTCATCGTCGGGGTCCGCGTAAGAACAACTTGGTCAACTAGCCACGGATTGAACCCAGCGCGGGCTACGCCCGGGCAACCCAAATGGTCGGTGGATTGTGCATCGATTGCTACTTTTCCCTAGCCCAGGCATTCATGCCTGGGTTTTCGTTGCCCCCTGAAAGTCGTCGTCCGC
>Ga0163144_10016216_pt1 | contig 15277 bp, 18 predicted proteins | sample OliLak19BULKMAT1_FD_123175 | JGI IMG/M metagenome (GOLD analysis project Ga0163144, IMG submission 123175) | Freshwater microbial mat bacterial communities from Lake Vanda, McMurdo Dry Valleys, Antarctica - Oligotrophic Lake LV.19.BULKMAT1 | ecosystem: Environmental > Aquatic > Freshwater >... | reverse complement strand
GCATACATATCAAGATTCCACATCAAATCAGGTTCGCTGCTGCTGTTTTTAGAATAACAATTACAGGGCCATACGCACAACGCCATAGATGTGGAGACGCATGCATTGCAGCTTTGAATATGTTCGCGTGAATATACATTGCCTAAATCTTCATAATCTATTTCCCAGTCCTGCGGCAGCATTTCCGCCATTTTAAGCATGAGTGTTCTTGATTTGCTGTCAACTCCCGGACAATTATATTGTCTTCTGCCAGAGCCGGAAATAATCAGCACTCTGAAAGGTCTTTGCTCCGGTGCCAGATTTGCATTATTATCATTTGGTTTCATCTTTTTGTTTTTTGTTTTATCTTTTTGATAGTGGAATAAATACCGTAAGTAACCATTAGGCCAATGAAAACATACACCCATACAGGAATATTTTTACCGGCTATTAAAAGATATAAATAGGCTGATATAAAACACAAGCCGGTTAGTAATGCCGGAACAACAAATGATTTTTTCTTTTTTGCTCTTCTGGCCGTCCAGCTTAAACAGAGAAAAAATAACGGTATAGCACCAACATAAATGCCCCCAAAGATGTAAGGGTTTACATTGTATTTTTCTCCGAGGCTTAAAAACCATTCCTTAAATATTTCCCACCATTCCATTAGCTGATATTTTTAAAGTTTATGTCTGTGAATTAATCTTCTATGAACCTTTAGCATTTGTTCCTGCGAATAGCCCAAATAATACATTGCCCATATGCGATAGAATATTCTCTGCATCCTATACACTCCATTGTCTAAATATTTTCTTGCTGATGTGGTGACAACATCATTCAACACTTTAAACTTGCTGTGCTGTTTCAGGCGGTGAATAATTTCCTGGTCTTCCATCATTAGTAAATCTTCTCTAAAGCCGCCTGCTTTTTCAAAAACATCTTTTGTTACAAACAGGCTTTGGTCACCGAAACGAACTGCATTTACATTAAATCGACTGAACCAGGCATTGGCTTTTAAGAACCAGTGATCGTAATCAAACGCGAGTTGAAAGCATCCGCTGTTTGCTCCCTCTTTGTGAGCTTTTAGAATTTGTGCTGTAAAATTATTTGGAGGAATACTATCCGCATGAAGAAAGTAAAGTATATGATGTTTCGCGATTGATGCACCTTTATTCATCTGTGCCGCCCTGCCTTTATGTTCATTCTTTACAGCATTTGCCCCGCATTGTTGGGCAATATTAATTGTATCATCCGTACTGCCACCATCTACTACAATTATTTCTGCTGCATGCTCACCATTTGCAGTTTGTGCTTTAGTAATTGTTTGTGCAATCTGGTCGGCTTCATTGTATGTTGGAATGATGATGCTGATCATGTTTCTGCTGTTTAAGAATGACATTAACTATACGATTACTTCTCAAGTATCAAGCGTTCAGGTTTAAAAAGCTCAGGAAACTGTTTTTGTGTTCTCTTAATTCGTGGAATTGATTCATGCTGAACATACCCATCGGTAGGGTGGTGCTGAATATAATTCTGATGATAGTCTTCAGCTTTCCAAAATTCTTTATATGGTATTACTTGAGTCGCGATGGGGTTTTTATATTTACCCGATTTATTTAATTCATTAATATAGGCTTCAATCAATTGTTTTTCAAATAGGTTTCTATAAAAAGTAATGGATCGATATTGCGTACCTTCATCCGGCCCCTGGCCATTCGCCTGCGTGGGATCCTGAGATGCAAAAAATACTTTAATTAAAGTTTGATAACTTACTTTGGTGGAGTCATAATAAATTTCAATGCTTTCTGCATGGCCTGTTGTTCCGCTTCCTATTTCTTCATAAGAGGGATTTTTGGTAGTCCCTCCTGAATATCCGGAAATTACCTCTGCCACCCCCTTTACACTTTCAAAAATGGTTTCTTCACACCAAAAACAACCTGCCGCGAATGTAGCTTTATTGTATGCTGAGAGATCATCGGCAAGTTTACTTCCCGTTGCTTTAAATAGCAATGCCACTCCATTCATGCAGTATCTCAAGCCCGTGGGCGGGGGCCCGTCATTAAAAACGTGACCTAAGTGAGCATTACAACGGGCGCAAGATACTTCATCACGCTGCATTCCCATGGAATTATCAGTTGCTATCTGCACGTTCTTTCGCGCATAGGGCTTCCAGAAACTCGGCCATCCTGTTCCTGATTCAAATTTGTTTTCTGAGCTAAATAACGGATTACCACAACTAACGCAATAATATAATCCCGATTGATGGTTATTATTATATGGACTGCTAAACGACACTTCTGTTCCCTGTTCTCTTGTTATATTATATTGTTCGGGGGTAAGTATTTTCTTCCACTCTTCTTTGGTTTTAACAACTTTATCAGTCCAGTTTGTATCCCGGAGTTCACTATTATTATTGTTTGAATTATTTTCTTCTGCTTTTTTATTTTGCTGCGCACAGGCAGAAATGAATAGTAAAACTTGTAAATAGAGCAATAATGTTTTCATGTTGATCAGATTTTGGTAATTGTGGAGTTGAGGTTTTAGTTTTTTTTTGTGTTGGCATTTTATTTTACCATTTATAAAATAGGCCAACATTAAGTGCAGGCGCTTTCGAAACTCGTCTGGCTAAAAATGCTCCGAACACCGAGGCGCTTATCCCGTATTTTTCTTTATAGGTGTAAATTAGCTTAAGTCCTGTTCCGATATATTGCTGAAGCGGGTCATATAAAAAAGAAGACGATATAATTCCTACTGGTGCTTGAGAATTGCTATTATCCGTTTTGAAAGGTATTCTTGCATCCATTACAGCCGCAGCCTTTAGCTTTTTGAAAACACTGTATCCGGCCTCTCCATAAAATTTAAAAACACTGTTCTTTGTCAGTCCTGTACCAATGTCGGCATACCAATAGCATTTGTATGTTGAAGCGCCTATTGACAAAAAAGGTGAAACCTCAAATTCAGTATATCCTGTTTTAAGATTGTAAAGAGAAGGGCTGTTTTTATCGTTCTTTCCGCGAGAAGCTATTTCTAATCGTGTAGCAATTTTGATTTTTTTGTCAACCCACAAATAACTTGCGCCCAAAGTAATATTTCCTGCGCCTTGTAACCTTTGTTTACTGTATGGTAAGATAGAGCTTTCTCCGCTTAGATATTTATAGGGTGAAATTATTTTTAATGTGATTTTATCTGACAATCCTAATTCAGAATATGACTGAAAGGTAAAATCATAGAATTTTCCGAAAGCATCCTGGCCATTTCCGTCAGTATCAAAAACATTTTTGTAAACAGTAGAAGAAAATCCATCCTGCGCAAAACCATGTCCCTTGCCTTGTGCCCATGGACCTCCTGCTCTGCAAGAATTTGTTATTGCGGAATATATTATTGCATAGAAAAAGAATTTGTATAGCATGTTTCAAATTATTTTAACAACACCCACCGCCATCATAAAACCATGTTGATTCAGAAATAAAAATATAGTTTCTATTAACAAAACTTTGAAGTGAATAGATGTCAATATTATCCCGGGTATAATGTGAGGCATGGAGCTTTCCTATTTTAATACCTGCCACCTTAGTATCAAATACCTTAATGTCGCCTTTTGGTGATATAGACAGAAAGATTAACAATGCGAATAATGCAACTTTTCTACTCATAACACTTAGTTAAATATTTTTTCTCAAATCATCAGAACTTATTTGATGATGAGAGCATGTGTAGGTTACTATCCCTTTATCAATAACAATAATTTGTGGCGACTGATGATTTATTTTCCATTTACTTGCTACCGCGTTAGAAATCGCTCTGAATTGTAATAAGTCCAAATAGTAAAAATCAAATTCATCTTCAGAAAAACTCCAGTTCATTTTTAATTTTTCATAGGCATAATGGCTAATACCACAAGATGTGCTATGTTTAAACAGAACTTGCTTTTTATGACTCGATTTTTTTTGAATTTGCTCTAATTGAACAATGTCATTCAAAATTTTCCAGGTTTTATTCATTTTATTTTTTAAATTTAACAACACCCACCACCATCATAGAAATAGGTTGATTCAGAAATAAAAATATCCTTTCTGTTCAATTGTGCCAGCGTATTAGCCGTTTTATCACAAACAGCTAAAGGCTGATTTTGCAATAAAGTATGTCCTTTACGATCATCGAGCAATTCATCTTTACCAAAATAAATGGCTGTTTTCCCTGTAAATATACATGGCCCGTCATCAGGCATCGGGTCTTTTATGGCACACACTTCCACACTTTCAATATAAATCAGTTTGTCGGTATTGTAATGTGTTGGATCAAGGATACGGTAGGGGCGTTTGGCTCTTATTTCAACCGTTCCAAAGCCAATGTCCGTTATCATTTTAATGTATTCTTTAAGAGGTAATGCTCCGCTTAAGCACAATGCACGCAGTCGTTCATCATTTAAAAGATTTTCAGGCATTTTAGTTTCACAAGTAGGATCCGAAAGCACTAATCGTCCTCTTGGTTTTAAAACCCTGTACATCTCGCTAAGTGCCTTTTTTAAATCTTCTGCTTTAAAAATATTGAACAGACAATTCTGTGCTGCTACATCTACACTTTCGTCTTCAACAGGCAAATTCATGGCATCACCTTTTCTTAATTCAACAAAATTTGATTTGAACCAGGTATTTTGTTTTTCCGCTTCATTAAAATTTTCTTTACATGCCTCCAACATTTCATCCACTATATCCACACCGATAACTCCGTTTTTTTTCCTGCTGAAATAAGAAAACTGCAACAACTCCATTCCTCCGCCAACGCCTACATATAGTATTCTCGGATTATTTACAAGGTCGCGTGGATGAACAGTGCTTCCACAGCCATAATTCATTTGCAGCATCTTTGTTGGAATTGACAAGCCAGGCAATTGCCATACGGGTGTAGTCGTGCAGCATAAGCCAACATCAGGCTTCAGTGCTGCTTCTTTGTATACATCTTTGGTTGTTTCGAGGTAGCTCATATTTTTATTATTTAGCAACTTCACCACCGCAACTGCTTCCTGCACCGGCTGTGCAGCCATAACAATGCTGATTAACGATGATGTTTCGTTTTTTTAAAGATTCAAAATTAAAATCATTGATGTGTTGTGAAGCATTGGATTCAACCTTTAAATCAAGCATTTGATTGAAATCGCAATCGTAGATATACCCGTTCCAGCCAATTGATAAGGTATTGCGGCACATCACATTTGCAGCGGCTCCGGGATTAAAGGCGGTCACCAGTTTTTCCATATAATCCGAATAGTTACCGCTTTGAAGTAAATAATTTAAATACCTGCTGATTGGCATATTGGTAATGGTAAATAAGTTATTGAAAGAGATTCCATATTTTGCTGATAGTTCGGCTTTGTATTCTTTTTCAAGCGCCTCCTGATTGGGGGGTAAAAAGGCGCCCGCAGGATTATAAACCAGGTTTAAAATTAATCCTGAAGCAGCAGCGCCATAACCAACCTCATTCAATAACTGCAACGCTTTAACTGAATCTTTGAAGACACCATTACCTCTCTGTTTGTCGGTTCGCCCTTCGTTATAAAAAGGCAAGGATGAAACTACTTCTACACGATGCGTTTTATAAAACTCAGGAAGATCATAATATTTTTTGTTAGCGAGAATGATCGTTAAATTGCAACGAACAATAATTTTACAGGTTGGATTCACTTTTCGGATCTGTTCTACAAACCAGCGGAAGAGAGGATTCAACTCCGGTGCTCCCCCTGTGAGATCAACAACAGAAAATCGATATTGACCTATTAAATTTGAACAGGTTTGCATGGTTTCCATGTCCATTATTTCCTTACGGTCAGGCCCTGCATCCACATGGCAGTGTTGACACACCTGATTGCACATTTTGCCAAGGTTTACCTGGAAAATTTCAATTTCGGTAGGCTTTAAGGGAAACAACTGAATTGATAAAAGCTTATCCGTAAACGCGGGAATATTTTTTCCTGTTTTACTCTCATCATTAAGAACTTTTAGCTGGTATTTAGAACCAGCGAGTTCATGATGTTTGCCATTTAATGTTTTTAAAGATTCCATATTTTACATCGAAATTTCCTTTACCTTATTCATCATCTGCACACCATGAACCAGTGTTGCACCTCCTCTTATGGCAGCGGCAACATGAATGGCTTCCATTACCTGCGCTTCTGTGCATCCCTTTTCAGTAGTATCCACCGAATACGCATCAATACAATACGGACACTGTATAGCATGGGCAACAGCTAACGCAATTAATGATTTCTCTCTTGCCGTGAGCGCGCCTTCTTTAAACACCTCACCGTAGTAGTCGAAAAACTTGTCAGCTAATGGCTTTTGAAACTCTCCGATGCTTCCAAATTTTTTTAAGTCTTCAGGATTGTAATAGGTTTTCATGTGTTTATTTTTTTTAATTTGTAATTTATGAATTGTTTCGATTAAATGGTTTTAGTTATCATTTTTGATTGGGAAACAGAATAATAACATACGGTTGCGAAACCAAATGTCAGTATGATGTGAAAAGGCAATAAGGCGTAGTCTCCGATTTGAAACGCTACAATAACCGCAAAAAGAAAATACAGGGACAAGATCCCTTCCGTTACAGTAAGCGGATTAATTTGACTGGTAATATATTTATTGCTTTCCCACGAATCATTATTATTAATGATATTGAACTTGGGCGTTCTGATAAACGGAGTTTTCTTGCCAAAATATCCTTCCAGTACTGCTACCGCATTGTGCAATGAAAGCCCCATCATAACAGAAAGGAATAATGGAAATGTACGAATGAAGTATAATCTGGATTTTAGTTTGTTTTCTGATTTTTGGCTAGTTGAAACCCAATATAAAATTGCTAGAATTAAAAACCCTAACAGAAAAAATGATGCAAGAAAGAATAGATGCTTGAATTCAGGAAAATATTGTTTAATAAAAAGCAAAGGGACGCTAAGAATTGCGCAAGTAATAACACTGACAAATACTCCGCTATTTAAAAGGTGAAATACTCCGTGCCATTTTATAACGAAAGACTTATCTGAACGCAATAGATTACCCAGTTGTTTTCTCGCCACTTCCGCACCTCCTTTGGTCCAACGGTATTGTTGTGTTTTCAATGCACTCATCACCGGAGGCAACTCAGCCGGAGACTCCACATCCTCAAGATAAACAAACTTCCAGTCTTTCAATTGCGCCCGATAGCTCAAGTCAAGATCTTCTGTTAGTGTATCTGGCTGCCAATTTCCTGCATCAATAATGCATGATTTACGCCACACACCGGCAGTTCCGTTAAAGTTAATAAAACAGTTGCCGCTGTTTCTTCCAACCTGTTCAACGGAAAAATGTGCATCTAATCCGAATGCCTGGAGCTTAGTAAGCAAAGAGTAATGTTTGTTGATATGCGCCCAGCGGGTTTGAACCATGCCAACATTCTTTTCAGAAAAATGCGGGATCGTATTTTTTAAAAAATCCTTTAAGGGAACAAAGTCAGCATCAAAAATAGCAATGAACTCACCTTTGGCAGTCTCAAGCGCCTCTTCCAATGCCCCGGCCTTATATCCTTTACGATCTGTTCTTCTTACCTGTACAATATCAACACCTTTCTCTTTCCAAAGTTGTACTCTTTTTGCAATAATTTCAATGCTTAGATCAGTTGAATCATCCAGCACTTGTACCTCCAGTTTATCGAGCGGATAATCAAAAGAGCAGACCGTATCAATCAGTCTTTCTACTACGTACATTTCATTGTAAACAGGAAGTTGAACCGTTACATGCGGAAGGAATTTTTCATTAAATGGCAATTGACGGGGTTGTATTTTCTTTTGAGCTTTCAAATAACGAACTACCAAATGAGCCTGTGTTACGCTATACAGAAATATAAATAGCAATGCAAGCATATATAGTACAAGTACAATGACGAGCGCTATTTTTACAGCGATGATTTTTATAAGCATTTTATAAGTTAATTTTTGCTTCTTTGTTTCCAATAAGAATGGGATTATCATTAACTCTCCCTTTTAAAGGCCCATTTTCTAAATTAAGAACCCCTCTTGGGCATACAGTAGCACATATTCCGCAACCAACGCAAGAAGCACGAACTATATTTTGTCCTTTTTGTGCATAAGCACGTACATCAATTCCCATTTCGCAATAAGTAGAGCAATTACCGCAGGAAATACACTGACCTCCATTGGTTGTAATTCTGAATTTTGAAAAATATTTTTGGAGAATCCCGAGATAAGCAGCCATTGGACAACCAAACCGACACCAAACCCGTGTTCCCATAATAGGATAAAATCCAACACCAATAACACCCGAAAATACAGCCCCTATTAAAAAGCCATACGTTTTAGCAAAAGCCTCGGATATATTTCCAAGAACAGCCCCTTGATAGTATGAATTAATCCACAATAAGCTTGTAGTAACAACAATGAAAACTAAAACACTATAAACCATCCATCTCTCAATTTTCCAGGCTTTGAGAGATTTATCGGATAGCTGACGGAAAGGATCTCCAGCAGTATTCGCTAATCCTCCACAGCCGCATACCCATGAACAATACCAACGTTTGCCAAAAAAGTAAGTTAAAACAGGCGTTGCTATAAACGTCATCATCCCGCCCCAAAAAACCATAAACACTCCCAATGCTCCTGGTTGATTTGTCAAATCACTAACGGTGGAAGGAAATAAATAATCATACTTCAGTGGCCAGAAATAGCTGAAATAAAATTCCGGCTGATTAAAAAGTTGTAATACTGCCGGAATGAGATAAGCAAAGCCCAATTGAAAAAAGATGATGGAAGAAGTTCTGATGATCTGGTAATTGGAATGGCGATACTTCAAAATGGCTTTTGTTCCCATCACTACTATTGCCAAAGTATATAAGGTTCCATATAAAAACCATTGATCAGCCTGTTTACCTCTGATAAGTTTGCTGAGGGGATCCATTAGACGAATCATGTTTTCCAGGACGTACGGAAACCAATAGAGAACAACGTAAAATCCTGTAATGATTATTCCAAACAACCATGCAAATACACCTCTTGATGTTAATGAGTTTTGCCATATCTGATCATTTTTAACGCCAGCAGGTTTCGTTAAATATTTTCTAAAAAAATAAATAAATGCTCCGCCAACCGATAGGAAAATACTAAGAAAAGCAAACAGCACCGGCTTTTCCATTCCTGTACCTGTTGATGCAATTAAAAACATTAAAAGCCCGGCTGAGAAAAGAATCAGCCCTGTTTTTTGAATTAGGTCTACTCCTGAAGGATGCGGGTTACTAATGCTGATTGATGGGTTATTTTCCATTGAAATTTTTACTTAAGAAATGTTGCCAATAAACCCTTGCGGGCTTTTAATTTTAGATTCTTGCCTGATTGCTTATTATATTGTGCGATAATTTCAGGTTCATATTTTCTGTAAAATTCAGGATCAAAGTTGGCTTTAGGCAAGTGTTCTATCACGTAATCAACCGTTCTTTTTTGTGTTAACCATTCATCGCAGACTTCATGTCGGAGCCTGAATCCAAACACATTGAATCCAATAATTTTTTTATCGTTTTTATCATAAACTACCCGAAAACTAATTTTCCCGCTTGAATGTTCCCAATAAAATGTCTGTTCGTTTTCACTTAATTGCGAATTTACAATTCCATAGGTTTGATATTCAATGTCAAAAAATTTAGCGGAGTTAAACCAATGGCTGGGCGAGTAGGGGAAGCGCTCTCCGCAAATAGTTTTTGCAAGTACTTCACCCTGCATTCGTCCGGTGTACCAAACTTGTTCAATTGGTTTTCTTCCTGCCGGTGGCACGCGAAATTGTGCACAGTCACCAATAGCATAGACATCGGTTACATTCGTTTCAAAAAAATTATTTACCAATATTCCACGATCGATTTCAATATCGGAGTTTTTTAGAAAATCAATATTGGGGCTAACGCCAGCTGTAAGACCAACAAATTGACAAGGTATTTCTTCGCCTTTATTGGTAATGATGGAACTAGCCCGTCCGTTTGAATCTCCTTTGATTTCTTTTAGTTCAGCCTCAAGGCGGAGGTCAACGTGATGTTCCAGAATATGGCGATTAATCATCTTAGCTTCTTCGAGGGGCAAAATATTATCCCAAAAATTTTTTTCCCGAACAAGAAATGTTACTCCAATTTTTCGCGAACGAAGCATTTCTGCCATTTCAATACCGATTAATCCTCCACCAATGATTACTGCGTTGGAAATACCTCTGGTATTTTCTTCCATATTCTCCAGATCCTGTAAGTGGTATAATCCTTGAACACCTTTATAATCCTGTCCGGGCCAGCCGAATTTGTTAGACTTTGATCCTGTAGCAAGTACAAGTACATCATAGTTGATTGAGGAACCATCAGAAAAAAGAACCAATTTATTATTAGCATCTACTTGGGTAACAAATTTTTTAATAAGATCTATTGTGTTTTTTTCCCAAAAATGATCTTCGTAAGGTTTGGTATGCTCAAACTTCATGTGTCCCATGTATATATACATCAGCGCTGTACGTGAAAAGAAGTGTTCGGATTCAGATGAAATAACAGTAATTCTGTGTTTGCTTAATTTGCGGACATGCCGTGCACAGGTAATTCCTGAAATTCCGTTGCCAACTATTACAATGTTTTTACCCATGTTATTGATACATAATTTCCTAATGTCAATAGTCTCTTTCATTTTAGTCTATATGAATTCAATGCGTTTTCTTCTGATTGTTGGTATGATTACGCTAATCTTCATATTACTCATTTAAGCCCCAGTCATAATCAAGGTATGTGATTTTTGCAGTTGCATTGATTTTTACGGGGGCATATTTATTGAGAAAGTCAATTAAGGATTCTTTTTTAGTAAAATCATTTTGAAACCATTCAAATATTTTTGAGATTTTAGGATTGGTAGCGGATACTTTATTCCGGAAGGTGTCTTTCAGGAATGTTTTCGCCTGATTATCAAGTTGCTGATCAAGTCTTGCAGGATCGTATGCTTCGTTAAGAAGTGCCGGACATGATTTTGATGCACATACTATGGCAAAATGTATTCTTGGATCGTCAAATTTTTCTCTAAGCTGGCCGTGTTCAATGCTATTCAAATCCATTTTTTCTTTCCCGATGAAAATGAATTTAACATCCCAGGGAGTATTCACAAAGGGAATTTGAATACTGCTACCTATCTCGTTTATGCTTTTTATTGGATAATATTTTGTAATCAGTTTTACTGTAAAAGCATTGTAGGCATTTATCCAAAATGCTTTTTGTTCGTTCACCGACCACGTTTTTTCATTTGGAGAGTTGTCGGTAAGCAGTTTTAGATACTTGTTAAATTCAACACTGTCTTTTATAAATCCTTTATAATTTACCTTTCCATCGGCAGCAACATTCTTTTTTAAGAGGTTATTCCATATTTCATGCGAAGGGGCTTTACCGCTTCCTTCAAAGGTAGCGGAGCTGCATTGCTGGAATAAAACGGATAGGAATGAGACAAAAATTATTTTTTTCATTTGTTAGATGTGTTTGATTAACAAAAATATCACCCCACTTATCACAGCTGCAACAGGCAATGTGAGCACCCATGACAACAATATGCTTGAAATTACTTTTGTATTTGCTTTTTTGGTTGCTGTTCCTATGCCGAATAATGAACCCACAGAAACATGCGTGGTGGATACCGGTAAGCCATTGAAACTGGCCGTTGAAACAAGAAATGCCGTAACCAGGTTTGCCGTAAATCCCTGCCCATGATTCATTTCAGTAATTTTTTTACTCATGGTTTCGCCCACTTTTTTTGCATTCACTAAACCACCGATAGCAATTGCCAGGGCTATGGCAATTGCACCAAGCCTTATATCTAATGTTTGTATAAGAAGGAGTAACCCCACCATTTTGGGAGTATCGTTCAAGCCTCTCGCAAAGCTCACGGCTCCGGCACTTATATAGTGTGAAATATCAAGCACCTTTTGTGCTGATATACCAATAATGGTTCCCTTATATTGATCTGTGCAGGACTGGATAGTTCCGGTTTGTACTTTGAGTGTTGATGAGCGTTCAACAATAATTGAACTTGGTTGTTTCACACCAAAGGCAATAACAACAGGCTGTTCCTCTTTAACACAAATACAAGATTCTTTTGTGAGCCCGTAACGTTTTCGGACAGTAGTAAAAAAACAGTACATACCTATACTTAGAATTGCGGCAATAAATGGGCTGGCAATCAGAGGAAGAAAAAAGGAACTGCCTAATTTTCCAAAATTGAATTCGCTACCTACGGCCATCAGGCCAACTCCTGTAAGCGCCCCCACCAATCCATGCGTTGTGGAAACAGGCATTCCTATTTTTGTCGCTATCATTATGGTAAGAGCTGCACCCATCGCAACAGCAATGGCAAACTGTGGCGTAGAAATCAAGTGATCAGGTACAAGACCTTTCCCTGAGAAATTTTTTACTAATGTGGATGCAAAGAAAATGGAGACAATTGAACCAAGAGCGGTTGTAATGGTTGCCCAGCTTATTGCCTTTTTATAATTAGTAGTTCCGCTGCCAAAGAGTGTAGCTACGCCTTTAAAATTATCATTTGAACCATTGGAGTATGCCAGAAAGGTTGCTGCAATAAAAATTAAGATATAAATCATGGTTGAATATTCTTTCTGATGTGAAATTATAGTGCTGTCTTTGTGAAAATTGTCCGCTAAACGACAATAATTGTTTTCATTAAATTTTTTTTATTACGTTCATTAAAAGTTGTGATAGTTTTTTATCTGCCTTCCCTGCTATTTCAATAATTTCCGAAATGTCAACGGGGTGCAAATTATCGGGATCACATTCATCTGTAATAACCGACACGGCAGCACAAGGTAGGTTCATGTGGTTAGCTACAATTACTTCCGGTACGGTAGACATTCCAACCATATCTGCTCCAATCTTTCCTAAAAAGCGGTACTCTGCACGGGTTTCAAGATTAGGGCCGGTAACAGCAGCATAAACACCTTTTTTCAAAGAGATGTTTAATTCAGAAGAAGTATCAATAAGCAAATTATTAATTACTGAAGAATAGGGACAACTCATATCTGGGAAACGTGGACCGAGTTCTTCAAGGTTAGAACCTATCAATGGATTCCCATTTTGAAGATTTATGTGATCGTCAATTAATACGAGATCCCCTTTTTTAAAATCTTTGTTTATTCCTCCCGCTGCATTAGAAAGTAAAAGATGTTTCACTCCAAGCATTTTCATTACCCGAATGGGGAAGGTAATTTGTTGCATGGTATACCCCTCATACAGGTGAAAGCGCCCTTGCATGACAAATACTTTTTTTCCGTGGATACTTCCATAGATTAATTTGCCTTTGTGAAATTCAACTGTTGAAACAGGAAAATTTGGAATATCTGCATAGTCAAGTGTTTTTTCGATTTGAATATGTTGAAGCATTTCTCCAAGGCCGGTTCCAAGAACAATACCTATTGAAGGCTCTGTTATGCCTTCACTTTTCAGGTAATCGGATGTTTCTATTATTTTTTTAATCATTGCTTTTATAAATTAATGAACTGAACCGAACCCCTTGTCCAATAGAATATGTTTTGTTTAACAGTTCTGGATGGACGTTAATATAATCCAACAGTTCATCGATATAGCATTCTTCGTTATAAGTGGGTATAATAATGCTGATTTTCATATCTCAAATAAGTTTTGATGCATTTTCAAATCTTTTTCTTCATCAATATCTGATAAAGTTGGAAGTTGTTTCATGCTGATGTTGAGCCTGGATACATCCATTAGAGTATCCGGTAACACATTCTCCGTACTCCATTGTTTATTCATAAATAACTCTTTGTAAAGAGTTCGCATGCCAAGCAAGTAGTATCCGCCATCTTTTGCAGGTCCAATTACAACTTCATGCTTTTTAAGAACATCAAAAGCATCAGTAATTATATGTTCATTCAAGTCCAGGCAATCACTGCCGATAATAACAACAGTTTTATATTGTTTTGAAAAGGCATGTTTAAAAGCATTGAGCATTCGTTCGCCAAGATCATTTCCTTCCTGCACAAATTGATGGAAGTTCGCTTTATTCCACATGTCGGTTTTATCGATATAATCAGAATAAAAAATGGCCTTATCGCAATTAACTCTTTTTGCTATTGTCAGGGTGTGATCAAGCAATACTTTATAAATCTCCAATGCTTTTTCATTACCCACAGTTTTAGCAAGGCGGGTTTTAACCCTGCCTCTTTGGGGGTTTTTTACAAAAACGATTAATAATTTATCAGTTGCCATAAACTTTTTCTCCTTTTATAAGCCATTTACCCCACAACTTTGAATGCGCATGGACTTTATTCGTGTTTACATTATTCGTATCAACCACAGGGTAATCGCTGTTCACCCACTCAAAAATACCGCCATATAAATTATTTACATTGGAATATCCATTGGCTAGTAACTTTTCTCCTATGCGTTCACTCCGGTAACCAACCGAGCAGTATACAATGATGTGTGAATTCTTCTGAATATTTTTTAAGCTGTCTATATTAAAATGATCGAATCCTACATTTTTCGCATTGCGGATATGGCTTACCTTATATTCGGCAATTTCCCTTGTATCAAGTAATATCAGTGTAGTATCTCTCTTTAACTCAAAACTCATTTGTTCCGGTTTTATCACTGGTACAGTGTTTTTATACATTAACTGTAACACTGCGTGATACTCCTTTTCCTGTGCACAACAGGTGAGGAAAAATGAAATCAACAAAAATAATATGCCTCGCGTTTTACTCATTCTGTTAAAGTATTGTACCCTGACAGATTGAAGCCTGCTCCAGTTGTACAGCCGTAGCAATGTTTATTTATCACAATGTTGCGTTCTTTAATTTAAAGGGTATCTTCAAATCTTATTAAAGAACTTTTCTCCATACTGATTTTTTCAAGCACTTCCAAATGGTATTTTGTACCTGAAAATTGATTTTTTTTAGCTTTCAGTGATTTTATATTAACTATTTCAATAACAAAGGTATTGCCCGCTGTTGTTTAAAACTGTCAGCTAAACGACTTAACAGTATTTTTGACCCAGGATAGGATACCACTAACATCCGCCAAAAATGCAAAAATTGCGTTATGCTTACCTAAAAATTCGGTGAGATGGCATTGTTAATAGATAAGAACGGAGAAGGTAACATAGAGCTCAGGGTTGTTGAATTCTCCGCTTCTCTCTGTGGTTCTCTGTGGGCTGCATCTCTGTGTATCTCAGTGTTAGGGTCCAGCCTCGCAACGGCCCCGCCAAAGCGCGGGCGAGTGCGGG
>Ga0163144_10016215_pt1 | contig 15277 bp, 12 predicted proteins | sample OliLak19BULKMAT1_FD_123175 | JGI IMG/M metagenome (GOLD analysis project Ga0163144, IMG submission 123175) | Freshwater microbial mat bacterial communities from Lake Vanda, McMurdo Dry Valleys, Antarctica - Oligotrophic Lake LV.19.BULKMAT1 | ecosystem: Environmental > Aquatic > Freshwater >... | reverse complement strand
CGTGAAGCTTAGCCGCAAGGCGGCCATGGCCGAACGCGACCGGGAACATGGTGGCGGACAGGAACCGTCCGGCGGCGATCAAGGCCCCGGCGAGGCCCCGCGGGGCGGCGATGAGCACGGCGCCCGCGAGTCTGGCGGCCGTGAGAGCGGCAGGGATCGCGGCGGGGATCGCGGCGGGGATCGTGGTGGGGATCGTGGTGGGGATCGTCCCCGCGGCGGACGCCAGGCGGATCCCGCGGCCCGGCACTAAGCCGGATATTTTAGAACCGTAGCGCAGATTTTCAATCTGCTGTATCGCAGAATTGCATTCTGCGGGGCTGCGGCCGGTGCGAGCGCGCGGGAACAATTCGACACTCTGCCGGGTGCAACTCGGCGATACAGCAGATTACAAATCTGCGTTACGTGTCGGTGTCGCGTGCTTTTCACCCTGGCCCCGCCCCACTCACCGGCAGGGCCTACGAAATATCCGAGTTAAGCGGCTGGCGCGGTCCGGACCGGGTTTGGCGGGTTTGGCGGGTGTGTGGAACCGTGGTTCCCACCCGCGGCCGGCCCGCCCGGCGGGCTTCCGGGACAAACCCTCGCTCTACGCCCGGCCAGGCCAGGACCGTGCGAATGAACGGCGAGTTGGCGCGTCTATGCTTCATGTCTCGCATCGCTGCCTGGAATGGATGGGTTTGTCTGGTCCTGGTGATCGGTTTTTCCGGTCCAGGGGCGTGGGGGGCCGAGCCCGAAAAGATTGCGTTTTATGTTCAGTTGATCCGGGGCGACAACGAGAAGCAGGCACCGGATCGGGAGGCGCGCCTGATCGGACCGAAATTGTCCCATCGCTTGCGCCCCATTTTTAAGTGGGAGAATTATTGGGAGATTAGCCGCCAAAAAGTCGAAGTGGACCCCGGCAAGAAGGCAAGAATCCGGCTGAACAAGGAACGCGAAGTGGAAATCGATCTCACCGATGCCACGAAGCGCACGGTGGTGGCCTACCAATCCGGCAAGCCCGTTTCCAGAACCACCCGTCCGGTCGGCAACACCATGATCATCACGGGCGGCGATCGGGATTCCCAGAGCGTCTGGTTCATCGTGGTCCGGCGCGATGCCCCTACGGAATAACAGGCCGGGTGGGTGTCATGGCTCGGTGGCTGCGCCCGGTCTTGCGTTGGAGACGATGCGGTGTATCCTCCGCGCCGCATGAGTTCGTTACTCCTGACCGGTGGTCGCGTCATTGATCCCGCCAATGGCTTGGATGCCGTGGCGGATGTGTATATCGAAGACGCCCGGATCGCCGCGGTGGGGGCGAATGCGGCCGCCCAAGCCGGACCGCAGGCGCGGCGGTTGGATCTCCGGGGCCTGGTCGTTTGTCCGGGCTTTATCGATCTTCACGTTCATCTGCGCGAGCCGGGCCAGTCGGCGAAGGAAAGCCTGGCCACCGGAACCGCCGCCGCCGCCCGCGGCGGCTTTACCACGGTCGTGTGCATGCCCAACACCACGCCGCCCATCGATAACCCCGGCACGGTTGCCCTGATCCGGGACAAGGCGCAACGGGAGGGCGTGGTCAATGTCCTGGTCGCCGGGGCCATCACCAAGGGCATTGCCGGCGAGGAACTGGCACCGATTGGTTCGCTCAAGCAGGCCGGCGTGGTGGCCATCACCGATGACGGCCATTGCGTCCAGAACAACGAGTTGATGCGTCGTGCGCTCGAGTACGCGAAAATGTTCGACCTCCCGGTCATGGATCATTGCCAGGACTATGCGCTGGTCAGTGACGGCGTGATGCACGAGGGATTCTGGAGTGCGTCGCTCGGCTTGCGCGGCTGGCCTTCGGCGGGGGAGGACCTGATCGTGGCGCGCAACATCCTGCTGGCGGAATTAACGGGGACGCATGTGCACTGCCAGCATCTCAGCACGGCCGGCAGCGTCGAACTGCTTCGTGCCGCCCGGAAGCGCGGGGTGCCGATTTCGGGCGAGGCCTGCCCGCATCATTTCACCCTGACGGATGCCGCCATTGCGGGCAGCGACAAATTCTGGCCCCTGGATGGGAAGGGGGTGCAGGGGTTTGCCGGTGGAGACGGAGCCCGGCCGGCCTGGCCGGTGTATGACACCAATTTCAAGATGAACCCTCCGCTGCGTTCGGCGCGGGACCGGGAGGCGATTCTGGAGGGATTGGCGGACGGCACCATCGAAGTGCTCTGCAGCGACCATGCGCCGCATTGCGATTATGAGAAGGAGGTCGAGTTTGACTATGCCCCGTTCGGGATCACGGGACTGGAAACCGAAGTGGCGATCTCCCTCATGCAATTGGTCCATTCCGGACGGCTGTCGTTGCCGGACCTGATCGCCAAGTTCACAGTCGCGCCCGCGCGCATCCTGCGCTTGCAGAAGGGAACGCTGGGTGTGGGGGCGGGGGCGGACGTGACGGTGCTCGATCCGGACGCGGCCTGGACCGTGCAGCGCCGGAAAACCGCCAGCAAATCATGGAACAATCCCTTTGATGGCTGGCCGATGAAAGGGCGGGCGGTGGCCACGGTGGTGGCAGGAAATATTGTCTGGCATGAAGAAACCTCACCCATTAGCGTCCAACTCCACAACTCTGACCGTTAATCGACTGATCAACCGGAATTCCTCACTCTTGATGTTATGAAAAAAATCTCCATCACCCTGTTCGCCGTGTTCGCCGCCATGGCCCTGAGCGCCACCGCGGAAGTTTCCTGGACCACGGATTTTTCGGCCGCCCAAACTCAGGCCAAAAAGGACAAGAAACTCGTGCTCATGAATTTCACGGGGTCCGACTGGTGCGGTTGGTGCATCAAGCTCAAGAAGGAGGTTTTCGACACCAAGGAATTCGCCGACTATGCGAAGGACAACATCGTGTTGGTTGATGTGGATTTTCCCTCGCGCAAGCCCCAGACCGCCGATCTGAAAAAAGCCAACGAGGGACTCAAGTCCAAATACCATGCCGAGCAGGGATTCCCGACCATCATTGTGCTGAATAGCGAGGGCAAGGAAGTCTGGCGCCAGGTGGGCTACATGAAAGGTGGACCCAAGGCCTGGATCGACAAGCTCAACGAAGTCAAAAAGAACTGACATCTCTCCGCCCAGGAGTGGTGACCGAACCGCGTGGCCGAAGTGGCCACGCTTTTCTTTTGCCCCGGATTGTCCCCTGTGGGAACAATCCGCCGCCTCCCTTCATCCGGCGGCGGGAACCAACAGAGCCCTGATCATGAAAGACTCCCTCAAGGAATTGCGAGGCCAGGTGGCCGCATTACAAAACGAGTTGCGACTGCTCAAGCAGCTTCTCGATCTCCCCACCGAGCGACGGCTCTCCCGGAAGGACAAACTGCGCCTCACCTGCCAATCGCTCATCATCCAGGACTCCAAGGGCCGCGCCGGCGCCGAGATCTTCTGCGACGGAAGCGGCCCCCAGTTCTTCCTCCACAGCCCGGATGGCCGACCCCGTCTCCATCTGGAAGCCAGCAACGAAGGCGCTTCCGTCAACCTCCTTGGCCGCGATGGCGGGGCGCGCGTGGAATCGTGGACCGAGGAGGACCAGGGCCATATCCTTGTTTGCGACCAGCAGGGCGCTCCTCGCGCGGGCTTGAAGGCCACCGCGGATGGCGGCGTCGTCAGTGTGGTCGACGACAAGGGTAAACCCTTGGCCTTCCTGCACGCCACCGGGGAAGGGGGAGCCGTCCATGCGGTGAATGCGAAAGGGCATTCCGCGGCCTCCCTCAAAGCGGCTCCGCACGGCGGCATCGTGACCGCCCATGACAGCAAAGGCCATCCGCGCTCGCTCCTGACCACCGTGGAATCGGACGGCGCCGCGATCATCCTCGGCCGGGACGGCGCCATGCGGGTCACTTTGGGGGTGAGCGATCAGGAGGGGATGGTCTCGGTGTATCACGGCAAGGAAAAGCCTTGTGCGACCATGACGGCCGGCGCCGACGGGGGCTGGATGCAGGTTCGCAATGCGGCGGGAGAAACGGTGGGGATCCTTTGTGCGACCCGGGAAGGGGGTTCCCTGGGGTTGCACGCCGCAGGTGGCGAAGAGCGCATCGCGGCGCGGGTCATCAGCGGGGCTGGCTCAATTCAGGTCTCGGATCAAGTCAGCGCCACCGCGACCCTCATCAGCCATACCGAGCATGGCGGCATGATCGCGGTGTTCAACAACGAGGGGAAGCCGGCCGCCATCATGGATGTACAGGCAAATGGCGGCCGGATCGGCGTGACGGCCGACGATGGAAAGGTGCGGGCCGGCTTGACCCGGGACAAGGAGGGTGGGGGACTGATCGCGGCTATGGGGGAGGACGGCGGCGTGCAGACGGCCCTGATTTCCCACAAGGAAGGCGGCCGCATCACGGTCATGGGCCCCGAGAACACCACCCTTGCCGCCATCGCCGCCACGCCCGACGGGGGCAAGATTGCCATCTACAACGACCTGGGAATTCTCCGCGCCATGCTTCATGTGCTGGAGGAGGGGGGACGCTTTGACATCCAGTGGGCAGGCGCACCCGCCGCCATGCTGGCCGCGAGCGAAGCCGGGGGAACGCTGGTCCTGCTGGATCCGGAAGGCCATGTCCGCGGCAGTGTCCCGGAGATCGAGGGCGGCGATGGCGATTGACGGGCGTTTCAGTGGTTGAACAGGAATTCCTTCGTGTTCAACAACGCCCAAACGATGTCCTCATAGGCCTGGCGTTTCCCGTTGACCGGGTTGCCCTTTTCATCGCTGCTCCGGGTTGCGGCCTTCTCGAGGTGCGCCTCCGCGATTTGGAGTTCGCCTTCCTTGGGATCGCGCGAATAGGCCCATTGATACAATTCCCGCAGCTTCTCGGCATCCCTGCGGCTGGCATCCGCGGCAAGGGTGGCGGCCCGGGCCTTTTCGTCGGAAACCTTTGCCTGGATATCCTTGGAATTGAGGAGATGAAGGCTCTGGGCCAGGCTGGCGTCCTGGCTCCGTTCACATTCGCAGGCACTGGCGGAATCGGGGCGTCCAAAGACCTGGAGGAAATAAGCGCTCGCGTTAAAACTGTTATCCGGGAGCGCGACGGCCCGCGTGCCGGCGGGCAATCCCTCCCAGCGCGGTTCGCAATTGGCGACCTGGTTCACGGCGTCAAACAGGACCTCGGCGGTCAGGCGCTTGGGAAAATACCGCGAATAATTCTGCTTATCGATGGCGTTGTATTGGTTGGGGAGCGCGCTGAACTGATACGTTTGGGACCGGCAAATGGCGCGGACGAGTTGTTTCAGGTCGTAACCCGACTCCATGAAACTCCGGCCCAGCGCCTCGAGCAATTCGGGGTTGGTCGGCGGGTTGGTTTCCCGCATGTCGTCCTCGGGTTCCACCAGGCCCCGATTGAGGAAATGTTTCCAATAACGGTTCGCCAGCGACCGGGCGAAATACCGATTGTCCTTGCTGGTCATCCAATCGACCAGGGTCTGGCGCGGATCATCATCAGGTCCCAGCGCCGGCGGGGCCGCGCCCAGTCCCGCGGGTTTCACCGCGGCCTTGGTCTTTTTATTGGTGGCTTCGGCCAACCCGCGCTTATGGAAAATGACCTCCTCGCCGGGCTGGGAACCGCCCTTGCGCCCGACCCGGCTGAAAAAGGCCGAGAAACTGTAATAATCGGCCTGGCTCCACTTCTCGTACGGATGATGATGGCATTGCGCGCATTGGAGGCGCTGTCCCAACAGGAGCTGCGCGGTGTCTTCCATCTGCACGGTCGCATTGTTGGCCTGGCGATACCAGGCCACCGGCGGGTTTTGCGCAATATCGCCCGAGGCGGCCAGGATCTCGCGGACCATCTGGTCGAACGGTTTGTTCACGAGCAGGCTGGTCCGAATCCAGTCATGGAAGGCGTAGGTGCCGCGCGCATGGGAGGCTTCGCCCCGCTTGTTGCGGAACAGCGCGGCCCATTTGTTCGCGAAATAATCGGCATACTCGGGGCTGTCGAGGAGACGATCGATTAATCGGTCGCGTTTGGCGGCGTTGGTGCCGGAAAGAAAACGCTTGGTTTCCCCGGGGGTCGGCAGGCGGCCGGCGATGTCGATCGTCACCCGGCGGATGAAGGTGGCGTCATCGCAATTCCCGCTCGGGGGCATGCCCACGGTTTTCAATTTGTTGAAAACCAGTTCATCGATGAAATTTCGCGGCGCCGGCAATGACTCGACCGGGGCTCCCAGCGGAATGGTGGCGCGAAAGGTCGCCACCTTCGCCTGGTAACGCACCATGACCGCCACGTCGCCCGGCTGGCTAAAAAGCCGGACGAGGCCGGTTTCCTCCACGCGCGCCATGTCCCGGTCGTTTGGTTCGTAGAGCGCGCTTCGGGTCACATCCTCGACGGTGCCGTCCGAGTAGCGCGCGAGCACGACCAGTTGTTGTTCGCCGCCCAGGGTCATGACCCGCTCGCGCGGCAGGACTTCAATGCGCTCGACCGAAGGATCGTTGGTCCCGCCGTACGGCATGCCCTGCACCAGCCAGCGCACCAGCAGATGGTAATCATCAGATTCCGCATCGAGCCTTTTCCCGCCCCCATGGGGCAGGGTGGCGACGGCCTTGACCAAGAGCAGGCTGCGTTCGGGCGCAGCCGGGAAGATCCGGCGTCCGCGCGCCTCCTTCACCAGGTGCTCGTAATCCTCCGCCGGTTCGAAGCCGAGGAGCGAGAGGCGAAAACCGTTTTGGCCGGCGGACTTGCCATGGCACCCGCCACCGTTGCAGCCGGCCTTGGTAAAGATGGGGACGATTTGGTTGGGAAAATTAACCGGGATGGCTTCCCGAAACTTCTCGACGGTGACCGGCATCGAGGCGCTGAGTCCGCCGGCGCTGATGGCCTTGACCGTGGCGACGCCGTCGGCCAGGGGTGAAAGCAGCCCGTTCTTCTCCACCTTGACGATGCCCGCAGGTTCCACTTCGTAGCGAACCCGACTGGTGAAATCCCGGCGCAGGCCGTTGGTGAATTTCGCCGTGACCAGCAGTTGCTGGCGGGCGTCGGGACCGCGAAGCCGGAGCGATTCATCGGCCGCACCGTCCGTCCGGGCATGGAGCCCGATGGCGCTCGGTGGTGCCGGATCGGTGAGGAACTCCTGGGCCAGGGTGCCTCCCGAAAAAACCAGAGCGGCGCTCAGCAGCGCCGCAACCTTAGCCATGGACGCCAGCCGATGTGGCACTTTACCCCTCCAGCCGGCTGCGGGATCCTTCAGATGATTACCTGCGGTCATTGCCATGTCTGACGTTGGACTCACCGCGGAAATTCTCTCTCGTTTTGAGGAAATTTCAACCCGCCTTCCGGGGAAGCCCCTGACCGCAAACGGGATCGGGTGTCACCGGGAGGATTCGCGCTCAAAAACCGCCAGGTGAAGGGTATGGATGATCGGCATCCGCGCAAAGTTTTTAACCAGCCTGAAGCCGGATTTGCCGAAGTAACCCTCGACCTCCCGGAGCGACGTCGCATGTTTCTGCGAGCGCTTGCCGCCCATGGCCGCCGTCATTTTCCGCTTAATCGAGGTCACTGACGTGGGGCTGAAGTAGGAAAGGACGACGAAACGTTTCGCCACCCGGCAAAGCTCGGTCACGACCCGCTCGCGAATCGGCGCGTCCGGGAAATGATGAAACAGGCGGAAACAGATCACCGCGCCAACGCTTTGCGCCGGGTAGGTCATTTTTTCGATATCCTGACGCTCCACCGGGCATTGAACGCCGCCCGCCGCCGCCGCCTGCCGGGCGATCTCGATCATCGCCTCGGATAGGTCCGCCGCGGAAACAGAATAACCCTTCTGGGCGAGATGCACCGCCACGCGGCCGCCGCCGCAGGGGACATCAAGGACGGTCAGCGCTTTGGGGACGAGGGCAAAGGCGCGATCCACCAGCCGCAGCTCGATTTGGTTCTTGCGCGGATCCACGCGCTGATACGCCACCGCGGTCGGCTTGTCATATTTGATGCGACCACGATACGCGACGGGTTGTTCGGTCATAAGGAGGCTGGCGGTTGTCTGAAAACAAAACTTTAGGGACGCCACCATTTCAGCGCAACTGCGATTTTGAATTCGCGACGGCCACGGTCGCGGCCGGGACCAGGAAATCACGGTATTTCTTTCGCTCAAGCAACGACCGGGTCCGCGCTCCGATGCTGCGCATGAGTTTTGGATCGAGATGACCCGCGTAGCCGCGCAGGAAGCGCAGGCGCTCGCGCCAGGTGACCCAGCGAAGCGGCGCACTGACATGGAGGGCGGACAATGCCCGGACGCGGGCGCGCCAGGGCAGGGGCCGGCCCCGTTCCAGCCGGGCCATGTCGATAAAGCAAAACTCCGGTGTCGTCGCGGCGGGATCAAAGAAAATATGGCGCGTGAACAGGTCCGGCATGGAAAGGCCTGCCTCGTGCAGGCGTCGGACTTCGCGCGCGAGAGCCTCCAAAATCCGGCGTCGCGCGGCGGGGTCCCGGCATTCGCGCAGAAAGTCACCCACCGTCCGGGGGCCGGTGGCGGCTGCGGTCAGCAGGCAGGAGAATTTTTCCCAGAAGGGGCCGCAGTCCTCCGCGTAGGCGATGAGGTCGGCCGTCTTGAAACCGGCCTGTTGCAACGCCTGGGCGTTTTCCCATTCCCCCCGGGCCAGCGATCGGACCTGGCCCCGACGAAGGAGGGAGGCGAGACCGTCCTTCTTGTGGGAAAGCCAGTGGCGTTTCAGGTAAAGGACCAGTTCGCGACCCGTTTCGTCCGTGGTGCGCAGGCGCAGGACGTCCCGCTTCCCCGCGATACGTTCGACGATTTCCGCCTGAAACCGCTGGAAGTCCTCGAGCGTGGTCAGGCCGAGGCGGGCGAGCACGGTTGGGTGCTTGGCAATAAAAACCACGGGCAATCCTGAGGTGGAAGGGGTGCCGCGGGCCGGACGGTTCAGCGGGACGGCCCGGACGGGTTGACCCCTGGCTGTGCCGGGGGGCTTTCGAGGACCGCCAGCCATTCCTCCGAAAACAACGGCGCCACCGGAATCAAGGCCCGGACCCGGCATCCGGTCTCCTTCATCTCGTCAAAAAACGAGGCGCGGGTCAGGCGCGGACCGGGTGCCTTGAAGAGGCCCAGTCGATGCCGGATCCAACGGCTCAAATATTTCAGGGTATAACAATGGTAGTAACCGATCACGAGCACCGGCGCGAGGCGGGCCAGCTTCTGGACGGCTTCGATGCGCACCGGCCGATCCACCAGGTTCATGAACCGGATGCAGATCACCGCGTCGAATTCCCGGTCGCGAAATGGGAGATTGAAAAGATCGCCCTCCAGGAAACGGGGGGCCGGGCGGTTCGGCGGCCCGGCTTTCTCCGCCACGGCGAGCATGTCCCGTGAGACATCGCTGGCAATGGTTTCATAGCCCGCTTCCGCCAGGTGCCAGGAAAATCGCCCGGTCCCGCAGGGGACATCGAGGATCCGCCCGCCCGCCGGGATCCCGGCCAGGGCGGCCTGGAGTTTGCGCCAGACCGTGCGGTTGTTCATCCGCCCCTGCCAGTCGTTATACCGATGGTCATCATACTCGCCGGCCACCCGGGAGTTCTGATAACGGGCCTTGATGGTCTCTTTCGATCGATTCGCGGAAGTGGGCATGACGGACATTAAGGAAGACCATGGTGCGCCCCACCGCGGCTTGTCAATCCTGCCACAACATCGGGACGATGGCGGGTTCTGCGCGGCTCCGGGCGGATTAATCGTCGTCGTCGTCCTTAAGCGCGGCGGCCCAGACGGGATAAGCTGCCTTCGATCCTTTCATCGCGTGCCAGAGAATGCGATTGAACTGATCTTCGGGACATTGATCCGGCAGGCGCAGGGGCAGCCGGGCGGAGGCGTGGGCATGGCGGCGGAGGAGGGGGTCAGCGACTTTTTTCGGGTCCGGATTCATCTCGTCGAGCGGCACGTTGTTGGTGACCGCGGTGAACGGCGTGAAGTCCGGCTGGCTCGTGAAACAATCGAACATCGGGGTGGCGCTGGCATCGAGCTGGTTCATCGGCGGCAGGCCCAGGATCAATTCCATGGTCCGCAACAGGCTGGTCTGGTTGTACTGCGTCGAGACCACCGCCCGTCGTTTGGTATAGGGGCTGACCACGTAGGCGGTCGTCCGATAGCCGGTCACATGGTCCCAGCCTCCCTGGGGATCGTCTTCGATGGCAAAGATGCACGTCTCCTTCCAAAAACGGCTGCGCCCGATCGCCTCGACAATTTGGGCGAAGGCCAGATCGTTGTCGGCGACCTGCGCTGCCGGGGTGGGGGCTCCCGCGGCGGTGCCGCTCGTGTGATCGTTGGGCAGGCAAATGATCGTGAGGTTGGGAAATTCGCCCTTCTCCTCAAACTGCTTCAATTCCTTGATGAACTGGGCGGCCCGAAAGACGTCCGGGACATCCATGTCCCACCCGACGGTGTTGGTGTTGAGATGGGGCCGCAGCGATTCCACCGCGGGGCGGCTGCTGAGCTGGATGGAATCGGTGCCCTGGAGGAATTCGCGGTAATGATCGAGGAACTTGATCTTTCCCTTCCGGGTGCGGTCCTTCCAGGCCTTATCCGTGATGGCGAACTCCCCGTAGTCTCGAAGGGTTTTTCCATGGGCCAGGGCCAGATCCCAGATGAATCCCGAGGGCGCATAGGCAATCGCATCGACATCCGAATCCTCCATCCCATCCGGATAACTGCGCGGGAACCCGGCAAAGGACTTTTCCATGTAATCGGTGGTGATGCCGGTGTTGGCCCATTGATGGCCATCGGAACTGACGATTCCGGAACAGTAGGTGTTGTCGAGCAGGACGAATTCACGCGCCATCCGGTGCTGGTTGGGCGTGATGCGTTCCCCGAAGATGCACAGGTCCGGATCGCCGTTGCCCTCCTTCATGTCCCCGAGCACCTGATCGTAGGTGCGGTTTTCCTTGATGATATAGATCACGTGCTTGAACACGCTCGGCTCCCCGGTGCGCTCAGGCACGGGGCGCGGCGGCTGGCCGGGCCGGGCCGGGAGCAGGGCCGCCTCGATGGCGCCATGGCGGAAGTTGCGCAGCGCCACCCGGGTGTGGGCCGCCAACGCGCGTTTCGAGGGGAGGCGCACCAGGGAAAGCGTCCCGAAATATTGGTTCGACCGCAGCCGGGGCTTTTCCTCCGGTCCACCTTTTCGACCGAGCCCAATGCCCTTGATGTTGGCGACATACACGGATCCGCGCGCCGCGTCATGGACGATGGCGCCCGGATACCAGCCCACCGGGATCAACCCGTCCAGGGTCGACGCGCCGGGCGCGAACGAGACGACCGCCACGGCGTTTTGCGTGCCGTTACACACGAAGAGTTTCCAGCCGGCCCGGTCGAACGTGAGGGCGTTGGGCGCCGCGCCGAACAGATCGCCCGGTTTCTGCCGCGTCCAAATCGTCTCGATCAGCGCATCCGTGCGGGTGTCAATCACACTGAGCGTGTCACTCGCGGCATTGGCCACCACGAGATGGCGCCCGTTGGGTGACAAGGCCAGGGCGGAGGCATGGAGGCCTGTGACGATGTCCCCAAGGACCTGGTTGCGAGCCAGGTCAATGATGGTGACGGAACCCTCGCTGGCGATATGGCGCACCGGATCCACCCGCACGCGGGTGCCGCGGCCGGCGGGGCCGGTCAGGCTTTTGGCATCGGGACGGCGTCCGCCCCAATTGCTGACGTACGCCTTGTGGCCCGCGAGGATGACATCGTAGGGAGCCACGCCGACGTCCCAGGTGCGGAGCAGCGTGCCGGTCTGGACATCGAATTCGCCGAGGCGATCGGTCAGGTTCAGCACCACAAACAGGCGCCGGCCATCGGGCGAGAGTGCGAGGCCCGAGGGGATTTCCGCTTTGCGCCCCTCCTTATTCGCGGGCGGCAGGGCGATGGTGTAGAGCGCGGCAATCCGGCGCTCCCGGTCCACGCCAAACACCTTCACGCTGCCATTGACGTTGGCCAGGTAAAGGCGGGAGCCGTCCTGGGAAAAGAGGAGACCGGTATAGCTGACTTGTCCCTCCTGGTCCGGCTCGAGGATGTTTGCCGAGACGGCATCGGGCGCCGGGTCGATATCCTTTTCCGAGGGCAGGGCGACCCGTTGGAGAATCTTGCCGTTGCCCGGATTGATCACGACCAGTTCAGCCGTCTTGCCCGAGGTCACGAGCAGGGAACCGTCCGGGCTGAGCGCAAGGGCCTGGGGTCGCAACCCGGGCAGGTCCACCTGAAGGCCGGCGGGGGTGAGGATTTGATTGGCGGGAGTAACGTGGCGATTGCGGCCCGCCGGACCGACCCGTTCGGTGGAACGGACCACGGTATGGGGCTCGAGCCCCGGGTGGCAGCCGCCTAACCCGAGCGCGAGGACGATGAGGGCGTAAGCAGGATAATGCATGCGATTCATGACCGGAACCGGGCCAGAATCGCGGTACGTTCGCGAGTGGCGCAAGAATAAAGGCTCAACCTGTGGCAGCCAATTACGTTCCCCCAAATCCCAAGCCCCGGCGGGGCGGCATGACGTCGTTGGCACACAATACGGCAACGGACGTTGAGAGGGCGTTCATCATGTCTGGATAGATTCGTGGCCTTTCATGCCGCTCCTCCGGAGCTTGGTTTACTTTGGTCTGGCGTTTCTATAAACATGGCGCTCCTCTGGAGCTACAGCTGCTACGGCTCGCCGCGGAAGGCGCGTTGCTGGTGGGTGGCGAAAGCGCACCAAAAGGGGTCACAAGGCACACCTCGGTGCAGGCAATTTTTCGCGGCGTTCCGGGGGGAGCGCTGATCGCTCACCCCCCCGAAACCTCACCAGTCGCGCCGTCGCGCCGATCGGACGGGAGCCTATTCTCCCGCCGGAGGCTGGCGACGGGGCCGCGGCTGGCCTTCGCCGGCCGGAGCGCCCTCGGGACGCAGCGGACGGAGTTCGTCCATCGTGAGTTTGCCGTCGCCGTTCTTGTCGAGCTTGCGCAGGGCCGCGGAGGCGCTGGCGATTTCATCGGCGTCGATCACCCCGTCATGATTGGCATCGAGTGCGGCCATCAACGGGGGCATCGGCCGCTGGCCGGGTTCGCCGGGGCCCCGGTGGCCGTCGCCTTCACCCTGGGGCGGGCGCGGTCCGCGCGGCGGGCGCGGAGGTTCGGCGTCTTGGGCGGTGGTCAGGACGGCGGGGAGCGTGAGCGCGAGCGCCATCAGGAAGGTTGCGAGGTTTGTTTTCATGGTATCATTGAGTTTTCGTGGCAAGCGCCACATGCGCCTGCCTTCACTTCATCAGACCACCCTGACGTAAAGCTACTGTTTGGAAGGACCGGGAGAATTGTTAAGCGGGAGTAAAGGCGCGGGGTGAGGCCGCCTGGGACGGGTCGGAGGGGCCCGGGAACCGTTGGACCGGACCCCCGGGGCTGGGAAACAGGGCAATATCCGCTCTTGCCGGGACCCGGGCGGGAATTATGTTTACATCACTGCCCGATGGGCCGATATACGTTCACCACTTATGATGTGTTGTGTTTGCAAAGAAAAGGAAGCCAAGGTCCACCTGACCCAGATCGTGGGCGACAAAATGCAGAAGGTGGATTTGTGCGAGGGGTGCGCCGCCCAAAAGGGAGTCAATGATCCCGCCGGTTTTTCCCTGGCCGACCTGCTGCTGGGGTTGGGGGCTTCCCAGGAAATGGAGCAGGCCAATGGGGGCGCCGAAGTCAAATGCCCCAACTGCGGGTTTACCCAGGCGGATTTCAAAAAAGCCGGCCGCCTCGGCTGCTCGGAATGTTACGTGACCTTCAGCGAAGGCCTGGAAGGCCTGCTCAAGACGATGCACAAGGGAACCAAGCACGTTGGCAAGGTGCCCCAGAGCCTTCAACAATCGCGGGATCTTTCCGACCGGCTCAAATCCCTGCAAAAAAAACTCGATAAAGCGGTGGTCGACGAGGACTTCGAGCAGGCCGCCCACGCCCGCGACGAAATCAAGGCCACGCGCGAGAAACTCGCCGCCCTCTCGGCTTCCTGAACGCCATGACCATCCACGAATTTCTGGTGCCGCCGTCCGAAATCGCCAAGCGCGAGGGACCCCACAACAAGATCGTCATGTCGAGCCGCGTCCGGCTCGCCCGCAACGTCAAAGGCCTGGCCTTTCCCGGTTGGGCCAAAAAAGCCGAGCGCCTGCGCATCCTCGATTCCATCCGGCCCGCCGTCGAGGCGCTGCCGCAAATGAGCGATTGTTTCACGGAGACGATGGACAACCTGACGTTGCTCGACAAAAACATCCTCGTCGAACGTCACCTGATCAGCCGCGAGCACGCCGCCAAAAACGCCGGCAGCGGCCTCGTCCTCAACCGGGATGAGACCCTTTGCGTGATGATCAATGAGGAGGATCACCTCCGCATGCAGGCGCTTCGCCCCGGCCTCCAGCTCAAGCAGGCCTGGCAGGCCATCGATACCGTCGATACGAAGTTGGAAAAGAAACTCGAGTATGCCTTCAGCCCCGACGTGGGTTATCTCACCGCCTGCCCGACCAACTTGGGCACCGGCATCCGGGTCAGCGCCATGCTGCACCTGCCCGGCCTGGTGCTGGCCGAGCAGATCAACCAAATCATCCAGGCGGTTAACAAGCTGGGCCTCGCGGTGCGCGGCCTTTACGGTGAAGGGACCGAGGCCCTGGGCAATGTCTTCCAGGTTTCCAACCAGATGACCCTCGGCGAAAGCGAGCCGGACATCGTCGAACGACTCAGCAAGGTCCTCTCGCAGATCATCGAGCATGAGGAGAATGCCCGCGGCACTCTCCTGGAGAAGAAGACCAAGACCGTTTACAATCACATCGGCCGCGCCTACGGCATCCTCGCCAATGCCCACAGCATTTCCTCCAAGGAAACGATGAATCTCCTCTCGCTCATGCGGCTGGGGGTTGACTTGAACCTGTTTCCCGACCTCGACCGTGCCCTCGTGGACGAGCTCTTCGTGGTCACCCAGCCCAATCATCTCCAGAAACGCTATTCGGACAAACTGAGCGCCGAGGAGCGCGATCTGTTGCGCGCGGACATGCTGCGCGAACGCCTCCGCACGGTCAGCCGCCCCAAGCCCAAGGCCGGCGCCACCCCGCCGCCTTCCGACAAGAATTGACGGCCAGTGACCGCACTGGACCATTGCCGGCTCTACACCTTCGTGGACGCCGCCTACCTTCGGGAGCGTTCCCCCGCGGACGTCGCCAGGGCGCTCTGCGATGGGGGTTCCGATTTGATTCAACTGCGGGCCAAAGGCCTGCCCATCGAGGCGGTCACCCGGATGGCGGAGGCGGTTTATGCGGTCACGGAGCAGGCGGGGGTGGGGCTCG
>Ga0163144_10016214_pt1 | contig 15278 bp, 15 predicted proteins | sample OliLak19BULKMAT1_FD_123175 | JGI IMG/M metagenome (GOLD analysis project Ga0163144, IMG submission 123175) | Freshwater microbial mat bacterial communities from Lake Vanda, McMurdo Dry Valleys, Antarctica - Oligotrophic Lake LV.19.BULKMAT1 | ecosystem: Environmental > Aquatic > Freshwater >... | reverse complement strand
CCATGCGCCAGATCATCGATGGCGCCCGCCGCTGCCGCCGCTTCGGCTCAGTTCACGCAGCGTTGGCCTGAGCTAAAGGGAGAGGCATGTTCGACGCGTCATAAAGATACTCGCTAGAGCGACCACGCACTATATCGCCCCAGTACACAGGGCGTGATATGATACAACGTTGCTCCTCTGGTGAAAGCTTCGCGACAATGCGGTTCAAAAGAGGTTTATGATAGTTTGCATTAGTCGTATTAATTCCGTGCACGAATAGCACAACGACATCACGTGGCATGGCTTCCCCCAACGCATAAACAAAACGCCTCTCACGTTAGCGGTCGTCCGCCCTCCGCGCTATGGTGTCGGGGCATCGGGGATCTACTTTTGGGGACGCCGACCCGTACATCTGCTGATCCGGAAGCTTGTCTGGGTGGCCCGCCTGAAGCGGGCCATGACGGACTTGTCGGCGTGATCCGGTGCCTAGGTCCAGGTGAATGCCGCTGCACCGCACCCACTGCCCGCAGTTGGCCCGCTGCCCGCAGTTGGCCCGTTGCCCCTACGCGACCCGTTGCCGGTATGCGGCCCGTGCGTTATGTCTCGGCTAGCATAGTGGCGGGCACGTCCCGCGCGCTTCGTCCGGACCCGCACGCGCCATATGACCGACCTCTCGACCGTGTTTTCCACCGCGCTGGCGCTCGTCATCTCGGGCGACGCGCGGTTGTACGAGATCATTGCCCTGTCGCTGATGGTCTCGCTTACGGCCGTGGTGATCGGCTGTCTCGTTGGCATTCCGCTCGGTGCCGCGTTGGCCGTGTTGCGGTTTCCCGGCCGCAATGCGCTGATCACGATCGTCAATTCGTTGATGGGGCTGCCACCGGTCGTGGTCGGGCTGATCGTCTACCTATTGCTATCCCGATCCGGCCCGCTCGGCGTTCTTGGCCTGCTCTACACGCCAACCGCGATGATCATCGCACAGGCGGTGATCGTCACGCCGCTGATTGCCGCCCTGGCGCAGGCGAGCCTGACCGAGCGCCACCGCGAGTATGACGAATGGTTCCGCTCGATGCGGCTATCGCGGACCGAGACCATCGCGACGCTGGTGTGGGAGGATCGGTTTTCGCTGGTCACAGCGGCGCTGGCAGGCTTCGGCCGGGCCATCGCCGAGGTCGGTGCCGTGATCATCGTCGGCGGCAACATCGACCGGGTAACGCGGGTGATGACAACGGCGATCGCGCTCGAAACGTCGAAGGGCGAACTGACCCTGGCGCTGGCGTTGGGACTGGTGCTGATTGCGATCGCGCTGGCGATCAACGCGGGGGTGTCGGTCATGCGGCAGCACTCGCAAGGGGCCGCCGCCCATGGCTGACCTCATCGCGGCCGCAGCCGATCCAGCACTGGCGCCCATTCCAGGAGGTCTGCTGCCGCTCGCCGCGCGCGACATCGTCGTCACCCGTCAAGGCCGAACCCTGATCGATGGTCTGTCGCTGACCATCGCGCAGGGTCCGCCAACCGTAATCATGGGGCCGAACGGCGCGGGGAAAAGCCTGCTGTTGCGCGTGTTGCACGGATTGATCGAACCCAACGCCGGGGCTGTGACGTGGGGTATCGGCAAGGACGCGACCGGCCGTGGCCAAAGCGCCGCCGTTGCCGGCCGCCGGTCAGCGCTGGTGTTCCAGCGGCCGACACTGCTGCGCCGTACCGCACTTGAAAACATCGTGTTCGTGCTGCGCCACCGTCCACGGGCGAGCCAGCGCCGGACGGCGGCCGAGGTGCTCGCCGACGCCGGTCTCGACCATTTGGCTAACACCCCGGCGCGGCAACTGTCAGGCGGTGAGCAACAGCGCCTCGCGATGGCCCGCGCGTTGGCGAGCCTGCCGGAGGTGCTGTTCCTCGACGAGCCGACGGCCAGCCTCGACCCGCAAGCGACAGCCTTCGTCGAGTGCATGATGACGCGGGCGGTGGCCAACGGGACCAAGATCGTGCTGGTGACCCACGATATTGGCCAAGCCCGGCGGCTCGCGGGCGATATCGTGTTCCTCGACCGAGGGCGTCTTGCCGAGCACGGGTCGGCGGCAGCATTTTTTGCAAACCCACGCTCGAAAGCTGCGGCAGCCTATCTCACTGGCGAACTGTGGGTTGGTTCCTGAGACTGTAGAACGGCGGGGGCGGACTGCGAGCCGGGATGCCAGCGGCGAAAGGTCGGGCGCTCGCGCGCTAGCGTAGAAGACATGATGCAGACGACAAGGCGCACGCCGATCCGGCTATCAACCACGATTTTGCAGCGCGGTGACAAGGCTTCACAGAGCTGACATGGACGGTTAGTATTCCGGAGTCGTGAGTATCGATCATCTGGAGGTTTCGGTCGCAGCCGAGGCGGCATAGGGATAAGGACCTTGCACACGCATGCTGCTACGCCGGACGGCAGTCCGGCCCTGGTATTGAACGCGGACTTCCGGCCCCTGAGCTATTACCCTCTTTCGCTCTGGAGCTGGCAGGACACGGTTAAGGCTGTGTTTCTCGACCGCGTCAACATCGTCTCTGAGTACGACACCTACGTCCGCAGCGTGAACTTCACGATGCGGCTGCCGAGCGTCGTGTCTCTCAAGACGTACGTGAAGCCGGCGACCTACCCGGCGTTCACGCGCTTCAACGTGTTCCTGCGCGACCGCTTCACATGCCAGTATTGCGGCGACAAGGATGAGCTGACGTTCGACCACGTCATCCCGCGGTCGCGCGGTGGCATGACTCGGTGGGATAACGTCATCACCGCCTGTTCGCCGTGCAACCTCGCCAAGGGCGGCGCGATGCCGGCGGTGTGCGGCATGCATCCCATGCAGGCGCCATACCGCCCGACCGTATATGAGCTGCACCGCAACGGGCGGTTGTTCCCGCCCAACTATCTGCACGAAAGCTGGGTCGACTATCTCTACTGGGATACCGAGCTCGAGCCGTAGGCCGCCTCAGCGGATCAATCGCGGCCAGTCTGGCGCGGCCGCGAGGTCGGCTGGCTCGTCGATGTCCTGGATCGTGCGGAGCAAAGCGATGCGCGCGCTGCCGAGGTTGGCGATCGTATCGTCGAGTGTATGCGCGCTCGACCAACGCACGCCGTCGAAGGGCGATCTGCGGCGCGGCGTGCCCTTGAGGCCAACCAGCCAGTAGCCGCCATCGGGCGCCGGGCCAAACACCGCGTCCGCCCGCCCCAAGGCGTCGAATGCATCTGCCACGTCGCTGCGCCCGATGCCGGGAATGTCGCTGCCGATGATGACGACGTCACCCGGCGGCATCAGGTCGGCGGCGCGCGCCATGCGGCTACCGAGGTCGCCTCGGCCCTGATAGAGGTGGCGAACGGCGCTGGCCCGGAGGCCGAGGTTTCCCGGATACCATGGTCCGGAGAAGTCAGGCGTCACGGCAAACGTCGTCGACCAGCGCGGGTCGCGGGCGAATGTCGCAATGAGATGCGCAACCCGGATGCGCTGGAACCGAACCGCCTGCGCCGCGCCGATGCCACGCGCCAGCCGCCGCTTTCCGCCTCCCGCGACGGGAAACCGCGCGAAGATGATGAGATGCCGCCGGGCCGCCAGCGCGCCGTTATTCACGGTCGCGGTTCGTTTTGAAGTACGATTCATGCCGACGTCCCGCGCGGTTGAGCGTCGCCTACTCACGCACCTTGAGCCGCGAAATCAGGCTCGACGTGTCCCAGCGGCTGCCACCGACTTTTTGGATGTCGGAATAGAACTGGTCGACAGCCGCCGTCATCGGAAGGCTTGCGCCGTTGCGCCGGGCTTCATCGAGCACGATGCCAAGGTCTTTGCGCATCCAATCGACGGCAAAGCCGAATTCGAATTTGCCCGCATCCATCGTCTTCCAGCGGTTTTCCATCTGCCAGGATTGCGCCGCGCCCTTGGAAATTGTGTCCATCACCGCCTGCATGTCGAGACCCGCCGACTTGCCGAAGTGGATGGCTTCGGCGAGGCCCTGCACTAGGCCCGCAATCGCGATCTGGTTGACCATTTTGGTCAGCTGGCCGGCGCCCGACGGGCCGATCAGGTTGACCATCTTGGCAAAGCCGTCGATCACCGGCTTGGCTTTGGCAAAGGCGGCCGCGTCGCCACCAACCATGACGGTCAATTGGCCATTTTCAGCACCGGCTTGTCCACCCGATACGGGCGCGTCGAGAAAGTGGAAGCCCTTTGCCTCGGCGGCCTTGGCCAGTTCCCGCGCAACATCTGCCGACGCCGTGGTGTTGTCGATGAACACCGTACCAGGCCGCATGGTCGAGAACGCGCCGTGGTCGCCGATCGTTACGGCCCGCAGGTCGTCGTCGTTGCCGACGCAGGCAAACACGAAATCGGCGTCTTTGGCGGCAGCCGCTGGGGTCGTCGCAAACGTCCCCGTGCCGTATTTGGCGACCCAGGCTTCGGCCTTCGCGGTGGTCCGGTTATAGACGGTCAGCGCGTGGCCGCCCTTGGTCGCGAGGTGCCCGGCCATGGGAAAGCCCATGACGCCAAGTCCGAGGAATGCCACGTTGGCCATCGGTGCCGTATCCTTGTATGGTGCAGGTTGTGCGTTGCGCTAACCCGCTCTGTAGCGGGGGAGCGCTGAAAATCAAGCCGAGCGCGATTCGAGGCGACAATGGGCAAGATGGACGAAATCACCGAGGCGATCGAGACGTTGTCGCTCGATGAGCGCATCAAATTGCGCGCGTTCTTAGATGAGCTCGACGAGCGGCTGTTCGACGAGGCCATCGAGCGCGATGCCAAGGCGGGCAAGCTCGATAAGCTCCTCGATCAAGTTCGGGCATCCCAGAAAGCTGGCGATTTTGAAGAGTTTTGAACCGTGAAACGCCATGTCAAGGATCGGCGGTTCAATCCACATTTCGATCAGCTCCCGGCCGAGGTTCAGGCAGCAGCCATCCGGTCTTTTTCGAACCTGCGCGACAATCCCCGATATCCAGGGCTACATTTCAAGAAAGTGAAAAACGACCTCTGGTCAGTTCGGATCGGCCTCGGGTATCGAGCCCTGGCGACCGAAGGGGACGAGAACTTCCAATGGTTTTGGATTGGAACCCACACTGATTACGACCAAATTCTCAGAAATCTTTGACACCCGAGGCCCGCGTGACGCCAACTCAAACCAAGGCCGCCCGGACCGACGCCATCGCGATCGCCGCCGCAACCCTGCCTGTCTCGCTGGCCGACGTAGAGGCAGCGCGAGAGCGCATTCGTGGCGCGGTGCTCGACACCGATTTCGACCACTCGCGCACGCTGTCGGAAATGACCGGCGCCGACGTCTGGCTGAAGTTTGAAAACCTGCAATTCACGGCCAGCTTCAAGGAGCGCGGCGCGCTTAATCGGCTGCTATTGCTGCCACCATCTGAGCGCGCCCGTGGCGTCATCGCCATGTCGGCTGGCAATCATGCGCAAGGCGTCGCCTACCACGCCCGCCGTCTCGACATTCCTGCCACGATCGTGATGCCTGAGGGCACGCCGACGGTGAAAGTCGAAAATACCCGACACCACGGCGCGGAGGTCATCGTTACCGGCCGCACGCTGGAAGATGCGGCAACTTTCGCGCGCGACACGGCGGCCAAACGTGGGCTTTATTTCGTACACCCCTATGACGATGCGGCCGTAATCGCCGGGCAGGGCACGATCGGCCTCGAGATGCTCGACGCGAGACCCGATCTCGATACGCTGGTCGTGCCGATTGGCGGTGGCGGCCTGATCTCGGGCATCGCGATCGCGGCCAAGGCGCGCAAGCCTCTGATCGAAATCGTCGGCGTCGAAGCCGTTCTTTACCCGTCGATGTTCAACAAGATCCGAGGCGAAACCCGCGCCATTGGTGGCGACACGCTGGCCGAAGGCATAGCGGTCAAATCCCCAGGCGTGATGACCGAACAGATCATCCGCGCGTTGGTCGACCGGATCGACCTCGTCTCCGAGCCCGCACTAGAACGGGCGGTCGCCCTGTTGATCGGGATCGAAAAGACGGTCGTCGAAGGCGCGGGTGCGGCGGGCTTGGCGGCCGTGCTATCGGCGCCGGAGCGGTTCAAGGGCCGCAAGCTTGGCCTTGTTCTGTGCGGCGGCAACATCGATACGCGGTTGCTCGCCAGCGTGTTGACGAGAGAACAGGCGCGCGAGGGCCGCCTGTCGCGGGTCGTGATCGACATCCCCGACCAACCGGGCCAACTCGCGAAAGTCTCAGCCGTGATTGGCGATGCCGGGGCAAACATCATCGAGGTCTACCACCAGCGCGTGTTCACCGATTTGCCAGCCAAGGGCACCGAGTTGCACCTCGTGATCGAAACTCGCGACCGCGCCCACCTCGACCTGACGCTCGCGGGGCTTCGCGCCAAGGGCTATGAGGTCGAGATCAAGGGTGGCCCAGTCGGCGGAGCACGGTAGCCCGGTCGGCGGAGCACGGTAGCCCGGTCGGCGGAGCACGGTAGCCCAGTCGGCGGAGCGCGGTAGGCCGCGACCGCTTTACGGCGTCCAAGGCTGCGCTGTCTCGTCGTCTGCGGCAGCGTCCTGGCGGCGCCCGACCTCGCGCGCGATCGCGTGCATCGCCTCGTCCATCCCAGCACGCGAGACAGCCGACAGCAGCAACGGCTTCTTGCGTGCCACTTTCCGCAAAGCCTCGGATTTGGCCTCGATCTCGTCGGCTGGCACCGCGTCGATTTTGGATAGAGCGACGATTTCCTTCTTGCCCTCGATGTCGGCGCCATAGGCTTTGAGCTCGCGGCGAACGGTGCGGTAGGCCTCCGCAACGTCGGGCTCCGTGGCGTCGACCAGATGCAAGATCACGCCACAGCGCTCGATATGGCCAAGAAAACGGGTGCCGAGGCCAGCGCCCTCGTTGGCGCCCTCGATCAGGCCGGGGATATCGGCCAGCACGAACTCGCGGTCGCCGGCGAGCACCACGCCGAGGTTAGGGTGCAGCGTCGTAAACGGATAATTGGCGATTTTCGGCCGAGCCGCAGTGACGGCGGCAAGGAACGTCGACTTGCCCGCATTGGGCAGGCCGACGAGGCCCGCATCGGCGATCAACTTGAGACGCAGCCAAATGGTGATCTCAGGGCCGGGCTGGCCAGGATTGGCATGGTATGGCGCCTGGTTGGTCGACGATTTGAACCGCGCGTTGCCAAATCCGCCGTTGCCGCCTTCGAGCAGCATCATCCGGTCACCAACCGAGACGAGGTCGGCCAGTAGCGTCTCGCCATCCTCGGCGAAAACCTGAGTGCCCGGCGGCACCTTCAAGATACAGTCTTCGCCGTGGGCTCCGGTCCGGTTCTTGCCCATACCGTTGGTGCCGTTCTTGCCCTTGAAATGCTGCTGGAAGCGATAGTCGATCAGCGTGTTGAGGTTGTCGACGCAGACCACGATCACGTCGCCGCCCTTGCCGCCATCGCCGCCGAACGGACCGCCGAACTCGATGTACTTTTCGCGCCGGAACGCAACACAGCCGTTGCCGCCATTGCCGGCCTTGATGTGGATCTTGGCTTGATCGAGAAACTTCATAGCGGGTTCGCCTTGCGGGACGCGACCTCGGGCAACGCGCGAAACGCGGCCGGGGTCAGCAGGTAGACAAGCGTATCACGGTCGGACTGATGCACGGGGCACCAACTGCGACCGCCGCCAGCCAGCGAAAATCCGAGCTTCTCGAGCACCCGCGCAGACGCGGCGTTCTCGATAAAGTGGTTGGCCGTTATGCCGCGCGAACTGGTGACAGCAAAACATCGGGCGACCATGGCGCGGGCGGCTTCCGTCGCAAATCCCCGGCCCCAATGCGGCTTGCCGATGAAATAGCCGATGGCGTGCAGGCCATCACTTTCCGGCGCAAATCCGCAAACGCCGACCAGTTCATCGCGGCAGCGGACGGCCATCACGCAGCGTTCCGGGCCATCGAGCGGTAGTTCGGCAATCCAGCCGCGGGCATTCGCGATCGTCAGCGGATAGGGGATGTGGCCGATCATGCTGGCAACTTCGATCGAACCGCCGAGAACGGCGAAGTCGAACGCATCGGCTTCGCCCAGCGGGCGCAACACGAGGCGCCGCGTGGCAATGGCAGGCGTAGCATCAGGCGATGATGTCGTACGGCGATGAAGCATGATCAGCCGCTCCCCTCTGCCACCGATCGCTTCGCGCGGCGGGCATCCCTGGCCGCTTCCCATGGCTTGTCGTATTCGCCAGCCATGATGCAACCCTTGGGCTCGATCGTCGCGATGACGTCGGCAAGGCCGAACCGTTCGATCTGTTCACGCACCTGCGCGGCCGACTTGTAGGCGAGCGGGCTTTCCGACACGTCCGGGCGGTCATAGAAGAAGCGCACGTCGAGGCCTTCGGTTTGGCGGTCGAGAAGCTCGACCGAGCGGGCCTGGAATTGGTCCGGAGGCAGACCAAGCAAGCCATGTTCGCGCAGCGTCGCGGTCCGGCTCTTGTTGCGACCAGCCCCGTGCGGGGAGAACGAAGCGTACGTGTGGTTGTCACGGCCAAGCGTCAGCAGCACAGGGGCCGCCATGTTGAGCGGGATCAGGCCGAGCAGCGGATGGCCGTCGGCCCCCGTCCACGCCGGGGTCGCGCCCTTGCCGTGATAATAGTGCGCGCCGCGCTTCCAGACGAAATTGTGCTCGTTACCGAAGCTTGTCAGCGCGGTGAGGCCAAGGCGGGTAGCGGTGCGCTCGTGGACAAGCTGGTGGTTACGCTTGGTCCAGCGCGACACGTATTGCAGCGCCTCCCAGTAGCTGTCCCCAGCTGGGCTATCCGGGTCGAGCCAGGCTTGGTGTGGCGGCGTGTCGGGGGCCACTTTCGCGACGTGCGCCATGGCAGCCGTCAGTCCGCGCTTGTAGACCTGGGCGCCAAGATCGCGGCTACCGTGGTGCGTCACGAGAACATCGACGACCGTATGGCCATCGAGCGCGCGGGCAAGTTCGTCCTGCCCCGCTCCGAGCAATCGGGCGACGAGGTGGGGCGTCACGTACATCCGTCCGAGATAGGCAAAATGGTTGCCGTCGCCCTGGTCGCACAGCTGCGCTTTGGCGCGGGATGCAAGTTGCGTCAGGAACGGGTTCTGCGTGGTCTCGATCTCGTCGGTGATCGGGTCGGCAATCTGGTCATCGGGCTTTCGGCCACCCGGGCCAAATCGCGTCGAGGCTTTCAATGCGTCGATGAAGACGCGCGTATCAGTGCCAACCGGATACACGCTGGCATACATCGAACAACAAATGTCGGCGGAGTGGAACGCCGGGTGGATCGCCCGGCTGACGACGGCGCCACCAACGGGGATCGTCCCCGGCGCCGAACCCGAGGGGCAGGCGTCGGGCATGATCGCGCCATGTTCGAGCACCGGGCAGCGCATCAGCTCGGCCATATGCTGTTCAACGGCCGCGATGTTGGCCGTGTCCTCGTCGGTCTCGGCTGCAATTGCCGACGCGAATGTGCCAGATGCCTTGCGCTTCAGGATGGCCGGCTTCGGGAACGCTGCCGTAATCGCATCGCGGATCGCGTCGCGTGTCTCGCCCTGAGCCGCAAGCTCGTGCGCATGCGCCAGTGCCAGCTTGAACCGCGGACCCGGTTCAATGCCCCAAGCGATCAGCGTCCGGCCGTCGATGGCGGACGTGTCGGGCGATTTGAACGGGTCGGTCGGCTGCGGCACGTGAACAAACTCGACAGGTCTGGAGAAAAAAACAGTGTGCCCGAACCATTGGGAAAGTGGTCCCAAAACGGAAGCAGGGCCGATAACCTTAGCGGAACATACCTTACCGCAAATGAACCGGGCCGCGAATGAACCGGGCCGCGAATGAACCGGGCCGCGAATGAACCGGGCCGCGAATGAACCGGGTCCGTTCGCATCATCGCGTGAACCACGCTCAGGCAATGGTTCTGGCTTCCGCCTCGAGCAATGTACCCTCGTAGATGTCCGCGACGGGGATATCGAGGCCGAGCGAGGAGAGGTGGACGGTACCGCCAGCAAGCGCCGTGACCGGGTCGGATGGCCAAGCGCCGGTTGCGTCGCGGGTGAACACTTTTGCCTCGACAGACGTCGACTGCACGACGAGGATTTCCTTCATCGACGTCAGTGAAGCCAGCGCGCTGATCGTTTCCCAACTGTCGTCTTCATTCGACGGTGATAGAACCTCGACGATCAGAATAGGGTTTTCGAACACCTTGTCGACCGACGGCGGCGCGCAGGTGACTGCCAGATCCGGCGCGCGGGCGTTCTTCTTGGGCAACATCGGCGGAATGACCGGAGCTTCGGTTCCCGCGCGGCACTTACTACCGGTCGCCCTGAGATGATTTTTGATCGCCGTCCCGATGTTGAGTTGGATCGAGCTGTGTGCCTCGCTGGCCGGTGCCATCGCGCGAACCCGGCCATTGACCAGTTCGAGCTTGCCGACGTGTCCGCCGCCGTCCCAGGCGAAGAACTCATCGACGGTCATCGGTGCATCGGCAAAATTGCGTTTCGCGGTCATTGCGGCAACTCCACAATACAGGATGGGAGAATGGCTGATCCATCCTCCCGCTGCAATCCCTGCGGTCGCAAGTCGGCCAGCCGTATCAGGCGGCCTTTACGTCGGCCGCTTTGGCCTTGACGTTGATGAACACTTTATCGCCAGAGCGGCGCTGGAACTCGACGTTGCCCTCGACGACGGCATAAATCGTGTGGTCGGTGCCCATGCCGACGCCCTTGCCAGGATGCCACTGGGTGCCGCGCTGCCGACAAATGATGTTGCCGGGGATCACAGCCTCACCGCCGTACTTCTTGATGCCGAGGCGTTTGCTTTCGCTGTCGCGGCCGTTCTTGGTCGAACCGCCGGCCTTTTTCTGTGCCATCTCGATGTCTCCTTGGTGCGGTTCGTGTCGTCAGCCGACGATCGATGTGATTTTGACCAGCGTCAGATCCTGACGGTGGCCGCGCTTGCGGCGAGAATTCTTGCGGCGGCGCTTCTTGAACGCGATGACCTTAGGTCCGCGGGTCTGTTCGACCAATTCGGCGACGACCTTGGCGCCAGCAACAAATGGCGCGCCGATGGCGATCGTGCGGCCTTCGCCACCGACCATCAAAACATCGGAAAATTCAATCGTGCCATCGGCACCGATCAGCGTGCGGCGGGGCGTATCGCCAGCGTCTTCAGCGGTATGGAGCCGCTCGATTTCCAGAACGTCGTTCGGCGCAACGCGGTATTGCTTGCCGCCTGTCTTGATGACAGCGTACATGATGAGGCCTTCCTCTAGCGCCGCCGCCAAATCGGGCGCCTAAGCAACTCGTGCAGAGTTGATCGGGCAATCAATTTGAACAGTCGCAGGCGAATGTTGCCGCGTTTTTCGGTGGCTGCATGCAAACCCGAGGGCCTCAGCGAGCGCTTGATGGTGCGTTTAACCTCGAAACAAGTTCCGAAGCCGAAACGAACCAACCTGAAACAGCGTTTTTAGCGCGGCAAACGAACGGTTTGCCACGTTGCCGTGGCTATCGCTCGCCGCCATGTCATTGTCAACGCGAAACCGCCGGACTCAGGGGGCCGTATTCAGGCTTGCTAGGATTTAGCCGTTTGATGTTCAGGCTTCGAGTATCCAGCTTCGCAAGCATGAAACACGTTCGGGGATAGGTTATGAACGACATCATGGTTCCGCCGGGCATGTCAGCGCCTGGGCCGTCCACGAGTGGCGGTGCTCCCAGGACCAAAGCAGCCGGGCTCGCTGGGCAGCCGATCCCCGGCCTGCTGGCAATTCCCGTACTCGACACCGGGCCGGGGTTCGCGCTCGATACGCTGGACGCCGACCCGGCCCGCGCCCACCGCCTCCTCGACGCACCGACAAAGTACGTCCCAAAACAGGCCCTCAAAGCGCTCGACTCCGTGTCGCGCCAGTGGCTCGTGAAGTGGGACAACGCCTACCTGCCGGAGATCGACGCGATTGCCGCCCGTCTCGACCGGCCCGGCGTCCACTTTCTGTCCGTGATGTACGAGTGGGCCTGCACCTGCGCCGTCAAACCGTCGCCAGATGGTGATAGCGCGCGCCTCGTCCGGGTGCTCGACTGGCTGACGCCGGGGCTTGGCCGCGAGGTGGTCGCCGCCCGCGTCGCTGGTCCGTCGGGGCTTTACGTGGCGCTGACGTGGCCCGGCTTTTCGGGCGTCATCCAGGCCATGGCGCCGGGCCGGTTCTCGGCCGCACTCAACCAAGCGCCGATGCGTTTCGCCGTCGGCCTGTCTCCGCTCGACTGGGTGCTCGCACGGCGGCGGCTGTGGCGCACACCACACCCGATGGCCGCCCACATCCTCCGCCGCGCCTTCGAGGAGTGTGCAACCTACGCGGAGGCCAAACGCTTCCTCGAAACACAACCGATCGCGCTGCCCGCAATCTACAGCCTCGCTGGCATCGAACCGCACGAGACCTGCGTCATCGAGCGCACCGAAACGGCAGCCCGCGTGTTTGATGGCGAAACTGTCGCCGCCAACCACTGGCAACCTGACGATGCAGGCATCACCGAATGGCGCGGACACGAACGCGGTCTCGACAGTCGAGGACGCGCGCGGCTGATGCCAAGCCTTTCGGCCGATCTGACGACCGATTTCTCGTGGGCGTGCTACCCTGTGATGAACCCCAAAACCCGGTTGTTGATGGTGGCGGACGCAAAGGCAGGTCGCCTCGTTGCCGTAGGGTGCGAGCGCTCCGGCTTCGCTACACAGCCGTTGGAACTGGCGGTTTAACGGGCATCCCTCGAACGGCAGCGTTTCAGCGCGGCTAGAGGAAATGGAAGCGGGCGCGCCGTCGCGCCGCTTCGCATCTCAATCGGTAAACAGGCTCTAGAATCATGTGTTTAGAGCAGGATTCACGGTTTTCGATGGAGCGGATCGGCGAGCCCGATCCGATTCCATCTAAACCGATCCTGCTCTAGGCTGTTGCCAAAATGCGCCGCTCGTGACGCATCGCGATGCGACACCCTGGCAAGGCATCGCTTGCATGTTTACGTTTCCAACCGTCGGCCAATCGATCTTGGCATTCGCTCTGCACCCGCAGTAACGAGCCCTTTACCATGATCGCAAGACAGTCTACCGGCTCTTCCCAACGGACGGGCCATGCCGATCGATGTGGCGAGATGTTGCGTTGGCGTTGAGGGAGTTTGACTGATGGCCCGGTGTTCGTTTTCGGTTGGTGTTGCTACGAGCCTGATAGCGCTGCTGTCGAGCGTTTCCGCTCACGCTCAGGGCGCGGTCGCCAATCTCGATCAGCCAGCCGCCAATCAGCCCTCCGCTGCCGTTGAGCCAGCCGCCCGAGCCACAGCGACAGAGCCAGCGGCTCGAGAGGCAGCCCAAGAGATCGAACCAGTCAAGACGGATACCCCACCCGCCCCAGTTCCAGTGCAAGCCGTTCCAGTGCAAGCCGTCGCCGAGCCCGCACCTGTACCAGCCGAGCCAGCCGTCGTGGCATCGCCGCCCGTCATTGCCCCTCCCGCCGTCGCCACGCCTGCCGCGCCCGTAATCGATCCGATCATCACGGCGATCGTCGATCGGCTGAAAAAGCCCGTCTCCGGCCTCGACAAAGACGACATCGCGGCCCTCACGGCGTTCTATGCCAACCGCTCGGCGCCTCTGCTCGCGGCGGCAAACGGCTGGACCGTGACCGGTGATGCGGTTACAGCCGAACTTGCCCGCGCCGACGATTGGGGCCTCTCGGCCAAGGCTTACGCCGCGGCCAGGCCAGCGTCGGCGGGACCCGAGGCGATCGCCGAAGCCGAGATCGCGCTGGCGGCAGCCACCCTCAAGTATGCCCGACATGCCAGCGGCGGACGCGTCGACCCGTCGACGCTGTCACGGTATAACGACCTGCGTGGCACCTTCGCCGAGCCGCAAGACGTGCTCGTAGGGCTAGCAGCCACCGGAAAGCCGTCGGGTTTCCTGGTCTCGCTACACCCCCAGCATGCACAGTATCAAAAGTTGCACCTTGCGCTGGTCAAGCTGCGCCATGGCGGCCCGCCCGCACCCGAAGCCGCGCAGCCGGTGTTGCCGCCCTTCCCCGCCAACGGGCCGGTACTGAAGGCCGGTTCGGCCCACAAGGACGTCGCAGTCATCCGCACGCGCCTCGCGGTTGCGGGCGTCGCATCGAGCGAGACGTACGACGATGCGGTCGCCGCCGCAGTCAAAGCGTTCCAGGCCGCCAATGGCCTCAAGTCGACCGGCAGCGTCAACAAAGAGACGCGCGCCGCTTTGGCAGGCGCCGAGCCGCGCAAGCGCACAGCCGAGCCCGCCCGTGACATCGAGCGCATCGCCATCAATATGGAACGGTGGCGGTGGATGCCGCGCGATCTTGGTCAGTTCCACATTCTCAACAACGTGCCAGAATTCGCGACCCGCGTCGTCAAGAATGGCCAGTCAATATACCAGGAACGGATCATCGTCGGCAAGACCAACACACCGACGCCGGTGTTCTCGGCCAACATGCAGTTCGTGATCTTCCACCCGGAATGGGGTGTGCCCGACAGTATCAAGGTCAAAGAGATTTGGCCGTCCTTGCGCCGCAAGTCGGGCGACGACTTTTTCGGCTTCGGCGGATCGGATACGCGCATCCTCCAGCGCCACAATATGCGCGTCGCTTATAACGGCCAAGTGGTCGACGCCAGCAAGATCGACTGGTCGACCGCCGACCCGCGCCGCTACTCGTTCATCCAATCGGCCGGCTCGAGCAACGTGCTTGGCGTCGTCAAGTTCCGTTACCCCAATCGCCACGACGTCTACATGCACGACACGCCGGAACGGTCGCTGTTCCAAAACGCCGTTCGCTCCTATTCGCACGGCTGTGTGCGCGTCAACAATCCGCGCCGCCTCGCCGAAGTCATTTTGGCCGAGGCCGAGTCACCTGGTTGGACGCCCGAGCGCGTCGGCGCCGCGATCGCCGGTAAAGGCACCCAGGATATCAAGATCGACCGGCCGTTCCCGGTCCACACTGTTTATCTGACCGCGCGCGTCGACGAAGCGACCGGCAAACTGGAGACATTCAGCGATCTTTATGGTCAGGACGTCAAGCTGACCGCCGCCATGTCCGGCAAACCGGTCAGCCTTGAGCCGGTTGAGACCAAGTCCGATGTCGCCCAGACCGTTAGCCAGCAAATCAACCGCAATAAAAAGCCAAAGCAGGAAGCCGAGTCGCTCGAATCGATCTTCTCGGGCTTCTTCGCGAACTAGGGCGTGTCGTCAGTTATGGTTTGGAGCTGGATGAGGTCCCCAATGGCCGAGTGCCAGGAGCTTTGCGAAGCCAATACGGCCAGTATTGGCAAGCAAAGCGACGCCGCAAACGGCCGTT
>Ga0163144_10016213_pt1 | contig 15279 bp, 10 predicted proteins | sample OliLak19BULKMAT1_FD_123175 | JGI IMG/M metagenome (GOLD analysis project Ga0163144, IMG submission 123175) | Freshwater microbial mat bacterial communities from Lake Vanda, McMurdo Dry Valleys, Antarctica - Oligotrophic Lake LV.19.BULKMAT1 | ecosystem: Environmental > Aquatic > Freshwater >... | reverse complement strand
CGCTACTCATTTCCCGCACCTTCGCGATGCTCTCCTTTCTCGACAAATACCGCCAGGCCTTCCTCGTCGGGCTGCAGAGCAACATCGTCTACCGCTGGAATTTCGCGGTGCGCGGGTTCTTTTCGCTCTTCCACCTCGCAGCGGTGTTCATCCTCTGGAGTGCCGCGTTCCGCGGGAAGACCGACCTCGGCGGCTTCTCGCTCGAGCAGACGATCACCTACTTCGTCACGCTGCTCGTGCTGCAGTTCTTCATCAGCGCCTTCAACGAGGACTACCAGATCAGCGAGGAAATCAGGAACGGCCTGATCAACCAGTTCCTCCTGAAGCCGATCAACTACTTCGCCTATCGGTTCAGCATTTTCATCGCCGCGCGGCTCGTATCCGGGGCGTTGGTATTTCTGCCGCTGATCGTCGCACTGCCCGTCTTGAAGGATTACCTCACCTTCCCTTCCGAGCCGGCGGTGCTCCTGCTCGGCTTTCCCGCCATGGCGCTCTCCGCCGTCATCCAGTTCAGCATCGCCTATTGCTTCGGCATGCTGACGTTCTGGTTCCTGGAAATCCAGGGCTTCGTCATCCTCTCGATGGCGATCGAGACGGTGCTCGGCGGGCAGGTGTTCCCGCTCGATCTGCTGCCGACCTGGGCCTACACGATCGCGAAGTTCCTGCCGTTCTACTATCAGATGTATTTCCCCGCCGCGATTTTCACCGGCCGGCTGGCCGACCCCGGCGCCATCGCGCAGGGTTTCGTGATCCAGATTTGCTGGGTCATCATCCTGCTCGCGATCAACCATGGCCTCTGGATCCGCGGCCTCCGCCGCCACACCGCCGTCGGCGGCTGAACGAGCAAGACGAAACCGCCCACGGCCGCTGATGATCGCTCATTCAGAAAACGCAAAGCCGGGATTGATGAGCGCCCATTAGCGCCCCTCCGCGGTTTCTCCGATTCCATTTCATGCTGCACTACGCGAAAATCTGGCTGGCCACGGCGCGCTATTCGATCACGCGCACGCTGATGTTTCGCGGCGACTTCTTTGTCTGGGCGCTGGTCGAGCTGTTCTGGATGTCGGTGAACCTGCTGACGATCTCCGTCATCTACCAGCACACCGACGCCATCGCCGGCTGGAGCAAATACCAGATGATGCTCCTCATCGGCACCTCGCTGCTCATCCAGCGTTTCCTGATGGGCTTTTTCTGGAGCAGCATTTTCGAGATGGGCCGCAACGTGCGCAGCGGCAACTTCGACTTCTTCCTGGCCCAGCCCGGCAACATCATGTTCATGGCGACCACGCGGAAGCTCGACCCCGACGGCCTGCTCAACTCCTTCGTCGCCGCCGGCGTGGTCATTTACTCGGCGAAGCAACTCGGGCTGTCGCCGGCGGTCGCCGATATCGCGCTCTATGCGTTCATGGTGTTCTGCGGGCTGGTGATTCACTACAGCATCCTCCTGATCTCGGTCTCGCTGGTGTTCTGGCTCACCAGCGCCCACGGCGTGGAAGGCACGTATTTCACGCTGACGGAATTCTCGCGGCTGCCGCGCGAGGCGTTCACCAGCCTCTTCACCCGGGTCCTGTTCGTCTGGTTGCTCCCCGTGGTCGTGGTGAGCAACACGCCGGCGAAGACACTCTTCGGCGGCTTCGACCTCGGCCTCTCACTCTGGCTCTTCGGCGCCGCGGCGGTCTGGTTTGCCCTCGCGGTCTGGGTCTTCCATCGTGGCCTGCGGCGCTACGCCAGCGCCAGCTCATGAACGATCCGCTCGATCAACTGGAGATTCGCATCGACCACGTCTTTCGCGACCGGTCGCTGCTGGAGCGTGCCGTGACGCATCCGTCGCTGCTCGCGGATCGGCCGGACCTGGCGGAGAGCAACCAGCGGCTCGAATTCCTCGGCGACGCGGTGCTGCAGCTCGTGCTGACGGAGGCGTTGTTCGCACTTTATCCCGGCGACCGCGAGGGCGTCCTCAGCAAGCGTCGCGCCGCGCTGGCCAACGGCGTTTTCCTCGCCGCGCTCGCGCGCGAAATCGGGCTCGATGTCGCATTGCGGCTGGGCGCGAGCGAGGAGGCCACCGGCGGGCGCACCCGCGCCGCGGCCCTCGAAGACGCGCTCGAGGCGCTGATTGGCGCGCTCTATCTCGACGGGGATTTGATCGTCGCGCGACGCGTCGTCCTTGGCCTCTACGGCCCGCTGCCCGATCGGCTCGCGACGGTCGAGGACATCGAGAATCCGAAGGGCCGGCTGCAGGAATTGATTCAACCGCTGCACGGCAACAACGCCCTGCGCTACGAAGTCGTGCGCATCGAGGGCGAGGATCATGCGCGGGCCTACGAGGTCGCCGTGCGCCTGCTCGATCGCACCCTCGGCGAAGGCCGCGGTTCGTCGAAGAAGACCGCCGAGGAAGCCGCCGCGCGCGCCGCGCTGGTGGCGATGCGCGTGGAGTGAGGGCAGCCGCATCGTAGCGGAACGGCTGCCAATTCCGTCGGAACCGGCAGCGGCTCCGCTCCGCCATCACCCCTGGTTTGCACTTCACCCGCCTTTCCATTCCTAGTTTCCGTTTTCCGCATGTCGATCCTCTCGACGCTCAACCGCCACAAGCTCACTGGTGTCTGCCCGCCCGCCCGCGGCGCCGTCATCGCCGAGCTCGCGCGCGCCCATCCGGCGCCCGTCTGGCTGATCGTGACGGAAAACCTCAAGGCCGCCGAACATCTCGCCGAGGACACCGCGTTCTTCCATCGCGCCACGGGCGATCCGCGGCCGCGGCAAACGCTGGTATTTCCCGAGTCGATACAGGACACCGCCGACATGCGCGAGGCCTTCGCCGCCTCAAGCGATCGTCTGACCGTGCTCTCGCGTCTCCGGGCCACCCGGGGTCTGACGTCGACGCCCGACACCCTCGTCGTCGTCACCACGCCCGCCGCGCTCCTGCAACAGGTGCCGGCGCTGGAGGAATTCTCGACCCGCGAGCTGACGCTCCGCCGCGGCCAGGCGCAGCCGTTCCAGGGCCTGCTCGAGCAGCTCCAAAAACTCGATTACGACTCCGAGGCCGTCTGCGAAGCCCCAGGCCACTACGCGATCCGCGGCGGCATCATCGACGTCTACCCCGTCACGGCCAACCAGCCCTACCGCCTGGATTTCTTCGGCGACGAGATCGAGTCGATCCGCGAATTTGATCCCGTCACGCAACGCTCGGGCGCCGCGGTGGAGGCCATCACCCTCGCGGCGTCGCCCCGCGTCCGGCTCGATCCGTCGAAGACCGGGCTCGCCGACTATCTCACGCCCAGCACGCACCTGCTCTTCGTCGAGCCGGCGACGCTCGAGGAGGAATTCAGCGCGTTTGCACGCGACGGCAGCGACGGGCTGACGCCGCTGCTGGCGCGCTGCGCGGCGGCGTTCGCGGTGAGCGATCTCGACGAGGCGAGCGGGCTTTTCGAAGGCACAACCGCGGAGCAGACTTGGGACACCGAGAGCCTCGCGCATCACCGCCGCTATCCGGACGACGCGCTCGTGGCGCAGGAGCGGTTGACGATGGAGGAGGACGCACGGCGCGATTTCCTGCGCCAGGTTGCCGCGTGGCGGAAAGACGGATACGACATCGCCATCGTCGTCTCGAAGGAGGGCGAGGAGCAGCGCGCGCAGGAGATCCTCGCCGAGGATCCGAAGCTGAAGGCGATCCGGCCGAAATGGCTGCGCGGAACGTTGAACGAGGGGTTTCGGATCACGTTTCGGGAGGGAGCTGCCATGGGTCCGCCCCCACCCTCGCAGCGCACCACCGGCCTCGTCTACGTCACCGAGACCGAAATCTTCGGCCGCCAGCGGGCGCGCCGGCCGTCGCTCAACCCGCGCGCGATGGCGCACCGCGCGCAAATCGACCAGCTCCTCGATTTTTCCGAGCTGGTCGAGGGCGACTTCGTCGTCCACCTCCAGCACGGGATCGCGCTTTACCGCGGTCTCACGAAACTCGATACGGCGCAAGGCATCCGCGAGGTGATCTCGCTCGAGTTCGACGACCACGTGACGCTGCACGTGCCGCTGCAGGAGTCGCACCTCATCTCGCGCTATGTCGGGCTCAGCAAGGCGAAACCGCAGCTCGGCCGGATCGGCTCCAACCGCTGGGAGAAGGCCCGCCAGGCGGCCGAGCGCGCGACGATCGATCTCGCGGCCGAGTTGTTGCGGATTCACGCCTCGCGCGAGGCGCAGCCGGGGCACGCATTTCCGCCGGACAACACCTGGCAGAAGGAGTTCGAGGCCTCGTTTCCGTTCACCGAGACGCGCGACCAGCTCAAGGCGATCGTCGAGACCAAGGCGGACATGGAAAAGACGCGGCCGATGGACCGGCTGATCTGTGGCGATGTCGGCTTCGGCAAGACCGAGGTCGCGATCCGCGCGGCTTTCAAGGCCGTGCAGGGCGGCCGACAGGTGGCGGTGCTCGTGCCGACGACTGTCCTCGCGCAGCAGCACATGAACACGTTTCGCGAACGCATGGCGGGCTACCCGATCGCGGTGGAGATGCTCAGCCGCTTCCGGACGCGCGCCGAGCTGAAGAAGATCCTCGCGGCGACCGCGGCGGGTCAGGTCGACATCCTGATCGGCACCCACCGGCTGCTGCAGCGCGACGTAATCTTCAAGGAGCTCGGCCTCACCGTGATCGACGAGGAGCAGCGCTTCGGCGTGAAGCACAAGGAAGTCTTCAAGAAGATGCGCGAGACCGTCGACGTGCTCTCGATGAGCGCCACGCCGATCCCGCGGACGCTCTACATGGCGCTGACCGGCGCGCGCGATCTCAGCGTGATCGAAACGGCGCCGACCAACCGCCACCCGATTCAGACGGTCGTGAAGACCTACGACGAGAAGGTCGTCGTGGACGCGATCCACTACGAACTGCGGCGCGGCGGGCAGGTGTTCTACCTGCACAACCGCGTGCAGACGATCGACCTCGTGGCGGCGCGGCTGCGCGAATTGCTGCCCGGCGTGACGGTCGGAGTCGGCCACGGCCAGATGCACGCGGACGAGTTGGAGGAAGTCATGACGGAGTTCGTCGCGGGCCGCTACCAAGTGCTCGTGTCGACGACGATCATCGAGAGCGGCCTCGATATCCCAAACAGCAATACGATCATCATCGAAGGCGCGGATCGGTTCGGGTTGTCGCAGCTTTACCAGCTCCGCGGCCGCGTCGGGCGGTTCAAGCATCAGGCCTACGCCTATCTCCTCCTCCACCGGCACACGCGGCTGCTCGAGGTCGCGCGGCAGCGGCTCACGGCGATGCGCCAGCACAACCAACTCGGCGCCGGTTTCCGCATCGCGATGCGCGATCTCGAGCTGCGCGGTGCCGGCAATCTCCTCGGGGCCGAGCAGAGCGGGCACATCGTCGGCGTGGGCTTCGAGCTTTACTGCCAGTTGCTGCGCCAGTCCGTCGCGCGGCTGAAGGGCGAGAAGACGGCCGCAGCCATCCGCGCGAACGTGAAGCTGGATTTCGTGTTTGTCGGCGAGAGTTCCGGTCCGGCGGGCGAGGCGGGCGCGGGCCGGCACTCGGACGGTTACACCGCGATCAAGGACGCGGAGAACGAGCACGCCGTCGAAGTTTCCCGGATCCAGGCCCGGATCCCGTCGACCTACATCGCCGAGACGCGGCTGCGGATCGATTTCTACCGGAAGCTCGCGATGGCGGATTCGACGGCGGCGTTGAAGCAGATTGAGAGCGATTTGCGCGACCGGTTCGGGAAGTTCGCCGATGAGGTGAAGGCGTTGCTGCTCGTCACCGAGATCCGAATCCGGGCGGAACAAAAGAACATTCTTTCCGTCGAAACCGAGTCGAGCCGCCTGAAGTGCCTGCGCCACAGTGGTCGCCGCGACGATTGGGTGCAGGTCGGCATGCGGTTTCCAAGGTTGACCACCCCCAAGCCCCTCCTACGGTTAAGGGAAATTATCTCGTTTCTGAACAATTTGCCGAACCCATGACGTTACGTCGCAGCCTCGTTACTGTTTTGCTCGCCGCCGCGTCCGGCGCGTCCGTTTGGGCGCAAACCGCCCCCGCCCCGGGCGCCCCGTCCAGCAGTGACGTCGCCCAGAGCATGAATCTGCGCTTCGCCAACGGCATCGTGGCCGTGGCCGAGGAGAAAATCATCACCGTCGCGGACATCATGCAGTATATCGGACCACTCCTCCCGCAGCTCCGGCAGGAAGCGAAGTCCGAAAAGGAATTCCAGGAACGGCTCGAACAGCTCCAGGACAGCGCGATTCAGGACCTGGTCGACCGCGTCCTGATCGTGAAGGAATTTCGCAAGGACGAGAAGCGGCAGATCCCGATACAATACGTCGATCAGGAGATCGCGAACGAGCTCGCCGACCGCTTCGAGGGTGATCGCTCCAAGTTCCTCGCCTTCCTCCGGGCCAAGGGCCAGACCAACCGGGATTATCGCCGGGAGGTCGAAGAGAACATCATCTTCTCCTACATGCAGGGCCAGCAGCGGAAGTCCTCCAGCGTGGTGAGCCCGGTGCGGATCGAGACGTTTTACCAGGAGAACAAGGATCGGTTTTATCAGGAGGACGCCGTCCACCTGCGGCTCATCCAGCTCACGCGGACGGACACCGAGACCGACGAGACGCTGACCCAGCAGGCCAACCAGATTCTCGCCCGCTTCAAGGCCGGCGATAAATTCGAAGACCTGGCCAAGGAATTATCGAAAGATATGCGCCGCGCCAAGGGCGGCGACTGGGGCTGGCAGAAGCGTTCGGATTTCCGGAAGGAGTTCAGCGAAGTTGCCTTCGAGCTGAAGAAGGGCGAGGTCTCCAAGCCCATCATGCTCCCCGAGGGCGCATTCGTCCTTTACGCGGAAGATCGCAAATTTGCCGGCATCCAGCCGATCGACGAGGTGCGCGACCAGATCGAGCGCATGCTCATCCAGCAGATGCAGCGCGGCAGTCAGGAACGCTGGCTTGAGCGGTTGCGCCGCAACGGCTACGTGAAGCATTACTGAGGCGGAGATTCGTTAGTTCCGCGTCGTTGTAGCGGAGCCGCTTCCGGCTCCGTGTAGGGCAAAGCACTCGCAAGCCCTCACGGAACGGGAAGCCGTTCCGCTACGATGCCCCCGCCGGACGGGGTGAGGCGGATCGGTTCACTCTGACCCGCCGACGGTGCTCTCCAACACGGGCGTAAACGCCCGCACCACGGCGCCGAGGTAATTGCGCTCACGGACGAGCGTCCGATCGCGTTCGCCGTTGGCCAGACCCTGCGCCACCCAGCCACGCCAGGTCTTTTCGATCAAGGTGTGCGCCACCGGCCGGCCGCGATCGCCGATAAACACCACGGTCATCCCGCGTTTCAGCTCCCTGATCGGCAGCCGCTCCACGACCAGCACGGTGCGATCCGGATACAACGGCAGCATCGAACCTCCCGAACCCACCATCACTTCGCAGGCCGGCTTGTTCGCCGCGAGGGATTCCGCCAGCCGCCACGCCTCCCGGGGCGCCACCCGCTCAGGCCGCGGAGACAACTCCGCCAAGGGGCCACCCAAGGACACGGCCGAGCTCGCAACGACGGCACACGCTAACGCAAAGGACCGGACAAGGCGCCGATCAGGGCAGTGCTGGAACACGCCCACAGTCTAATCGCTTCGCCCGCGCGCGTGAATAGGGAGTGTCCACGGTCTTCCGCCTGCAAGACTACCCAAGTGCTCTAGGCAGATCTCTTCGGCCTGATCAGCCGCGCGCGGCTGCCCACTGCACGGCATTGGCGAGCACGCGGCGGACGTTGGCGTCGAAATACGTCGGATAGATTTCGTGCCCCGGCCGGAAATAGAACACGCGCCCCTGGCCGCAGCGCCAGCAGCAGCCGCTACGAAATACCTCGCCGCCCTCGAACCACGACACGAACACCTGCTCCTCCGGCGCGGGCACGGCGAACGGCTCGCCATACATCTCCTCGTGCGGCAGGTCGAAAAACCGGTCGATCCCACGCGTGATCGGATGCGCCGGGTCGCACACCCAGAGGCGCTCGCGTTCGCCGGCCACCCGCCAGATCAGCGAGCACGGCGTGCCCATAAGCCGCTGGAAGATCTTTGAGTAGTGGCCCGAGTGCAGCACGATCAGACCCATGCCCGCGTGCACCCGGCGCTCAATCCGGTCGACCACGGCATCGCTCACCTCGGCATGGCACCGGTGTCCCCACCAGGTCAGCACGTCGGTCTCCGCCAACCGCACCTCGGAAAGCCCGTGCTCCGGCTCCTGCAGCGTCGCGGTCTCCACCTGTGCCTCCGGCAGCAGCGCCTGCATGCCATCGGCGATCGCCCGGTGCATGCCGTCGGGATAGAGGGCGGCGACGGCGGCGTCCGTGGTTTCGTGGATGTTCTCGCCCCAGACGACAATGCGGAGTGGATGCATAAGTGAGAGTGAGAGTGAAAGTGAAACAAACCTCTCTCGCACGTCATTCCCGTTCTCCCTTCACTTTCACCCCCACTTTCACTTCATTCAGAACGTGTCCGCCGCCGACTCCAAGTATCCCCTGCCGAACCGGCTGCGCGAGATGGCCCTCGGCGAGCGGCCGCAGGAGCGGTTGGAGAAATTCGGCGCCCCGGCGCTCAGCGACACGGAACTCCTCGCCATGCTGCTGCGCAGCGGGACGCGCGGGCAGGATGTGCTGACCCTGTCGGGCCGGCTCATCGCCGAGGCGGGCTCGCTGGCCGGCCTCATCGCGTGGCGGGAATCGGATTTTCGGAAGCTGAAGGGGATCGGCCGCGTGAAAGCGTTGCAGTTGCTGGCCGTGATGGAAATCGCCCGGCGGGTCGTCACGCAGCAGGCCGGCGAGGAACCGCTGCTCGGCCGCGCCGATTTGATTCTGGCCTACCTGCAACCGCTGGTGCTGGGACTGGAGGTGGAGAAATTTTTTGTGCTGTGCCTCAACCGGAAGAACCGGCTGCTCAAACGCGTGGAACTCTCTTCTGGCACAGCGACCGCCGCCCTCGCCCACCCGCGCGAGGTGTTTCGGACCGCGATGCGCGAAAGCGCCACCGCGATCGTCTGCGCGCACAACCATCCGAGTGGCGATCCCGCACCGAGTGCGCCCGACCTGCAGGTCACGCGGCTGCTGCGCGAGGCCTCCCGCACCGTCGACATCCAGCTCCTCGACCACGTGATCGTGGGCCGACCCGGCTCCGATCCGCTGGGCAAGGGCTATTACAGTTTCCGTGAAGCGGGGCTGCTGTGAGGTAGATTGGCCTGGCGCCGCCCTGGATTGGCAGCGGAGCCGCTTTGGCTCCGTCGGAAAAGGAAGCCGTTCCGCCACCCAGCGCCGCTGGACCCGCACCCGTCACAGCCGGCCGAGCACGCTGGTCTTCGCCATCTGCTGCAGCAACTGCTCCGTCTCCGTCACGCTGCGCTCGGTGTCGCCGGGAAAAATCTCCGGCGCCACCTCGGCGCGAAACTGGTCCCACGCGGCGAGGAGGAAATTGCGTATGTCAGAATCCTGCGCTTGTTGCACCTGATCCGCCTGGCCGCGCAGCGCGGGCAGGCCGGATTCATGGAGGCGCTTCGTGGTCTCGATCAACAGGTCGAACTGGCCCTGCGCCTCCGCCAGCGGCAGCGTGTTGATCTGGCCCACCCAGACGGAAAACGCCGTCTCCGGCAGCCGCGGCAACGGGGAAGTCTCGACACCATTCACCCGGAAAACCTCGAGCTGCGCGTCGGCGATCGCGTTGGCGAACTTCACCTCCTCCTCGACATGCTGCGCCGCGGTGAACGCCAGCGTGAACGCCTGGCGCGCGCCTTCGGAATACGCCTGCGTGTGCCGCGCGTAGCCGGAGCAAGCGAGGTTGCGCACGTTGCCCAGCGCGCGCGTGAACTCGAAGATTTTTCCGCCGAATCGCTCCAGACACCGCAGCCAGTCCTCTTTTTGCCGGTGGGCCGCGAGGGCTTGAACATACTCCGGACAATCGTCGCGCAGCAGCCGCTCGATCTCATGCTCGATCGACTTCGCGATGTGCGGCTCACATTGCCCGAGCAGCTCGACGCGTTCACGCAAGCGCTGGGCCTGATCCTCCACCGTGGCGAGGCGCGTGAGGTAAGCCTCCCGCCGGCTGCCCGGCAGCAGCACAAAAAACGTCGGCTTCGCCGCCTGCACCGCGCGGAACTCCGCCTCCTTCTCCGTCCAGCGCGGGATGAGCTGGGCGCGCCACAACTTCAGGTGCGCCTCGCGATGCAGCAGCGCAGGCAGCGTCTGGCCAAGAGTGGAAGTGGTGGGCGCGTCGGACACAGTGAGAGCAGCGACCACGATTGAGCCGCCAGCCATTCAATCAATGCCGGGTAACACGCCGCCGCAAGGCGCAGTATTACTTACGGGCCGCGGAAGAACCCGCGCGGATGAATCTGAAAATCAGGAACAGCCGTTTTCGGTGCTCGAAATTGTTTTCCTGATTTCCGGAATTCCGGATGGGTTCGCTCTGGGCATCCCAAATCGACACTGGGTCACAACAGGGGCGCCAGCAGCCGGCTGAGGTCCTCGACGACATTCCCGATCACCCGGCTCTTGCGGCGACGCTCGACGACCAGCGGCTGGCAACGCTGCGCGAGTTCCACCGCCCACGCCTTCATCGCAACGACCTCCCGCGGCGTGTGCACCAACACGCCGATCTCGAAATTCACAAAGAGGCTTCGCAGGTCGAAATTCGGCGAACCCAGCAGCGCGACTTCATCATCCACCATCATCGCCTTGCTGTGCAGCATCTCCGGCCCGTAGAGCAGCACCCTCGCCCCCACCCGCTGCAGCTCGGCCAGATAGTGCTTCCGCGCGAAGTCGGCCACGCGATGATTCGAACGCCACGGCGTGATGAGCGTGACGTCCTTGCCCGACCGCGCCTTCACGATCAACGAGCGCAACAGGACGTCATCAGGAATAAAATACGGCGTCACAATCCAGATGCTGGCGGCGGCCTCCTGGATCATCGACACCATGCCCTCGTAAAGCGGATCGCCCGGCACATCCGGCCCGCTCGCCACCACTTGCAACTCGGTGTCGCCGCGCGGTGTCGAGACCGCCGCCAGCGGAATCTCCGCATGCAATGCGTCGACGGAATCGCGGGTCGCGAAACACCAGTCCGCGATGAACACCTCGTTGAGCAACGCCGCCGCCGGACCCGCGATCACCGCGCCGAAATCCTGCCAGCGCCGCTCCACCGGCGAGGGTCCCATGTATTCGGACGCGAGATTGTGACCGCCCACGATCGCCGTGCCGTGGTCGAAGACGGCAATCTTGCGGTGATTCCGCAGATTGGCGGAACTGCGCGAGGTCAGTGGCAGCACGGGCATGAACTTGCTCACGCGCCCGCCCGCCCGCCGGATCGACTGCACGAAGCCGCCGCTGGAAAACATCGAGCCGACGGAATCGAGCAGCAGCCGCACCGTGACGCCCGCGCGCGCGCGATCCGCGAGCAGTTTCACGATCCGCCGGCCGGTGTCGTCGCGCCCGAGGATGAACGCCGTGATGTGAATATGCGTGCGGGCCGCGCGGATGTGCTGCTCCAACGCCTGAAACGCATCCTCACCGCTGGTGAGGAGCCGCATCGTATTGCCCGAGACCGGCGGCGAGCCGCCCGCGGAGACGATGGTCTGCGTCGTGGGCGTCTCCGTCACCGGAAACGGACTACGCGTGCCATGCGGCAGGACGGGCCGCAGCCGCGACTTCCGCTCCGCCAACCGACGCAGCTTCCGGCCACCCAACAGCAGGTAAAGCGGCACACCCACCCACGGGACGAGGATGATGATGAGCAGCCAGGCAAAGGTGTTCGCGGGGGCGCGTTTCTCGCTCATCAACCGCGCGACGAGGAAGAGCGCGAGGGTGAAACCCGCGATGGAAAAGAGCGCCGCGACCAAACCGTTGGCCAGGAAATGCTCGCGGACGTAGCGGACGGTTTCGAGCATGGCTTGAACTCAGACCCAGCGGGCCGGGTGGAGTGGCAAACTCGTGGAAAAAAATCCTTGCCGTTGCCCTGATGAGTGGAGACGTTCCGCCCTCTTTGAACGGGTAGGTTACTCAAGTGGCCAACGAGGGCGGACTGTAAATCCGCCGGCTTAACGCCTTCGATGGTTCGAATCCATCACCTACCACCAATCTTCGCTCGCCGCGCCCGCGGCGGAGCCGGATCAGAGAAAGCCGGAAGCCAGGAAAATAACCTCCTGGTTTCCTGCTCATCCGGATCGGGTGGAACGGCCGATCCATCCGTAGCCGGCCCTACCCCACTATCTTCGTGTAGGCCCGGCCTTCGTTCTGGTCGATGCGCTCGGGCCGCCCTTGGTGAGGGTAAATCAACTTGGTGTGATCGACCCCAAGCAAGTGCAGGATGGTCGCGTGCAAGTCGTGGACATGCAGTTTATCCTTCACGGCGTAGAGGCCAAGGTCGTCGGTGGCGCCGATGCTCTGGCCGCCGCGCACACCACCGCCAGCCATCCACATCGTGAAGCCGCCGGGGTTGTGGTCGCGGCCGCCCACTTGCTCGGCCATCGGCGTGCGCCCGAACTCGCCGCCCCAGATCACGAGCGTCTCGTCGAGCAGGCCGCGTGATTTCAGGTCGGTGAGGAGCGCGGCGATGGGTTTGTCCACGGAGCGGCAGAGGGCACTGTGGTTTTTCTCGAGCTGCGTGTGGCTGTCCCAGCCGCTGCCGGCGCCACTGTAGAGCTGCACGAAACGCACGCCGTGCTCGACGAGGCGGCGCGCGAGCAGGCAATTGCGGCCGAAGACGGCCGTCTCCTTTTCGTCGAGGCCGTAGAGCGTTTTTGTCGCCGCGGTTTCCTGCGCGAGATCGATGGTGGCGGGAGCCTCGGCCTGCATGCGGAAAGCGAGTTCGTAGCTGCGGATGCGCGCCTCGAGTTCGGTGTTGTCGGCGCGCGGCGCGGCGTGGCGGGCGTTGAGCGAATCGAGCAACGCGAGCTTGTCGCGTTGCCGCGCGTCGTCGTGGCCTTTCGGATTTTGCAGGTTGCGGATGGGCGATCCGGACGAGCTGAATTCCACGCCCTGGTGCACGGCGGGCATAAAGCCCGTCCCCCAGTTGCGCACGCCGTTCACGACTTCCTTCTCGCTGTCCTTGATGACGACGAAACCGGGGAGGTTTTTATTTTCCGTGCCGAGGCCGTAGTCCACCCACGCGCCGAGCGAGGGCCGGCCGCCGAAGACGGAGCCGGTGTTCATCTGGCAGACACCGCCAGCGTGGTTGATGCCGTCGGACACGCACGACTTGATCACCGCGAGATCATCGGCGTGCGCGGCGACGTGTGGGAACCAGTCGGAAACCCAGAGACCGCTCTGCCCATGCTGCGCCCACGTGCGCGGGCTGCCCATGATCGGGGACTTGGACTCGCCCATCGCGAGGATCGGCGGCTTGAAGCTCGAGGGGAGCTGCTGGCCGTTGAGCTCGTTGATGAGCGGCTTGCGGTCGAAGGTGTCGAGGTGGCTCGGCCCGCCCTCCATGAAAAGAAAGATGACGTTCTTCGCGCGGCCCGCGCGTCCGGTGAGCGCGGCGCTCGCACGCGTGAGCCCACCCGAGGCCGCGAGCAACGGCGAGCGCGTCAACGCCGCGAGCGCGACCGCACCAAAGCCGCAACCGGCGGTGCGGAGAAAATCACGGCGGGAAGCGGGGAGGTCGAAATTGAAACAGGCCATGACGGTTCAGGAAAATGTGGAACTCAGGAAATCAGGAAAAATCGGTGGAAGGGCGACGTCGTTGGCTTGGTTCGTTTTTCTGCTTTCCCGCTTTCCCCATTCATTTCCGGTCAATGCAGGTGCAGAAACTCATTCGAGTTGAGCAACACGTGGGCGAGGTCGGTCATGGCGCGGACGCGCGAGTCCGGGCTCTCGGCGTTGCTGGCGCCGGCTTGCCATTCGTAGCCGGCGGGGAGTGGGCGGCGAGCGTCCCACGTCATCGCGCCGAGCGCGGGCCATCGCGCCGGCTCGGCGGAGAGCGCGGCCTCGTCGAGCAGGCCGGGGGCGACGCGCACACCGTCGATGCGGCCGTCGAACTGGTGCGGGCCGCGGCGGTAGAGGCCGCCGATCACGGGTGACGCGGCGCCGGCGCCGAGCTTCCCGACGAGCGCGTGCCGCGCGGTCGCGGTGCGCGGCGCGGCTTCGGGCGTCGCGAGGTCGCGAACGGTGAAGGTCACCGCGCCCTCCGCGCAGGAGATGCGCGCGGCGACATGGTAGGTGCGGCCGGCCTCGAGCACGAGGCCGGAGGGCACGGCCTCGTAGGCGGTGTTGCCGTTGTCGTCCTCGCCGACGAGCTGCGCGATCAGGCTGCCCGGCTTGAGCGCGGATTTTCTTCCGGTCACGCCGAGCGCCCAACCGTGTGAATCGAGGGAAAGTTTCTCGCCGTTCCAGCGCGAAGCGATCACGCGGACAGCGGCGGCGGGGTCGATGCTGTCGAGCTTCACCACCGCCTCGACCGTGAAGTCGTCGCCCTCGCGCGGGGCGTGGCGCACGAGCAGGCGCTCGCGCCCGGTGTTTTCGTGGAAACGGCCGGCTTCGGCCGCGGCGTCGGCCACGGTGAGCGTGGGATGCGACTGATCCGGCTGCGGGCGGCCGGCGGCGAGGCGGCGCGCGACGAAGTCCTCGGCGTTTTCCTTTTCCGCGGGGGTGGGCGGGCGGCCGAGCACGGCTTGCCACGCGGCCTCGACCGAGGTGACGCGCGTGCCGAGGGCGCGGGCGCGGGCGAGCGGCCAGTCGCCGTTGGCAAAGAGGAGGGCCTGCAGCGGCGTCGCGGTGACCTGCCGCTCGGCGCTGCTCGCGAAACCGGCGGGGGCATCGAGCACGCGGAGGAGTTCGTTGGGGCTGTTGCGGCGCTTGGTGGTGTAGAGGGTGCGGCGGGCGGAGAGGTTGGCGTCGGTGGGCGCGCCGCCGGCGGAAAGATCGAGCTCGCCCGAGGCGGCGAGCATCGCGTCGCGCACCTGTTCGGCATCGAGGCGGCGCGGGCTGAAGCGCCAGAGGAAATGATTCGCGGGATCGACCAGCGCGGCGGTCTCAGAAGCCGACACGCGCGCGCTCTGGCGATAGGTGGCGGAGAGGAGGATCTCGCGGTGGAGTTGCTTGAAGCTCCAACCCTGCGCGACGAAGCGGCGCGCGAGCCAGTCGAGCAGCTCGGGGTGCGTGGGCAAGCCGCCGAGCTTGCCGAGGTCGTTGGGCGTGGGAGCGAGGCCGCGGCCGAAATGATACTGCCACACGCGGTTCACGATGGTGCGCGTGGCGAGCGGGTTGTCGGGCTGCGTGATCCAAGCCGCGAGCGCGGTGCGGCGGCCGGTGGAATTTTCCAGCGG
>Ga0163144_10016212_pt1 | contig 15279 bp, 15 predicted proteins | sample OliLak19BULKMAT1_FD_123175 | JGI IMG/M metagenome (GOLD analysis project Ga0163144, IMG submission 123175) | Freshwater microbial mat bacterial communities from Lake Vanda, McMurdo Dry Valleys, Antarctica - Oligotrophic Lake LV.19.BULKMAT1 | ecosystem: Environmental > Aquatic > Freshwater >... | reverse complement strand
CCCTTGAGCATGGCCTCGCGCCGTTTCTGCAATTCATCGAACGTGAGCTTGCCTTCGCCGCCGCGCGCGAGTCCTTCCTTTTGCAGCTTGATGAGTTCGTCTCGCTGAAACCGATTCAGACCCGCCGCCGCCGTTGAAACCGAGACCGCCGTTGAATCCGCCTCCGCCGTTAAAGCCAAGGCCGCCGTTGAAGCCGCCTCCAATCATCCCAGCGAATCCACTGCCGAGGTTCATAGCCGGCATGGGCGCTTGGCCATCTTTACCGCCGTCCAAGCTGCCCTGATAAATCGGCGGCCGCAACGATGCGAAAAAGTCCGATTCCACGACCGGCCGGGGCATATACAGCGGCTCATAAAGGTTCATCTTGTACGAGATCGGCTTGCCCGAAACGAGCACGAGGCGCACATCCTTCCAGTCTTCATCGCTCGTGTTCTCGATCAGCGCCCAACCCTGCAGCGTGATCTTGCCGCCCGCTTCCACGCGTAGTCGATAACTCGTCCGCCAGATGGGTCTTTCCACGACGTAGCCGACCCGCACCGCACGCTTGCCCGCGCCGTCGAAGCCGAGCGACACGGTTTTCTTTTGCACGTCATGTGACCGCGCCAAGACTTCGAGCGCCCGTTGGAACTCGTTCTCCAGGGTGGGGTTGAGAAAGCGAACGGCCGTCACTTGATTGAGCGGAATGCTTTGCAGACCCATAGTCGTCGAAAGGTTGAGTAGTTCGATGTCTTCCATCGCCAAACCGGTCAGCGCCGAGGCGCCGGCGCTATTGCGTGCCTCCATGCCGACGATCGTGCCGGTCAATTTCGAGTGCTTGGCTTCCTGCTTCTCCGCTTTCTCCGTCCGCGTAATTTCGATCTTCTCGCCGCGGGCCTGGTTCAGGATTTGCGAAAAGGTGGGATTCGTCGTCAGATCCAGGGCGAAGCCGCGTAAGATCTTGTCAATGGGATCGTGGCTGTCGTAGTTGACGGAGCTGATCTTGCCGCCGCTCAAGTCTTGCAGCACCATGCTTTTTAGGAGGTCGTTGATCTCGCTGGTCGGAAAAGAAAGGTCGATGCGGGCGTTGCCTTCCACTTCGCCTTCGCGCTGAAAGTAGCCCACGCCGCTGTTGAAGAGCACGACTTGCCGAATGGGGAGCGGGCTTTCCGCATTCTTCCCTGGCTCAAGTTTGGCTTGGCCTTTTGAAATGTTCCAGGAACAGTAAGTCACTGCAAGGCCGGCTGCGATTGTCAGCCCGAGAAGCCAACGCGGCGAAGGACGCAGCATTTTCATGGAGAGTCTCCGAAGGAAATGGGATATCTGCTCCAATCGGCGCATCGCCGATTGGCTCATTCCACGATCATGAATAGGACGTTTTTGAATCGCCCAAGTCACCGTCCGAACAAAAGACACGACAAGCCGCGACGATGAGAAACGCGGCAAGCACCTCGGCTTGCGCGAAAATCAGGAATTCGCAAACGTAGATTCGGACGCAAGACCCAATTCACTTGCCAGCGCTCCCGGCGACAAGTTACATTACTTGAAAAAGGAGTCCAGCGGATGGCTCATTCCGAATCTCGACGCGAACTGTTGAAGAAAGCAACCATGATCGGGGCCGGGGCGGTCGTCGGCGCAACTGCGGCGCCGACTATCGCGTCCGCCGGCCAGAAGGTCGATCCCGCGCGGGGCCGATTGACCGCCGCCCTCGCCGACTATGTCCGCCACAAGTTCGCCTCGCATGAATTGGCGGGGGAGATGAAAGAAATCGAAGAGGACATCGCCGGCAATCTGCGCGGCGCCGAAACGAACTTCGGGATTCCAATACGAAACGGCGATGAACCGGATTTTGTATTTGTGCCGGATTAGGGATTGGTTCAAGAGCAAGCTGGCAGCTTGCTTTACGGGGATTTGGAAGAGGAAGGCTCGTGAGCGATCTGGATAGTCCCTGGAAGGAGGCGTTGGAGCAGTTTCTGCCTGCGTTTCTGGCTTTCTTTTTTCCGGATTGCCATGCGGCCATCGATTGGGGTAAGGACTACGAATCGCTCGACACGGAATTGCAACAAATCGTGGCGGACGCGGAACTCGGCCGTCGTCTGGCGGACAAGTTGTTCCGGGTCTATCGCAAGGACGGTCAGGAAACTTGGGTGTTGATCCACGTCGAGATGCAGAATCAGCCCGATGAGCAGTTCGCGGAGCGGATGTATATTTACAATTATCGGATATACGATCGATTTCGCCGTCCGGTTGTCAGTCTGGCGGTGCTGGGCGATGAACGGGCAAGTTGGAGGCCCAGCGAGTTCGGCTACGAGTTGTGGGGATGCGGCATTCGGCTTACTTTTCCCACGGTCAAATTGTTGGACTACCACCAAGATCTTGCGAAGCTGGAAGGAGATCGAAATCCGTTTGGTTTGATCGTCCTTGCCCACTTGCAAACGGCGGCGACCCGCCAGGATGCTCACGCGCGGCAAGCATGGAAAGTACGATTGGTGAAAGGGCTGTTCGATCAGGGTTTGAAAGCGAAGGCAATCCGTCAGATGTTTCGACTGATTGACTGGATGATGGAGTTGCCAAGGGAACTTGAATTGGAATTTAGGGCGGAAATCCGCAACTTTGAGGAGGAGAGAAAAATGCCATACATCACAAGCGTCGAACGACTGGCACTGGAAGAAGGACGAGAAGAAGGACGAGAACTGGGACGAGAACTGGGACGAGAAGAAGGCCAATTGATCGGACTGGCCGATGGCATCGCGCTGGCGGTCGAGGTGAAATATGGCAAGGAAGGGTTGAAATCCTTGCCCCAGATCCCAAGTCTTCGAAACCTGAAGTTGCTGCATTCATTACAGGATGCGATTCGCGCCGACGCAACCCTGGAGGAACTTCGCGAACGAATGACGCAACCTGAAAATGGTGCGATTGGATGATGGCAATTCCACGTCAGGCAATTCTATTCTCGCCCAAGAGTGCCCAACCATGCCCCTCGTTCCGGAAGAGACTTTATTCGCAACCATCCCGACCCTCGGCGTCTTGTTGCGCACCGGCAAGCTCTCTTCCGTCGATTTGACCGATGCCTATTTGGCACGCCTTGAAAAACTCGGTCCCCGCCTAGGCGCCGTCGTGACGATCACGCGAGAACAAGCCCTTAGGGAAGCACGCGCCGCGGATGCCGAAATCAAGGCGGGCACGATTCGCGGTCCCTTGCATGGCATCCCTTACGGCGCCAAGGATCTTCTCGCCACGCGCGGCATCCCCACCACCTGGGGCGCCGAGCCTTACCGCAAGCAACTCTTTGACTACGATGCGACGATCGTGCGAAAACTGCGCGACGCAGGCGCCATCCTCGTCGCCAAGCTGGCCATGGTCGAACTCGCCGGCTCGTTTGGATATTCCAGCGCGGATGCCTCCTTTACCGGCCCCGGCCGCAATCCTTGGAATTTGGGTTATTGGGCCGGTGGATCCTCTTCCGGTCCCGGCAGCGCAGTGGCGGGTGGGCTAGTGCCCTTTGCCATCGGCTCGGAGACCTCCGGTTCGATCATCACGCCCGCGGCATATTGCGGAATTTCCGGTCTTAGACCGACCTACGGCCGAGTGAGCCGCCACGGCGCCATGGCTTTGAGTTGGACGCTCGACAAACTTGGCCCCATGTGCCGGACTGTGGAAGATTGCGGATTGGTTCTCGGCGTCATCGCGGGCCGCGATCCGCTCGATCCAACCAGCGCGAGCCGAATCTTTACGTTTCCAGAGGCAAACGCAAAACGCAAGTTTCGCATCGGCGTCATCAAAGACTCGGCGTCCGGAATCCAGCCTGCCGTGCGTGAGAACTTTGAGACGTCGCTCAAGGTTCTGAGCAAGTTTTGCGACATCACCGAGGGCATCGAATTCCCCAACTGGCCCTATGGTTCCGTGATCGGCGCCATTATCGACGCCGAGGGGGCCAGCGCCTTCCGCGACCTCATCGAATCGGGCCGCATCCGCCAACTTCGCAACGCCCAGATGAAACGCGGCAGCTATTCCGCTTCGGTCGTCCTCGCGGTCGATTATTTACAGGCGATGCGCGTGCGCGTAAAAATCCGCAAGGCGCTGCATGGCCTCTATTCTCGCTTCGACGCACTCGTCGCTCCTTCCCGCTCGACGGTCGCCTTTCCGGCCGACCGACCGTTCCGCGGCATCTACCCGAAATACCGCTCGGGCCCTTCGATTATCCCGGCCGGCAATCTGGCGGGGCAACCGGCCCTTTCCGTCCTCAACGGTTTCGGACCGCATGGATTGCCGACCGGCATCCAGTTCACCGGCAAGGCCTGGAGCGAACCGCGTTTGCTCGCGATCGCCCACGCCTATCAGCAGCACACCGATTGGCACACGCGACGCCCCACGCTCAAAGGCGGCTGACGCAATCATGACTTTGGAATTGCTTTTCGTCTATGGAACCCTGCGGCCCGGATTCGACCATCCCATGGCCCGTTACCTGGCTACGCGCGCCCGCCATCTAGGTACGGGATTGGTTCGCGGCATGCTTTTTCATTTGGGGCGCTATCCGGGTGTCGTCGAAGCGGCAGCGGAGAAGGACCAAGTGCGCGGCGACGTCTTCGAATTGTCCCGCGATGCCGAGGCGACTCTACGAGCGTTAGATGATTACGAAACTCTGGAATCGCCGACGCCTGCTTATTTCGAGCGTCAACTCACCGATGTTTGCATGGACACGGGCGAAACCTTGCGAGCCTGGATTTACTGGTATCGCGGAGACATTTCGACAACGGCACACCGAATCCAATCCGGCGATTGGATGCAAGTTACCGGCGACTGACGTTGCGGATTTTTGGAAATCACTTAACGCCGTCGCCCTTCTTTCCGGGAGCTTCCTTCGTCAGCTTTGCGGCGAATTGAGCGAAGTCATCAATCTCCACTTCAAAGCTGCCGAGGAAATGCATGACGATAGACTCCGTGACGCCTCCCGTTACATCCATTGCCGCCTGGAGGGCCGTGAATGGCTCGCCCGAGGTTTTGAGATTCACGACGCGGACGAACTTCTTGCCTAGGTTGTAGCGATTGGCTTTCTCCAAGGGAATCGCCGAAAAAACCGCGTCGAGGAAGAGTTCCGAACCACCGACACTCGCCAATTTCACCTTGCGGCCTTGCATCTCGTAGTCATAGGTAGTGATGTCTTTCGCGGTTTTCTTGGTGAATTTCAGCCCAAGTTTGGAGAGCATCTTTTCAAGTTGCTCGTCGGGAACTCGCGCGATCGTCGGCTCGTCCTTGAAACCGCCGGAGCCGAAGGCGGCAAAGGACTTGATTTCGCGATCGAAGTTATCGAACATGCGTTCGACGGACTGGAGCGTGACGCCGCCTTGAAGATCGAGATTCGATTCCAACACCGAAACGAGTTGCGGCCCCTCGCGACGAAGACATGCGCGCGTGAACTTTGCCGCGATGTTCCACTGGTTGATTCCTTCCAAGGGAATCGGCGGCAACAACGCGTCGACCATGATGTCCTTGCCGCCGGGGAAAAGATAGAAGCCCATCGAGAATCCGGATCGTTTGAAATCGAACACGACATTGCCTTTCGGATCGGGTTCGTTTTTCTTGTAATCGAGCTTGCGGTCCTTCAGGAGTTTTTCGACCTGTTCAGAACTTAGCGACCGAAAGACGTCGTCCTGCGTTCGGGCCGTTTCGACAAAAAGGAGGCAGGTCAGAGCGGTAATCAGACAAGAACGCAACATGTAAAACCCTCGACGAGAAACGTTCAAGTTACTTGGGGGAAAGCCCAGGGACGGCCGTCCCTGGGCTTTCCCTCCTACTTGGCAAGAAAACTCTGAAAATCCTTTAGCTCCCCGCCAAAGCGAATGAGAAACTGGCGGACCATGCCTTCGCTGACGCCGCGAATGCAGTCGAGTTGCATCTCCAGCGAAGCCGTTTTTTTGCCGTCGTTGTCGAGCAATACACAGCGGCTGAATTTCGCTTCCGTATTCCACTGATTCGCCTGGATGAGCGTGATGTTCTTATCGAAGACGGCTTCGATCCAGAGATCCTCGCCGTTGTAATTGACGAGGCGAATCTTGGTCTCGCCGCGCTGGAATGCGTAGCTCTCGACGCCCTTTTTTTCCGGTTCCTTCTTGAACGCCAATTCCAGGTTCTTGAGCACTCCCTCTACCAACTCCGTGCTCGCGCGCGGCCGCAACTTGGATTTCTTTTCCTTGCCGTCCTGTCCCCGACCAATGTCCGGATCAAGCAGAAGCGTTACTAAGAGCATGGGGATAAAGGCGGCAATGAGGCGGTTTCGTCGCACCATGGGTTGCGTCTCCATTCGCGATGGTAGAATAACAGCCTGTTGAAAGGAAACCTTCCTTCTTCACATGCCCCCCAGTTTTTCTTTCCCAGGCTTTTCCAGTCAATGCCAAATTACCGAATTTCCCTGCTCGCTACGATTTTGTCCTTGGCGGCATCCACGGCCCAGGGGCAGGAACTTCGCGTCGGCGCCGCTCGAATCGACATCACACCGCCTACGGGCTTTCCCATGTGGGGTTACGGCGCCCGGCACGATTCGCCGACTAAACGCATTCGCGATCAGCTTCATGCTCGCGCGGTGGTCGTTGAAGTCGGGAAGTCGCGTGTGGCGATCGTCGCCCTCGATTTGGGCCGCGCTCCGACGCGCTCCAGCCGCGATCGTATCGCGAACCAACTCAAGGAAAAGTGCGGCATCGAGCACTTCTTCTTGGTCGCCTCCCATACGCATCATGGGCCGGTGCTGGAATTGGACACCTGGCCGGATGCCAAGAAGCCGTATGTGCGCGACCTGGAACACAAAATTGTGAAAGCCATTGAAGACGCATGCCGTACCGCCGAGGGCGCCCGCATGACCATTGTCCGCTCCGAGGAAAACTTCAATCGCAACCGCCATTCCAAACGCATGGATCGGCCGGTCGACCGAGAATTGCTCGTCGTTCGTTTCGATTCCATCAAAACGGAAAAGACGATCGCGCACCTCGTCAATTTCGCGGCCCATCCGACGATGTTGCCCGCTTCCCTACATGAGTTCTCGCCGGATTTTCCGGGATTCCTTTGCGCGCATGTCGAAAAGAACCGAGGCGGCGTCTGTCTTTTTCTGCAAGGCGCCGCCGGCGACCTTTCACCGGAAACCGCTCACGGCCGCACACCGGAAGCGTTTGGAAAATCATTGGGGCAAAAAGCGCTCGATCTGTTGAAAGATGTGAAAGCGCAAGAGAAACCGCCGCGCGATCTGAAAACCTCCCGCCATACCTTCAATTTTGGCAAGCGCGTCGATTTGGACAATCCCTTCATCCGAGCCGCCTACTCGATCGCGTTCTTCCCCGATCTGATTTCTTTTTACGAGCGTGAGTACCGCGAGGGAATTCGCCCGGACCTTACCGTCGCGTTGCTGGGTGAAAAGATCGGCATTGTCGGCGTGTCGGGAGAATTCTTCTCGGGCCATGCCTTGAGCCTGAAAAAACGCGCCCGACTCGATCACTTACTCTTCCTAGGATACTGCAACGACTATCACCAATACTTCCCAACGATTGAGGCCGCCTCCGAAGGCGGTTACGGCGCCGATGAGATTGTCGCGCCGGTGGAAGTCGGGGCAGGGGAGCGCATGATGAATCATGCGCTCCTGGAACTGTATCGGATGCGCGGGATGTTGAAGTAACCCTGCTCCGTAGCGTTATTTCAACTCCTTGATGGCGATATTGCGAAACTGCACGAGGCTGGGGCTGCCTCCCCAACGCATGTTCTTCGTGTCCCAACCGCCGTGGTGCTGAAGCCCGACGGGCCCCTCAAGCGGCACGCCTGGCAGCTGGGCGTTTTCGATTACTTCCTCGCCGTTTAACTTCACCCAGAGGCGTTCGCCCTTCATGGTGATCTCAAACGTATTCCATTCCCCCTGCGCCTTGTCCGCCTTCTTTTTCGGAGTGACGCCCGCCCGCACCTCCTTGGGATGTTTGGCATTGGTGCGGTATCCCCAAACTTCACCGGAACCCACGGGCCAAAGCCAGATGTTCACCTGCGCGTTCGGTTGCCCACGCAGATAAATGCCGGAGTCCACATCGTCGATCTCGACCGTTTCTTCCTTTCCAGCCGCGTCCTTTTTGGTGCTGCCGTCCGGCAATATGTAGGGAACGCGTTTCGTGACGCCGTGCTCTTTTTTGAGTCGCCAGTCGACAAGGAACACGAAATCCTTGTAGGATTTTGCCGACCAAAGGCTCCTGTCTCCCTTCGCCTCGCTCTTGGCGTCGTAGTCGATCACGCCGTCGACGACCTTCCAGTGGCCGTTGTCTCCTTTGGGGATCTTCCAATTGGTCAGATCCTTGCCGTTGAAGAGCGGCACGAATCCCTTGGGCAACTCGCCCGCGGTTAGCGAGGAAACCGAAAATAGTGTCGCAAGTACGGACCAGCGCATAACCCCTCCTGTCTCTAGGTTGTGAAATCAGCGGAATAATGCGAGCGTACCGGACTGCGCATTGGAAATCCACTCCGAAGACCGTGGGGCCGGTATTCTACCGGCCATTTCGCTTTGCCTCTCGGCCTGGCAGCAACAAAAACGCCCCTGATTGTTCGTCAGGGGCGGCATAGTTCACTTATCCTTTTCGGTGCATGGCTTCTCCGTCACATCGCAATGTTCCGGAGGGGCCACACCCGTCAAGGGCGTCCACGAAGGCGGGTCACTGGCGGGAAACGAGTCCTTGGACGCTTCCTCGACGGCATCCTCGGATGGGTCGCGCCTGGTATCTTGCTCGTCCACGGGTCGCTTTTTTGTGTGGTCCATGATGTTCTCCTATGTGTATGCCGATTGCGGCGCTAAACAGAAGGGCGATGAGTTCGCAATTGCGAACACAAAATTATACGGACGACTTTTCCTTGAGATTGGCTTTTCCCAAATTTATGGCCCATATTTGCGCCAGGACATTTCCCCGCGTCTTGGTATACAAAAAAATACTCCCGAAAGGGTCGCCCGCCTTTTCGCCGAAGGTCCATTTTCATGCCTGGACTCGTAACCCAAAGGCATCGCGATTCCCTCGGCCAAGCCCTCGGCATGGCCTGCCGACTTGTCGTGATGCTCGTGCCAACCGGTATCTTGTTAGCGGCGAGCCTGCGCCACCCCGACATGAACAACACGATGCTCTGGTCCGGCGCGGTCTTTCAAGCAACGGTCTGCTTGCTCAGCGCCTTCAATCGGCGGACCTGGGAACAGTCGATCGGTCCGTCCATTATCACACTCTATCTCATCGCACTCGCCTGGCTTTGGTTCGGCGATCGCATGGACGACTGGTTTACCCACTTGGCCCGCTCCGTGTTGCTGGTCATTCCCTTGATGGTATTCGGGTATCAATCGCTTTACGAGTCGGGAGCGCCTGCGTTGCGCCGGGCCAATTTGCTGGCCGAGCGTTTGAGTAGTCGAAAAGACTGGCCCAGCGACCTCGCTTTGTGCCGCTCTCTGCCTGAGGTCAAAGCGCTTCGTGCCGCTCTGCTTTCCGACGCGAGTCCGGCTTTGGCGCTCCTGCATCACCCTCGGCCTGAAGTGCGCGTCGCCGCGCTGGGCGCACTTGAATTTCGCAAGGATTGGCGGCCTGGGCAGGCGGAATTGGTGCTGCAAGTCGCCCAGCGCGCTGAGCAACCAGCTGTGCGCGCGGCGGCGGTCACCGCTCTGGGAAATATCGACGATCGCGCCTTGATCGAAACCGTCGCCCAGTTCCTGCACGATACCAGCCGTGAAGTACGCAAGGCGGCCGTCGAAGCGCTCCTCTGGGAAACCGAGCACCGTTGGTCCTGGATCCGCTACGCGGTGCGCCGCATTCTGGCTGACCCTCTCTTTGTCGGCGACGGCCCTCTGAGCCACGAGGGACAGCTGCTAACGCAAGAGGCCGTCAACGACCTAACTGCCTGGAGCGCCGAAAAGGGCATCCTAGCCGCCCGCGCCGCCATGACGCTTGGCGCGCATTACAGCCGCGCACTTACGGAACGGCCGGATGCGGGTCTGTTTGAATCCATTCGCGCTCAACTCTCCGACCCGCAATCGCCGGCCGTGCTCAGGCTGGAACTTGGCAAACTCATGCAACTTCATCAGGAATTGGATCTGCCGCTTCTTGAAAGGATGCTCGATCCACTCAATCCCGCGTCGCTGCGTTTGATCGCCTGCGAAACCGTTCTCTCGGAGCATATTGAATGCCCCATTAAGCTGATGGCCGTCTCTGCGTTGCGGGATTTGGCACGCCTGCCGAATCGAGAAATCGCCATTGCGACAGCCGATGTCGTTCAGCGTCGTCTGGGCGTGGATCTGGGATTGGGACTGGGTCAACCGCTGCCCCCGGTTCACAGCCGCCAAGCCGCCGAAATTACACGGCGCGTCATGCAATGGGCAAACCGGCACGCGGAGGATCCCGACGAGATGCTTGAGGATTCCCGGCTGCTCACGCATTAGCGCCGCCCTCGTAGAGCAAGCTGGCAGCTTGTGCTACGGGCTTCCGTGTTTCTCCGTTACAATGAAGGGCGAGTCTGATCTGCCATCTGCCTCTTCATCGCGGAGAACGCGAATGAGTTCATCCATCGCCAAAGTCGTTCTTTCCCTTGCCTTATTCGCAGTTGCCTTCCTCGGCGATTCGCGCGTTGGCGCGGGCAGCGGCACCGATCTGGAATACGCCGTCTGGTTTGAACCGAAGAACCCGATCTTGGGATCGAACTACAAGATGTTCATCAAGGTCCGCAACGCCAACGCACGCTACGCGCTCAAAATCCGCGCGGCGATTTACGAGTTGCCGGAGAAGGACCGCCTGCTCAGCGCCAATCCCCTGGAACGGCAACTTGCGCCTGGCGCCGACCATACCTTCCATTTCGAGATTCGCTGCGGATCCGAGAAGGGAAATATCAGCTACGATGTGATACCAAGCTGGGTTGACTAAAAACAAGGGCGAGCCGGGCGGCGTCAGCCCCCGGAGTAAACCCGGCAATCGCAAGATTCACCTCCGTGGGTCTGACGCCGCCCGGCTCGCTATCGGATCAATTACTCAAGCCGCGTCGTGCCCGGCATGGCGACCGGGGGAACGGGAAGTTCCATGTCCATGCTCAGACGCGCCGGCATGAGATTCTGCGTCGATTCCAACGCTTGCTGCCAGGTGACCTCTTGGCCGGTGTAGCAGGCCATTCGGCCCATGACGGCCGTGAGCGAACTTTCGGTGACGTTGCGCAGGTCGTTGATGGGCCGATTATTCGTGATCGACTCGATCAAGGCGACATGTTCCGCGCGATAGGGCTGGTTGTCCATGCGGCGGGGGAAGTTCCAGGCGCGTTCGCCGGCGATCGTGTAGTTGTGGCTGGTCCATTTGCCGCGCGTGCCCGTCACTTCTTCGGCTACCTTGTTGGCGCAGCCCTCGATCTGACGTGCCATGCTCAGGACATGGGCGCCGTTGGGGTATTCGAAATCGATGGCGAAGTGATCGTAGATATGGCCAAACTCGGGCGCGGTGCGCACTTGACGGCCGCCCAAACCGATGCACTTGACCGGGTGGGCGCGGAGGGCCCAGTTGCAAACGTCGAGATTGTGAACGTGTTGTTCCGTGATATGGTCGCCGGAGAGCCAGGTGAAATAAAGCCAATTGCGAATCTGCCATTCCAGGTCGCCCATGCCTTCGGTGCGAGCGCGATTCCAGAGTCGGCCCTGATTCCAATAGCAGCGGGCGCTGGTGATGGTGCCGATGTCGCCGTCGTGAATCCGCGCCATCGATTCCTTGTAACCCGTCTGGTAACGACGCTGCGTGCCGGCGACGATGGACAGGTTGTTGCGCGTCGCGACATCGAAGGTTTCCAAGTTCATGCGGGCGCCGGGGCCGTCGACGGTCGCGGGCTTCTCCGTGAAGATGTGCTTGCGGGCGGCGACGGCCGCGCGCAAATGCGTGGGGCGGAAGCCGGGGGGCGTCGCCAAGATAACGAGATTGCAGTTGGTGGCCAACACCTGATCGATGGCGCCCAACCCGGTGAACATGCGAGCGTCGGGCACGTCGACTTGGGCGCGGACTTCGGAACGCGTGAGTTGATCGCGGCTGCTGCGGACACGATCGGGGAAGGCGTCGCCCATGGCGATGAGCCGAACATTGCGGCCCGCGTGCAAGCAGTCGACGGCGGCGCCGGTGCCGCGGCCGCCGCAACCGATCAGACCGACCCGTACTTCGTCGGTGCCCTGCGCGTGGGCGTTGCTCAAAACCGACATGTTGGCCGCCAACACGCCTCCCGCAACCGCGGAAGTCTTCAAGAAATCTCGCCGGTTGCTCTTATTCTCGCTCATGCCCATCCTCCTGGAGAGTGAAGTGATACCATCGCGTTGTCCGTGTTTGACCATTATTGTCCCGCACGCGGTGTAGTTTGTCCACAAGGAAAATGACAGGATCGGCGGAGATCCTTGCTAAGGGGCGGTTTGCTTGCCGCTAGAATTCAATACGAGTAATCTCACGAGAGGTTCAATGACCTACGTTCACGCAATGGAAATCTGGAGCGCGCCGATGAGATTCTTGATCTTGGCTTTTACGTTCTCGTTTCTTGGGAGTTCCGCAGCGACCGCTCAACAGCGACTCCAGATCGTCGGCCATCGGGGGCTGATCCATCACGCGCCTGAGAACACGCTCGCAGGCAGCGCCGCTTGCCTGAGTCTGCGCCTCGGCTTCGAGATTGACGTAAGGCGGACCAAGGACGGTGCGCTGGTTTGCGTTCACGACGGAACGCTGGACCGCACGACGGACGGCAAGGGCAATGTCGCCGATTTTTCCCTCGCCGAACTACAAAAACTAGACGCGGGCCGGCGCTTCCACCCCGAGTTCGCCGGGGAAAAGATACCTTTGTTGAGCGAAATATTCGCCTTGCTCGCCGCACAGGGAGACGGCGCGCTTTTGGCGCTCGACGTCAAAGACGAGGATCTGGAAGCGGATATCCTGGGCCTGATCCACACGCACAAAGTATCGGAGCGCATCGTGTGCATCGGCCTGACCATCGAGCAAGCGACGCTGCGGAAAAAGCTGCGGGCCGGCGACAAGAAACTGGGCATCGCGGCACTGGCGCAAACGGAGAAGGATCTCGAAAAAGCTCTTGAGGATCCGGCCGCGAATTGGATATATGTGCGCTTCGTCCCATCGGCGGAACAGGTCGCCCGGATTCACAAACAAGGCAAACGAGTATTCATCGCCGGCGTCACGGTCGCCGGAAAGAACGACGAGAATTGGATGCGCTGCCGCGATGCTGGAGTCGACGCGCTGTTGACCGACTTCCCGTTGGAATGTCGAAAAATATTGAAATAAGTTAGCACGACGCGCCGGCGAGGTCTTTTCACTCGCTGGCGCGTCGTGCTAACGTGCAGTAAAGTGACTACCCCGCGGGCGTAAAGCCGAGGACGACGTCGAAGCGGGCCGCCAACTCGCCGATGCGCGAACCCATCACGGGCGCGAAGGGCACGATCAGCGATTCCCTCGCGGCGCGATCGCGCACGCTTTGCAAGACGCCGTCGCGGGCATTGGCGGCGTGACCTTGAATGTAGCACTGCGTGTTGAAGTCGTCGCGGCTGCGGATTTTCACTTTCACATGAATGTGCGGCGTTCGGCCAGGGTAGGGCACCGGGCGGATCGTCCGGAAATAGTATTCGCCCGTCGAGCCGGTCAGGAATCGGCCGAAGCCTTGGAAATTGGCGTCTCGACGTTCGCGATTGCCGCTGCGCGTGTGCAGGTAGGCGCCGGCGTTGTCGACCTGCCAAATCTCGACGACGGCGTTGCGAATAGGGGAACCAGCGGCGCTTAAGATGCGGCCGGTCAAATGGGTAATGTCGCCGACCGCCGGCGTAATCCCGTTGTTGATGACGATCAAATCGTTGTCGGTATCCAGCGGCATGCGATCCGGAAAGAAAGGGCCTTCCGTCTGATCGGGTGTCTGGACCGGACGGGCCAATTCTTGGGCGAAGAGACCGGGCGTCGTGAAGAGCGCGGCCCCATAGGCAAACTGCTTCAAAAACGAGCGACGGGAGGAAATGGGATGCGATCGCATGAAACGGAACTCCTTGAAAGGGATGTGCGGACGAACCTCATCCGGTGGTCGCATGACTCACTCATAACAACAGACGAATGAAATGGTCAATCGGGGCTTTCGCGCGTCAGAACGGACTTGAGACTTTTCAAGTTCTCCTGTTCTTCCATGGGACAAACGACTCGGAAACCGACATAATCCGCGTCCGTCATCCACCACACGCTTTGCGGACGCTGCGGATCACGGCGCAACCAATCGCGTTCGGAATAACGCCGCGCAGCAGTGCGCAATTCTTTCGGCACATCCAGCCAAGAACCGCCCCGCGCGATATACGGGTAGCGCTTGTTGATCGGCAAATTCACCGGCCCCAATGTCACCTTGTCCGTCGGAAACTTTCCGTAAAACTCCTTCGCATACATGTCGATGCACCATTCCGATACGTTGCCGTGCATATCGTAGAGGCCCCACGCGTTCGGCTTCTTGAGGCCGACCTTGTGCGGCGTTTCTTCGGCACTCGTTTCGTACCAGGCAAATTCGTCGATTTTCTTGGCGTCTTCGCCGAAGTTGTACGCGGTTGTCGTGCCCGCGCGGCAGGCCCATTCCCATTCCGCTTCGGTCGGCAAGCGATAGCGCTTGCCGGTCTTGGCGGAAAGCCAGCGACAAAACTCCATGGCGGCATGATGGGTGATGTTGAGCGCGGGAAAATCCTTGCGGCCATAGCCGAATGTCGGGTCGGTGTAAGGCGGCGTGGGCCGACTCACCATGGCGATCATTTTCTCCTTGTCCGTCTTGGGGTCCGGTTCTTTCTTTTCCCAAAATAGATCGTATTCATCCCAGCGAATCTCGAATTTCCCCATCCAGAACGGCTTCACTTGCACCGGATGCTGGGGACCTTCATCCGGCTTGCGATCTTTTTCTTTTTCCGGACTGCCAATCATGTAGATGCCGCCGGGGATCGCCTTCATCTCGAAACTGACGCGCTCGGTCAGTTTTTCCACATAGTCTTTGTGGGCGGATTTGTCGATTTGCGGCAGCTTGTCGGGAACCTGAGCGGCCAGCGATGAAACTCCAAGCAGTCCAACGACGATACTATGAACAAAGACGCGCATTTGTGATATGCTCCACAGAGTTCGCCGCGAGCGGCTCTTGTTGACTCTTCCAAAGTTCAATCGATCATGTTCACGAAACACCGGCTCTTGGGCCTCGTTATTATACTTGCCGCCGTCGGCAAAGTCCGCGCCGGCGCCGAGCCTGTCTTGCGTCCCTTTCAGTTCAGCGAACCCCACATGGGCACGCTTT
>Ga0163144_10016210_pt1 | contig 15283 bp, 15 predicted proteins | sample OliLak19BULKMAT1_FD_123175 | JGI IMG/M metagenome (GOLD analysis project Ga0163144, IMG submission 123175) | Freshwater microbial mat bacterial communities from Lake Vanda, McMurdo Dry Valleys, Antarctica - Oligotrophic Lake LV.19.BULKMAT1 | ecosystem: Environmental > Aquatic > Freshwater >... | reverse complement strand
GTCCAAAAAATGTGGGTAACCATGAGGCATAAATGCCTGGGCTAACTAAAAGCCTTGCGAGACAATCGATCGATTAACCACTATTCGTCCACTTGGGTTGCCCGGGCGAAGCCCGCGCTGGGTTTGATCCGTGGCGAAAACATTGCTCAGGTTATTTTTGTACGATCGCTAATAATCGGCCCCGGCTCCTTTCTCCCAGCAGTGTTGCGATGCCCGATGATCCTCAAATCTCGCGCGGCAAGGTCTATCTCGTCGGCGCGGGGCCGGGCGATCCGGGCCTGATCACGCTCCGCGGGGTCGAGTGCCTGGGGCGGGCCGACCTGGTCCTCTACGACTACCTGGTGAACCCGCAGATTCTGGATCATGCCCGCGCCACGGCCGAGCTGGTTTGCTTGGGACGCCACGGCCGGGGCCGCATCATGTCGCCCACGGAAGTCAACGAGCGGATGATCCGCGGCGCGCAGGCCGGTCAGATTGTCGTGCGACTCAAGAGTGGCGATCCGCTCATCTTCGCCCGCGCGGCCGAGGAGCGCCAAGCATTGGCTGCCGCGGAAGTGCCGTTTGAGATCGTGCCGGGCATCACCGTCGCACTCGCGGCGGGCAGCTACGCGGGCATTGCGCTGACCGATCGCGACGCGGCATCGGCCGTGGCGCTGGTGACCGGACACGAAGACGAAGATAAGCGTTCGCAACCTCTCGACTACGTCGCGCTGGCCGCCTTTCCGGGGACGCTGGTTTTCTACATGGGCGTGACGAGCGCCCCGCATTGGACCAAGGCGCTCATGGAAGCTGGCAAGGCGGCCGACACGCCCGCAGCCATCGTGCGCCGTTGCTCATGGCCCGACCAGGTCACCATTCGTTGCACCCTGGCGCGAGTGGCCGACGAGCTGGCGACAAGCAAGATCCGACCGCCCGTGATCGTTATAGTGGGCGACGTCGCGGCCGCCGAGCCAGCCGCACGATGGTTCACCGATCGGCCATTGTTCGGTCAACGTGTGCTGGTCACTCGTCCCGCGGGACAAGCCGGCGACCTACGCAGCCGGTTGGCCGACTTGGGGGCTGAAGTGATCTTGCAGCCTGCCATCGAAATCACCGATCCGGCGGATTGGTCGCCCGTCAACGCGGCGTTGGTTCGCATGAACAAAAACGGCCCAAATCAAACTAAAACGGATAACTACGACTGGCTCGTCTTCTCGAGCGCGAACGGCGTCCGCTACTTGCTCGATCGATTGCTTGCGATTGGCGGCGACACGCGATGGTTGGGTAGTGTGAATTTGGCCGCGATCGGGCCGGGCACGGCCGACGAACTGGCCCGCTACCATCTTCGCGCGGATTTGGTGCCGAACGAGTTTCGCGCCGAGTCGCTCGCCGGGGAACTGGCGGTGAACGCTGCGGGAAAGCGATTCCTCTTAGCACGGGCCAGCCGAGGGCGAGAAGTGCTGGCCGACGAGCTGCGCGCCGCCGGCGCGACGGTGGACCAGATAGTCGTTTACACCAGCCGCGACGTGCCCCACGCAGAAGGGGCCGTGGTGGAACTGCTGGCCGCCGGCCGTATCGATTGGATCACTGTCACCAGTTCGGCGATCGCACGAGCGTTGGCCGCCATGTTCGGGCGGCCCGCGGTGCAAGGACTTTCCGCCGCGAAGTTGGCGAGCATCAGCCCCGTCACCACCGCGACGTTACGCAAACTGGGCTTTGAGCCGGCCGTCGAAGCCACCGAGTACACGATGAAAGGCCTGGTCGAGGCGATGCTGTCGTTCAGGCCGGTGTCTGGAACCATTGGCTGATACCGGCCGCCACTGGGGCCAGGCAACGCAGCCAATGGTTCCTGACACCTTCCGGCGGAACCGTCCCGCAACGGGTTCTGGCCCTCGCCCCGCCACCGCAGCTAGCAAACCCGCCGCTAGCGGCATTTCCGCCGCGTCTTCCCAGCCTTCCCATCCAACGCAAATCAATCGAGTGCAACCGCGTTGGCTGCCGACCCTCTTCTCAGGGCCGACGACTTCGAGCTTATCCGGCCGAGGAGGAACACTGCGAATGATACTGACAAATGCACCCGCCACGCTTGTCGTTTCGATTCACGTCGATGGCGCCGCGTCCGATCCATCGACGACGGTGTCGCACCAGGCCGAAGCGTCGGTCGATTCGCTGCTGCGGTTCTTTGCCGACCACAACGTGCAGGCCACGTGGAACATCGCCGACCCCGCCGCATCGCCATTGGCCGTGCGCATTCGGGCCGACGACGGCGATCACGAAATCGCACTTTCGGCGAGTTCGAGCTGGGCCGGCAGTGACGTTGGACATCGCCATTTTTCGGAAGAACTTTCGAGGCACTCGGCAGCGGCGCAGAATGCCGGCTATTCGATCACGACACTCAGCCTAAGCAATGGCGCGGCCGTGCAACATCCTGACGTGCTGGTCCAACACGGCATCACGGCGGTTTGCCAGCGTGCGGTAACCCAAACTGCGAAACGCGCCTCGCGATTCTTCGGGTTGAAGTCCTCGCAGCAAGCGGAAGGTGACGCTTTTGGCGGCCGACAGGCGCGCCCGTTACGGTGGGGGCTGTGGCATGTGGCCGCAGGATGCGATTTGTTGAATCCTTCGCTACGGCGCACGCGACAGTGCATCGAAGTCGCGCGCGGCGGCCTGCTGCAATGCCAGGTCGAAGTGCCATCGCTGCTGGATCGGCATGGAAAGCCGCTCCGCTCGCTCGACGCGGCATTCACGCACATTCTCGATCTACGCGATGCCGGGCGACTGCGGATCAGCACAATGGCGCTAGCGGTGAATACGCTCAGGCGGAGATCGGCCCCGCCGGCGCGTTCGATCCTTCAGCGGCAAGCGGCGTGAAGGGCGCCCTACGGTTGCTCCCGAAACGTGGACCAACTCAAGTAGCCCAGCAAGAGAGCCGCTACGACAAAGCCGATGTCCATCGCCATGCTGGCTTTGCTAAAAGGAAAGCCCACCGCCAGGTCGAGGCCGAACAAGAGCAGCAGTACGATCGCGATCACGATCCCGGAAATACTCAAAGCTTTGGGCATCGGGCTCTTGCTAGGTACGGTCAGCGTGGACATGGTAAGCTCCCTAGTATAGTTCGGCCAACGCGGCTGTCAGCAGGGGGAAAAGGGGCAACTTGCCCGCTATTTGAGGGCAGTTTCTCGGGTATCCACGGGCTGAGGGCCGGGGAACCAACGCCGTGGGAGGCCGAAGTCGAGGGTGAACTGGCCTCGATACTCGGCTGCTTACCTCGGCAACCCTCCTTCCAGCCATTTGTGTAATCTGCATCGTGGTTGCGCGGCCGTCAACACAATCGGCCCATACGACCTGTAGAATGGGACTTTCCTCCGGAAGTCTGTGCAAATCTGGTGGCTGGCCGAGGGGGCTTGAGAATCGCACTGGGGGAAGCCGATGGAAATTCGAGATCTGTGGCTAGGCGATTCGTCGGGCAACGGCGACCCTTGGTTGCTTTTTCGCGAGCAAATGCCCGTCGCCCGCAACTGGGCCTACTTCGACCATGCGGCGGTCGCGCCCCTGTGCCAAGCGGCGCGGTCGGCCATGGCGGAATGCCTTGACGACGCCACCGAAAACGGCGACGCCAATTCCAGCCGCTGGGCCAAACGCCTGGAGGAGGTCCGCCGCCTGGGGGCCGAGCTTCTGGCCGCCGACCCTACAGAGGTTTCGCTGGTCCGCAATACAACCGAAGGCATCAACTTCGTCGCCGAGGGCTTTCCCTGGCGCGAAGGGGACAATCTCGTCACGCCGGCCGACGAGTTCCCGTCGAACCAATACCCATGGATGAACCTCGCCTCGCGCGGCGTCGAGACGCGACGCGTGAAGTGCGACGAGGGACGGGTCTCGCTCGACGCTCTGGCCGCCGCCTGCGACCGGCGAACTCGATTGATCGCCGTCAGTTGGGTCGGCTACGCCAGCGGCTGGCGAAGCGACGTCGACGCGCTAGTGGAACTGGCGCACGAGCGCGGCGCGCTTCTGTTTCTCGACGCGATTCAAGGGTTGGGCATGTTTCCGCTGGACGTACACCGCAGCGGCGTCGATTTTCTGGCGGCCGATGGCCACAAGTGGCTCTTGGGACCCGAGGGCGCCGGTCTCTTCTATTTGCGCCGCGAGCACCTCGATCTACTGCGACCGCTGGGCGTCGGTTGGCACAGCGTGGTGCATTCGACCGATTACAACCGTATCGAGCTGGCCCTGCGTCCCGCGGCCAGCCGCTACGAAGGGGGCACGTACAACGTCGCGGGGCTCGTGGGAATGGGGGCCAGCCTGGAGCTGCTGCGCGGCTATGGGCCGGCCGCGATCGGCCGACGGCTGTTGGAAATCACCGATCTGGTCTGTCATCGACTGGAAGAAATTGGCGCCCGCATCATGAGCCACCGCGATCGGCCCGAGCACTCCAGCGGCATTGTTTCGTTTCAGCTTCCAAAGGTTGATCCGCTGACCGTGCGGAAATCGTGCCTGGCCCGTGGCGTCGTGCTGTCGTGTCGAGCCGGCCGGCTGCGTGTGAGTCCTCATGCGTACACGAATGAGGACGATATCGAGCGACTTGTGGCGGCACTTGTGGCGTTGAAGTAGATTACATTAGAGCTGGATTCAAAACCGAACTCGGGTGCCACTGCTGGCTTGTCCAGCAGTGCGACGCACGAGAAAACACTGCTGGACGAGCCAGCAGTGGCACACACAGGATCCCAAAGACCCGGTTTTGAAACGAGTTCTAGTTGTGTGGATTCGGGTTACAGAATCCCGGCGAAATGCGAAGGGTTGCGAACATGAGTAACGTCAGTCACGGCATCATTATTCAAGGCGTCATCCACGGCAAAACGATCGTGTTGGCGGAGAACCCGGGAATTGCCGACGGGCAAGCCGTGGAAGTCGTGGTGCGCGCTGCGCCCGCGTTGAAGGCTGGCGCGATCGAGAACCAGTCCGCCGCGGGGATGTTAGCTGACTATCCCGATATGGACGCGGACATGGAAGAGATTCTGAGGGAGAGGACGACCGGCGTGTATCGGGAGATTGAGGAGTGAGCTTTCTTCTCGATACCGACACCTGCTCAGCCCATCTTCGTCGTCCGTCGGGTTTGATCCATCGATTCGTGCAGCATTCTGGCCGGCTCTACGTCTCCACGCTTGGTCTCGCGGAACTCTACGCATGGGCGTACCGGCGTGAAGATCCCGTACCCGCGCTCGCAGCGATTGCCAAGTTAGTGCAATTTGAAGTCAAGTTGCTCGACTTCGATCGCGCGTGCGCAGAACAATTTGGAATGCTTCGGGGTATTTTCCGAAGACAAGGCGTGTCGGTGCCGCCCGTCGACCTCATGATCGCTTCGGTCGCATTGGTGAATGACTTGACGCTCGTGTCGCACAACACGCGAGACTTCCGCTTTGTTCCGAACTTAAGGCTTGAAGACTGGCTCGAGCCGTAGGTTGAAACTCTCGACGTAGGTCGCGATCAGCGTCAAAACTCAATCGCCGCCGCGTCGAACACGGGGCCTTCGACACAAGTCCGCCGGTAGTCCCAGCCTCCTTGCTCCTGGCGGACGCGGGCCACGCAACTGAAGCAAATGCCGATGCCGCAGGCCATCGGCGTCTCGAGCGACACCTGGCAAGGCACGCCCGCCGCGGCCGCCATGTCCGCGACCGCGTGCATCATCGGCTCGGGACCGCAACAAACGACACGGACGCCGCTGCGCGATTCGTTCAGCACGTTTTCAAGTAGATCAGTCACCAGCCCGTGATGACCGGCCGAACCGTCGTCGGTGCTGGTGCGAACCTCGACACCTAGTTGCTCGAAATCGGCGATGCCGGCCAGATACTCGGCCGACCGTGCTCCGTAGCAGAGCGTCACGCGGCCAGCTCGGGCCGCTTGCCGAGGTGATTCGCCATACGCCTTGTAGCCCAAGTACTCCTGCGCGAGTGCGAGAAATGGCGTCTGTCCAATGCCGCCGGCCACCATCACCAGGTGTTCGACTGCGAGGGGCGCAAATCCATTGCCCAGCGGTCCCCAGATTTCAAGCTTCTGCCCGGCCTCGCAGCGGGCTAATCGGCTGGTGAGCTTGCCGACCGTGAGGTAGACGATGTCCAAGCCGATCGGCGTAACGATCTCACTCCTTGCGGCATCACCGATCGCGGCATCGCTGAGAACCGTGTCGTAGAGCGCTAATGGCCGGCCCAGCAAGGGGTCATCACAACCGGCCAGCCGCAGCATGATGAACTGGCCGGGCACAATCCGCCGCGCAATCCGCGGGCAATCGAAGCGGACTCGGTAAGTGTCGCGTGCCAACCGAACGTTCTCGCGGACGGTAACGGTCGTCGAGATCGCACGGTCCGCGTAGAATGCATCGTGCATGGTGAGTGGCGATTGTGACTAACGAATCGAAACTCGTGGGGCCGCGTCAGAGGGCGCCGTTCGTAGTGACCGCATTCATGCGGTCCGGCTGCACGCTAACCGGCGTGACTTGGCCAAATGCTGTCGACGGGGCACACGCACTGAATTATCCGGACCCGATCGATTCGGGTCACTACAAACGCTCTTGCGTCCGCTCAGGCGGACCCTACTTCTTGACTTTCTTCCTCGGTCCGCTTTGCAGCGCCCGGACTTCGTCGGCCGTGAGGCGTCGGAACTCACCCTGTGGCAGATCTCGCAGTCGCAGCTCGCCGATGGCGACGCGTTTCAGCCGCAGCACTTTATGGCCCAGTTTGGCCAGGATGCGGCGGATTTCGCGATTGCGGCCTTCGGCCAGCACGATCTCGAGCAGGGTGCTTTGTTTGAGGCCGGTTTTGACTTTGACCGATTCCACTTTGGCAAAGCCCTCGGCCAGGTGGACGCCTTGGCGGAGCTTGGCCAAGACTTCCGTGCCGGGTGAGCCCGCCACGAGCACGTGGTACGTTTTTTCCACACCAAACCGCGGATGGGCCAACCGCTGGGCCAGCTCCCCGTCGTTGGTCAGCAGGATCAGTCCCTCGCTCGACAGATCCAATCGGCCCACCGTGAACAGCCGCTCGCGTGTCCTCGGCAGCAGATCGATGACGCGCGGCCGGCCCGATGGATCGAAGTTGGTCGAGACGATGCCCTGCGGCTTGTGGACGAGGTAATAGACGAGCCGCGACTGGGTCAGCGGCACGCCGTCGAGACGAATCTCTTGCCGTTTTGGATCGACGCGCGTGCCAAGCTCGGTGACCACCTTGCGGTCAATCTCGACGCGGCCGGCCAGAATGATCTCTTCGCAGTGGCGGCGGCTGCCGACGCCTGCGGCGGCCATGGCTTTCTGCAGTCGCACGCCCGTGCCACCCGACGGGTCCGCGTCCGGGCGAGGCCGCACAGAACGGCGACGGCGAACCACGCCAGCGCCAGTGCCGCTGCGAACACCGCCATTGGAACCACCGACTTTAGCGCCCCTGACTTTAGCGCCGCCGTTCTTTGAATTGGTGTTCCTTGAATCGCTGCCCCGCGGCTGCCCACCGCTTCGTGAATCACTGCCTTTGGAATCACTGCCCTTGGAAACGCCGCCCTTAGTAATACCCCCGAGCCGCTTAGCCCCGGCGTACGGGCGCCGTGGGCCGCCCTCCGTGGGTGGGGATCCGCCGCCGACGCGTTTGGCGCCACGATCAACCGGTTTGGGGCCGACCGGCTTGGGGCGCACTCCACGAGGTGGCTGGCGGGGGGAACGATCGCGGGGAGGCATGGAGGGACCGCAGCAGGGGGATGAGACTCTCGATGCAAGAAGTTGCATCAGAATCAATCATAACCGCCACGACAGCCGCGACACAGGGGCGAGGTGCATGCGAAAAAGGGGACTGGTCCAATAATCCGGTAGGTTTTGAAGCGGTCTCGCGCGTCCCGATTATTGGACCTGTCCCCTTTTTCCTACCCGCCCGCGCGGAATCGCTATTGCCGCTCGACCAATTCTCGCGGCAGCCAGCGGCCTCGCGACACTTCGGGCGGCGGCTCCTGGAAGCCCCGAGGACGCGCACCGGGGTCCAACGGTCCAGATTCCGTTGTCGGGTAAGGGTCGAAGAACTGGGCTCGCACTTGCTGCTCCTGTGCGTAGCCCGGAGCGAACCATTGCGGCCGGCCAAACTTGCCACTTTGCGAACAGCCCGCGACCGTCACCAACAATGGCGCGGCGCACACCAGCATCCACCATTGTCGCCAGCAGCGGGCCATCGAGCGAGTCCTTGGGCGCCAGGGAACACGAAGCTTTGGGCGGGGGATTATACGCAGATCGTGCCGCGGCAAGAAGGCGAGTCGAGCCCCGTCCGCAGCACCCCCACTCAGTGCATCGTCGCGAAGTGGATGCTAGCTTGAACCTCCGGCCGCTGATAGCTCGCTGGCGCGGTCACGCGGAAGGCCTATCCCGGATGATCCTTAGGGTCGCATTCCCATCAGGGCAAGTACGCGTCCAAGAGAACCACCGGTCCCTCGGGCGCAAAAAGCACGGGCCCGACCGATGCCGGCAGTAGCAGCGTGTCGCCCGCTCCCAGCGGTCGCGCCGTGGCATCGCCGGCCACTCGGACCGATCCCGACAAGACCGCCAGAATATGACAGCGAGTCCTGTCGCCGGCCTCGTGTGGGACATCGAACTCCCAGCGATCGAGTATGAACTTGTCGCACGCAACCAGCCGGCTGACGTGCGATTGCGTTGTCGTAAGCGGAGCCTGTGCAGAGATCGGTCCCAGGTCGTAGTCGATTGCATCCAGGGCCGCGGCCACGTGTAGAGGGCGAGGCTTCCCATCGGCGCCCAGGCGATTCCAGTCGAACAGCCGAAACGTGGTGTCGCTGGCCTGCTGAATTTCGGCCACCAGCAAGCCATCACCCAGCGCATGTACCGTGCCCGCGCGCAGGAACACGCAGTCACCCACCTTAGGCTCGAAGCGGTGCAGGCAAAGCTCGCAGGTTCCACGAGCAACTTCTCGCTCCAGAAGCGCGCGATCAAAGCCGCGCTTCAGACCCGCGTAGATGGCGCTGCCCGGCTCGGCCGCCAACACGACCCAGGCTTCGGTCTTGCCCAGGTCGGGCGGATCGAGCCGCGCCGCCGCCGCATCATCGGGATGTACTTGCACCGAGAGCGTGCGCCGCGAGTCGAGGAATTTAAAAAGCAGCGGAAATCGCTGCTGCGGATGATTCTTCCCAAGCAGCTCTGGCCCGCGCTGCATCACCAGCTCGTGCAACGACGTGCCGGCCAGCGGACCGTCGGCAAGGATGCTCTGGTCCGCGCCACGATCGCAGACCTCCCAACTCTCGGCGTAATCGTCGCCGTCGCCGAGCGGCTTGCCGAGCACGTCGCCGAGCTTGCGCCCGCCCCAAATATAGCGACGCAGAATCGGACGGAAGCGGAATGGATAGAGGGGAGTCATGGATTGCGGATTGGCGTTTTCGGATTGCGGATTGGGGGACGAACCCAGGGAAGGCGGTCGACGCGTTGCAAGTTGCCGAGCGGTTGGCCGCCATCCCTGGGCTTATGCTTAACTTCAACATTCGCGTTGCAAGTCGACGAACCTCCTTGGTTGCCGCGTTGTGCCCCCGCTGTTATTATCGACTTTTACCTCCCCAGCCAATGCCCGCCCGCCTCACTTCGCCCGAACCGTCCCATGAAGAACCGCTACGACGAGGACCTGTTCGCCGGCACCACGATGACTTTCGGGGAGCACCTGGAGGATCTTCGCGGGGCGCTATTCCGCGCGCTGCTGGGGTTGGTCGTGGGCTTTGCGATTGGCTTGCTCCTCGGCAATTACGTTGTACGCGGAATCCTAGGGCCCTTAGAAGGCGCGCTCGGCAACTTTTACTCCAAAGCGGCGATCGAGAAGTACACGGAATGGGTAACCGCTCGCGAAAAGCGAGGCGAACCGGCGCCCTATACAATCGATGAAATCAACCGGCGCGTCCTGACTGACGAATTGATCTTCGACATCCAGTACATCGACACGACGCAGGTGCTCGACGAAATGCACCGTGTCCGCCCTGAAGTCTGGGGTGGTGGCGCCGCGCCGCCGACGACATCTGCTCCAAATAGTGTACCTTCCGCCGGTTCGCCGACGACGAATGCGTCCGCATCGTCCGAAACTCCTTCGACCGCGGAACCCGAATCCGACGCCCCTAATACCGACGGCGGCGGCCTCGTAACCCACCCCGATGCCACGGCGGAGGTCGCGGAATCCATGGCCGACATCGCGGCCAAGCATCGCTTGCTGCCGTTGTTCTTGTGGCATCCGATTGCCGAGGATTCGCGAATTCGCGCCAAGAGCTTTAGCGCGCCCGAGACGTTCGGCATTTGGATCAAGGCCTCGCTGGTCGTGGGGGCCGTGATCTCCAGTCCCTGGGTGTTCTACCAGATCTGGTCCTTCGTGGCGGCCGGCTTGTATCCACACGAAAAGAAATACGTCTACAAGCTCGGGCCGTTCAGCCTGGGCCTGTTCTTGTTGGGCGCCGCGACAGCCTACTTGTTCGTATTCAAGCCGGTGCTCGGTTTTCTCTTCAGTTTCAATAGCAGTATGGGCATCGATCCCGATCCGCGGATCAGCGAATGGTTGAGCTTCGTGCTGCTGTTGCCGATCGGCTTTGGAATCAGCTTTCAACTGCCGCTAGTGATGCTGTTTCTCGAGCGGATCGGCGTGTTCGATGTGGGGGTCTACATTTCCCGGTGGCGGATCTCGGTGCTGGTGATTTTCTGTCTCTCGGCAATACTCACGCCGGGAGGCGATCCCTACAGCATCTTCTTCATGGCCGTGCCGCTGACGGGGCTGTATTGGCTCGGCATCCTGCTGTGCCGTCTGCGACCGAAGAATCCCAACTTGTGGGACGAGTCGCGGGAGGAAAAACTGGGCAAGAAATAGCGCGCAGCAATGTGGATTTCACGCGGGACATGAAACAAGCCCAGGGAAGGCGGTCATGCCGGTGCCGATTGGATACGGCGATGGTCGCCTTCCCTGGGTCGTCTCGGCGACCCTCGCCGCCAGTTCAATAACCCAATCGCTCAAAGCTGCTCGCGGGCAGAATCCGCCTGGTCGAAGAACGAAACGAGCTGGGTTACCTCTTCCACGCCGCGCAATCCGATCAATGTGATGAATCTCTGTTGTCGCTTCCATGTGGCAGCCAAGCGGTCATCCACTTGGACGAGACTGGTCGGCGTACCGTGACACTGCGCCGTCACGATCGGTCGGTCTCCAAACCAGTGTGGTTGGTCGTCGACGTGTTCGAACACCGCCAATCGATCTCCCGCTTCATTCTTGTAGATCGTCTGGACGCATAAGCAGCACGGCATTTTGAGCAGGTAGATACGATCTCGCGCAAATCCATTCGGAAGCATCTCCGGCGCGACGGGCGGATAGCGCAACGTGCGAGCTGCCTCTTCCAGGTCCACGACTCTGCCGTCGTAGTTCGACACCAACGCCAGTTGAGCCTGCTCAGGATTCTGGTCGAATTCGCTCAAATACCGACCGAAGTTCGCGGCAACGGAAATGTGATCGTGGTCGTAGGATTGACGCCACCACGCGAGCAGACCCCAGGAAAACAATGCCAGTACGAGCGAAGCCGCGATTGCCATGCCGAATGCGCGGCGACGTCGGCGAATCGATCCTAAGACCGGCGTCGGTCGAGTCTGTGGAACATGGTCCAACTTCGATCTCAAATCGGGCCAAACGCTCGCAGGCGCGCTAGGGTTGCGAAGCTCCGCCGTCATTCGCGATATCTCGCCGAATTCCGCCAGCCGTCGTGAGCACTCCACGCACTGGCCGATGTGCTCGCGCACCTCGGCTTCGAACGCGGGCTGGAGCTCGTGGTCGTGGAAGGACGACATCAATTCCTGAGCTGTCGAACAGTTCATCCTAGGGTTCCCAGCCAAGCTGAACGAGATGTTCCCGGAGCTGCTGCCGCGCGCGATTGAGCCGTGATCCCACGGTCCCTTGGGGAATCTTCAGTGCGGTCGCGATCTCCGAGTACGGTAAACCATCGACTTCGCGCAATAGGAAAATGACCCTTAACTCGGGATCGAGCCTTTGCAGCGCCTGCTCTAGAAGTTCCTGCCGCTGTGCGTGCATTGCGTGAGATGGGGACCTGTCTATTGGTTCGCTGGCGAGTGACTCACGGCCCGGCCGGCGTTCGCGTCGTCGAAACTGCAGGCACTCGTTGATTGCCAGGCGATACAGCCACGTCGAAAAGCTTGACCGCCCGGAGTATTGCCGTATATTGCGATAAGTCTGGAGAAATACCTGCTGCAAGACATCGGGGGCATCCTGCGGGCCGACCATGCGAAGGGCCAAGCGAAAGATTTTTTCGCGGAACTCGTCGTACAACTCCTTTTGGGCCAGACGGTCGCCTGTCTTACAACCTTCAATGACGGCGGCCGCGCATCCGCTCGTGTTGCGCGATGCGCACTCTCCTCGATCTCCTCCATTAGATGCAGTGACCGACGTATTTCTTCGCGGGGAAGATGGGGAAGATGTGGTCATGCGAGTTTTCTGTTTGTGGAGCGGGGTCGCGGAGACGGCTGCACGTGAGAAACACAAGGCTTGTGCCGTTCGCCAAAGGCTCGATGCAGCACGCAACTTCCGTCAATTGCCACCTTAAACATGGGGGTTCTTGGTCGAGTGGATAGGGTTGCGGTGTGCCGCAACGACACTATTTGCTGTGCCAATCCGTGCAACCCTTCGATTGTTACGGCTTTTTGGATGCTTTCCAAGGTTCCTGCGAAGAAATCGCCGTTTACTGCATCTAAACTTGCCGAGACGGAATCGATGTTCGATCCCGGAGGCCGGCAAGTCGTGGCGGCGACCCGCGCGGCAAGAAAGCCATTTCTAAGAAAGGGTTTCCAATGAACTGCTTCACTATGAAGAAGCTGGTCACTACAGCCATCTTTGCCGCGACGGCGGTCGCGTGGGCTGGTGTAGCCCAGGCCCAGTTCCGTGACGCGGGGTCCAAAGCCCGCGGGGAATACAGCTTCTACACCAAGTCCGCCGGTCGTTCGATGCGGAACGCTCGCGAATACTCTCAAACTTATCGAGAGTACGTCCGCACTGCGCCGGCACAAAAGGTCAATCCAGAAGTGGCGAAGGAAACCGCGGACAGCATTGGTCAGTACATCGCGAAAGCTCAGAAACACATGAGCTGGATGCGCAAACAAGCAGTCGGCGACAAAGTTACGCTGGCTTCGTTGGATGTGATCGACAAAAATTTAGCCGATGCCGCAAAGTCACACGCCGAGATGCACGAAACGTGCTTGAAGGACAATATCGATGCGGCCGCCTCGATGGATTGCTGCAAAGTGATCGACGACTCGTTGGCTAAGGCGATTGCCGAGCACGACAAGTTGATGAAGACGCTCGCGGCGAAAACGCCTGCTACGAAGTAGCTCGCGAATTCAGAAGTCCACCCAGTGGAGAATGCTCTGGTTGAGGTGGCTCTGGTTGAGGTGATTGCCTCGACCAGGGCCTTTTTTTGCCCCCCGACATATGGCCTCACCGCGCCGCGGTGAGGGCCTGGAAGTCGGATACGATAAAAGCCCTTGGAAAGGGCGACGCCACCGCATCCACCAACAAGCGAACGTAGAGCAGTTGCTGCCGCCTAAATCGCCTCGCCGCCGCGCTCGCCGGTGCGGATGCGGATGCAATCCTCCAGCGGTAGGACGAAGATCTTGCCGTCGCCGATCTCGCCCTTGGTTCCGCTCCGCCCACCTTTAACGATGGCGTCGATCGTCGGCTCGACGAAGTCGTCGTTCACGGCGATCATCAACTGCACCTTGCGGAGCAGGTTGACGGAGAACTCGTGGCCGCGGTAGACCTCGGTGTGTCCCTTCTGGCGGCCGAAGCCCTGCACGTCCATCACCGTCAGACGGAACACGTCGACGTCGGTGAGCGCGGCCTTGACGGCTTCGAGCTTGCTGGGCTGGATGATGGCGACGATCAGCTTCATGGCCGGATGGGCTCCCGAGTGCGTGGCGCATAGATGTTAGCCCCCAGGCCGTTGCACCTCAAGAGGGCGGGTTGGCGTCCAGAACACCAGCCCGACGCGCCAGCGAGGGAACTTTACTGATTTCCCTCGCTGGCGCGTCGGGCTGGTGCTTTGTCAATGCTCAGATTTTGGGTAGCAGAAGTCGTGAGACTTCTGATATTCGCGACAGAATCAGGGTATTACGGAACTCTCACGAGTTCCGCTACCCGCAAACGAAGGTGTGACACAGCACTAGTGTGACTTCTTCGCTTCAGAAGTGGCGTGCCGGGTGGCACGCTCTGAGCGCAAGCGAAGGGCGTGGTGCGCTGCCAAACCACGCCCTTCGTTCCTCAGGGACGTGCCACCCAAACATGTGCGAGAAGACGCCCCGGCTTGAGTAGGCTAGGCGGAGCGCCTACCCAAGCCCGCAGGCATCCTTCTGGAGGGGAAACGGTCAGCCGTCCGTATCTCGAGAGGCGAAAGAAAATCGCCCAGGTGACGTCGCATGCACGGGGGCAAAAGTAAACCTGTGGGCGAAGGGCCCTTCGCCCACAGGTCACGCATCGCACGCCCAAGCATGGAGATAGCAACTGGCGTGCCCAGCAGCGCGGCGGCACGCGGCGCGGCGAGCCTAGCACGTTGCAAGGAAAGACGTTCGGGCGAATAGAAAAATGCTCGTCGCGGGGCGGCGGCCACTCCCCTGCCCTGCGCATGCCCGGAACGCACGCAACTCACGATGCGCAAGCGGGCAGGCGCGCAGTCATACGTCGGCCGAAAGTGTGCCAACGTAGAAATTGTGCCAACGCAGGGTGGCACGTCCCTGAGCGCAGCGAAGTGCGTGGTGCGCCGTCAGAGAGTGTACCTGCCAGTCGCGTCATGGTCTCCGCGCCGGTTGTGTCTTGGTCTCCCGACCATGACACCATGTTGCGGCATGGACTTCGCATGTTGTGGCACGGTCTCCTGACCGTGCCAGACCTGAGCGGCGAGCACTCGCGTGTCATGGTCGGGAGACCATGACACAACGCAGTAAGCGGCTCGGCGAGGCAATGTACCGGCCGGCTTACGCCGACCGCGCGCCCTTTAAAAGGATCGCAGCTTGCCAGCAGCGCAAAAAAACCGCCGCCCGCGCGTCTCTTTCTGGCGCGGGCGGCGGGGAATCGAACGTAAGTTAACTCAGGACTTTTACCGTCGCGCCACTATTCAAGAGGCGTGGCGCGGATCGATTGGCACGTAAGCCCGTCTTATTCACCCTGCCGTTTTAAAAGCGTGAAAAACATCGCGTGATTCGCGGGGTTTCATGGAGTGTGAGTGGCATTCCACGGACCCCCAGGAGATCACGCGATGGGTGAAG
>Ga0163144_10016209_pt1 | contig 15283 bp, 12 predicted proteins | sample OliLak19BULKMAT1_FD_123175 | JGI IMG/M metagenome (GOLD analysis project Ga0163144, IMG submission 123175) | Freshwater microbial mat bacterial communities from Lake Vanda, McMurdo Dry Valleys, Antarctica - Oligotrophic Lake LV.19.BULKMAT1 | ecosystem: Environmental > Aquatic > Freshwater >... | reverse complement strand
TCAAGGCCATGATCGATCAGGCGTCGATGCTGCCCCTGACCAGCCGTGCCTTCCGCAACAACCAATATCCGCTCATGGCGCAAGAACTGTGCGAACTGACCGGCTACGAAAAAATGCTACCGATGAACAGCGGCGCAGAAGCCGTCGAGACCGCCATCAAGGCCTCCCGCAAGTGGGGCTATAAGGTCAAGGGCGTCCCGGATAATCTGGCCGAAATCATCGTGTGCGATGGCAACTTCAGCGGGCGCACCACCACCATCATCAGCTTTTCGCCGGAAGCGCAATATAAGGACGGTTTTGGTCCATTCACCCCCGGCTTTGTGACCATCCCATTCGGCGATGCCGATGCCCTAGAGGCCGCCATCACCCCCAACACCGTCGCGTTCTTGGTCGAGCCGATTCAAGGTGAGGGCGGCGTGATCGTCCCCACTCACGGCTACCTCAAGCGCGTGCGTGAACTCTGCACCCAGCACAACGTCTTGTTGATTGCGGACGAAGTGCAGTCAGGGCTGGGGCGCACCGGCAAATTGTTCGCCATGCAGCACGAAGACGCCCGCGCCGACATTGTGACCATCGGCAAGGCGCTGTCCGGCGGATTCTACCCCGTCAGCGCAATGCTGGCCGATGCCGCGATTATGAACGTGTTCAACCCCGGCGACCACGGCAGCACGTTCGGCGGAAATCCGCTGGCCGCCGCCGTCGCTCGCGCCGCGCTCAAGGTGCTGGTTGAAGAAAATATGATTGAAAATGCCGCCGTACAAGGCGAATACTTGATGGGGCGTCTGCGCCGCATTGAATCGCCACATGTCAAAGAAGTCCGTGGTAAGGGCTTGCTGATCGGCGTCGAATTGTACCCTGAAGCGGGCGGTGCGCGCCGTTTCTGCGAAGCGATGAAAGACGAGGGTTTGCTGTGCAAAGAAACCCACGACAACGTGGTACGCTTTGCCCCGCCGCTGACCATCACCAAAGACGACATCGACTGGGCGCTGGAGCGCATTGAGAAAGTCTTGATGATGCCCTAAACTCAGCGATGAGTTTGGCCGGATAGGGGTAAACAAAAGCGCGTGCGGATTTACCCGCACGCGCTTTTTGATTTGCCGAGTAGCGACAAGTTATACCCGTTTTTCATAGGCGAATAAAATGATGTCATCCGCCGGGTGTTCGCCCATTTTAACGTAACCGAACTTCTCGTAAAAATGTTGATTACGTACCGCCCAACTGGGTGTGTCTAACGTCCAACGAGTGGCGACGGCATAAGTCTGTTCTAAGAAATCCATGGCCTGTGAGCCGATTCCCGTGCCTTGATACGCTGGGACGATATAAATCAAGTCGAGGTGAACACGGCCTTCACCCATATCATATACGACCATCCCGCCGACGATTTGCCCATCGCACAGGATGGTGTAATACAGGCTGTCTTGGAGTTTGTCTAAGGTGTCTTCAATCGAGTCATATCCCGGCGGCCCACCGATTTCGACATCGGGATATAGCACGGAATCGTGATGAAAGGCGGCAATCTGCGCTTTGACGAGGGTATCAACGTCCGTAGGTACAGCCCGCCCAAAACTGATTTGCATAATTCTATGACCTTCTACTTTTGCGCTCAGTATAACGGTTATCGACACAAAAAACTGAGTATTTCGAGAACAGAAAAGAGATAATCAAAAGCGCGTGCGGATACCCACGCCCGCGCCGCCTATTTTTCAATAATTCCGGCGGGCGCACACATGGGTGCGCCCCTACGAACCGCCGCATATTCGTAGGGGCGGGGCCATGTCCCCGCCCGTCACGCAAAAATCTGAAATACACCCTTATGCAGATGGCAAGCACGGCAAACAATCAAAAGCCGGTCTATACTCTAAATGATGAAGGTAAAGGGGTTTTTAATGGTCGATGTGGGCGATGTTATCCGAGATTATCAAGTGATTGAACATATTGGGCGCGGCGGCATGGCGGATGTCTGGTCGGCACGGGACGGTAAGCTCAGCCGTATGGTGGCCGTCAAGACCATCGGACACGGCCTAAGCTCAGAATCCGACCCGGTAGACATGTTCAAACAAGAAGCCAAGACCATCGCCAATCTAGAACATCCGCATATCTTGCCGATTTATGATTTTGGCGAACATCACGGCAGTTTGTACATCGTGATGCGCTATGTGTCGGGCGGATCGTTATCGGGCTGGATGGAGCGCGGCCTGACCACCGATGAAGTGCTGCGGGTGTGCCGTAATATGGCCGACGCGCTGGATTATGCTCACTCGCGCAACGTCGTCCATCTCGATCTCAAGCCGCAAAATATCCTCTTGGACGGGCATAACTCGCCGTATCTGGCCGACTTCGGCCTCGCTGCCGCGCTTGACCCCACCGGGCGCGCCATCAATCCCGGCAGCGGCACGTTGATGTATATGGCTCCTGAACAACTGACCAGTGATACGCTGGACAAGCGCGCCGACATCTACAGCTTCGCAGTCATGATTTATCACATGCTGAACGGGCGATTGCCGTTTGATGGCGCGTCGCCGCTGGTCATGAAACAGCTTCAATTCCAGACCGAACTGCCCGCCATCCAATCCATGCCGGAGGGTGTCACACAGGCCTTACGCCGTAGCGTCAGCATCAACCCAAATGACCGCCACCAGACCGCCCGCGCCCTGATTGATGAGATCGAGGAGGCCTTTGGAAAAGTCGGCGTGGCCGCCCGCGCTGAGGCGGTTGACGCGGCGCTGGTGGGCATCCCAACCGACTTGGTGGAATCGGTCACGCTGTATGGGCGGGCGCGAGCGACGTGGGATATGGGTAACGGGCGTTTCCTGTTGGGCGTCACCCATTTTATGGTCATGGAATCGACCTATGCCAACGCGCAAAAACACGGCCTCGACCTCGACCAAGCCGGGTATCAGATGATTTTGCGTGGCGCGCTGGAATATGGCATTAACGCGGACTATTGGTGGGCGCAGTTAGATGACGCAAACCGCCGCTGGGTATGCCTGCACACCCTCCGCAGCCCCAGCGCCCCCGCCCGCGTGCGCGCCCTGCTCTATATCGAAACCTTGCCGGATGAAGAGCCGCCGCGCATCCCGCGTACCGTCGCGCAAGCCCTGCAAACCGAGACCGACGCGACGGCCAAATTGACCGCATTGCGCGTCCTCAGCACGCGGGCGGCCATCCGCAAAGACACAAAGGTGTTGGAACTCAAAACAGAATATATCGGGCGGATGCTGAATACGCTGGCGCATGTCGAGTTGAAAACTCGTGAAGTGCAAGACTGGTCTCCGACGGTCTACGGTCCCGAAATCGACCTGCTCATCGCTGAACTGGCGTTGGATAACGTCCAGCCCACCATCGCGGAAGCGGCGGCGCGGACGGTGGGCGACATCCGTTCCGAAGCGGCGGTCAACTATCTGACCGAACAGCAACATAAAGGGCGGGAGGGCGCGCTACGGGCGCTGGCGATTGTGCGCGACCAAGCGGGCAGCCTGCCCAAGGTGGTCAGCTGGCAAAGCCATTTCTACGCATGGATCGCCAATACGTCCATCCGACTGCGCTCTGAACCGTTACATATCACATGGCGATTTTTATTCGCGATGATCGGAGCATGGATCGCACGCGGGGTTGTGATGTGGGTGACGTTTCCACTTTCCTTTGGGATGTTCGAGTCGGATAAGATCGGCAATACGCTGGGCATTGGCTTGATGTTCGGCGTCATGGTCGGCATAGTCGTGTTGTTATCGGGCGAATTGCCGGCTCGGATGCACGGTTTTTGGAGCTGGCCGTTGCGATTTGGCCTGAGCCTCGCGCTCGGCTGGGGCTGGGGGACGTTAACTTGGGGGTTAGAACACTATGTATGGCTACGTCGTTCGGGAGATATTGACTGGTCGCTGATGGCCTTTGGCGGCTTTGGCTTGGCGCTTGGCTTGGTGATGAGCAGCGTGCTTCGCCTACGGGCATGGATGGCGGTGCTGATGACGGCGGCCACCATCTCTTTGACCTTATACGCCGCATACAACAACTATTGCGCCATCTATACGACCTACTGCCTGCCTGCCCCCCCTTTCTCAATCGGCCCTGTGGCTGGCATTGGACTGGTGTTCGGCCTTATTTTCGGGTTTGTCATCCGCGCCCAGAGCGATCAGATTGAGCCGTTGGCGCGGGTCAAAATGCCTGAATGGGGTTGGGGTGTGGCGGGTGGGATGCTCGGCGTGGTTTGGGCGCTGTTCGTCCCGACTCTCTATAGCCTCGGTATCAGCCTCGGACGCCTAGACTGGCTGGGCGTGATTGGATTTATCGGCTACGGTCTGGTCATCGGCGCTCTGGCAACCTATTTCCTACGCGGAGCCGGACGGATAGCCTTCGCTGTCATGGCGTTGGTCGCTTTTGTCGCGGTCATCGCGCCGATCAATGGCACGCTCATGACCGACGGCCCTTTTGCAACCTTCAATAACGCTAACTTCCCGGTGGACTCCTTATTCTTCCCGAACTATTTGGATTATCAAGGAGTCACGGTTTACGACAGCACCATCCTGTTCACGCTCTTCCCGCTGTTCGGCCTGATCCTTGCTATCGGCGGCCATGCCCAGTTGATTGCCGCTGAACTCCGCGACTGGCTCATCTCGCGGCGCAAGGCGCGCGCGATTGCCACGCCAACGCTACGGACCGAGTTCCTCAACCGCCCGCCCGCCTATATGCCGGATACCGCAACGCTGATGCAAGCGGTGGATAAGGCGCGTGCCGAGTTATTAGCGGGCGGTCATTTGGATGAAAACATGCTGACGGTCAAGCCGGATCGTACCGAGGTCTTGGGAATTCTGAACGCCCGCGCCGCAGCGGTTGACCTCAACGTAGCCACCGGCAAAATCAGCGACATCATGGGCAATACCGAAATCCGCCGTCGCCAAGACGAGGATCAATAGTCGGATGTTTTGTAGGGACGAGGCTTGCCCGCCTGCTCTCATTCGGCAGGGTATGCGGGCAGGTCTCGGTTTACGCTCACTGCGCCGGGGTGCGCGCCGGTCAACAGATGTGCGACGGCTAATTCCGCCGTGCCAGCCCCCATCGCCAAGCCATGACCGTTGAACCCGACGGCGAATCCGACATCCGGCAGGTCTGGCAACGTCCCGACCAACGGTAATCCGTCCGCCGTAAAGCCCATAATCCCCGCCCAGCGCCGCTCCACCGGCGCGGTCACATCTGGGAAGCGTTCGCGCAGATAGGCGTCCAAAATCGCCTGAACCGGCGTCGTGATACGGTCATCGGTGGTGTCGCGCTCGGCAGGCTTATTCTGCTTGCGTCCACCGCCGATAATCAGCCGCCCATCGAAGTCCATCCGGTAATACATATAGCCGTAATCGCTGTAGCCGCACGTATTCAGCACCGGCTCGTCCAGCGGCGCGGTGGCGAGGACTTGGGCGCGGTTAGGGATGACCTTACCGACGAAATACGGATGCACATACGGGGAATAAGCATTGGTACACAACAAGACTTTTTGCGCGTGAAACGTGAATTTTCGTGTGCGGACAATCACATGCCCGGCCGCCTGCTCAATCCCATACAACTCGTTATTGTCGATAAATCCCGCGCCAGATTCTTTCAGCGCGGCGTGGGCGAGTTCTACCGGCTGCACTGCACCGTCTTGAGGTTGCTCAATCGCGCCAAAATATCCCCGCCCCAGCGGGTCGCGGTCATGAAATACGGGCGATAGGCCGTCCGCAATCATGGCGGCATAGGCGGCGCGTAAATCATCGGCCTCGGACTCGGATTCTGCCAGCAGCATCGAGCCAATCCGGTTGAATCGGACGTTGTGCGCCTTTATGAGGCCGTGCCAAATCTGATGGGTACGTTGGCTGAGTTGATATATTTCGCGGGTGACATCGTGACCATAGCGGGCGACGGCGTGGTGATAATAGGCGTCGAGGCCGGTAATCATAAATCCGGCGTTGCGCCCAGATGCGCCTTGCGCCACATCACGCATTTCAGTGATGACGGCCTCGCGTCCGCCTTGTTTGACGAACAACGCCGCCGCCGTCCCGACGATTCCCGCCCCGACAATTAGGACATCAACTTCACGGACAGGCTGCGTGCCGTCTGCCTGCCAAATAGATACAGTCATAATAAAAAGTCTCCAGTGGGAAGTTTACAGAAGGTCAAAAAACTTCTAAATATTCCTGACGGCTATGCCACGACTGCCCGTGTCGCTATCGGCTATCTGGATGTTTATAAGAGCATCGGCATCGGGGCGCGGTGTTCCACGTCCCGATGCTGTGTTGAGGCTACTTGATGCTGAGGATGACCTTGCTCTCGGTACGCCACAAGCCTTCGAGGTCGAAGTATTGGCGGCGCTCCTCAAGGAACAGGTGAACCATGATGATGCCGTAATCCATCAGCACCCAGCCAGATTCAGCCGAGGAGCCTTCCACCGCATACGGCGCGATGGTGTCCTTCAGTTTCAGTTCGGTCTTGACCCAATCGGCCAGCGCGCGCAATTGGCGGTCACTGTTGCCGGTGGCAATCACGAAAAAGTCCGCGATGACCTGTTCGGGGCGCAAGTCCAGCACGAGGATATCCTCGGCTTTCTTATCTTCTAAAAGCTCCGCAATTCTGCGGGCGAGTTCAAGCGAGTCCATAGGCGTCTCTATTACACTGATTTGGGCGAAATGCACGGGTGGGAGAAGCCCGTTTGCGGATATTGTATCACACCCCCATATCGTGCTGATGATTTTCGCCCCAGCATTGGGGTATCCCTTGAATGTCTTACGCCTTCGGGACAGCGATTTTTAGGGCATCGGCGTACATGTGCGTCATTTTACGCACTTTTCAAACCCGTAATCGCATATTCAACGCCGTGTGGGTTGGTCATATTTTTGGATGCGTCTAGGATTTCCATCCCGACCACATTTCCATCCTTATCATAGTCAATGATGATTCCGGGTTTATCTTCATCGCTTTCTTCAATCAAATGGTCGCTGAAAAGGATTCTCAGCACATCAACTTCTGTGTCGTAGGTGACTTTCACAGGTCGCTTCTCCAATATTTTGCAATCTTGCTTGTGCGATAGATCGTGACGATAGTCAATGGGTCTTTATCTGCAACAATTGCGCGTATAAGATACATTTTACCCTCAATTTTAACTTGAGATTGATACACTTTACGTTGGTTAGTGGTATCCAAGATTTGCTCCGGCGAATGCATTAGCGCATCTATCATTGCAAGGGTGATTTGACGGAGTTCCATCTCCAACCGCGCATGTTCTGTAAGTTTATAGGCGGGTTTTTCTGTCATATCATCTGCCTTACGCCTTCGGGACGGCGATTTTCAGGGCGTCGCCGACAGTGCGGACGTGCATGATTTCTAGCCCCTTGGGTAAGCCTTCAATCGGGCGGCGCACCTTCGGCACAATCGCCCGCTTGAAACCGATTTTGGCCGCCTCATTCAGCCGCGCCCCCAGTTGGCTGACGGCGCGGACTTCCCCACTTAAACCGACCTCGCCAATCAGCACCATATCCGCTGGGATGGGCGTGTCGTAATAGCTGGACGCCATCGCCACCGCCATCGCAAGGTCGGACGCCGGTTCACTGATTTTCATACCGCCGACCACGTTGACGAATATATCTTGCTCCGCCAACCGCAAGCCGAATCGCTTGGTCAATACCGCGCTCAACAACAGTAGACGGTTCATATCGACGCCGTTGGGCGTCCGGCGCGGGTTGCCATACGGCGTCGGGCTGGTCAGCGCCTGAATCTCAACCAATAACGGGCGCGTCCCTTCCATCGTGACCGCGATGGCCGACCCCGGCGCGTTAATCACGCGCTCGGCCAAAAACGCCTCTGACGGGTTGGTGACTTCGACCATCCCGACGCCTTGCATCTCAAACACCCCGACCTCGCTGGTCGCGCCGAATCGGTTTTTGACGCTTCGCAGCAGCCGGAAGGCTTGGAACGGGTCGCCTTCCAGATATAAGACCGTATCGACGATATGCTCTAGCACACGCGGCCCGGCAATCGTCCCATCTTTGGTGACGTGTCCGACGAGGAACACGCTCACGGCCGATGATTTCGCCAGACTTTGCAACCGTGACGCGCACTCGCGCACCTGACTGACCAGACCCGGTGAGCCTTCGATGGTTTCGGTGTACGTGGTTTGAATCGAGTCCACGACGAGGATGGTCGGATTCAGGCGAGCGACCTGCTCGAAAATATCTTCCAGTTTCGTCTCGGTCAACAGATACAGGTCATGCGCGGTCAGATTCAGCCGGTCAGCCCGCAGCTTGATTTGTGAGGCCGATTCTTCACCGCTGACGTATAGCACCGTCCCGATGCTATTGGCAAGCATACTGCTTGATTGAAGCAGTAGGGTCGAGTTGTGGATGAACAAGTCGTTGGCGACAAAATTATGGTGAGTCGCCACGCTCAGGTCATACACTTCCGCCTCACCCGCTGGCGTGATGCTGATGATGTCGTCCCAATACACATGATTATCGGTGGACTCTGGAGTCACGGTTTGAACGCTGAAAACCGGATAAATCTCGCCGTCCGCGACCTCGGTCTTGGGATAAATTTGGGAAATAATCCCCAATCGCAGCATCAAATGTTGGACATCCTGCGCGAGTTGCAAAAACGGCGTGATAAAAAACCGCGTATCGCTATGTCGTGACCGCGCCGGATGCGGCATCTTGTGAAGGTGCGTTTGCGCCCCCGACGGAATTGTGCTGAGTCGGGCGCGTTCTTTGACCGATACCGCCGAGATTTTATAAGGGCGGGATTGGGCATGTGTGGCTAAGGTCGGTTTCTCATCAGCTATAACCATCATCGAAAATCCGCTTAACCGAGCGCGTTCTTTGACCGGCAACAACGCCTTTGGTAAGCCGTCGCATAACACATCAAGGAACGTCATCAACAACGGCTGGGTGAGTTCAAATATCTGCGCCGGAATCGCGCCAGTCTCTAGCGCCTCATCAACCGCACGATACAGCGCTACTTCCGACAGCTCACGGCGGCCAAAATACGGCAACGAACGCGGCGCGGCGATTCGAGCGCCAATTGTCAGCGCTCCAACAGGCTTCCATCCGTCACCCGTCAACAGCGGGTGATTTAGGGTACAGCGCAGGATTTTTCCGAGTCGGGTGCGGACTTCCACAATTGGGCGGACGCCTTGCCGGTGGAACGCGAGGGTTTTATCTGGGGAGGGTGTGAGGGTGTCTTCGTCAATCGACAAAATCGGGCGGAGGGTTTTTGCCCAATCGGTGATGGGAAGGTATGCGCCGCTGATGGGGTCGAGGATGCGGGTATCGCCTGTGACACATTTCCCGATGCCGGGTTCGCCGCCGATGAGCGTGATACTGCCGGGGACGAGGCCGCCGCCCAATACGCGATTTAACTCTCCCATCGGGACGGTATAGCGCTCGCCGACTTCGTGGCTGACTTCTGCGAGTCGTTGCGGGGAACTTCGCGGGACGTTCATCAGACGCCGTTCTTGCACGGCTGGTTTCTTGACTTCTTCAGTCACTTCTTGGTAGGTATTAAACTCTCCACAATTGGAACATCGTCCCATATACGCCGGAGATTGTTTGCCGCATTTAGAGCAGACAAACTTACTTCGTGTTTTCGCCATACGCTATAAATCCTGAACGCTTGTACAACTTGTTTAGCGATTATACCACGGTTAGCAACACTGCAATCTGCTATACTTTTAAAAAATCGTGTTTGCTATGCTTCACTGAAGGTCAAAATTATCATGCCCCCGATTCGCGTGCTTCACTTCGCCGATGTGCATGTCGGTATGGAAAATTATGGCAAGACCGACCCCGAATCAGGACTCTCGACCCGCGTCCTAGATTTTTTGCACCGCATGGATGAGATGATTGACCTCGCCAAACAGCGCGAGGTTGACCTCGTGATTTTTGCTGGGGACGCCTTCAAGACCCGTAACCCTAACCCGACTTTTCAGCGCGAATTCGCCTACCGGATTCTAGACCTCTCGCAGATTGCGCCCGTCGTCATGCTGATTGGCAATCACGACCTGCACCCGACTCGGCTCAAGGCGTCCAGCATCGAAATTTACGAGACATTGCGCGTCCCGAATGTCTGGGTGGCCGGGGAGTATGAAGGGCGGGTGATTCCGACCAAAAACGGCGATGTTTTCGTCGCCGCCGCGCCATATCCCGTCCGTCATCGCCTGTTAGAGATGGGTGTGGCGGCGGGGCGCACCGGCGCGCAGGTTGACGAACTCTTGCAGTGCGAACTGGGGATAATCCTTGAGCAACTCGCGATAGAGGGCGATACCCACGGCGATATGCCGCGCCTGTTGACCGGCCATTTCACCGTCGGCGGCGCAACCGTCGGGAGTGAGCGCCAAATCATGCTGGGGCGCGATGTCGCGGTTAACCTGAGCGATTTGGCCGATGACCGGTGGGATTATGTCGCGCTGGGGCATATCCATAAGCATCAGAATCTGACGCATGGGCGCGAAGGTATGCCGCCCGTGGTATATTCGGGCAGCATCGAGCGGATCGACTTCGGCGAGGAAAACGACGCCAAAGGCTGCTGCTTCATTGAGTTATCACGCGGCGGCACGACATGGGAATATGTCCGGCTGGCCGCCCGTGATTTCGTGACGGTGTGGGCAGATTTACGCAAGAGCGATAACCCGACTCAGGATGCCGCTGACCAAATCAAGCGTCACCGGCTACGCGATGCGATTGTGCGGATGCACGTCCAACTGAACCAAGAGCAGGAATCGGCCTTCAATGAGCCGCTGATTCGTGAAGTGTTCCGGCAGGCCGGGGTGTTCTATCTGGCCGCGATTCGTAAAGAGGTAGAATCGCCGGCCCGTTCACGTTTGGGCATCAGTCCAGAAGGGCTGACCCATGCCCAATTGCTGGAAAAATATCTCATCAGCCGCGACATCTCCACCACCCGCCGCGAACAACTCTTAACCGAGGCCGAGCGCGTTTTTGGTAGCGACACCCAGTAAAGCCGTTAAATGTGTCGTTCGTAAGCGAATAAGAGGATGGCATCCGCCTCAATGTAGTTTTCACCGACTTTGACATAGCCGAATTTCTCGTAGAAATGTTGATTACGCACCGCCCAACTGGGCGTGTCCAACGTCCAGCGCGTGGCGTGAGGATAAGTCTGGTCGAGGTATTGCATGGCCTGTGAGCCGATGCCAAAGCCCTGATGTTCCGGCACGATATAAATCAAGTCGAGGTGAACGTGACCCTCACCCTCATCATAGGCGATGATGCCCCCGACGATCTGCCCGTCGCACACGATGGTGTGATACTCGCTCTGTTGGACATTGGCTAAGGTGCGCTCCATCGAATCATATCCCGGCGGCCCACCGAGTTCGACAGGGTATAACACGGAATCATGGTGAAAAGCGGCGATTTGCGCTTTGACGAGAGTCTCGACATCCGCAGGGGCGGCGCGCCCAAAAGTGATTTGCATGGTTTGACTACTCTCAAGTAAAAAAATATAGACTATTATAGTCGTTTATCCCTAAAAGTGTTTTTGGAGCTATTTTCCATGATTGAACCCAGTGTAGACCCATCAGTTGACCCGACAGCCACCTATTTGTATATGACCACCATCGGGCGCAAGACCGGCAATCCACACCGCATCGAAATCTGGTTCACCGAACACGACGGGCGTCATTATATGCTCAGTGGTGGGGGTGAGGACGCGCATTGGGTCAAGAACATCCTCGCCAATGCCTCGGTGCGATTCAGCGTCGGGAAGCGCGATGATAACAACGCTGAAGTCCCAGAACGCGCCGCCATCGCCCGCCCGATTGACGATTCCGCCGAGCCAGAACTTGCGGCGGCTGTCCGCGCCAAAATGCAGGCCAAATATGATTGGCGTGGCGGGATGGTGATACAGGTAGAGTGACGATCAGCGATTAAAACACCGGTACTTGTCGGCTGTTTTTGTCCGTAACATTGAGATTGGGTGCAACCGAGACTCCCAATCCGACGTATCCTATAGAGTGTCCGAAATTGTTTCAAAGGCTTATCGTATGACACTCTCACGACGGACTTTTTTTAAGCTGACTGGCGCAGCGACCATTTCTGGATTGGTTGCCAGCGTCCCGTGGGTTGGCGCTCACCCTACCAAAGCCGCCCCCAACCGCGACGCCCTGCATGTCCTCAACCGTGCGACATGGGGCGCGACCCCGCAAGACATCGCCCTAATTGAGCAAATCGGCATTGGGGCGTGGCTGGACGGCCAACTCGATTGGCAGAATATCCCCGACCCGCTGATTGACGCCCATTTGTACTTCTACCCGTTTTTGCTCGGCACGCCCACCGAAGTTGAGGCCGTTGTCGCCGCAGATTATGGGCGCGGCGAACACGGGTTTTTATGGTCACGCTTATATCGGGCGGCCAATAGTAGCCGCCAACTGTATGAGCGTGCGGTTGAATTTTGGACAGACCACTTCAATATCCCCAGCCCAGACCTGCTTACCATGAAAATCGTGGATGACAACACCGTCATCCGCCCGCACGCGCTGGGTCGGTTCGTCGATTTGCTACGCGCCAGCGCCACCAGCCCCGCTATGTTGATGTATCTCGACAACGCTGGCAGTTACGCCGACCATCCCAACGAAAATTACGCCCGTGAATTGATGGAATTGCACACGCTGGGCGTAGATGGCGGCTATATCGAGAAAGATGTCAAGGAAGTCTCGCGCATCTTGACCGGCTGGACGCTCAATTGGGATGCTGGATGGCCTGCGCCATATATCTTCAACCCCGATTTGCACGATTGGGGCCAGAAAACCGTGCTGGGGCATGTTTTCCCAGAGGGGCGTGGTGAGGAAGAAGGCATGGAGTTGCTGGAATTTTTGGCCGCGCACCCGTCTACCGCACGCTTCATCTCAGCCAAGCTCATCCGCTTTTTGGTCGCAGACCAGCCGCCCGACGCACTCATAGACAGCACGGCAGATGTGTTTATCCGTAGCGGCGGGCATATCCCCTCGATGCTGAGGCATATCTTCTTGTCGGGAGAATTTTATGAGCATGTCGGGACGAAATTCCGCCGCCCGACAGATTTACTGGTCGCGATGCTACGGGCGCTCCGTCCGGGGATGCGACTGGAGGATAGCGATTGGCTGATCTGGGAACTTGAGCCGCTAGGTCACACGCCTTACCGCTGGTTTCCGCCCAATGGCTATCCGCATCACAGCATGGCGTGGATTAACACCGGCGCATTGCTGGCGCGTTGGAATCTGGCCTTCACGATGGCGCGTACCGATGAGGGCTGGTACGACGGAATCCGATTCGACCCCGACCAGATGTGTCCTGACGCTACCACCGCCGGGGAGTGGGTTGACCAAGCCGCAGACGCGATTTTGCACGCGCCACTGGCCGATTCTGAGCGCCAATGGTTGGTCGATTTGATTGGCGAGGATATGGGCGAAAGCCGCCCGTTAGACGATGAATTACGCCTCAACCGTTCCTCAACGCTGTACGGCCTGTTGATGTCTTCCCCTTATTTCCAGTGGATGTGAGCCATGCTAAACCGTCGTGATTTACTCAAATCGTTCGGGATGGGCGTGGTCGGGGTCAGCCCGGCGCTATTCCCGCGTTGGATTCCAAAACTCGCGTTCGCGTCCTCTACCACGCCTGCCCGCGTCCAGACCAATGGCGGGCGCGATGTACTGGTGAATATCTTCTTGCGCGGCGGGATGGACGGCCTGAATACCGTCGTCCCGTTCGGTGAAGGCGCGTTGTACTATGACAAGCGCCCGACCCTCGCCATCCCAGAACCCAGCACCAAACCCCTGACCGCCATCGACCTTGACGGCTATTTTGGCCTACACCCCGCCCTGATGCCGCTGAAAGATATCTGGGACGCCGACGCGCTGACCATCGTCCATGCCGCTGGGTCGATTGACCCGACGCGCTCACACTTTGACGCGATGGAGTATATGGAGCGCGGCACGCCGGGGTCAAAGACCACGCCCTCCGGCTGGATTAACCGACATCTGCAAAGCACGGCGTGGCAGAACGACTCGCCATTCCGGGCATTGGGCATGGGCGCAATGCTGCAATCATCGCTACGTGGGGCGGTTTCGACTCTGGCGCTCAAGTCGATTGCTGCCTTCCACCTCGGCGGGCGGGATGATCAGCTAGAGGCGATTCAGGCCGCCATCGCCGGAGTCTACGCCATCCAAGCGCCGCAAGATTTACTCCAGCGCGAGGCCGCGCAAGTTTACGCCGCGATGGGGATGCTGAATGGCATCGACCCAGACGCCTATACGCCGGAGAACGGGGCGGAATATCCCGACACCGATTTTGGCAACGGACTCAAGCAAATCGCCATGTTGATTAAGGCCGACCTCGGCCTAGAAGTGGCGTGTGTTGACCTCGGTGGGTGGGATACACACGAGGGGCAGGGCGGCGCGGAAGGTTGGCACGCCGATTTATTGACCGAGTTGGGCGCGGGATTGGGCGCGTTCTACGCTGACTTGCAATCATGGATGGCCGATGTCACCGTCGTGACTATGAGCGAATTTGGCCGCCGCTTGGAAGAAAACGCCAGCGCGGGGACAGACCACGGTCACGGCAACGTCATGTTCGTGATGGGCGGCGGGGCGCGGAGTCAACTATATGCCGATTGGATTGGTCTTGCGCCAGACCTATTGGATGATGGCGACCTCGCCGTCACCACCGATTACCGCGACATCCTGAGCGAAATCATGTTGGCGCGGCTGGGCAATGACAAAATCACACAGGTTTTCCCAGATTACGCGCCCAACATCCGTGGGATTTTCACGCCGAGGGCGTAAATCGCTTATTTCCGCAACCGTTGCGCCAAGATAATTACCCCGGCGGATATAGCCGCCAATGCCTGCGCCCCGAATGCGCCGTCGGTGGCCGCGACATTTTGAGTCAGCGGCAGCGGCACGAATGTCAGCACGAATACGGCCAGCGTGCCAATCGCTAACCAGCGATGCTTCGCGCTCAACGGCGTGATGTTATCCAGCGGGACGGCATGTATGCGCCCGAAAAACAGCAGCATCATGAAGATAATGATTAAATCACCGTTGGTCGCTACCGCCAGAAAACCCACCAACATCACGACGGGGAAATAAAGCTGCTTGGCGCGTTCGCCAATCAACGAATACATGACGTGGCCGCCGTCCAGTTGTCCCAGCGGGATGAGGTTCAGGCCGGTGACGAACAAGCCTGTCCAACCCGCCCACGCGAGACTGCTCACGAACACATCGGTCTGGGCGGTGGGCAAAAATTGGCCGAAAGTTATGAATTTTGCCAGCGCGTATAAAATC
>Ga0163144_10016207_pt1 | contig 15283 bp, 11 predicted proteins | sample OliLak19BULKMAT1_FD_123175 | JGI IMG/M metagenome (GOLD analysis project Ga0163144, IMG submission 123175) | Freshwater microbial mat bacterial communities from Lake Vanda, McMurdo Dry Valleys, Antarctica - Oligotrophic Lake LV.19.BULKMAT1 | ecosystem: Environmental > Aquatic > Freshwater >... | reverse complement strand
GGCACCGTGGTGTCGTAGTCGTGCGTGGAGCCGTGGCCGGAACCGCGGCCGGGGTCCCAGTGCTGCAAGACCCACCGACGCGGCACGATGAAGGCGTCGCCCGAACGGCCCGCGTAGTAATCGTTCAGAAGGAAAGTGGTGAGATCGTCCTTGGGCCACGACGCCATCTGCGAGTTGAGGCGGATCTCCTGAATCTCTTCCTGGTAAAGGGTGGCAAGGACGCGCGGCAGCACTCCGTCGATGTCCGCCTTGGTTATCGAACGCGCCGGCCCGCAAGTACCCTCGACTCGACTGCTGCCTGGGGTGTAATTCACGATCCAGCCATCTCCGAGCTGCACCGCGGCCTGTCCCGCGCCGAGACACAGCTCGTCGCGCAGCATGCGGTTCGTCTTGTCGGGGAAGTTGTTGAGCATCCGGGTCCAGGTCACGAGACGGCCGCCGGTGGCTGCGGGGTCGCGCCGTCGCGCGGCCTCTGGAATCGGGGTGAAGCCGTGGTCGGCGGAAAAGCCAACAACGACCTGGCCCGGAAGAAGTCGATCGAAGACGTTGAAGAGCCGGGCGATCTGGGCATCAAGGCGCCGCAACACGTCGAGGGCCTCCTCGGATTCCATGCCGTAGTTGTGGGACACCGAATCGTTCGCGGAGAAGGAGACCGCGAGCAAATCGGTAACCCCGCGGCGGCCGAGTCGTATTTCGGGACTCTCCAGGAACGAGATCGCGAGATCCGCGGCCAGCTCATCCACTACGGGACTCGTGTAGTACGCCTCTCCGATGCCTCGCGGGTTCACGCTGTAAGGATGTGGGAAATAGAGGCCATTCGATGGCAACTGGTAGTCGCCGAGCAGCAGCGCCGGCACCGGCTGCGGGAGTTTGTCGGCTCCTTCAGGGGGCGGCAGCTTCACCCACTCGCGACCGAAACGGCGGGCGAGGTGATCGCCCATCGAGCCCGCATTGTAGGCATCGACGATGGCCACGGCGTCGGCTGCGGGCGCGTAAGCGGGCGACGTCACGAAACGCTGCGTCGGGCGGTCAAACCAGTAGGCCACATGAGGCTTCGACCGGCCGGCCATGAGAATGGCAGACCGGTCTTTGGCCGAGACAGTGAAGACACGCGACTGGGGAGAGGTGGCGACCAGGCGATCGCCGAGTGTCTCGACCTCGAGCCGATAGGGCCCGGGCAGAGCGCGGCCCGTCGCCGGATCGGGGGTCAGAGAATCCGTGCAGTAGACCGATTTCAGCTTCTGCGTTTGCGGGTCGAGTTCCAGCCAGTTGTTCGCGACGATGCCCGTGATGCGCGGCGTGGCTCCGGTGCCCAGCGACGCGTGACCGGGACCGGTTTCGGTATTGATGTGACGGTACCGGGTTCGGGTTTCTATGTGGCCTTCGTCCAGCAGGCGTTTGAGACCGGCACCGTACCAGGGCCGGTACTTCAGGAGTTGCTCGGCGGAGAGTCCGTCGATGGCGAGGATGACGGCGAGCGACGGGCGAGCCGCTTTAGGGGCTTCGGCTCGGGCCTGCACGGACTCGGCCTGGACCGAGAGGGCCAGTGAGAGGGCGACAACGACGAACGGAAGGGTCTGTCGATTCGAGGGCACCGGTCGTCTCCTGGCAGGGGTTGTCAAAAACACCGTGGCTCGCCTGCCCGCGAGCGATGGTGACGAGGAGTGTACTGAAAAGGGCCGGGACAAGGGTTCCCACGAACCGTCAGGACTCCCCGGTGCGCCTGCGTTCGCTCAGGGGCCAGAGCGTCTGCTCGACATACCCTTCGGGAACCGGGTGGCCCTCGATGCCGTAGGCCTGCGGCCATTTTCCCGCGGGCGCGTAGTACGTGCCGAAGACACGGTCGATGATCGGGAGGTGGACGGCGAAGTTGCGGTCGATGGCTTCTCTTGCCGAGCTGTGGTGCCAGTGATGGAAGCGCGGTGTTGCGACCCACGCCTCGAGGCTACTGAGATTAAAGCGGACATTCGCGTGAATGAACACCGCGTGGAACGAGACGAAAACGAGATAGGCGTAGACCGCGGGCTCCGCGAAGCCCAGGATGAAGAGGGGAATAAAGGTGAGACCCCGAGTCAACAGGATGTCCACGAGGTGGAGGCGAGACCCCGCGAGCCAGTCCATCGCCCGTGCAGAGTGGTGAATCGCGTGGAAGCGCCAAAGGAAAGGGATGCGATGGAAGAGCCGGTGCACTGCGTACTCGGTGAGATCGGCGGTGAGAACGATCGCGAGGAATTGAAGAGCCAGGGGCTGAGCCGACACCAGGGCTCGAAGCTCCGGCGTCGAGGCCCACCCGAACAGGACGCGGGCGGGAACCAGCGTGGTGAAGAGAGACAGCTGCACCAGCAGGTGGCTCACGAGGAAGTGAGCGACATCCGTGGTCCAGCCGGGGCGGAAAGTCCCTTGCCCCTCGCGAAGGGGGAAGGCACGTTCCATCGGGGCAAAGATGAGCGCGGTTAAAAGCAGATTGAGCGCGAACCAGTCGAGGCCAAGCACCCCGCGATCGCCAAGCGGCGCGGGCGGTGGAGCCGCCGAACCGATCAACGACCCAAGGAGGGCCAGGGTCACACCGGTCACCGCCAGCACCTTGCGCTTTCGAAGTAAACCAGAGATGAGTCCGGAAAGCAGGGCGAGAGCTATCGAGCCCTGAATCAGAGCGTGGGCCAGGGCCAGAGGAACCGCTTGTCGAACCGACGGTGTCGTCAACCATTCCGGGAATCGGAGGCAGAGAGCGCCGGACAGCCCGACCAGACCCAGGAAAACCGCGGCCACACCACTCCACCACCCCGAGCCCAGGCGTTCGCTTTCGTCGTCGCCAAAGAAGCGTTTGAAGATCGGATCAAGATCGGTCATCGCATCACGTCTCCAGGTCGCTCCCGCGGACCAGGGCCTTCTTGCCGAACTTCTCCCGAACCTGATCGCGAAGCTGGTCGATTCGCGCGCCGCGTTTGGGCGTGTCGTCTTCGAACAGCGACCTTTGGACCGCCTCGTCGAAGCCCGAAACGCCGAGGCCGAGCAGGCGAACCTTCGCCGACCCGTGAACATCGTCGAAGAGGCTGATCGCGGTCTCGAAGAGTTCGGAAGCGACATGGGTCGGCTCCTTCAGCGAATGCGCGTGAGTGGTGGTCTTGAAGGTCTCGTCCCGATATTTGAGGGTTATGGTGCGCCCCGCCAGTGATTCCGCGCGGAGACGCCTGGAAAGCTCGTCGGCGATCTGAAGCAGGCGGTGCCGAAGTTTCCGCCGATCTCCTTCGTCGACCTCAAAGGTGTGTTCGACGGAAACGCTTTTGGCCGGACCTGAATCAGAGACCACCGGCCGGTCGTCCTCGCCGCGGGCCAGGCGCTGGAGATCGAGGCCGTGGGTTCCGAGCAGACGGGTGGCCCGAGCATCCGCAAGCTGGCCGATGGTGTGGATTCCGAGACGGGCCAGGCGCTCCTCCATCTTCGGGCCCACGCCCCACAGGCGTCGCACCGGCAGCGGGGCCAGAAACTCCTGTTCATGACCCGGCCTCACCACAACCAGTCCGTCGGGCTTTTGGATGTCGGAAGCGATCTTCGCGATCAGCTTCGCGGTCGCCACCCCCACCGATGCCGTCAACCTGGTTTGCTCGCGTATCCGAGTCTTGATCTTCTTCGCAATCGCCTCGCCATCGCCGAACAGACGAACACTCGCGGTCACATCGAGGAACGCCTCGTCCACCGAAATCGGCTCGACCAGATCCGTGAACATCTCAAAGATGGTGCGTATCTCCTTTGAGATCGCGCTGTACTTCCCCATGTCGGGCGGGATGAAGATGCCCTGCGGGCAAAGGCGATAGGCGGTGGAGATGGGCATGGCGCTCGACACCCCGAACTTGCGCGCCGCGTAGCTCGCGGTGGAGACGACCCCTCGGCCAGCGCCGCCTTTCGGGTCGGCACCGATGATCACGGGCTTGCCTGAAAGCTCGGGCCGGTCCCGCTCTTCGACCGCCGCGTAGAACGCGTCCATGTCGACGTGCAGGATCGTGCGAGTTACGGCAGTGGGCGAGCGGTTATCGGAAGGCATGGCGTTGATGGGCGAGCGGCAGCCCCAGCGTACAATCTCCGGCGAAAGTTTGAGGACCCTGATGATGAATAGAAACAGGCGAAAGTGGACACTTGCCGCCACCCTGCTGGTGTCGATCGGAGGCTTGGGCTGCGCCGAGGCCCAGGCGGACAAGCCGGTCGCGAACGCTTCGAACAACTCGGCTACCCCCATGCCGAAGACCGACCGCATCACTATGGCGGAGTTCAAGAAGCTGGTTGCCGCCAACAATGTGACGATCGTCGACGTTCGCGGCAACGACGCCTATATCGGCGGTCACATTCCTGGCGCTCTTTCCATCCCCGAGGAGACCATCAACGAAGCGGTGGCGGAGAAACTCAAGAAGATGGGAAAGCCGGTCGCCACTTATTGCTCCTGACAGGACGAACACACTAGCGCCCGTGCGGCGCAGACAATGCAGAAGATGGGCGTTCCCGCGCAAGCCATCGTAGGCGGACTGAGACTGTGGTTCGATGAAAAGAACCCGCTGAAGACCGGCCCCGACCCGAAGTAGGGGTTGGTCCTTGTGGCCGACCTCGCAAACCTGCGCATCCCAGACCGGGCACCCACAAGGGGTGCCCCTACCTTTTAGATTCTCGCTCGCCGCTTTGGGTCGACGAAACATCACCCAGAACCATGGCGCGCATCTGGTGTGCGTCATAAATGTGAGGTGATCCTGGAATGCCCCGGTTGGATACCGGTCGCCTGGCCCTGGGGAAGCGACCGCAACCCGAGACAGGCTGCGCGTTCGGTCCAGTGACCACCCGAAAAATCGGGCGGTTTCTTGCTTTTGGGGACGATCGCGAAACCCGACGTGTGCGCTATCCTCATCGCTGTCGCTCAGGGTGCCTCCATAAAAGGAGGGTAAAAGGGAAGCAGGTCGAATACCTGCGCGGTCCCGCCACTGTAGCCGGAGAGTTGTTCTTCCGACCGTTCAAAGTCACTCGAGTCTTCAAGACTCGGGGAAGGCTGAAGGAGGAATGACGTTGACCCGGGAGCCAGGAAACCTGCCTCGAGCGAAGTCGGCAAAAAACATCAACACGAGGCCTCTCGCGGAAGAAGGTCACGGTCGCTCACCAAGAGTCTGGGCACGCCGGCACACCGGCAGGGCCTTTGGGACCTGATGGGTCCGTTTCTCCATTCCTCCGTAGGCAAGCCTCATCCTCGAGGAAGGATTCCCCATCATGTCGCTCCACCGTTTCCCCCGGACGTTTCGAAGTTCCGTCGTTCTCGCCGCGTTCGCGGCGTCCCCTTTGTCCGCTGCGGAAATCAGCGGCTCGGTACGCACACTGAATGGCCTGGCGGTATCCCAGGCGGTGGTCCGGCTCGAAAGCCCTACCCTCACTCGCGAGGTGGTGACTGGTGCCCAGGGCGAGTTCAGCATTGATCTCCCTGACGGTTCTTATGTCGCGAGCGTTCGAGGATTCGACGTCGATGCCGCGCCGATTGTGGTGGCGGGCCAGGACCGGTCGCTCAACATCGCCTTGCGCAACGCCCGAATTCGCGAAGAAGTGATCGTGTCCGCCACGCGCTCGCGCACCGCCGTGTCCTCGATCGGCATCTCCGCAAGCGTTCTCGAGTCCGCCGATCTCAGGGATCGGCAAACCCTCCGCTTGACCGACCTGTTGGCCGAGCTGCCGGGAATGGCGGTGGCGACGACGGGAGGCGTGGGCGCCCAGTCCTCGCTGTTCATGCGCGGGGGCGAGTCGCGTTTCGCGCGCGTTCTGATCGACGGCGTGCCGATCAACGAACCCGGCGGTTTCTTCAACTTCGGGACGCTTCTCACCCCCGACGTCGAGCGGGTCGAAGTGGTACGCGGATCGTTTGGCACGCTCTACGGCTCGGATGCTCTTGCCGGTGTCGTGGCCCTGGAGACGGCGCCGGCCTCGCCGGGCCGCCGACTGCGGGGCGAGGCAGGTGGCGGCGATCTGGGCTCGAGCTCTTTCTCGGCCCTGGCCAGCGAACGTCGTGGATCGGTTTCAGGAACGCTGTCTTTGGGACGTTCAGAGACCGACAACAAAGGCCCGAACGCGGACTTCAAGTCGCACCTCTTCGCGGCTTCCATGGACCACCGTCGCACTGGAGGCGGATCGATTTCGGGTTCGTTCCGGCTGAACTCATCGGAAGGCGGAACCCCCGGAGCCACCGTCTTCGGCCGGCCCGACCGGGATGCGCGTTACGACCGCGACCTTGTGATCGCCTCGGCGGCCTCTCAGTTCCGTCGCGGCGGGTTGTCGCACGCGGTCCGCGCCGGATTCAAGCGGGATGACCAGCGCTCGCGGAACCCGCTCAATTCAGGGTCGTATCGGCCCACCTATGGCGAAAGGCGCGCTGCGTTTGATTCATCCGACTTCCCCTCCCCGACGCCGTATCAGAATCTGACCGACCGTCTCTTCGGCACCTACGAACTGCGCGGCCAGGCGGGCTCGCACTCGATCACCGCGGGCGGCGACATCGAACGGGAGACGGGTCGCCTGGGCAATATCGGCGCCTCGCCCCTGTCGCCGCGCCGCGTGAGCTACGGAGTTTTCGCGCAGGATCAGATCGCACTGGGTGCCCGCACCTTCACGACCTTGAGCCTGAGAGCGGAGCGAAACGGCTCGACCGGCACGACCCTTGTTCCTCATGGTTCGTTCGCTTGGATCGCGGCCCGTGAAGGGAACTTCGACCTGACCCTGCGCGCAAGCGGCGGGGCCGGAATCAAGGCCCCGAGTTTCTTCGAGAGCTATGGCACCTCGTCGTTCGCCCTCGGAAACCCCGATCTGAAACCCGAGCGGGCACGGACCTACGACGGCGGTGTGGATCTGCGCTTCGGCCCAGGCTTCCGGCTCCAGGCAACCTACTTCCATCATCAGTACCTGGACCAGATCGCCTACAAGATCGTGTCTTTCGCACCTTTCGTCGGAACCTACGAGAACCTCGGCGAAACTCAGGCGAGCGGTTTCGAGTTCTCTTCCGAGTGGCGACCGTCGTCGCATTTTCGGCTGATCTCGAACTACACGGTTCAGGACACCGAGGTGGTCACGAGCACCAGCACCGACCCTCTGCTCGCCGCCGGCACGGAACTGCGGCGCAGACCTCGGCATCAGGGCTCGGTCACCGCGGAAGTGGCGATCGCCCGAGGCACCATCGCGGCCACACTGATGAGTGTCGGCAAGCGCGCCGATTCGGATTTCCTCGGCATCGGTCTCAAGGAGAATCCAGGCTTCACCCGAGTCGACCTGCGCGCGGCCTATCGGATAGGCAATCAGGCCCGACTGCTCGCGGCGGTGGAGAACGTGGGCAATGCGACCTACCAGGAGGTGCTGGGCTTCGCGGCACTGCCACGGAGATTCCGCATCAGCCTCGCCCTGGACAGCTTGAAATAGGGGCGATCACGATGAGCGAAACGCGAGCCTTACCCTCCTATCGACGCGGTCGGGCGGTCATCCTCCGCGCTTCGGTCATCGTTCTTGCGCTAGCGTTTCTTTCGGCCCCCTCGTTGACCGAGGCCCAGCCAAAGCAGCCTCAACGTGTCGCCTCGTTGAATCTCGCCTCGGATGAGATCCTCGCGGACCTCCTGCCGCTCGATCGGCTCGTGGCCGCCACCGCTCTTGTCGACGAGGTCGGGACCTCGAACGCGGTGGGCCGCATACCGAAAAGCGTGGCCAGGTTTCCCAAGGTGGACGTCGAACGTCTGATCGCCCTCAAGCCCGACCTCATCGTGGTTTCTGAGTACACCGACGCCGATGTCCTCCGAGCCCTCGAACGCTCGGGCCTGCGCGCGCATCGCATGGTGGGGCTTGATTCGCTCGCGGGCTTCCGGCGCGCTTTGCTGGCCCTAGGGGACGCGGTCGGCGAACCGGCGAAGGCGGCCCGACTTGCGAAGGACTTCGATGATCGCCTGGCCGCCATCGAAAAGCGGCTGCAGGGAGTTCCTCGACCTCGCGTGCTCTACTGGGCCAGCGGCTTCACCGCCGGGTCGAAGACCGCATTCGACGCACTGATCTCCTGTGGCGGCGGACAGAACACGGCGGCCCTGGGCGGAATCACCGGTATCACGAATCTTGGTGTGGAACGGGCGTACGGCCTCGACCCCGACTGGCTGTTCATCGGGCAGAACAGCACGACATCGAAAGAGATCCGCTCTCACCCGCTGCTGTCGATCATGCGGTCCGTGAAGGCGGGACACGTGGTTGAGATGCCCGGCGCACTGCTGGTGGCGCTCAACCATCACGCGGCCAAGTCCTGCGAGTTCATGGCGCGCGCGCTGCACAAGGAGAGGTTCGCCCATTGACCGCGAGCCGGGTCAACGGCTTTTTGGGCCTCGGGCTTCTGGCCTCGGTCCTCCTCGCCCTTTGCCTGGGCGCGGTTCGATACACGCCCGGGGAAATCGCCGCGGAAGCCCTGAGGGTGGCGGGGTTCTCCTCAACCAGCACGCTGGATGAAGCTCACACCGTCATCCTTGGCCAGATCCGGCTCCCCCGCGTCCTTCTCGCGGCGTTGGTCGGCGGCGCCCTCGCAATCACGGGGGCCTTGCTCCAGGTGGTGTTCCAGAATCCGATGGCCGATGCGTCGCTCCTCGGCGTGGGCTCGGGTGCTGCACTTGGCGCGGTGATCGCGGTAAAACTCGGCTGGTCGTTCGACATCTTCATGGCCCTGCCCGCCGCCGCCTTTGTGGGTGCGCTCGGGGCCGCTCTGATCGTCTACATGGTCGCGCAGGGCACGCGCTCCTCGTCTCTCACGTCGTTGATCCTGACCGGCCTCGCGGTGAGTGCTTTTCTGTCCGGGCTGACCTCGATCATTCTGATCGCGTCTGAAGAATTCCGGGTGCGCGCGGTTTTCTTCTGGCTTGCCGGAGGCCTCGAAGGCCGCGGCTTCACCCACCTCGGCCTCGCCGCGTTGTTGGTGATCCCTGCGTGCATCGTGGCGGGGTTCCTCTGTCGTCCCCTTGATCTACTGCTGCTGGGCGAGACGGAGGCGCGCACTCTCGGCCTCAATGTCCCCCGCATGCGTCTCCTCCTTCTTGGACTTGCCGCCCTTCTCTCGGGCGCCACCACATCGATCGCCGGATCCGTGCCCTTTGTCGGCCTGATGGCCCCCCATGCCATGAGGAGCCTCGTGGGACCGCGTGCTTCGAGACTCCTCCCGGCCTCCTTCCTTGCGGGTGCCATCCTGGTCGTGCTTTCCGACCTTCTCGCGCGCGCCTTTTCCGACAAGTACGACCTGCCGCTCGGCGCCATCACCTCCCTTTCGGGCGCGCCCTACCTGCTCCAGATTCTGAGGCGCACCGAACGGGCATGAGCGGCTCGCACCTGCTCGAGGTCTCGAACCTGAGCGTTCGACGCGGCACACGCGACGTGGTTCAACAGGTTTCCCTGACCGTGAACACTTCGGAACGTATCGCCCTGGTCGGCCCGAATGCCGCCGGGAAATCCACCCTTCTTTCCGCGATCGCGCGTCTTCTCAAGCCCTCGCAGGGCACCATCTCCCTGGCCGGCCGATCCCTTGCCACATTCAGCAGTCGTGAGATCGCGCGCCGAATCGCGTTCGTGGTGGCCCTGCAGGAAGGGGCGCCCCTGATCTCGGTGCGGGAAAGCACGGCCCTCGGGCGGTACCCTCATGCGGGACCATTCCAGGATCTCTCCGCCGCCGATCACGAAGCGGTGTCGCGGGCCATCGCGGAGACCTGCCTCCAGGACCTCGAGCATCGCACTCTCGGCTCGCTCTCCGCGGGGGAACGTCAGCGGGCTCTGGTCGCTCGGGCGCTAGCACAGGAGCCGAGCCTCCTCCTTCTCGACGAGCCGTCGGCCCACCTGGATATCGGCCACGGTCTCGACCTTTTTGAACTCCTCGAAACCATCGCCCGTCGCGGGGTGGCGATCGTGGCCGTGATCCACGACCTCGTGGCCGCGGCCCAGTGGGCGACCCGGATGCTGGTCCTGGACCACGGCCGAATCGTCGATGACGGCCCGCCTTCAATGGTGATGAAGGGCGAGCCCCTCGGACGGGCCTTCGGCGTGTCGATCGCGGAGGCGCGCACCCGCGACGGCGCCGGTTCGACCTGGCGCTTTGAGCGACGCATCTCCTCCTGATTCGTCGCTTCGCCGGGCGAGTATGTATAGAATACGAACATCATGCAAAGACAACTTGTTCAGGCCGGTGGCTCCCTCGCGGTGACCCTCCCCGTGGAGATCGTGAAGGAGTTCAAGCTCAAGAAGGGCATGTCGGTCGAGGTGTCGATTCACCCGCAGACCCGCGCCGTCACGATCCGCCCCGGCGTCCATCTTTTCGAGGACGGCAAGGTCACGGAGCGATTCGAGAAGCTCTCTAACGCAATCATGACCAAATACGAGGACGCTTTCGCCGAGCTCGCGAAATGACGGCGTATCTCGGCATCGATCAGATCCTGTTCATCCACGGGACTCAGATCAAGCGCTTCGGGGGCCTGAAAAGACTCCGTGATCGCGGAGCGCTCGAATCGGCGATCGCGCGTCCGCAAATGACCTTCGGCGGAGAGGACCTTTATCCGGAGGTTCCGGAAAAGGCGGCAGCTCTGATGCACTCGCTGGTCATGAACCATCCCTTCGTCGACGGAAACAAACGTGTAGGCGCTCACGCGGGAATCGCCTTCCTCGTGGCGAACGGGTACGTGCCGGAGTTCACTCCCGCAGAGCTCATCGAGATCACCCTCTCCACGGCCCGTGGCGAAATTAGCGCCGAGGGCCTCTCCATCTGGATCCGTCAGCGAAGTCACGAATCCGTTTGACGAACGGGCACCTTTCTGGCTTCCGCCACTTGGCCAGAAAACGACGAAGCGTGTAGTACGCGGACGCGAACCGAAACAGGCTGACCCTTCGGGTCTTTGCGACTTCGGTTTCAAGCCGCCGCTTGTGGCCGATCAAGTTGTCGATCTGGTTCAGAGAAATCGCCCGCACCGTGGAGACATCGTGCTTCACCACTTCCATCAGGGCATCACCGGGCTCATGAGCTGAACCGGCCCGCGCCGCCGCGAGACCCAAAGCCCGATCCAAACGCCCCTTGGGGACATATTGCCGCGGAGGCCCATCCCCAAATAGAGTGCCTCCCATGAGCGAATCGATCGGTTCTTCCGGCCCCGGCATGAAGTTGCACACGAAGATCCTGCTGGGCCTGGCCGTCGGGCTGGCGCTCGGGATGGCCACCAATCTCACCGTGGGCGTCAACAACCCCACCGTCGAGTGGGTCAACGAGTATGTCGCAGGCCCGGTGGGCCAGGTCTTCCTACGCATGTTGTTCATGGTGGTGATGCCCCTGGTCTTCGCATCGATCGTGCTGGGCGTGGCGGGGCTGGGCGATATCCGCCGGGTTGGACGGGTGGGCGGAAAGGCCATCGGCTACTTCATTGTTACCACGTGCCTGGCCGCGACCCTGGGCCTCATCGTCGTGAACGTGATGCGGCCCTGGGAACGGGTGCTTCCCGAGACCCGGGCGGCTCTGATGGAGCGGTTCGCCGGCGACGCCTCGACCCGGGTTGAGGCGTCAACCACCACCGCGAAGTTCGGGCCTGAGACCTTTGTCAACATCGTGCCCCGCAATCCCATCGATGCCGCCGCGAAAACCGACATGCTCGGTGTGATCTTCTTCGGCCTGGTGTTCGGCGCGGCTTTGACCCTGATCGCGGCGGAGAAAGCGAGGCCAATGATCGCGTGGCTCGAGGCGCTCAACGAGGTGGTGATCCAGATCATTCACTTCGCGATGATGCTCGCCCCCTACGGCGTCGCCTGTCTGATTTTCACCGTCTCCTCCAGGTTCGGCATCGATCTACTGGTCGCGGTGGCGGCTTTCGTGGTCACGGTGCTGATGGCCCTCGCGGCCCACGTGGCCATCACGCTCTTCGCGATCCTGCGGTTCAACATCGGGATCTCACCCCTGCTCTTCATTTCGCGTGTGAAGGCGGCGCTCGTCACGGCCTTCTCGACCAGTTCGAGCAGCGCGACCCTGCCTACCGGCCTCGACGTCGCCGAAAACCAGCTTGGTATACCCCGTCAGATCGCAGGCTTCGTTCTCCCCATCGGTTCGACCATGTGCATGAACGGCACCGCCATCTTCGAAGGCATCACCGTCATCTTCCTGGCCGAGATCTTCAACGTGGACCTGACCCTCGCGCAGATGGCGATTGTGATGGTCATGTCGGTGATCACGGCCATCGGAGCGGCCGGGGTCCCGGGCGGCTCGATCCCCCTGCTGGTCGGCATCCTGACGATGTTCAACGTGCCCGGTGAGGGCATCGCCATCGTCCTCGGGGTTGACCGCATCCTCGACATGTCGCGCACCACCGTCAATGTCTTCTCCGATCTGACCGCGACCGCCTTCGTGGCCAAGAGCGAAGGCATCTGGTCAGCCCAGGACGTGCCCGCCGCCAAGTAAGCACGCACGATTCCCGCCCGTCTCCCTGGGCCTGGGGACCCCGCAACCGTTCCTCCCCACCGTCCCACCGACGGTCGGCGCCTCAACCATTGTCCAATCCCCCTGGTCCAAGGGTTATTGAGGCAAGGAGTCATCATGACGAGATATGCGAGCCGTTTCTGTAAGGCGCTGAGCATCGCGATGGCCCTTCAGTTGGCCCTTTCCGGAACGGGAGCCAGTGTTTCGGCCGCCTCTTCGACCCTGGCGCCAACGGCCTTGCCGAAAGACGACGCCACTCTCATCCACGTTCTGAATCGCCTTACGTTCGGCGTCAGCCTCCGAGACATCGAGCGCGTCCGGCAGATCGGCCTGGGGGCATGGATCGACGCGCAACTTGCCCCCGTGGTGACCGAGGACAAAGCCCTCGCCGAGCGCCTGGCCTTGATCGAGACGCTGTCGATGTCTACCTCAGAGCTTCGGGAGAAGTACGAAGTGCCGCCGAGGATCCGCCAGCAGATCCAGAAGGCCCGCGCCGAGCGCGAAGAGGCTGCGGAGAAGGGAAAAAAGGCGGGCGGAGAGGGGGCCCAGGCACAAGACATGGATTCACCCATGGCCCTCCGCGCTGAGCGTGCAGAGATGGCGAAGAAATTCCCGGAACTGGCGCGCCTTCAAGGCCGTCCCCAGCAGGTGGTCTCCGATCTGCAGGCCGCCAAGATCCTGCGCGCGGCCTACGCCGAGCGTCAGCTCGAGGAGGTGATGGTCGATTTCTGGTTCAACCATTTCAATGTCTTCGCTCGAAAAGGGCCGATCGAATACATGGTGGGCGAACACGAGCGGACGATCCGAAAGAATGCGCTCGGAAAGTTCGAGGACCTTCTGGTCTCGACCGCGAAGAGCCCGGCCATGCTCTTTTACCTCGACAACTGGCAGTCGACCGATCCGGCCTTCGATCCGCGAGCCCGATTCAACCAGCGGCGAGGCGGCATAGGGAATCGCCGTCCAGGCCAGGGCGGCACGGGGCGTCCCCTGCCGGACGGCGAGACGATGACCCAGGCGCCCCCTCAACGGCGAACTTTCGGGATCAACGAGAACTACGCCCGGGAACTGATGGAACTGCACACCCTCGGGGTCGACGGCGGCTATACCCAGGCGGACGTGGTCGAGGTCGCGAAGGCCTTCACGGGCTGGACCATCCTCGGTGAAGGCCCGGGCGGGCCGCGACGGAACCAGGAGACGCGATTCGGTTTCGAGGAGGCGCGTCATGTCAGAGGCGACAAGAAAGTCCTGGGAGTCACGATCAAGGAGAGCGGGGAGAAAGAGGGTCTCGAAATACTCCACCGGCTCGCCACCCACCCGAAGACCGCAAACTTCATCGCTCTAAAGCTCGCGCGGCGTTTCGTGGCCGACGTTCCGCCCAAGGCCCTGGTTCAACGCGCGGCTGCCACCTTCGAAAAGACCGGCGGCGATATCCGCGAGGTCGTCCGCGCCATCGTGACCTCCGAGGAATTCCTGGGCCCGGCTTTCCGAAAAGCCAAGGTCAAGACGCCCCTCGAGTTCGTGGTCAGCACGATCCGCGCAACCGGGGCCGAGGTCAGGAACGCACGGGATCTCACGCAGCGAATCGCTGACATGGGTATGCCTCTTTATCTCCAGCAGCCGCCAACCGGCTACAAAGACACCGCCGATGAGTGGATCTCCACTTCTTCGCTGCTGGGGCGAATGAACTTTGCCCTCGATCTTTCGGCCGGCCGCCTGCGCGGTGTGCGCTTCGAGCCCTCGAAGGTCGGCAGCACTTCGCCCTCCCTTGAGTTGGTGGCCGCACAACTGCTTCCAGGCGGGCTCTCCGAAAATTCGAGGAAGGCCCTCGAAAGCGAGGCGAAGAAGGAAGGTGGCGAGCCTTACCGGGTCGTCGGCCTCGTGCTTGGTTCGCCGGAATTCCAGAGGAGATAGCCATGACTCAAAGCGCCTCCCGCCGTGTGTTCCTGAAGTCCTCGGCCCTGGCCGGCGTCGTTTTCGGCGCGGCCCCCCGGTCACTGATGCGCTCGGTCTACGCGAGCGCCCCTGGAACCAAACGCAAAACCATGGTTGTGATCTTCCAGCGTGGTGCTTGCGATGGCCTCAACACGGTCATCCCCTATGCGGACCCGGGCTATGCCAAGGGGCGACCGAGCATTGCCATTCCGCCTCCCGGTGGCGGCCGAGAGGGTGCCGCCCTCGACCTCGACGGCCACTTCGGTCTGCATCCGGCTCTCGACGATCTCCTGCCCCTGTACAAGGAGGGCCAGCTCGGCATCGTCCACGCCATAGGATCCCCCGATCTCACGAGGTCCCACTTCGATGCCCAGGACTTCATGGAGACCGGCACCCCCGGCGTGAAGTCAACACCCGATGGTTGGATGAACCGTTGCTCCGGGTCGCTCGGAAAGACCGATTCGAAGTTCCGCGCGGTGGCGCTCACCCAGACGCTTCCGAGAATCCTGCGCGGCTCCGCGAACGCAGTCGCCCTGGCCCGGTTGTCTGATTTTCAGATCCGCGAAGACATTGAGATGACGGAGGGCCGCGGGATGCGGATGCGGCCCGGTCGCAACGCCTCCCCGGAGATGGAAAGACGGGACAAGGCCGCGAGTGAAGGTGCGGCCGAATCAGCCGCCGCTTTCGAGAAGCTCTACGCTGCAGCCGCTGCCGACATGCTGGGCAACGCCGGTCGCGAGACCTTCGAAGCCATTGAGGCGTTGAAGGTGGCCGACCCCGCCAAGTACCAGCCGCGAGCGGGTGTTTCCTACCCTCGCGGACGACTCGGCGACAGCCTGAAGCAGATGGCCCAGCTCATCAAAGCCGATCTGGGCGTCGAACTCG
>Ga0163144_10016206_pt1 | contig 15284 bp, 9 predicted proteins | sample OliLak19BULKMAT1_FD_123175 | JGI IMG/M metagenome (GOLD analysis project Ga0163144, IMG submission 123175) | Freshwater microbial mat bacterial communities from Lake Vanda, McMurdo Dry Valleys, Antarctica - Oligotrophic Lake LV.19.BULKMAT1 | ecosystem: Environmental > Aquatic > Freshwater > Lake... | reverse complement strand
GTATTGATTCGCATGGACATGGCTAAAAATGAGGTCTTCGCCAATAAACGTAGCGGTGATTGGGAAGCCCATTAGACCCAAAGTACAGATAAAGAAAAGACCTGCCAAACGAGGGTACTCATAAATATGCCCGTAATAGCGATACAAGCTAAATAGCTTTGGTTCCTGCTTTTTGAGCCACTCCAAGCTGTACCAGCCCGTAACGCCCGCTACTATTATTCCGCTCAGATACCAAATAAGCTCCACCAAGCTAAAGTGTTCATTATGACTGACCGCCAAGGCAATCCAGAAATGCCCCAAAAATACCAATAGCCAAGCCAAACGAGGATAACGACGCTCTGAAAAAGCCTTCATAATCATCAGTAGGGCTATAGAAGCAAATACAATAGGTAGAATCTGATGAAGCCAAGTAGTAACATAGTTGCCTAATAGGTACAAGCCGCAGCCTACGATATAGGTAGGGAAAAAGTAATAAAATATATTTTTATAGGTAAGGAAATTGAGCCTACTGCCCAATTGCTTGAAGATATTAAAAATGAATTTGCTCATTAACATATCTAAGTTGAACTCTCGGAGCGAAAGTAAATACCAACCATACAGTATTTTTTTGCCAAAAATAGTGTTCTGCTCCTCTTTCTGTGGCTTGTAATGATAAAACTGCTCCCGTATGAGGTAAGCAACTACCGAAGGAGATACTAATAGTTGATAAGTTCTCAAAAACGCATTTCCTACAAAATGGAACAGAGCTAATTCATCAAAACCGAAAGCCAATTCTACGAACATCAGCCCGATTTGGGCTATCGAGGCGTAGGCAATTTGGGTTTTGATGGTTGGCTGTACGCTTGATATAAAATAGCAAATGACGGCGGTCGATGCGCCTATAAGTCCTATCAGCACACGAACTACCATTTGCTGTTCCCAAAAAGGCATGGTACGAATAAGTAAGAAAACGCCAAAATGTATGGAAAGTGAGCCGTAAAAAATAGCACTCGAAGGCGTAGGTCCTTCCATAGCACGAGGCACCCACGAAGAAAATGGCAGTTGGGCAGATTTTGCCGCCGCCGCCACAAGCAAGCAAATGGAAATAAATAAGCCTACCCCGCTATGCTCCAAGAGATGTTGCTGCACCAAATCATGGTTGAGCAGCTTCTCAAAGGTAATGTTTTCGTGCCACAGATGATGGCTTGCCCACATTGCCAACAAAATACCAATATCGCCTATTCGATAGATAGAAAATACTTTTACGGCGTTGCGAACGGGTAGATAACGCTCTCTGTAAAAAGCGATAAGCAAAAAAGACGAAATCCCAAGCATTTCCCAGCCTGCAAAAAGTGTTTCGAAGTTGCCTGAAAGGATAGTAAAATTATAGGAAAAATAAAAAAATAAAATAGTCGCAAAAAAACGCCTGTAACCCCTCTCTAAGTGCATATAGTAGGTGCTATAACGCACTATCAACAATGTAATAAAAGTACCTACTATCAGGTAAATAGCTGATGCCTTATCAAAATAAAAATCAATCAAAAATACGTATTCTGCATTCTGATACAAAGTAATTTCTTGGATATTCATAGCTTTTGCGCCCTTATTTAGCCAATAAATATCAAAGCCTATTATTCCCAAAAATATAACACCTATGCTCAGAATAGTCAGGTTGGAAATGAGTTTTTCCTGCTTCTCATTGATTAATAGGGTAATAATAAATGCGACAAACGGCAACAAAATAAAGCCGACAATAAAATAATTTGCACTCATTTGTGTTTCATTTTAAAATTTAAAATACAGAATAACAGGGTATTAAGTCCCGCTTTGCTCTAAAAGATAAATAGGCATATTTTCAGAAGTACGCAGCAAAATATCGTCTAAATCATTGGTGTAAGGTAACGTTTCTGTAGTTGGCAGATAATTTACCCAGTTCCCATTTTTGAATCTGTACAGCTCTTTGGTTTCGGGCTGAATCACTACCAAGTGTACCCAATTATTGAGAAACCACTCATAAGTAGCCTTTTCTTTTTGAATAGTTTGCAAAACAATCTCTGGAAAATGCTCTACAACAGCGATTAGTCGTATTGGGTCATGGATATCGACTGCTTGTTTTGGCAGGCCTATCCTCAAATCTCCGTCCATGCCATTTGCTACGCCCACAAGCCCAATTACATTATGAGGAAGTTTGGAGCCTGCCCCTAATCGGTACTGGTCGGTGCAAGCAAAATAATACTGCAGGTTGATACCTCCGCATACAGGAGCTATCGCCCTCAAAATACCTAATAGATATTTCCCATCAAGGTCTTGGGCGTAATCGTAAGAGTTGAGGAAAGAGCGTCTGTCCAAAAATAAATGTTTGCTACTACTTCTCCTACCCACAATACACATGGCATTGGTGGCATGATCCCACTCTGAGCGAGGCTCAAACAGAGATAAAGACCGTAATTTGACTTCTTTGTGTACCTGCTCCGCACTTTGATGGCTGTCAATAAGCAAAAAACGGCGAGAGCGTTCTTTGGCATTGAGGTCGAGGGCTTTTGCAAAAGTTTGCTTATTTTTCTGGTGTGCTACTTTATTTTTTTCCGATAAGAGATTAACATCATAAAAATCAATCTCGTCCTGTGTTGTATCATGCAAAGCACCCAAAAACTGCGTTGTGATAGGAATTTTGACACCTCTTTCTTCCAAAATAGCCCTTACTTCGGCTTTGTTGCCAATTGTAGCGGCAACACGAGCATTTACCGAGCCTGTTTGCCCGCTACACGCACCACAGCCGTATGCTGCGTAGTGCGTATTATTCACAGAGCTTGCTCCATGCCCTACAATATACACCAAATCTGCAAAGTTTTTTGTAAGTCCGATGCTTTTGAGCAAACTTTCCATGCGGTCTGCCATCTCTGTGATGGTAAAACCTACTTGCAAATCATGTACTTTTTGCGGGTCATCAAGATTACATTCTAAATGCAGCTTGCTTTCCTTGTCCATGTGCCTGAAAGACGACATCAAGGCAGGCGTTTCGGAGGGTGTAAATATATTCCAAGCCAATCTGACGGCAGACCAAAAGCCCATTGTTTGCGAAACCAGCCAGCCCCCAAATAGGTTTTTGCTCTGCCTACTGAAGTGTGCATCTTTTTGGTGATGGTGCTTGCGTGTTTCCGATTCTTTGATGATGTACTTTGGGTAAAGAGGTGCAGGACAAGATTTTGCATAAAACTTACTATGCTCAGGTTGGAAATAAAACTCCATACTAAAAAAACCTGCTGTGCCAAAGGTCTGTGCATTATCAAGTTTTTCGATGTACCTTCTAAAGGAGCATTCTCTTTCATCTATGCAAAAAATACTTTGAAAATTGTATGATTTTTCTACTTGATTTTTTGCAGGTGCGAGTTGTAATCCCTTCAAGGCTTGGTCATAAAATGTCCATTCGTAAGCCTCTTGCCAGATAGCATATACCTCAAAGAGTTCTCTCTTTTCAACTGGAGCAAAAAGAATTTTGATTGGTTCTTGTTCAGGATTTTTTGTTTCTGAGTTAATGTAATTACTTAGAGGACTCCAACCGCCTTCGCCAAATTTTTTGTCTAAAGCATTTATTTCTAAAAGCAATTCGAAAACAATAAAATCATGCAAGCTAATTTTTCGCCTGTCAAAAAGTGTTTCGGGATGCAGCTCTAAGACCGACACCATTCCCGACCAACCTGCGTGTGCAAACTGCTGGTCAAATAAATATTGCTCATACCACTTTTCATCTCCCACCAAAATAGCCAATAAATCTCCAATTTTGCAAGACGTATGCAAGAGCAAATGCCTTACCCTTTTACTTTTGAAAATTTTGACAAAACTGTGCGTTTCCAATTCCTTAATAGCACCCAAAAAGCCTTTATTGAGGACAGGAAATTTTTGTATGGCGATGCCCTGGTCTACGTAACTGCCTACAAATCTGAACAGAAAGCTATGAATTTCTTTCTCAATATTGAGGTAAAATTGATGAGTCCATAGCTGATGCAAAGCTCCTAAGCGATTCTGCCAATTTGTATCATATTCTTTTTCAGTGAGTTTGTGCTGCCAAAGTTCCAAATTATCGAGTCCTTGATGCTCAATGATAATTTTTTGCAAAATTTTCGGGTTAATTTTTCCTTCTTGGTGCAGTTTCCTATACGTATCCAAACTCGAATAAGTCTTGTAGCCAAACAGTACAGAGGCTGTTGTCAATGCCTCATGAAACGGCAAGTCTTGAAACGGCTTAAGCACATTGTCATTAATAAAATCCTTCAAAGGATTCTGGTGGGGCAGGAAGTGATGAAGATGCTGCAATACTACCTCTTCATCATATTTCGGAAAAGTTATATATTCAACCATTATGTCAAATTTTTCATAGAAAAAACCAAAGATACCAATAATATCATCTGCAAAATTCTTTCTTTTTTTTGAATATACTTGAATATACAGATTAGAAGTCTATTAGTTTTTCAAAACTCATTTCTTCAGTAGCCAAATAGTAGCATTAATAATGAGGTTTTTGTGGCTACCACCTTCTTCGTCCCAGCCTTCCCAGAGTTTATCTTTGATGTCGCCAGAGCCATCATCTGCGGGGGAGCTATCACCCAAAGCAACTACTCGCCCACTTCCGTAGATAGCGTAGGCACAGAACGCACCCGTATTTCCCCCTTTTTTGGCACTATTTTGATAAACTACACCTTTGGCTGTTTTATTGCCTGAAGGACGTAACTTGATACTTGTGCCATTGCTAAACTTGAGGTTTTTTACTTTCCCTGCTGCCCCATTTGTAAAAGCCTGCTCGTCAGCTATATTGGAAGAAGTCTCTTTCAAATTATCCGCCGCAAACTCCAGCCCGAAGGCATATTTATAATTTTCGAATAGCTCGTTAAACACACAAGGCGAGTCGCAGCCGTCATTATTTCTGTCCGAATCCCCATGGTCGGCAATGGCAAATAAGCCGCCGCCATTTTTCACAAAGTTGATGATGGCTTCCTGCTCTGCCGTAGAAAAACGAATATTAGGCTCGCAAATGACAAACACCTGATAATTAGACAAATCTTGTGGGTTTTTCTTGTCCTTATAGGTGATTTTGGCGTATGCAGGTAGCGTTTCTACTTCGTAGCCACGTTTCACCAAGTCAATAGCCCAAGCGGAAAGTCCTCCCTTCCAAAAATTTTCAGGCGTACTTTGCTTGACCTGCGAGGCAGATGGCGTAGGGATGCGCTGCGGATTGGACTGCTTGCGACTTTTCCCAAAAGAGAGGTCAAACTGGTCGGAGTCTATCACCCAATCTGCATTTCCCGCCGTTTCTGCTTTGGTAGCATCAAATAAAATTTTTGACTTTTGGGCAAAACTTACGCAAGAAGTGAAAGCAATGAGCATTATTAGCGTTATTTTTTTCATACATTTTGATTTTTAATATTTCATAAAGTCAAAGTTAGGGAAAAACAAGGGAGGATAAAATTTTTAATCCCTATCTTTGCCACAAATCAGATTTATCAAAAAAAGGTAGAAAACGGTGCAAAATATTCCCAATCGCAAAATGAGCTGGTCATGGCTGTGGCGCATGGCTGTCAGAGATAGCCGCAAAAGCCGTTCTCGTCTGTTCCTTTTCACGTCTTCTATTGTGCTTGGCATTGCCGCCTTAGTAGCTATCAATTCTTTTAGCGAAAATATACAAAAAGACATCGATGGGCAGGCAAAAGAATTGCTTGGGGCAGACTTAGTGATTCGCAGTAATCAACCGCTTTCTGATAGTGCAAATTTGCTTATAGACTCTATTGGGCAGGGGGCAATCAAAAAAGCACGAGAAAGCAACTTTGCATCTATGATTTTCTTTCCAAAAAGCAACGGCACTCGTTTGGTGCAAGTGAGGGCATTAGAAGGCGATTTTCCTTTTTATGGCGAAATTGTTACTATCCCCGCAAAGGCAAGCAACACCTTCCGAGTCGCACAGAAAGCATTGGTTGATAATACTTTACTGCTGCAATTTGGGGCAAAAATAAATGATTCGGTCAAAGTAGGCAGCCTTACATTTTTGATAGAAGGCGATTTGCAGCGTGTCCCTGGTCAGTCGGGCATTGCTGCTACAGTTGCGCCGCCCGTATATATTCCTTTTCAGTTTTTAGCCCAAACAGGCTTGGTGCAAAAAGGCAGCCGTATTAACTATAATTTTTATTTCGTTTTCAAAGAAGGTACTGATACAAAGGTACTTATAGAGAAATATAAAACGCAATTAGAAAATTTGAAATTGGGCTACGATACAGTAGAAACTCGCAAGCAAAACACAGGCAGGGCTTTCGAAAATTTGAACGATTTTTTGAATTTAGTGGGCTTTGTTGCCTTGCTTTTAGGCTGCGTAGGCGTAGCAAGTGCGGTTCATGTGTATATCAAAGAAAAAATTGGCATTGTGGCTGTTTTGCGTTGCCTTGGCGTAAAAGGAAGTGAGGCTTTGCTCATTTACCTTATCCAAATAGCGGTGATGGGCTTGATAGGCTCAGGCTTGGGGGCGGTGTTGGGTAGCCTTATCCAATTCGTGATGCCATTGGTTTTCAATGACTTCCTGCCTGTCAAGGTAAATTATGCTATTTCTTGGTTTGCAATTTTCCAAGGTATTCTTACGGGGCTTTTGGTATCTATTTTATTTGCTTTAGTGCCTTTGCTTTCCATTCGCAACGTTTCGCCTTTGCGTACTTTGCGTTCTTCTTTTGAGGAAACGCCTGTGAGTCGGGATATTTGGCGGTGGGTAACTTATTTGCTCATTACCTTCTTTATTTACGGATTTGCCCGCTTGCAGATTAATGGCTGGCTACAGTCGCTTTACTTCACTTTGGGTTTAGGTGCTGCCTTTTTGGTGCTTACTGTTTTTGCCCAATTCATTATTTGGAGTGTCCGCAAGTTTTTCCCAACTTCATGGAGTTATCTATGGCGACAAAGCTTGGCAAACCTATACCGACCGAATAATCAAACGCTGATTTTGGTGCTGTCTATTGGCTTGGGAACGGCACTGATTACAACTTTGTACTTCATTCAAAGTTTGCTGCTAAGTCAAGTTTCTTTTAGCACAAGGGCAAACCAACCTAATATGGTTCTCTTTGATATTCAAACAGTTCAAAAAGATTCTTTAAAACAATTAGTTGATTCTTTTGACCTACCAACCATACAAGATGTATCGCTTATTACGATGCGACTCACTGCGATTAACGGCAAAAACGCTGCACAAATTAGGGCAGATACGGTCGATAAAGAGCGTGAAGACAGAATCCCTAAATTTGCCTTAGACAGAGAATATCGAGTAACTTACAGAGATACGCTTACAGACTCGGAAACAGAAGTCGCAGGAAAGTGGAATCGCCCCGTCAAATCTCCTTCCGATACTATTTTTGTTTCTTTTGATGAAAACTATGCTAAAAATATCAAAGTAAAAATAGGCGATAAACTTATTTTTAATGTGCAAGGCGTTGAAATGCAAACTGTTGTAGGTCATTTGCGAAAAGTAGATTTCAACAGAGTTCAATCAAATTTTTTGGTCGTTTTCCCTACGGGTGTGCTTGAAAACGCTCCTCAGTTTCATATTTTCGTTACTAAAGTGAAGTCAAGCGAACAGTCTGCCAAGTTCCAACAGGCTTTAGTCCAACGCTTTCCTAATATTTCTGTAGTAGATTTGGATTTGATACTGAAGACTTTAGATGATGTGCTAAACAAAGTTTCCTTTGCTATCCAATTTATGGCATTTTTTAGTATTCTCACAGGTTTACTGGTCTTGGTTGGCTCGGTCATCATCAGCCGCTATCAGCGTATGCAGGAAAGCGTACTGCTCAGAACATTAGGCGCAAGCCGCAAACAAGTCTTGCTTATCAATTTGTTAGAATATTTTTTCTTAGGGAGTTTGGCTTCCTTATCGGGCATTGTCTTGGCTTTGGGTGCAAGCTGGACATTGGCATATTTTGCTTTTAAAGTCGCTTTTTCTTTCAGCATTTTGCCCGCAGTATTTGTTTTTGTCGGTATTACAGGACTTACTATCCTCATTGGCTTGCTCAATGTGCGTAGTGTGGTGAACAATCCGCCCCTCGAAGTGCTAAGAACGGAGGTGTAAATTACTTGCCCAAAATATTTTTAACTTGCTGATTAAGTATTGTTTACTTTTTAATTTTGTTATAAATCTCTTGTATTTGTGCAATAGTCAAGCCTGTATCCTCTGCAATATCTTGGACTGCAAAGTTACGCTTGAGTAGTTTTTTAGCAAATTCAATTTTGCTTTTTTGCTCTGCATCAACTGCTTCTGCCAACGCCTTTTCTGTTTCTGCGGTCATTTTCTCTGCTTCTGCCAACGCCTTTTCTGTTTGTGCGGTGATTTTTTCTGCTTCTGCCAATGCTTTTCCTTTTTGTGCGTTCATTTTTTCTGCTTCTGCCAATGCTTTTTCTGTTTGTGCGGTGATTTTTTCTGCTTCTGCCAACGCCTTTTCTGTTTCTGCGGTCATTTTCTCTGCTTCTGCCAATGCTTTTTCTTTTTGTGCTAATTGGCTTTCTGTTTCGACCAATTGGCTTGCTTTTTCTGCCAACGCTTTTTCTTTTTGTGCGTTCATTTTCTCTGCTTCGACTAATTGGCTTGCTTTTTCTGCCAATGCCTTTTCTTTTTGTGCGTTCATTTTCTCTGCTTCGACTAATTGGCTTGCTTTTTCTGCCAATGCCTTTTCTGCTTCTTTCATTTTATCTGTTACCTCCCTCATTCGTGCGCTTTCATCAAGAAAAAATTTCTGCTGTGATTCATAGTATTGTCTTTCCTGCTCATCAAAGTACATAACATCAAGTGCCGCACTTGCCTTTCGGATTTCCGTTATTTCTGCTAATTCTTTTGGCAGATTACCTCTTGTATAGTTTTGGGCAATGTTTAGGAAGGCAATCCACCTTTCGAGCGTACTTTGCACAAATTTTAGCCCTGTATCGAACTTTGGCAACTCGATAAAGTACAAATCCAAATAATCCAAATCTATGTGGGTTTCATTGCTGTCCCTGTCTTTGAGCATATAGCAGCGATTGTATTTTTCATCTTTGAAAAAGATAAAATCCATCAGGCTAATGACAATACACTTGCTCAAATCGGGATAATCTTTTTTACTTCTCTTTTTTTTCTCTTCCTCTGTGAGGTAGTCGAGCTGTGAGCCAAACATTTTTGCCCAATAGTAAAGTATCCTTTTTCCATAAAATCCTGTTCCCTTGATTTGCATTTCTATGTCATACTGCACTCCATTTTCATCTTGGGCTTTGATGTCCAAAATAGAAAGTTTGCCCTCTGCATAATCTGAAATATTGTAAGGATTTTTGAGTACAAGTTCTGTAATTTGCTGGTGTGCGGGCAGAATAGCATTTATCAAAGACAAAAGAAGGTCTTTGTTTTCCTCGGCACCGAAAAGTTTTTTGAAAACTAAATCTATTTTAGGATTGACTTTGCTCATACGAATTTTATTTTAGGCAAAGATAATCAAAATATCATTAAGCTATATTTTATAAAAATATTTTCTTTGAATGGTACGTGACGGCTACTCAAACAATTTTTTTACGCTGAAATGAATACTTGTTTCTAAATTTTTTCTTCTTCAGGCAACCCTTTACCTACCTTGCTTGTAAGGGGGGGTATGGTACAATAGCATAGATTTTTTCTACTACAAAAAACTCATTTACATTATTGCAAGAGTGGTACAAGGATTAGACACAGATTTGGAGGAGATACTGAAGGGATGCCTCAAAGAAAGCCGTCAGAGCCAAAAACTTTTGTATGAAAGGTTTTACAGCTATGGCATGAGTGTCTGCATCCGCTACACCAAAGACGAAAATGGCGCAATAGAAGTGCTAAATGATTGTTTTTTAAAGATTTTTAAAGGTTTAAAAAAATTTGATTTGGCTCGCCCATTTAAGCCTTGGTTTCGGAGAATTATCATTAATGAGGCTATTAATCACTTCAAAAAGTACGAAAAATATATGAAAAATGAGCAAATCAAAGACACAGAAGCAAACTCAACAATTGACGATATTTTGAGTAAAATAGCTTATGAGGAAGTCGTGTCAATGATACAAACCCTAAGCGTTGCCTACAGGACAGTATTTAATCTGTATGTGATAGATGGATACAAGCACGAGGAAATTGCTAATATGCTGGGAATCAGCATAGGCACTTCCAAATCGAACCTTTCAAAGGCAAGAGAGAAATTACAGCTATTGGTGAAAGAAAAATTTACGGTTTAAAAAAATAACAGAAATTTCGATAAATGAAAGATTTGAGTGAGCAAGAGTTAGATGATTTTTTTCAGAAATCTTTGGGTAAAAAGCAAATTGCTTTTAATCCGAAGGCATGGGAGAAAATGGAAGCAAAGTTAGAAGCAGAAAAAAAGAAAAGACTGCTTTACAAAAGACTTTTGCTTTTACTAATGCTGTTGCTTATCACTTTCGGTATCGGCTATATTTGGGAAAAACAGTACCAAGATTTGTCATTAAAAAACAGCAATAGACAATTAACAAAAAGTAACCCTAATAGTGGAATACAGCAGCAAATTACCGACAATGAGCAATTAAAAATAGGTAAGCAAGCAAAAATTGATAAAGAACAGAAAATAAGAAATAATGAACAGCAAAATATTAAAGAAACCAACAATGGTGTAGCAGAAATGCCTAACAGCAATGATAGGCAGATTATAAACAACCAGCTATCTACTTTCAACCAGTTTTTTTCAAAATCACAGCAGCAAAGGTCAGGCACAAGGACTGACCTACTAAACCAGCAGAAAAACGATAGTGCGACAGATTTACATAGGGAATTACTTACCATTGACTCTATTATAGTTCCTGACAAGAGCCTTTTAGTAAGCTATTTAGATACGCCAAAGAAGCAGGAAATAATGAATGTAGTAATTGAAAAAACAGAAAACTTACCTATTCGGGAAAATATGCCTTTCGGCAGGCTAAATGTAGGGATTTTGCTTTCGCCAGATTGGAGTTCGGTTGGTTTTAAAAATATAGAACAAACAGGCTACAAACTTGGTTTGGGAATAGAATACCAAATAGTAAGGCGACTAAGTCTAAGTACGGGTCTTATCTTTTCTCGCCTACTTTATAGCACAAAAAATAGTGAATATACCGTACCAAAAGGTTTTTGGACAAACCAGATAAAGCCAGAAAAAATTTGGGGAGCTTGTGAAGCATTGGAAATACCAATTAATCTGCACTACGCCTTGTTTGCCAATAGTAGGCAAAAATTCTTTGTGAGCGCGGGTATTTCTTCTTATTGGATGCTCACAGAAAATTATAACTTTGAATACGATGCTGGGATGCCGACAAATCTGGTAAAAGGATGGGAAAGTAGTAAAAAAAGTACCTATTATTGGGGCATCGCAAATTTTTCTGTAGGCTATGCGGGCAAGCTAAGTAAGCGTTCTTTTTGGCAGGTAGAGCCTTTTGTAAAGTTGCCTTTGAATAGCATAGGCTGGGGAAAGGTAGATTTGTCAAGTATAGGCGTCTTTTTTGGCTGGAAATATATTTTGATAAAATAAAAATTAGGTGATATTCACAACATTTTTCAAACAAATACCATTATAAAATAAATCTATTAATAATTTTAAAATACTAAAGCAATGACAAGAATTGAATTTCTAAAAAGTTTGGGACTAAGTGGCGCAACACTTTTCACAGTATTGGCTACTTGCACGCTGGAAAGCTGCTCTTCAAAGGCAAATGACCCTACGCCTTCCACACCAACAACGCCAATAGGAGGAAGTAGTGGTGTTACAGGCACGAATACGGGCAATAGCATTGATTTCACTATCGATATTTCTAATGTATCAAACGCAACGCTCAAAAATAACGGCGGCTCGCTGCTAAGTGGTGACGTGATAGTAGCTCGCACAAATAATGGAGATTTCGTAGCTCTGACAAAAGCCTGCACTCACCAAGGCACAACTGTAGATTTTCAAGCGGCACAAAATCGCTTTTTTTGCTCAAATCATGGTTCAGTATTTAACCTTACAGGTGGCGTGGTGCTGGGACCTGCGGCAAGTCCACTAAAACAATTTCAAACAAAACTCACTGGTAACGATTTGAGAATTTTCGCATAATTGAGATTTTTAGATGCTAAATTATACTTAGACTTTTCCAAAAATTAATAACTTTGGAAAAGTCTAAATAAAAAATCACCACGATTTAATCAAACAACAATGACTACAGCCAAACAATGCTTGCTCATTTTCAGTCTACTCTTGTTCATTAGCTTTTCGGCATTTGCTCAAGACGACTTAGAAGATGCCCTCAATGAATCGGAAAAAAGCAAGGAAAAGAAGAAAGAATATGTTTCTGCCGCTTTCAAATCTTCTCGCCTCATCAACCTGCACAATACAGAAATATTGGCAAAAGGCTCGCTCGAATACCGCATCTGTCATCGCTTTGGCACGCTCAATAGTGGTGCTTATCAACTTTGGGGACTTGACCAAGCCGAAATTCGTATGGGTTTTGAGTATGGGCTTTCTGACAGAATACACTTGGGTATTGGCAGAAGCAGCTACCAAAAAACCTATGATGCTTTTACCAAAATCTCCATATTACGGCAGTCAAACGCGATGCCTGTTAGTTTGCTTTATATGGGCAGCGTAGCGGCAAATACCATCGAAGGGTTTAGCCCCGACTTTGGCGGAAGGCTCTCCTACGTGAATCAGCTTATTGTAGGCGGAAAGATAAATAGCAGAATATCACTGGTATTTGTACCTACATTGGTCTATCGAAACTTAGTGCCAGCCGCCCAAAATGAAAAAGTAATTTCTGCGGCACTTGGCTTTGGGGGGAGATTCAAAATCACCAAAAGACTCACTTTCAATGCGGAGTACATCTTGCGAATACCTCCACAAAAACAAACTCCCGCCTTTGACAACTACAAAAACGCCTTCTCGATGGGCATAGACATAGAAACAGGCGGACACGTATTTCAGCTTACTTTGAGCAACTCCCGTGGAATGTTCGACAAGGCGTATTTGACCGAAACTTCTGGCTCTTGGGGGGCAGGAGATATTCACTTTGGATTTAATCTCATCAGAAATTTTACGGTGGGAGGCAAAAAAGAAAAACAATGAAAAAAATAATCTTTCTATCAGTTTGCATACTGACTTTCAGTAATTTAGCCAGCTATGCTCAAGACCGCTATCTATTAGAAAATACCAATGTAAGATTTTTCTCTGATGGTATTATAGAGGATATCGAGGCAATGAATAAGGAGGCAAAAGGCATTATAGATGTAAGTAAAGGGGAGTTTTTATTCAAAATTCCTATCAAAGCGTTTAAGTTTCCTTCTGCCCTGATGCAAGAGCATTTCAATGAAAACTATTTGGAAAGTGATAAATATCCCGATGGCACTTTCAAAGGAAAAATAGAAAGTAATTATGATTTGAAAAAAGACGGTGAGTATAACATAAATGCGGTTGGTGACTTACTTATTCATGGCGTAGTGCAAACTCGTACTATTCCAAGTATTATCCGGGTCAAAAACGGAAAAGCAAGTATAGAAAGCAAGTTTACCATCAAAGTAGCAGACCATAAAATAAAAATCCCTTCTGTAGTGATTAAAAATATTGCTGAAGAAGTAGAAGTTACTATTAAAGCCGATTTGAAAAAGCAAGAAAAATAACCCTTTTGCCTACACTAAATTACAAAATTTCTGTTATTTAAGTTTAAATAGTAGATTTATGAGCTATTTAGGCGGCTAATTATTTGGTTTTTAACTAAATAATGACGAAAATTATAGCTCATAATCAATCATCAATAACCCATAATGATATGAAAATTAGTAATTTAAAGTTTAGCACTGTATTTATAATGTTTTCTATTTTGCTTTCTACAGCAGTTTATGCACAGCAAAAAGGCAAGCCTCAGAAAACTACCAAGCCGCCCGTCAAAACAACTACTAAGCCCGCAAATACGACTAAACCCGTAACGCCTAACAATAAACAAACAAATACGACCAAGCCACAAACCAATCAGGCTGTAACTTCAGACTCTCCTATTTCGGCAGAGGAGATTGAAACCTATAAGAAAGAGGTTACCCAAATGATGTCATTCTTAGAGTATATGTTTAACACTATAGGAAGTTCGGAGTCAGACGCAGAAGAAAAAGACGTAATCATTAACCAAAGCTATCTCAAAGTGTTCAAGGACAACAAGGTAAACATAGAAGATGACCTTGACAAAAAGCGTGATGCGGTCATTTTCAAAGAAGTACAAGCCTACCTCAAAGACATTGATTTTTTCTTTACAGACGCTATTTTCAAATTTGATGTGCAGAGCATCACGCACTTTCTCACACCCGAAAAGCAGGTAGTTTTCAAAGTTACCATGAATAGGAGTTTGCGCTCAAAAACAATAGATGGTGATTCGCTCAAAAATAACCAAGTTCGCTATGTAGAGATTAACCTTAACCAAGCCCAAAAAGAACTCAAAATTGCAAGTATCTACACAAGCAAAATAAACGAAGAAGAAGAACTAAAATCTTGGTGGGAAACACTTTCTACGGATTGGAAAAGTATTTTTGGTACTTATGTGAGCCTTCCTGACACCGTTTCGCTGGCGCACATCAAAAATATTCTGAACTTGGAAAGAATAGACATCAGTAACTACAGAACTGTGAATGATTTGGAACCGCTCAACCGCCTTACCAAACTCAAAGAAGTCAATATTGCAGGTACGCAAGTAACTAATTTGCTTCCCATTCGCAATCTTGCCAATTTAGAGATTCTCAACTGTAGCGGCACAGAGATAAATAGCTTAGATGCCCTCAAATATGCAATAAATCTCAAAGAAATTTATTGCCAAAATACGCCAATTTCAAACTTAGAGCCGCTGAGAAACCTTAGTAAGCTCGATAAATTGTACTTTTTCAATACACCTATTAGCAGTCTTGAACCAATAGCAAACCTGACCGCTTTGCGGGAGTTACGTGGCGAAAAAACTAAAATTTCAGATATGAAGCCTATTAGTGAGCTAAAAAATCTCAATTTCTTAGATATTCCGAATACAGCAGTTACAGACCTCAGCCCTTTGGCTAACCTTGCACAGTTAGAACGCTTGGATTTTTCCAATACTGCCGTAGCTAATCTCAATGGCTTGCAAGGTCTGAAAAAACTCAAATTAATAAGCTTTAATAGCAGTCCTATCGATAATCTTTCCCAGCTAAACGGACTTACTACCATAGAAAAAATATACTGCGACCAAAGCAACATTACCAAAGAAATTGCCCGTAAATTCATGGCAAGCAACCCAAGTATATTGGTGATTTT
>Ga0163144_10016204_pt1 | contig 15284 bp, 13 predicted proteins | sample OliLak19BULKMAT1_FD_123175 | JGI IMG/M metagenome (GOLD analysis project Ga0163144, IMG submission 123175) | Freshwater microbial mat bacterial communities from Lake Vanda, McMurdo Dry Valleys, Antarctica - Oligotrophic Lake LV.19.BULKMAT1 | ecosystem: Environmental > Aquatic > Freshwater >... | reverse complement strand
TAATTTTAAAATTTGTTACTATAATCTAATCAGTTCTATCGCCTCACTATTCTCGTTTTTATTTTTTGTAATTAGCGATAAATTAAAATTTGGATAGGCGTTTGTAAATTTTTTATACTTGCTTTTTTTAAAAGATGATTCGCTGTACTTTACCTCGTAAGCAGTTCCGTTATCTATATTTTTTTCTACTATAAAATCAACTTCATTGCCATCGGCAGTACGCCAAAAATAAAGTTCATCGTGCTTGTATAAATTACGCAATCGGGTGTAAACGTAATTTTCAATTAAATGCCCTTTATCCAATCTATTATCTAAATTACCAAATTGTTTTACTAAAATATTTCGCAAACCTAAATCGTTAAAATATACTTTTGGCATTTTAATAATTTCTTTAATTACAGTACCGTGTTTTGGAGGTAATAAATAAATATGAAAACATTTACGTAACAAATACAAATAATTTTCTATAGCACCACCCGATAATTTTAAATGGTCGCCTAAATTGTTTTGGTTCACTAAATCACCTGTTTGCGCTGCTAATATGCGTACTAACTGAAAAAATTTTAAATCATCTTTTAAGTTAGCTTCTGATACATCTTTACGCATGTATGAATTTACAAGCTCTTGTAACAATTCCATTTTATCTTCTATATTTTTTTGCAGCACCACTGCAGGGTAACCGCCATAGGTTAAATATTCTTCAAATAAAGTTTGTAGTAGATATTTGTTTAAAGATTGGTAAGTAGAGCGTTTACGTAATTCTAATAAATCTGCAATTAATTTATCATGACCTTTAAAATGTAAAAACTCTTCAAAATCTAAAGTGTATAGTTCAAATATTTTTTTTCTACCTGCTAACGAGTCTTTAAAATCGCGATTAATATAAAAAGCACTACTACTGGTAGCAATAATTTTTACCTTATCCTCGTAAGTATCATACAAATATTTTAAAAAGTTAGATGGATTAAAAGCATACTGTACCTCATCAATTAATAAATATAAGAGTTGCTTTTTTTGCAAGCTTGATGGATGAATAGCGTATTTAAAAATATGTTCAGGATGTTCGTTTATTGCTTTTAAAATTTCAGGATTTTCAAACGTAATAAAAAATGCTTTTTCATTTTTAGAAATTAAATAATCTTTAACATGTTTTACAACCGTTGTTTTACCAACCTGCCTTGCTCCAATTAAAATACTGTAACGTTTATCGGAAAATGCTTTATTATTTTTTCGGATATATATTTTCGGTTCATTATAAAATACAAACTAATTTTAGTTTATAAAACAAATATTTGTAGTTTTTTTTAAACTAAAAAATATATTTTATATGATATTATAAATTTATAAATAATAAAAAAACCGATAATTTTCAATTACCAGTTGAAAATTATCGGATATTTTTAGATTAAAAAAAATAAAGTACTAATAATTAGTAAGTTAAAATTATTTTTTTATAAAATTACGCTTTTACACTTGCTCTGATAATATTTAAAGCTCCGCCAGCTTTAAACCACTCAATTTGCTGAGTATTATAACTGTGGTTTACATTAAAATCTTCCTTGTTACCATCAGCGTGGTTTAAAGTTAATGTTAATGGCACATCTGGCGCAAATGTTGTTAAACCAGTTACGTCAATTATATCATCTTCTTTAATTTTATCATAATCGGTTGGGTTAGCAAAAGTAATACCTAACATACCTTGCTTTTTTAAATTGGTTTCATGAATACGAGCAAATGATTTTACCAATACCACACGTACGCCTAAATGACGAGGCTCCATAGCTGCGTGCTCACGCGATGAACCTTCTCCGTAATTTTCGTCGCCCACTACAATACTACCAATATCTTGGGCTTTGTAAGCACGCTGAACAGATGGCACAGCATCGTAAATGCCCGTTATTTGATTTTTTACCGAATCTGTTTTATCATTAAATGCATTTACTGCACCAATTAACATATTGTTAGAGATATTATCTAAATGTCCACGGAATTTTAACCAAGGGCCTGCCATCGAAATATGATCAGTTGTGCACTTACCTTTGGCTTTAATTAATAATTTTAAACCTTTTAAATCAATACCTTCCCATGCTGAGAATGGATCTAATAATTGTAAACGTTTAGATGTTGGTTCTACTAAAACCTTAATAGAACTACCATCAGCAGCAGGGGCTTGATAACCAGCATCTTTTACATCAAAGCCTTTTGGTGGTAATTCAAAACCGGTTGGTTCATCCAATTTTACTTGTTCACCTTTTTCGTTGGTTAATGTATCAGTTAAAGGATTAAACGTTAAACTACCTGAAATAGCCATTGCTGCAACAATTTCAGGACTTGCAACAAATGCATAAGTATTTGGGTTTCCATCAGCACGTTTTGCAAAGTTGCGGTTGAAGGAGTGAATAATTGTATTTTTTTCTTTTTTCTCAGCGCCAACTCTATCCCACATTCCAATACAAGGCCCGCAAGCATTGGTAAATACTGTTGCACCTACTTCAGCAAACACATCTAAAAAACCATCGCGCTCAATGGTATATCGTATTTGCTCTGAGCCTGGGTTAATCATAAATTCTGCTTTTGCTTTTAAGCCTTTTGCTGATACTTGTTTTGCAAGTGAAACAGCACGCGAAATATCTTCGTAACTCGAATTTGTGCAAGAACCAATTAAACCAGCTTCAATTTTTAAAGGCCAGCCATTTTTTTCGGCAGCTTCTTTTAATTTAGATATTGGTGTTGCTAAATCGGGAGTAAATGGTCCGTTAATATGAGGTTCTAATTCAGATAAGTTAATTTCAATTACTTCATCAAAATATTTACTTGGATTTGCATATACTTCTGCATCGCCAGTTAAATGTTCTTTAATTGTATCAGCCAAAGCAGCAACATCAGCACGACCTGTAGCCGATAAATAACGACTCATGCTTGCGTCGTAACCAAAAGTAGAGGTAGTTGCTCCCACTTCAGCACCCATGTTACAAATAGTACCTTTACCAGTACAACTGAGGCTTATAGCACCTTCGCCAAAATATTCAATAATTTTATCGGTACCACCTTTTACAGTTAAAATACCTGCTACTTTTAAAATAACATCTTTTGCGCTTGACCAACCGCTTAATTTACCAGTTAACTTAACACCAATTAATTTTGGCATTTTTAGTTCCCAAGGTAAGCCAGCCATAACGTCGCAAGCATCTGCTCCGCCAACACCAATGGCAACCATACCTAAACCACCGGCATTTACAGTATGGCTATCGGTACCAATCATCATTCCGCCAGGGAAAGCATAATTTTCTAAAACGACTTGGTGAATAATTCCTGCGCCTGGTTTCCAAAAACCAATACCGTATTTGTTTGATACTGAACCAAGGAAATCGAACACTTCTTTACTTTCTGCAGTTGCAAATTCTAAATCAGTCTTAGCACCAACTTTAGCAGTAATTAAATGGTCGCAATGCACGGTGCTTGGCACAGCCACCGTTTGGCGACCAGCTTGCATAAATTGTAGTAAAGCCATTTGAGCCGTTGCATCTTGCATAGCAACTCTATCGGGGTTAAAATCTACATAAGAATTACCACGCGGGTAATCTTTAAGTTCGGTATTCGCATCTAAATGCGAATACAATATTTTTTCTGCTAAAGTTAAGGGCCGGTTTAAAAATTTACGAGCAGCTTCAATACGAGCAGGCATACTTGCGTAAACTTTTTTAATCATTTCAATGTCGAAAGCCATAATTTATTTTTTTAGTTATTAGTTAATTGCGAAAAAATAGTTAATTTTTGTAAGGGTACTAAATTAAATAAATATTATACTTTAAACCTAATAATTATAAAAAAAATGCTAAAATTTGCTAATCTTATAATATTTTATGAATTCTAAATTAAATAAAATCGTTTTTAGTATTGTATTATTTACCAATGTGTTTAAATACGTTAATTTCAGCTAGTTTCGAAAATTATAGTTTAAACAAAATTACGTTTAGTGGCATAGGATTTTATTTTGATGCTATAATGAATACCTATTTTGATAAGTAAAGCACTAATTATTGAATGAGTGAATTTAAACTAATTGCGCCTATTAACATTTATTTAAATGATGATTTGAATGGCTTTGAAACAACTAGGTATGCAGGGGATAGAAATTATAACGCAAATTTATTTTCTCAATTTAAAATAAATAGTCCCAAATATAATCGAGTAAAAAGTTAAATTAGGATAGGTTTTTTGTATTGAAATAAAACTGATGTAGTCAAAAAATGGTACAAACAGAATTTAGTTAAAAGCAATGGGAGTATTATTTTTAGCAAGGATTGTTTTGTAAGAAACCACGAATATATTTTTTCAGGCAAAAATGTAAGGCTTAAGTTTGCACAACTTTTTTATTCTAATAATCGTAATAATTTTAAACCATGTGTTGGCTATAATATTTCTGTTAGTTATTCGTTCAACAATAAAATTATTGCTTTATTTAATCCAACCAAAGAAATTCATAATTTTGTATTAGGTTTTAAATCGGATTTAAATCGGATTTAAATTAAGTAAGTAGTTTTAAATTAAGCCAACTCAATACTATATTTTTTCATAAAATCTAAGGCTACCTCCACCATATCTGCACTACCTATAAACAAAGGGGTACGTTGGTGTAGTTCGTGCAAATCAACATCCATAATACGTTTGCCACCTGTACTTGCTTTGCCACCGGCTTGTTCAATAATAAAAGCTAAGGGGTTGCACTCGTACAATAATCTTAATTTACCTTTGGGCGATTTGGTAGTTGTAGGATAAATATAAATACCACCTGTAATTAAATTGCGGTGAATATCGGCAACACCGCTACCAATATAGCGACTTGAATATGGACGATTTGTTTCTAAATTTTCTTCCTGACAATATTTAATAAACTTCTTTACGCCATCTGGAAAATGCAAGTAGTTGCCTTCGTTTACCGAATAAACATTACCTGTTTGCGGTGTTTTCATATTTGGGTGCGATAAACAAAATTCGCCAATACTGGGGTCTAAAGTAAAACCGTTAACGCCTTTACCAGTAGTGTAAACCAACATACAGCTACTTCCGTAAATTATATACCCCGCTGCAATTTGTTCGGTGCCACGTTGCATAAAATCCTCTAAAGTACCAGGGCCACTTAAAGTTACACGGCGATATATTGAAAAAATGGTGCCTACCGAAACGTTTACATCAATATTTGAAGAGCCGTCTAACGGATCCATAGCAACAACATATCTTGCTGTTTTCGAAATTTCGGTATCAATTGGAATTATTTCATCGGTTTCTTCGCTAGCAATGGCACAAACTTCGCCACCAGCTTTAAACGCGGCTATAAACTGTTCGTTTGCAAATACATCTAATTTTTTTACTTTTTCACCTTGAATATTTACTTCACCTGTTTCGCCTAAAATTTCAACCAAACCTGCTTTTGAAACTTCGCGATTTACAATTTTTGATGCAATACCAATATCGCGCAACAAACGACTTAATTCGCCTTTTGCAAAAGGAAAATCAGATTGTTTTTCTATAATAAATTGACCTAATGTTTTTACTTTCATATCTATATAAATGTAAATGTCATTTAATTATGACAAGTTTAATAAAAGTTAAATTTATACCTTGTCAGGAATTAAAATAATTTATCAAATTTAAAACTATTTTCGAAAAACGAAACTAAAAGATATTAGTTATTAAAGTCTTCCGATAGAAATTCTTTCCAATCACTTAAATTGGCTATAACTTGTAATTGTCGGTAATGTTGATGGAACTTGGCTTCATCTTCCTGAGAGTTTAAAACATTAATGCGGTATTTATCAAAATTAGATAAGGCAAATTTTTCCTCAGCAGATAATTTCACACCGCTAAATTCTTTATCGCGCAAATCGTTAATACTTATGGCTAAGCCAGTTGATTTTTTATTTATTAATTTTGATATAAGCTCTGTTTTAATTTCCACGTTACAAATATATGTAGTTTACTATTGTTTAAATTATAATTTAGCTTATTGTACTAACAATGGAGTGTTAATTATAGTTATTTTTAGACGAACGTATTTTTTAATAAATGAAGTTTGTTTTAATAATATTATTTAATTTACTTATTAGTGTTTCGATTAAAAGTCAAACACTATTTCGGTACGAAAAAATATGGGCACTAACTCACCCTTTGGCGGCTTTAAAAGTAAATCAAATTAATAAAAAATGTTTTAAAATTTATTATCAAAACAATACTCAAAATAAATTAGATACATTTAGCAATGGCGGTAAGTTAGATGCATTTCGACACACGTTTTTTATGGCAGCTTTTGCACAAAAAATTAAAGTAAAAAAAATAAAAAAATTAGGTATAGCACACGAAAAAACCAATTACAACCAGTTTTTAAAAAATGAATTAGAAAATGGCGAACTACCCGACAGTATTAGTAAAATAATGGATTTAAAAAATAACGATTTAGGTTTTGAAATAGGACGAACAAATAAAAAAATAAGTTTAACTGAACTGTCTCAACTTATAATTACTGCAATAAATAAAGGTGAAGCGCTTATTATAAAACGAAATAAATTAGGTAGCTATACTTATTGTGATGAAAGTTTAATTATTTTAACAAAACAAAAAAAATGGAATGTTGGCAAGTGTTTAATAAAATCAAATAATTAGTTTTAAATTAAGCAAAAATTCAATTTTAAAAACTATTACTACTAAACATAAGTGGCAATAAGTTGGCTACCGAGTAACTTTCATAAACCTCTCCATTTTCGCCTAACATCAAAATTTTTATTGGGGAAGAGTATTTTACTTCATATTCAGATAATGCTTGTCGGCATGCACCACATGGCGAAACTGGTTTACTATTTGAATTTAGTCGGTTGCTTTTTGTAGCCACTGCTACAGCCACTACTTTTTTATTTGGATGCACCGATGAGGCATAAAAAATCGCTACTCTTTCTGCACACAAACCACTTGGATAAGCAGCATTTTCTTGGTTTGTGCCTGTTACTATAGTTCCATCGCCTAACAAAACTGCAGCACCCACAAAAAAATTAGAATATGGTGCATAAGCATTTATTAAAATGGCTTTGGCCTCATTACAAAGCTGTTTATCAACTTCGCTTAAGTCGTTTATTGAAGAGTAAGTCTTAAAAACAGCACTAATTGTTATTTCGTTAACCATTTATTTACGTAAAGGGTTTAAAATTAGTAAAATAAATGATATTTATTTTTATTATTAATAAAATAACAGTATATTTGCACCCCAATTATAAAAAAATAAACAATGAGTAAACACTATGAGACGGTCTTCATTTTAACTCCCGTTTTGTCTGATGATCAGGCAAAGGAGGCCGCAAAAAAATTTAAAAAAGCCATTACCGATTTGGGAGGCAAGGTAGTGAATGAAGAGAACTGGGGCTTAAAAAAATTAGCTTACCCAATTCAAAAGAAAACAACTGGTTTTTACCATTTAGTTCAGTTTACTGGCGAAGGTGAAGATATTATTAACACCCTTGAAGTAACCTATAAACGCGACGAACGTATTTTGCGCTTTTTAACAGTAGCTTTAGATAAACATGCTATTGCTTATGCCGAAAAACGTAAAGGTAAATACGCCGATGCAAAAACTAAAAAGAAAGAAGGCGCTACCGCCTAATGGTTTAACCTTTTAAATTATAAAAATGAGCACATCAAAAGATATAAGATATCTAAACCCTCAAACTGCAGAGGTTAAAAAGAAAAAATACTGTCGCTTTCAAAAAAGCGGCATTAAATATATTGATTACAAAGACCCTGATTTTTTATTGAAATTTGTTAACGAACAAGGTAAGTTATTACCACGCCGTTTAACTGGTACTTCATTAAAATTTCAACGCAAAGTGGCACAAGCAGTAAAACGCGCTCGCCATTTGTCGTTAATGCCTTATGTAGCCGATTTAATGAAGTAAAATAATTGATAAAAAATAGAAAAAATGGAAGTTATTTTAAAACAAGATATAAAAGGTTTAGGTTATAAAGACGACCAAGTAATTGTAAAAAACGGTTACGGACGTAATTTTTTAATACCTAAAGCTATGGCTACTTTGGCAACACCAAGTGCTAAAAAAATGCACGCCGAAATTTTAAAGCAAAAAGCTTTTAAAGAAGATAAATTACGTAAAGAAGCTACAACTAATGCTGAGAAATTAGCCGAAGTATCAATTAAGGTAGGTGCAAAAGCTGGTGAAAATGGTAAAATATTTGGTTCAGTTACAACTATACAAATTGCCGATGCTTTGCAAAAGGCGGGTTTTACTGTTGAACGTAAAAATATTGAAATTACCGAAGATACAATTAAGCAATTAGGAACTTACAGCGCTAAAGTACGTTTGTATAAAGAAATTACAGCTACTTTATCTTTTGAAGTTATTGCCGAGTAATTTTTTATTTTAGCAAAACACTAAAAACCTCGGCATAAAACTGGGGTTTTTTAAATTAGTATATTTGTAATCTATAATTTATAATTTTAAAATTATTACGGTAGGTATAGCTCAGTTGGTTAGAGCATCGGTTTGTGGTACCGAGGGTCGTGGGTTCGAGCCCCATTACTTACCCAAAAAGTACGCTAAAAAGGCGTACTTTTTTTTATTATTTTTTTTAATTTATTTATTTGAGTTTATTTTATTGGTTTTGTAATTTAGTTATCTCTTAAACTATCAAATTATTATTGTTTAAAAGCTAATAATAAATCATTATTTAATATTTAATTATTACATTTAAAGCATTATCTTTGCCCCCAAAAATTAACAGAAAAACTCTTATATGTCTAAATTAATTGGCAAAATTGCACAAGTTATTGGTCCGGTAATCGACGTTCGCTTTGATTTAGCAGGCGGTGTGTTACCTAATATTTTAGATGCCTTACAAATTGTTCGTGGCACTCAAAAAATAATTTTAGAAGTTCAACAACATATTGGCGAAGATACTGTACGCACTGTTGCAATGGATAGCACCGATGGAGTATATAGAGGTATGGAGGTTACCGCTTTGGGTTCGGCAATTACCATGCCAACTGGTAATAAAATTAAAGGTCGTTTGTTTAATGTAGTAGGCGAAGCTATTGATGGTATTAATACTGTTGATAATACTGGTGGCTATTCTATTCACCGCCAACCACCAAAGTTTGAAGATTTATCTACCTCAACCGAAGTTTTATTTACAGGCATTAAAGTAATTGATTTAATTGAGCCTTACGCAAAAGGTGGTAAAATTGGTTTATTTGGTGGTGCAGGTGTAGGTAAAACTGTATTAATTCAAGAATTAATTAATAATATTGCTAAAGGACACGCTGGTTACTCAGTTTTTGCAGGTGTTGGAGAGCGCAGCCGCGAAGGAAATGACTTATTGCGTGAAATGATAGAATCGGGTATTGTAAAATATGGCGATGAATTTAAACACAGTATGGAAGAAGGTGGATGGGATTTAAGCAAGGTTGATTTAAATGAATTAGAAAAATCGCAAGCATCGTTTGTTTTTGGTCAAATGAACGAGCCTCCTGGAGCACGCGCTCGCGTGGCTTTAAGCGGATTAACTTTGGCTGAATATTTTCGAGATGGGGAAGGAAGCGGACAAGGTAAAGATATTTTATTTTTTATTGATAATATTTTTCGCTTTACACAAGCAGGCTCTGAGGTATCGGCATTATTAGGTCGTATGCCTAGTGCAGTAGGTTACCAACCAACATTAGCTACCGAAATGGGCGTAATGCAAGAACGTATTACCTCAACTAAAAATGGGTCAATTACTTCGGTACAAGCTGTGTATGTGCCTGCCGATGACTTAACCGATCCAGCTCCAGCAACTACCTTTGCTCACTTAGATGCAACAACCGTATTAAACCGTAAAATTTCCGAATTAGGGATTTACCCGGCGGTTGATCCATTAGATTCTACCTCGCGTATTTTAACTTCGGCAGTATTGGGCGATGCACATTACGATTGCGCGCAACGTGTAAAATTAACTTTACAACGCTATAAGGAGTTACAAGATATTATTGCCATTTTAGGTATGGATGAATTAAGCGAAGAAGATAAAACGGTGGTTCACCGCGCGCGTCGTGTGCAACGTTTCTTATCGCAACCTTTTCATGTGGCTGAGCAGTTTACTGGCTTAAAAGGTGTTTTTGTTGATATACAAGATACTATTAAAGGCTTTAATATGATTTTAGACGGTAAAGTAGATGAGTATCCTGAAGCTGCTTTTAACTTAGTTGGTACTATTGAAGATGCCATTGAAAAAGGTAAAAAAATATTATCAGAATCGAAATAATAATTCAAAGTTTAAGGTTCAAAACTCAGAATCAAATATTGAACCTTAAATTTTAAACCTTGAATTTAGAAAATGAAATTAGAAATTATAACTCCCGATAAAAAATTATTTGAAGGCGATGTAAAGTCCGCTGTTTTTCCTGGTAGCGAAGGTAGCTTTGGTTTATTAAATAACCATGCCGCTATGATAGCTACGTTAAAAGCGGGAAAAATTGAGTTAATTGAAGAAAACAACAACAAAATAAACTTTGAAGTTAAGGGTGGTGTTGTTGAAGTTAATAAAAATAAAGTTATAGTTTTGGCTGAATAATTTTTTAACTTTTTATCTAATTAAAGTTACATTTCCTTTTTTAAAGCTTTCTTCACCATTAAAACATTTAACTTTTAAGTACCAGCCAAATACGCCTACATCTGCAGGTTTGCCTTTGTAAATACCATCCCAACCCTTTGTTTTATCGTTAGTTTCCCAAACCAACTCACCCCAACGGTTGTAAACAGCAAAATAAACCTCCTGTACTTTTAAACCGCGAACAAATAAAATATCGTTTTCTCCATCGCTATTAGGTGTAAAAGTATTGGGTATAAATACATCAGAATCAATGCATCCATTTAGGTTTACATCTACAAAAACAATTAATGTTTCTTTACAAGGGCCATTTGTTATTGTAACAGTGTAAGTTGTTGGCCTATCGGGTGTAGCGCTAACTGTATAGCCCGTTTTTGGCAAAATACTGTTACTTGGATTCCAATTTACAATTGAACCAGCATCGCCGGTATATATTAATGTGCTACTATTACCTTGCACAATGCTTGGTGGCACAGCATTTGCACTAATTGGCGTAGTTGAAATTTGCGTAATAGTTACATTAGTAGTTAATAAAAACGAACAATTATTACTAGTTGTAATTACTACCGAATATTGTGTATTAGCTGTAGGCGAGGCCGTTGGGAAAGCAATATTGCTAATATCTAAGCTTGCAGTTGGGCTCCATTGATAGCTTATGCCGCCACTTGCGCTTAGGTTGGCTTTTTCGCCTTTGCAAATAATTTTATTAGGTGTAATAGCTAATGCAGGAGGTAACAAAACAGTAATTACTTTATTAACGGTATCTTTACAACCGTCGGTATTTGTTGCAATTAAACTTACTGTATGCGTACCACCTGTAAAATAAAAATTGTAAGGGTTTTGAATAGTGCTAGTAATTGTAGCAGAAAGCGACCACTGCCAGGTTGCTATGTTTGATGCAGATAAATCAAAGAAATTAACACCACCACCGCATGGATTGGTAGTGTAATTAAAATCGGCTATAGGTTTTGGGTAAACCGTAATTTGTGTGGTTAACGTTTTTGAACAAAAGTTACCGGTCGAATTATTTTCAATTTGCACAGTGTAAATAGTTGTGGTTGTTGGGTTTGCAACTGGCGATGCAATAATGGTATTACTTAAATTTGTTGATGGCGTCCAAGTATAATTAGTGCCACCACTGGCTGTTATATTGGAGGTAAAACCTGCGCAAATAGTTGAGCCGTTAGTTACACCAGGAAAAAAGTTGATGATTGAAACTGAATTTGTTTTTACATCAATACATCCATTTACATCGGTAGTAGTTAAACTTATTGTAAAATTACCAGCAACTGGATAAGTGTAGCTGGGCGAAGCAAGGCTTGAGGTGCCAACTCCATTACCAAAATTCCAGTTATAAGGATTGGCACCTAAATTACCCGTAGATGAATTTGAAATAGCAATACTATTAGTGCATGGCGTAGATGTTAATGTGAAAGAAGTAGTTGGCTTTGGGTAAACGGTGATAAAGGTTACAGCACTATCTTTTATATTACACGAGGAGGGATCTTTTACTACTAGTGATATTGTGTAAGTGCCAGGTGTGGTAAAAGTAACTGCTGGATTAATATTGGTTGAGTTGGTAGTAACAGTACTTCCATTATTAGTGTACCAAATAAATGATGAATTTGTGCCAGTAGGTGCTGTGGCATTTGTAAAACTAACTAATAATGGGCTACAACCTGCCACCGTATTGGTATTTATAGTAGAGACAGCTAATTGTAACTGAAAATCTAATTTAATAACGCCGTTATTACAAAGCGAACTTAAGTTAGGACCAGGTGGACACGCAGTAGACATTCCGCAGGGCCAAGCACCAGGCGTTACAGGAAAATCATCATTTCCAAAACAGCCAGCACAAACAGATTGATAAATTCTACCTTGAGGGTCAAAACGAGAAGTGCCTCCATCAACATGTTCTTGGCTTAATCCTCCACCAAAATAAGAACCATATTTTAAAGTTGCAGCATTAGAATCTAAGCCCATAAAATAAAAGTCATAACCATCGGTTGTGCTTTGGGTCGGAATGGCTAAAGGCATTCCCGAAAGTAATAAACCTGTAATTAAAAGATTAGCCCCCCATCCTGATAAATAAATATTATTACAGTTATCAACTGAAAAGGCTGATGGCGAAATATCAAAATTAGTAGCATAGTTTCCAAAAACAGTGCTCATATTTAAGGTATTTAACGATGCATTAAAGCGAGATACAAACTGATGTTTACCTGGTACATTAAATACTGTAGTTGCCGTAGGAGCAATAACAACGGGAATATTTCCTAGAGATTGCCCATATATATAAACATTATTTTTTTTATCGCTTTGAATAAAAAAGGATTGATCGTAAAATGGGGTACCGAAGTATGTTGCATTTAAAACTGAATTACCAAGGGGATTTATTCTTATAATGTATCCATCGGCAACACCACCTTGATACGCAGTTTGATAACCACTTCCCATAAAAGGAAAATCGTTACTAGTTGTGCCTCCTGTTACATAAACTTCAAAATTATTTTTTACAATAAGACCATAACCCGCATCGGTACTACTTCCACCAATAAATGAACAATATTGTAAACTAGATAAGTTAGAATTAAATTTCGCTAATATTCCATCTTGTTTTCCACCTAATGTATTATCAAAACCGTTTACCGATGGGAAATCGGTTGATCTTGTAGAGCTCGTAATATAAATATTATTGGATACATCTATTTGAATTTCGCCGCGACATTGGTCGCCGAAATTTGTTTGTAAACTATCGTAATTAGGTTGCGCTACTGTTACATTTCCAGTAGCGGGAGGCACAGCTGGCACAGAGTATAAGCTATAATTATCAGTTTGATTTATCCCATCGTTGCCGCTTCCACCAATATAAGTTGATGCTAACATAGTAGTACCTGTAGAATTTAGTTTTGAAACATAAATATCGGTTCCATTAATAAAACGCATACCATTATATACAAACATTAAAAACGAACCGCCATTATACGAGTTATCATAAGCTCCTGTAGAGGTTGGGAAATTAGTACTACTAGTAACGCCGTACAAACATAAATTATTACTTTTATCTACAATTAAACTATTAACGGTTTCGGTATTGCCACCACCTAAATAGGTTGAAAAAAGTAAATTGTTACCTGTAGAATTATATTTAGTAACAACAACATCTGTATTACCATAATATACTGGGCCAAAAAAAGATGAACTATACGCACCAACTGTTACAGGATAACCTATATTAAAAATTGTACCGCCTGAATATAAGTTACCTTGAGTGTCAAAGGTTGCCGTCATTCCAAAATTATCAGCAGTACTTCCACTTTGTGCAGCAAATACTAATAGTGGGTCAATTATCAATTCGTAATTTTTATTATATCCGTTTGGAAAATCGTAACTAACAGTATTGTTTTTAAGCACAAAATCACAAGTCACTTCAACTACGCTGTTATTAATTAATTGGTAAGCATAAGGCTTGTTTTCAAAAATTTCGTTTACTTGGGGCTTAATATACAATATATCTTTTTTTAGGGTAATATTATCAATGCCAACGTATTTAAGTTTAATGTCATTTACATTGGCACCAGGCTTAACATGAAAATTGTATTTTATGCCGTTAACAGAAGTTATTAATTCATAATCAATATTATTATACAAATTTTTATACCAAATTTGATGATAATTTAAAACATTTCCTTTCCACTTACTTTTATCACTTCCAATATAAAAATTTTCATAGTACAACCCTTGCTGATGCTGTTGCGTAAAAACATTTGGGTTTGAGCCCTCAAACTCTAAATTAAATGAGTGTCCTTTAATTAAATCATCAATAAATGCTCCTTTTTCATGCTTTTTAAAGTGAAAATTACGGCATTTTTTTTTATCATATAAATTAAACGTGAGTTTATTTTTTTCTAAAAACAGTGCACCACCATCTAACTGAGCTCTAAATAAAATATTATTATTCCATTGCCCATTATTTTGGGTAAAGGTTAGTCCAGGATGTACATGAGGAGTAATAATTTGTTTGGGAGAAGTATTTTGCGAAAAAACTACAAAACTACTTAATAGTATAAAAAATAAAAAAACTACTTTTTTAAACATAATCAAATATACATTAATTTAATATTATTTGCAAATGGTGTTATTTTAACATGTTAAAATAGCTAAAAAGTATAAAACTTATTGTTTTTGAGCTGTTTTTAAATAAATATAGGCGGGCAATAAAATTGTAAATAAAAATGCTGGTTGTAATTATAATTATTAGGCTGTTTTTTTGAAGATTTAAAAAAATAAATAGTTGTTATTAATAAATATGAGCGATTAAATAGAGTAATACCCTTTTTACTTAAGGTTATTAAAAAATACGGGTAAAATTAAGATTTTTGAGGTATTTTTAAGGACGATTAAATTATGTTTTTTAATAGTATACAATATTTAGTTTTTTTAGTAATTGTTTTGATAATTTTTTATTTATTAAAAATTGAAAATTTAAATTTTAGGTAATAGCTTTATGGTTCAATTTCCTTTAATGATCACAAACATTTTTATTCCATTTGACAAGTTACGCAGATAGACTATCTTATAATTGATAGACTTTAAATAATCAATTATTTTATTGCTATCTTCTTCTCGAACAAAAGTTT